>Ga0326728_10005853_pt1 | contig 33870 bp, 32 predicted proteins | sample MB3enrmetagenome_FD_207602 | JGI IMG/M metagenome (GOLD analysis project Ga0326728, IMG submission 207602) | Lab enriched peat soil microbial communities from McLean, Ithaca, NY, United States - MB31MN | ecosystem: Environmental > Terrestrial > Soil > Wetlands > Peat | place: USA: New York...
TGCGCAAACGCTCGGTCTGCGCCTCCGCCTCTTCGATCGCGGCATCGAAGAGCAGGATGAACTCATCGCCGCCCCAGCGCCCGATGATGTCCGTGGAGCGGCAAGCGGATCGTAACTCGACGGCAAACTGCTTCAGCAATTCGTCGCCAGTAAGATGGCCGTGCGCGTCGTTCACGGTCTTGAAACTGTCGATATCGACAATGGCCACGCAAAAGACCGCGCCGGATTCGATGCGTTTCTCGATCTGGCCCTCGACGTAGACGCGGCTGCTGGCGCCGGTCAGCGCGTCGCGCGAGGCAATGCGCTCGGCCTCGTCCAGCTTGGTCTGGTATTCCTCTACCCGAATGCGCAGGTGATCGAGGACGGCCTTTCCTTCCTCCGTCATCCGGTCAATCGATGCCTTCAGCTCGGAAGCGTTTTTGTCGATCGACGCGCGGATCTCGGTCAGGTCTTCAAGGCTGGCGATGGCTTTGAGCTGCTCGGTCACCGCGCTCATCCGGCCGGCGCAGCGTTGATCGCGCGCACTGACCGATTCGGCCGTGCGCGCCACGATGAGGAGCACCTCCTTGACTTCGCACGCCTTGGCCTGGTTGTGACGCGCCGCGTCACGGCCCCAGTCGCACAATTGCTTGCGCGCCGATTCTCCGTTGGCGGCGAGTTTCTCTTTGCCAATGGTGGGGCTGAGTTCAGCCTTAAGTTGCGCCAGAGCTCGTTTCAGATCGTCGCCGGTTCCGGGACAGGCATCCAGGCTGCAATTGCCCATTGCGAGCAAAGCAGAGCCATATATATCGAGGGCCACGGCGAAGGAGTCATGGGGATCGGCCTGGTCTTTCTGGCCGGGTTCAATCGCATTGGAATCGAGGTATCTCTTGAGGGAAATCATTTCAGCCTCGGAAAACTCTCATTGTTGGCTCTCGCGCAGCACGCGACTTCTGGACTATCGGCGAAGTCCGCTGGCTTCATGAGAAGTGTTCGGAAACGCGACAACTCCCTAAGAAGCCGGGGCGGAGATCCCCGCCGAGCTGAGGAAGCGCAAGATATATAGAGACTTAGGCCGCTTTGAGCGACTTAGTAGATGTCACTCCCACTGCAGAAATCAGTCCGATTTCTCCACCATTGAGCACTGTAGATTACGAAAGTGCGCACCAAAGGTAAGTAAAGAAATCAACGAAAACACTATCGTGATTCTTTGCGGATCGCCGATTCTGTAAATAGACAGATTGTCGCCGAGGTGTGTCTCTTGGACTGGAGCAAACTTCCCGATGTCGCAGTCGTTGCTCTGCTCACATTGGCCTTCTTCTCGGTTGCGCGCAACAGCCAGGTATCGTCTTGCCGCGTTTGGCTCGTCGGCTGGACGATGATCGTCCTGCACTTTGGCGCATTCATGTTTCTCCCGGCGCCTGGCATCGCCGGCATTGTCAGTCTCGTTCTCGGCACTGCCGCGCTGGCGTGGGCAGGCGTCCTTTTCATGTGGGCGTCGGTTCCCTATCGCGGCCGAGTGTCCAGTCGCTGGATGCTGGCGGCGCTGCTCACGACCAACACGCTCTACATTGCCGTCATTTCTCTGGCGCCTGCCGGTGATTGGCGGCTCAAGCCCGCCGCCGTTCTCATCGGCACTATGCCGCTTGCAGTTTCGCTTTGGGACATAGGCAACTTCAAGCACCCCCTGCGCTTCACGCTGGTGATTCTTTACGCTTCTCTTTCTGTCTTTCTACTGGCGATTCAAGATCGGCCCGGCAACGGCCTTGACCTGGCCTTAAACGGCGTGCTCTTTACCGTCTACATGGGCTGCTGCATTTATTTCTGGTATGCCTACCGGCGCGCCACGGCGGGCGCTGTCATCACCGTTCTGGGATTTCTTGCCTGGGCCAATGTCTTTACGGCAGGGCCGGCCATGCTCACGTTCTTCCCCAATGTTCATTTGGAGAGCGAGGTATGGAATCTGCCCAAGTACGTTGTCGCCGTGGGCATGATCCTGATCCTGCTCGAAGACCAGATCGAGCACAACAAGTATCTCGCCCTGCATGACGAGCTCACCGGGTTGCCGAATCGCAGGCTGTTTGCGGATCGGCTGGCGAATGCACTGGAGCGCGCGCGTCGCACCGGTTCGCAGGCAGCGCTGCTGCTGATCGATCTGGACCAGTTCAAGCAAGTCAACGACACCATGGGGCATCACATTGGCGACGAATTGCTCAAGCACTTGGGACGGCTCTTTGCGGGTAGAGTGCGACGCACCGATACCGTGGCACGAACCGGCGGCGATGAGTTTTCCGTGGTTCTGGAGCAACCCGTGAGCCGCAGCGATGCGCTGCGCGTGGCCCGGACTCTGACACAGCTCCTGGAGGATCCCATTCTGCTCGAACGCAGCACGGTCCGTGTTGGCGCCAGCGTGGGTATTGCGGTCTTTCCTGACGATGCCGCCGACGCAGAGGCCTTGTGCATTGCCGCCGATCTGCGCATGTACGCCAGCAAGCGCACGGCTAGGAGCCGGGAAGAGCGAAGTGCGCAGGCGACAGTCCTGATGGACGGATTTCAGGCAACCGGTTCAGACCCTGGGCTGTAACCGGCGGAGTAGAAGCTCCGGCCGGCAGATAGAAAAAGGCCCGAGCGCAATGCCCAGGCCTTTTCGTCGCTTGACGGCTGTGCGTTATCCCTATGCGCCGCCGGGTCCGCGTCCGGGACGGCGACGGCGGCGACGGCGGTTCACAACGCCGGGCTGTACTCCTCCGCCCGTTTGCTGGCCGCCAGGCGCTGGCGCGCCCTCCACGCGGTTGAAGTTCGGTTCGTTCTCTTCATCGAACTCCGTGCCGCCTTCGCCTTCGAAATCGTCGCCGCCTTCGATCAGGATGGTGCTCTGATTCGAGCTTGGCTGGCGTTCGTCGAACTCGTGGCGCGGGCGCGCCGGTGCTGCAGGCGCGGGCGCGGCAGCCACCGCCGGCTCCTCGGTTTCAACCGGGGCCGAATGTACCAGTTTCGCTTTCTGCTCCTTGATCAGCGCTTTGCGGCTGAGCTTGATGCGGTTGCCTTCGATGGCCAGAACCTTCACCATCACCTGATCGCCTTCGCGCAGTTCGTCCTTGACTTCCTTGACGCGATGCTCGGCGATCTCGGAGATGTGCAGCAGGCCGTCGGTGCCCGGAAAGAGCTCGACAAACGCGCCGAACTCGGCCAGGCGAACGACCTTCCCGAGGTACGTCTTGCCCACCTCGGGAACCGCGGTGAGGTCGCTGATGATCGCCAGAGCCCTCTTGAGGCCTTCGGCATCGCTCGACGCCACACTGACCTTGCCGGTGTCGTCCACATCGATCTTGGCGCCCGTCTGCTCGACAATGCCGCGAATGGTTGCGCCGCCCTTGCCGATGAGGTCGCGGATCTTGTCGGTGGGAATCTGCACGCTCACAATGCGCGGCGCATACTTCGAGCGCTCCTCGCGCGAGCCGCTGAGCGCGGCATCCATCTTGTCCAGAAGGAAAAGCCGCCCACGGCGCGCCTGTTCCATCGCCTGCTCGAGAATCGCGTGGGTCAAACCGCCGATCTTAATGTCCATCTGCAACGCGGTGATTCCCTTGCGCGTTCCGGCGACCTTGAAGTCCATGTCGCCGTAGTGGTCTTCGGCGCCGGCAATGTCGGTAAGGATGGCGTAGTCGTCGCCCTCCTTCACCAGGCCCATGGCCACACCGGCCACTGCGCCCTTCAAAACAATGCCTGCGTCAAAGAGCGCCAGGCTGGCTCCGCAGACCGAGGCCATCGACGATGAGCCGTTGGACTCCAGAATGTCGGAGACAATCCGGATCGAGTAGGGCGACTCGTCGGGGCCCGGCAGAACGGCGCTGATGGCGCGCTCCGCCAAGGCTCCGTGGCCCACCTCGCGGCGGCCCACGCCGGTCATACGGCCGGTTTCGCCTACGCTGAAGGGCGGGAAGTTGTAGTGGAGCATGAAGCTCTTCTTCTTCTCGCCTTCATACGACTCCAGCCGCTGGCTGTCGTCCATGGTGCCCAGCGTCGCGGTTACGAGCGCCTGGGTTTCACCGCGCGTAAACAGCGCTGAGCCATGGGTGCGCGGCAAAACGCCCGTCTCGATGGTGATGGGACGAATTTCGTCGAAGGCGCGCCGGTCGGGCCGGGTGCGCTCCTTTGTCACCTGCTCGCGGAAGATCCGCTCGCGCAGCAGTTCGTAATAATGCGCCAGCTTCTTCTTCGCCACCGCGTCCTCGGCAGGAACTTCGGCCGCAAGCTCATCCTTGATCTGCTTGATCAGCGCATAGCTCTCGGTCTTGCCGTGCGTCCTGGTGTCGAGAGCGTCCTTCAGCCGGTCGCCGATCTTCGTCTTCAACTCTCCGTAATACGCTTCGTCGAACTCGGGCGCGGTAAACGCCCGCTTCGGCTTGCCGGCCACGGCGACCAGTTCATCGATCCCGGCGCAAATCTTTTTCAATTCCGTATGGCCAAACTCGATGGCCGCCAGGATCACCTCTTCGGTCTCTTCCTTGGCGCCCGACTCGATCATCACGATGCCGTCTTTGTGACCGACCACCATGATGTTCACCGTGGTCGCGGCGCGCTCGGAGTGGGTGGGGTTCACCACGAACTCGCCGTTGACGCGGCCCACGCGGACAGCGCCCACGGTGGCGTTAAAGGGAATGTCAGAGAGCGCCACAGCCGCGGCTGCCGCGTTGATTCCAATCACGTCGGGATCGTTCTCCTTATCCGCGGAGAGCACCAGCGCGATCAGCTGTGTTTCATTGCGAAATCCATCCGGGAAGAGCGGACGCAGAGGCCGATCGATCTGACGGCAGGTCAGAATCTCTTTTTCGCTGGGCCGGCCTTCGCGCTTGATGAAGCCGCCGGGAATGCGCCCGCCGGCATAGGTGTACTCGCGGTAATCCACCGTGAGCGGAAAGAAATCGATGCCCTCGCGGGGATCGGGAGAAGCCACGGCAGTGGCCAGAACCACGGTTTCGCCCGTGGTCACCAGTGCGGCGCCAGAGGCTTGCTTGGCCATGCGCCCGGTCTCAAAGACCAGGCGTTTGCCGCCGGCAAGCTCGACGGCTACTTCATGCTTCGTAGACATAGAGTCCTCTTTTCGTTTTGTGCGCTTGGGAAACTTGTGCGGGGAGCGCGATGCGCGCGCAAGGGACACCGACGCGCAAGGCCGGGAGCTTGGTGCAAGCTGCCGGCCGCGGCTTGGTCCGGTGTACCGTATCGGATGAGGACCGGGACCAATGTCCGGTCTGGGGGCTTCCGTTTCAACGTATGCTTTCTGATTACTTGCGGATCCCGAGTTTGCCGATTACGTCGCGATAGCGATCGGAATCGTGCGTCTTCAGGTAGTCCAGCAGGCGGCGGCGCTTGCTGACGAGCATCAAGAGACCGCGCCGCGAAGCGTGATCCTTCTTGTGCGTCTTGAAATGCTCGGTCAGGTCGCTGATGCGCTCGCTCAGAATCGCGATTTGGACTTCCGGCGATCCGGTATCCGTCTCGTGGGTGCGGAAGCGATTGATCAGGTCAGTCTTTTTTTGAGTCGCCAGCACGGCGTGAATTACTCCTCTTGTTCTCTCAGGTCCACTCTTCAGTGTCTATTGTGAGATTAACATGAACGCGCGGCACCTCGCCATTCGTCCGGATAGCCCGAACCCGAAACCGAAACCCACCCCGTCAGCGCGTGCCAAAACGGAAGAGCCGACCGTCGAATCGCTCCGGAATTATGTTTGCAATCTTCACGCCCTCTGCCTCAGGATGCTCGGGATTCAGCAGAACATTCCACGTGTGGGGCATGATTACAGATGGTACGCGGGCAAGCGGTGTTTCGCGCGAAGCAAGCCACGCATCGCCGATACGCTGAGTTACCTGCTGTTGTCTCTTCCAGTCCGCCTCAGCCAACGGCATAAGGTCGCGGACAGCGAGTGCTTCTGATACCTCGACCTCCAGCAGCGTAAATGTTCGCGGAAGATCGTCCTCCCTGTCAGTCAGGTACACCAGCGCCTCCAGCATCGCTCCGGCGGGGGACTCCGCCAGGTACGTCACGCGCTTGCCCAAGCTCGTCCAGCGTGACGAAAATTTTCTTCCGCCCCACCCCCCGAGATCGATGTGATTGCTAATGCGCCAGAGAGTAGCCATCCCGCTTGCCGTGATCTTGCCCTTCCTTCAACCCTTAAGCAAAAACGCCTTCGTCTATCTGGTAAAGGAACTCCTCCACGGCGCGCTCCCCTGCCTCTGTCCGCAGCAGTGCCAGCGGAGAACGCTCATCGAACCGGCGCTTGGGGTGCAGCATCCATCCCTTCCCGTCCTCCCGGTCCCCATAGACCTTCACCGCCAACTCATACATCTTTGCCACGCGCGCCAGCCGGTCTGACTCATCGATGCTTAACGGCTCCTTGCGCTCCCGCCGATGCTTCAGCGTCCGCGGAGGAATCACCACCTCCAGCAATTCCTTCACAGGGATTCCCGAGTAGGCAGAAAACTCGTTAATCGTCGAAAGCGGAAGTCCCCGCTCGATATCCTTCCAGTCAAACTCGAAGGGCTCTGGCGACAACGGAATCGATGCAGCTTGACTCATAAGGACATTATGCCATAATTCCATCGGCAAAATGTTCGTCAACTTCAATCTTATTGATCTATAGGAAGATAATCTCCAGCGACAGGCGCAAATTCCGACCAATTCCGACCAAATTATTGCGCTTGTGCGTCAGATTACCCCTCAATGAGATTCCCGAGTTTCTTTCGCTGCGAGCATTGCCTTTCGCACCTTGAGGAACTCGCGAGAGCCGACCCAGGCTTCCAAACTGAGGATTAGGATGCAAACGGAAACGGGCCAAATCTGGTGCTTATCGAATTCCCAAAAACAAACGGCAAGAAAGCCAAAAAGCGGAATCGACCCAAAGAAAAAGGCTGCCTGATGGTATCTCCGCCATGGATTGCTCAACAGGCAGGCAATCCACGGCAAATACGGTCCAACTAGGATGCCGATCGAAGAAAAAATGAACAGTTGAATCGAGATAGGTTTATCCAGCGCCAGTATCACAATGCCAAAGCCGTAGAGAGCCAGCCCAACAACAACCGCGCTGATCGGCAGCCACGCGCCCGTTTCACGCCGCGCCATAGATGCTCCTATGAAGTCAGATGAATCGTTGCCAGCATTCTACCGCCGCGAAGCAGCACGAGAAAGGGGCAGTATCAAGGCGGTCGGGATTACAGCTACGGCTGCGCGTCAAGCCAGTAATTCGCCCGGGCTACAATTCGCGCGCCGTAATCTTGCGTGGTGCGCACGCGAATGGTATGCAGGCCGGGCGTCAGATCCGAAGGCCGGAAGGTGATCAGATAGCGATTGCGCGCATCCTTTGCCGCAGACATTACCCGCGCCTCGAAGCGCTTGTCACCGACGAAGGTTGTGTACTCGCCGCCGCTCATCCCGGCCAGTTCTTTGGCGACATTCTTTTTGAATGCATTGATTGCCATCACCAGCGCCGAAACCATGTTCATGGTGCGATCGTCGACTTCGGAGTCCTTGGCGTCGTGGCTCAGCTCGGCCAGCGCCGGCGAAAACGAGATGCTCAACACCAATACATCGGACTCGCCGATCCTCCGAATCAGTTGCGCGGGCTTGGCGTGCTTGCTGCCGTGATCGCGTTCCTCGCTGATGAGCAGGAGAACGCGGCGGAATTCCTTGGGTTGCGTCTCGAGCAGGGCCACGGAGTAGTTCACGGTGTCCAGGATGGCCGCGCCGCCATCGCCGGGTTGCAAACGCTGCAAGTCCGCGTCGATCTGGTCGCCGTTGGGGGTGTAGTCCCGGAGCAAGTGGGGCACGGAATCGAAGCCCACCAGCGCGGCCCGGCTGCGCGGGTCGGTGAGAAAGACATCGAGCAGCGGTCCCATTTTGGTGAGCTTGTCGAACTCCAGAACGCTGGCGCCTCCCTGCTCCACGGCCACAACCAGCGCCACGGGCGCAGTGTCCATCTCTTCCTGCACGCGAATCTTTTGCGGCACGCCATTGTCTTCAAGGACGAAGTCGCCGGCCTTCAGGCCGTAGACGATGCCGCCGCCGCGCTTCTCCACGAGCGTCGGCACCAGCACCTCGGTGGTTGAGACGCGCAAATTCGCCGCTTCGCCTTGCGGGACAGGCATGGACTCGGGAGGCTCGACAGGGGGCAGTTGCTGCGCGAGGATGGCCTGGCCCCAGAGAAGAATAAGGGCGACTGCAAGGAAGGTTGGCCTGAATGGGAAGATACTCACGCGGGAAACGGCTCCAGCTACGATGATAAGGGATGCCTAAGCCGCGCTTCCGCGCCGGTTGCCGATTCCACATTGCCGTGCCACGGCACCGCACCGTTGCGGCTGTATTCCGGCCTTACATCGGTCCCATGTTCGGCACCATGGTGACGATCTCCGGCGGATAGGTCTGCACCTCGAGGTCGATGCTCGCAATCTCGGCCCCGCAGTCTCGCTGCTGGCTTCGCGTGCACTGGCAAAGCTCGGTAAAGCGTATGTGGCCGCTCGGGCTCAGTTCCAAACCCGCCGCAATCAGCACACTGTAAACGTCCACGCACGACTGGCGTTCGAACTCGAAGAGCATGTTCACCAGGCCGGTATCGTTCGCGCCGCGGCTCAACACCCAGCCGCCGCACCCCAGAATCGCGCCGGTAAGAAGCTGCACCAGCCGCGAAGGCTCCTCGGTGCTCACGGCCTTCATCTGCATGGCCCAGGGAATGCCGATCGACTGGCTCGTGCTCTGCTCTGGCGTCGGATATCTCACATTCTCTTTATCGGTGACGGGGAGAACGGCATCAAACCTGTCGCGGACTTGCACGCCGCTTGACCGCCTTTGGCACAACTCGAGCGGTTCCACCCATCTGAACAGCCTGCCAAGGTAATTGGCTGCGGCCTCGGCGCACGGGTCCGCGAACCTGCCGCAAGCGCCCACATGACCACTGCCGGCACACACGACGAGGCATTTTGTTGTAGCTTGAAAGAGATCGTGATTACCGGCTCCGGAATCGACCTGGTTGAGATCGCGCGCATCCAGCACGCCATGGATCGCTACGGGCGGCGTTTTCTCAATCGCGTTTACCTCGCCTCAGAGCAGGCTTATTGCCTGCGCAAGCGCAACTCCGCGGAGAGTTTTGCCGCCCGTTTTGCGGCCAAAGAGGCCGCCGCCAAGGCGCTCGGCACCGGCATCAGCTTCGGAATCAACTGGCTTGAGATCGAAGTCGTCCGTGAGCCGAGCGGCAAGCCAAGCCTGCGTTTTCATGGCCGCGCCGCGGAGATTGCCGCTCGCCAGGGCGTCATCGGCGCCCAACTCTCTGTCACGCACACGGCCGACCTTGCCATGGCCAGCGTAGTATTGGAAGACGGGCGATAGTTTCGCCCATTCTGCTATCCTCTAGGCGTTGACCGGCTGTTTTCCGTACGAGGGGTAACGTGCCAAGCCGCAAAGAGATTCAGTGGTCACAACTGAAGGTTGGATTGCTGGTGCTGGCCGCCGTGGCCGTGCTCATCGGTCTGATTTTCCTCATGAACGGCGCCGGCGGCGGCCTGTTCGGTCACAAGCGTGTCCTCCGCGCCTACTTCGCCAATGCCGCCGGCCTCAAAGACGGCGCGGTGGTTTCGCTCGACGGCGTGACCATCGGCAATGTGCTCAAGACCCGCGTGGTCCCCGAACGCAACCCCTATCCTGTCGAAGTCACCGTGCAGGTGGGTGACGAATCCTGGCCTTTCATCCACACCGATTCGACTGCCCGCATTGCCCCGGCAGGCGTTCTCGGCGACAGCTTCGTCGATATCGACTCCCGGCACGCTACCGGCCCCCAGCCCGCCAACAATGCCGAGCTCGCGATCTCCGGTTCGCCAACCATCGAGCAAGTGCTCGGCAGCAGCCAGCTGACAATCGAGGAAATCAATCAGTTGATGCACAAGATTGAGACGCTGATCGACACGCTGAACAGCACGCGCGGCACCTTCGGCGAAATCCTCAACGACCCGGCGATGAAAAAGAATATCGTTTCCATCGCCTCCAATCTGCAGACATTGACGCAGGCCATCGCCGACGGCAAGGGGTCGCTGGGAAAACTCATCAACGACGATTCGCTCTATACCAAGCTCGATTCCACGGTGGATCAGCTGAATTCCATCGTCTCCGGCATGAACGCCGGCCAAGGCACCGCCGGCAAACTGCTGAAGGACGAGACGCTCTACAACAATTTCAACACTGCCGCGACGAACCTCAACGAAGTGCTGGCTGCGATCAATTCGGGTAAGGGTTCCATGGGCAAACTCGTCAAGGATCCCGCGATGGCGCAAAAACTCGACGACGCCATCACCAATCTCGATGGCATTCTCAAAAGCGTCAACTCCGGCCAGGGTACTATGGGCCAGTTGGTGCAGAATCGCGCGCTCTACGACCACCTTGACCAGACTGCGGACCAGGCCCAGCAGCTCATCAAGGGCATCCGCGAAGATCCCAAGAAGTATCTTGTCATCCGGCTGAAGATGTTCTAGAGTTCGCTTCGCGGCTCGTGAAATTGTTGAACCGTCAGATGAACTTTCCCGTATCTTCCCACTGGAGGGTCCATGCGCACGATCAAAATTGCTGTGTTTGTTGCCTCTCTTGCCGCAGCTACCCTGCTGCTCCGCTCACATTTCGCTCCCTCTGCTCAAGCCGCAGGGGCGAATGCGCCGGTTTATGCGGCCAACGGCGATCTGCTGCCTGTGGGGAATTATCGCGAGTGGATTTACCTGACTTCAGGCATCGACATGAGCTATAGCCCCAAGCCGGCAGATATGACGATGTTCGATAACGTGTTCGTCAATCCTGAGGCCTACCGTAGCTTCCTGGCGACGGGCACATGGCCCGACAAGACGGTGCTGGTGCTGGAGGTTCGCGAAGCGAAGAGCAAGGGCTCAATCAACCAACATGGCCATTTCCAGGGCACGCAACTGATGGGCTTTGAAGTGCATGTGAAGGATGAGGCGCGATTCCCGGGCAAGTGGGCGTTCTTCGATTTCGACTCGCCCGACAAGAATGGCACATTGATTCCGCAAGGAGCGCCCTGCTATAGCTGCCACGCGGCGCATGCGGCTGTCGACACCACCTTCGTGCAGTTTTACCCCACGCTGCTGCCAATTGCCGAGGTGAAAAAGACGCTGAGTGCGGCGTATTTGAAAGACGAGGCAGCGGCGGCACAGGCCAAATAGTCTAAGTCGATGCTGAACCACGAAATACTTTCCAGAACTCCAGAAACGCCCTGATCCGCACCACCTGGAAGAAATCGTTGGCCACCAGATAAAAAACCACCGACGCGGCTGCCACGGCGTGCATGGCGCCCTCGCCCAATTCGTCGCTGAACGGCAGCGGCGCGGCGGAAAACACCATCGCAACCACAATCAGCGCCAGCTTCACAATGCCCAGCACCAGGTTGATCTCAACCAGCTTGCTCGCAAAAGGCTTTCCTAAGCGCAGACTCTGGCCGAGAGCCGAGAGCACGGAGCGCTTTTCGAGCCCTGCCACGAGCGGCGCAATCGAAAATGGCCAACTGGCGAGCGCAAAGGCCGTGAAGAACCCGAGCGACAGAAAGATCGCCCAGATAAAGTAGCCCACCAGGTCCGGCTCGCCTTGAACGGCGATGTGGGTCGCGGCAACCCACCGCATCGAGCGGAGCCATCCCCAAACCGCCAGAGCGAACAGCGCCAACCACGCCCCATTGAACACCATCATTCTGAAGGGTCGAAAGCGCATCCGGGCGTCGATGCGCCGGAGCAGAAGCCCGCGGCCCAATCCCGAAACCACAATCCAAATTGCCGCGGCTGCCGGCAGCAGCCAGCGCAGCGCGGAGAGCACGTGCGGCTCGTAAAATGCGAACCCATCGGAAATCTGTGTCGCTGCAACCCAGGGGTTCTGCGTGTCGAGAGAAGCGAGCCCCGAAGACTCGAGCGGAAACGCCGCGAGAATCTGCTGCGCCTGCTGCCAGCACACGAGAAGGAACGGAATCCCGAAGAGCCAGCGCCAGCCAACCTCAATCGCAACCAGCGAAGGCCTGCGAAAGACTCCGCCCATGTGCTCCACGAGCAGTTGCGTTCCGCGCACCGGCCGCGACGCCTCCGCCATGACGCCGGACCTCATTTCACAACCAGGTTCACTGCCCTGCCCGGCACCACAATCACCTTCGCAACGTTCTTCCCTGCCGTGCGCGCGCGCACCTTCTCATTGGCCAGCGCGGCAGTTTCGATCGCCTTCGCATCCGAGCCTGCCGCCACACGCACCACCGCCGTCAGCTTGCCGTTGATCTGCACCGGAATCTCGATCTCGTCTTCCCTGGCCAGATCCGGATCGCTCTTGGGCCACGGCGCGTGGAGTACCGAACCCTCGCCGCCGAGCTCTTCCCAAAGCTCTGCCGCCAGGAACGGCGCAAACGGCGCCAGCAGCAGAACCAATGTGGTCAGCAGTTCGCGCACCACCGGCTTGGAAACCTCGCCAGCCGCCAGTTGCGCATCGGCGTCCTGCAGTTCGTTCACCAGCTCCATGATCGCCGCCACGCAGGTGTTGAAGTGCCACCGGCCCTCGAAGTCCTGTGTGATTTTTGCGATCGTCTGGTGCAGCTTGCGGCGAAGCTTCGCGGAGGGACTTGCAAGACTTCCCTCAGGGGCTAAAGCCCCGGTATTCTCTTTGCGCTCTTCGGCACGACTAAAGTCGTGCCCTTTCAAAACGGTCTCCTGCTCTTCGGTACGACTGGAGTCGTGCCCTTTCAAAACGGTCTCCTGCTCTTCGGTACGACTGGAGTCGCACCCTTTCAAAACAGTCTCTTGTTCTTCGGTACGACTGGAGTCGCACCCTTTCAAAACAGTCTCTTGCTCTTCGGTACGACTGGAGTCGCGCCCTTTCAAAACAGTCTCTTGCTCTTCGGTACGACTGGAGTCGCACCCTTTCAAAACAGTCTCCTGCTCTTCGGTACGACTGGAGTCGCGCCCTTTCAAAAAATCATTCTCGAGGGAGGCCGATCGTGCTTGCGCCGCGTGCTTCGTTGCCAGCCGCCAAACCCGGCCCAGGAAGCGGCTCACGCCGGCCACGCCGTCTTCCTGCCAATCCAAATCGCGATCGGGCGGGGCCGCAAAGAACGCGTACATCCGCGTGGCGTCGGCGCCGTAGCGGGCCACCATGTCGTCGGGCGAAACCACGTTGCCCTTGTTCTTCGACATCTTGGCGCCGTCCTTCAGAACCATTCCCTGCGTGAACAGCCGCCGCACCGGCTCGTCGTTCTTCACCAAACCCAGGTCGCGCATCATCCTGGTCCAGAAGCGCGAATAGATCAGGTGCAGAATGGCGTGCTCCACGCCGCCGATGTACTGGTCGATGGGGAACCAGTATTGCGCCGTGGCCGAATCGAACGGCGCCTTGGCGTTCTTCGCGTCCGTGTAGCGATAGAAGTACCAGCTGGAATCGACGAAGGTGTCCATCGTGTCGGTCTCGCGGCGCGCCGGACCGCCGCACTTCGGGCAGGTCGTATTCACAAACGACGGCACGCGACCGAGCGGCGAGCCGCCCTGCTGCGTGATCTCTATCTGCTCCGGCAAGATCACCGGCAACTGGTCGTCGGGCACCTGAACCAGCCCGTCCAGCTCGCAATGAATCATGGGAATCGGCGTGCCCCAGTAGCGCTGCCGGCTCACGCCCCAGTCCTTCAAGCGAAAGATCACTTTCGCTTCCCCAAATCCCTGCTGCGCCGCAACTTTCTCGAGTCGATTCTGCGCCTGCGCACACGTCAATCCGTTGTACGCGCCAGAATTCACCAGCACGCCGTCTTCGGCGCAAAACGGGTGCTTCGCACTGTCCTCGTCTTGGACTGGCTTGATCACTTGGCGAATCTCGATCCCGTACTTGGTCGCAAACTCGAAGTCGCGCTCGTCGTGCGCCGGGACGCTCATGATCGCGCCGGTGCCGTAGTCCATCAAGATGTAATTCGCCACCCAGATGGGCACGCGCTCGCCGTTATAGGGATTGAGCGCAAACCGGCCGGTCGCTACGCCGTGTTTCTCAATGGCGCCTACGTCGCCGGCCTCCCGGGCTTTTCTCTGCTCTTCGAGCAGCTCCGCAACCTGCGCCTTCAGCTTTGCATCGGCCTCAGCAAATGCGGTCACCAGCGGATGCTCCGGCGCCAGTTGCACGCTGGTCGCCCCAAAGATCGTGTCCACGCGCGTCGTAAAGACGCGAATCTTTTCCGTGCCGCGCTCAAGGCCGAAGTCGACCTCCGCGCCTTCGCTGCGCCCGATCCAGTTGCGCTGCATGGTGCGCACTTTTTCCGGCCAGCCGTCCAGCTTGTCGAGGCCGTCCAACAATTCCTGCGCGTACGCGGTGATGCGCAGGAACCACTGCTCCAAATCGCGCTGCTCCACCTTGGTTTCTTCGTGCCGCCAGCAGCAGCCGTCCACCACCTGCTCGTTGGCAAGCACCGTGGCGCACTCCGGGCACCAGTTCACCTTGCTCTTCTTGCGGTAGACCAGTCCCTTCTCAACCATGCGCAGAAAGAACCACTGGTTCCAGCGGTAGTACTCGGGCAGGCACGTCGTCACTTCCGTGGCCCAGTCGTAACTCAGCCCCAGGCGCAGCATCTGCCGCTTCATGGCAGCGATGTTCGAGAGCGTCCACTCGCGCGGAGGGGTATTGTTTTTGAGCGCGGCGTTTTCGGCGGGCAGCCCAAAGGCGTCCCAGCCCATGGGGTGCAGCACGTTATAGCCGCGCATCCACATCTGCCGCGCCAGCGCATCGCCGATCGCGTAGTTGCGCACGTGGCCCATGTGGAGTTGGCCGCTGGGATAGGGCAGCATCTCCAGCACGTAGTATTTTGGTTTGTTGCTCTCGGCCGGCTCCGCCGCGTAGAGCTTCGGGTCCGCGGCCCACCGCTCAAGCCATTTCTCTTCGATTGCCGCCGGGTCGTAGCGCAGTTCTTTATCGTCCGCCATTACTTTTCAGTGTAAACGGACGGCGGCAACTACGGCGCCGGCGTTGCGGCGGGTTCCATCTCCTCCGCGCTTGGGCAGTTGTCCATTGACACTTCCCTGTTTACGATCTCGTACCCTGGCGGCACTCGAAAGAATGACGGCTCCGGCTCGGTCTGGCTGAATCTCATCAGTTCCTTGGTCGTCTTCCCCCATGGCGAATTGTCGTTCACCTGGCGCGCCACCAGGCCTCTTAGTCCGGGATCGATCGCCGTCCACACCTCGAAGGTCGTCGCCTGCGGCTGAATGTTTGTGATTCCGAGCCCCTTCGTTGTGGTCGTTCGCCATCCCCTTGCCTCGACCCCATGAATCGTCTCCGTACCTAGATCCTCGTGCGTCGTTTTCGTGATCGGAATTGCCATTCCAGCACAGGAGCCCAAGCCGGCAGAGCGGTGCATGCCAAAAAACCTGAGGCGCTTTGCAATACTTCCCACGAATGGGAATGTGCGTCTCTGAACCATTCTGGCGCGACAGCTAGAGATCGTGACGAACTCCGTCGAAGCTGTCATATATGCACATTGCATCACCGCTGGGATGGGTATCCCCGCTACAGTTGCTTCCATTCCCGGAGAAGCCCAACTGATTTTTGTATGAGTCATGGGATCGATGACCGTGAAGTGCGTGGCCGGCGCTTGGTCTCTCTGCCAAGGAACCGTTGTCGTCGCCGTCATCCGTCTTCCCTGCGAGTCAACGGCAACAACCTCGGTGGTTTCGCGTGTAATGGTGGTCCCATCGGCCAGGGTTCTCACCTGTATCGTCTTGTACTGCGCCGTATACGGCAACCGAGCGTCGTGGGTGGGATTGTCCAGATGAATATTTGCGGTCCGGTTTTTCGAAGCTTGGCTCGAAGCCGAAAATGCCGATCCTGCTACCACAATGCAGATCAGAAAACCACAAATCCTCCCGCGCATGCCTGGCTCCTTACGCGTTCTTCAGCGGCACACCCAGTTTGACCATCTGTTGACGATCGTGCAAGCAGCGCCGCCGAAAATCGGCCTCTCATCCACCTTGGCACTCGGCCACGCCGAGACGTCAATCATGTTTCTTTACCAGGCTCCAGAGAACGCGCACATTCCGTTCCTCGTCGCCGGGCTCGTCTACCGGCGTCTCGGCGATGAACGCGCAATGATCGAAGCGCGCATCGTTCAGCAAGCGGCGGAACGGCTCCAGGCCCATGGTTCCCTCGCCGATGTGCTCATGCCGGTCGAGCTTCGATCCGCGCGCCGCCTTGGCGTCGTTGCAGTGCCATACGCGCACGGCTTCCAGAGTCATCGTCGCCGCGGCCTGCTTGATCGTCTCCTCGTAGCCCTCGGCCGTCACCAGGTCGTATCCGGAAACCCAGGTGTGACAGGTGTCAAGACACACGGCCACCGGCGCGTGATGCTTCAGCCGCTCGACCAGTTCCGCTACCTGCTCGAAGCTTCCGCCGAGCGAGAACTCCGCACCAGCCGTGTTCTCAATCAGGATGTGAAACGGAGTTGACTGCCACGGAAGCCCCTCGATGGCGTGCTTGATCGACTCCGCGGCCAGCTTCAGGCCATCGTCGCGCGTCAGGCCCTTCCACGAGCCCGGATGCAGCACAAGATACTCCGCGCCCAGCGCGAGCGCCCGTTCAATCTCGCCGCGAAAGGCAGCCACGCTCTTCTCGCGCACCTCGCTCGACTGGCTGCAGACATTCACCAGGTAGCTGGTGTGGATCACGAGCGGCCCGACATCGAACTTGGCGCGCAGCTCGCGCATGCGCTCGGCTTGTTTGGGGTCGATCTTGGGCGCGCGCCACATGCGCGGGCTCGAGGAGAAGATCTGGAAGGTGTTGGCGCCGATCTCGCGGGCGCGCTCGACGGCATTCGAGGCTCCGCCGGTTGTTCCCAGGTGTACGCCGATTCGCTTCGTCATGGGGACAGTCTACAAGACATTTACAGTCAGGCGCGAAGTTGCAAAAAGCTGACAATTGCGTGACACGCTGCGCCGGGCGGTGCAGGTACGCTGGCAATCGTATCTGAAACTCGGACTCTGCTTCTTCCCAAAATCTCAACCACGAGGATCAAACTTATGAATTCCCCCCGGTTCCAAGAATCGCGAATCTTTCAATCTGCCCGCTCCGCAGGCTGGCTTTCTCTCGCGCTTGCGGCGCTGCTGCTAGCTGCTCCAATCGCCTTTGCCCAACCATCGTCCTTCGATCCCAACGAATCCTTTTTGCCGCCACAGGTATGGGACATCTCCACGGCGCCATCCAACGGGGACGTGAACCCCTACGGAGTCGCTTTCGTCGGCTACAGTTTTCCAGTCGGTTCGGGGCCGCTCGCGCATGGCGACGTGCTGGTTTCGAACTTCAACAACTCGCAAAACCTGCAGGGTACGGGAACGACGATCGTCCACATCTCGAAGGCCGGCGTCCAGTCCCTCTTCTTTCAGGGAACGGCGCCGCTGGGACTCACCACGGCACTGGGCACATTGAAGGCAGGATTCGTGGTGGTGGGCAACGGCCCCACCAGCGACGGCACGTCGGCAACCGCTCAACCAGGCTCGCTCCTGGTCATCAACGCCAAGGGCAAGCTGATTCAGTCGATCGCAAATCCGGCGATCAACTACCCATGGGACATGACGCTCGTGGACGACGGAGGCACGGCGATCGCGTTCGTGTCGAATGCGCTGGACGGCAAGGTGAACCGGCTGGATTTTGCCGTCAATCCCTGGGGTCTGACCCTTCTGAGTTGGCAGACGATCGGGTCGGGCTATGTGCATCAGGGCGATCCGGTGGCGTTGTTCGACGCGCCGACGGGCAGCGCTTACGATGCAGCGCATGACATCCTCTACGTGGCTTCTACCGGCGATAACGCAGTTTATGCCATCGACCATGCTGCGACGCGGAAGTCAAGCGCGGGGCTGGGCGAGCTGATCTACAGGGACAATGCACATTTGCATGGAGCGCTGGCGATGGCCTGGGCGCCCAACGGACACCTGCTGGTGACGAACAACGACGCCATCAATTCCGATTCCAATCAGCCGAGCGAGATCGTCGAGTTCACGATCTTTGGCCGGTTTGTGAAGGAGATCTCCGTCGATCCAGCGCAGGGTGGTTCGTTCGGCCTTGCCGTGCTTACGGGCCAGCCTGGACCGATCTTTGCGGCGGTCGACGACAACACGGCTTCGTTGTTCCGGTGGAATTTGGGCAACGATCCGTTCTGAGTTATCCGCACCTTAAAGATGGATGCTCCCACCGAAGCCACAAAAACGTGTGTCAAGTTCCGCGACAGCATCAAGGAGCTGCGCGAGAAGGAGTTTTTGTTCGGGTGGGTGAGCGCGGGCATTAGACCTTAACCTTGGTCACATAATGACGGGGAGAACTGTGCAGTTATCAGGTGGGTTCATGAGTTTCAGTTCGACTGTGCCAGCCTTGTTTCTTCCGTTCTTTCCGAGACGAAATCTTCAGTAACTCTGAAGCAATATCTTCAGTAACTTAATCGGAGTTTATCCGGTATTGACAAAGATTCGGCCCGAAGACATTTCAAAGAGACCTCCGGCCACAATAAGCCTGGCGCAGAAAGGAGATATGCGCGTCAATCGAGCATTTAGGCGAGTGTTCGGAGGCTTCTCCCTAACCGGGCTGCGTTGCCGCGCAACCTCTGCCGCTCCACGGGATTTTTACCCATAGTTACCTGAAATACATTACCTAGGTCGCGTTGATCTGACACAAAACTGGCATTGTCATCCTTGCAGCCAATACGGGACCATGATTGCAGTATTCACAGCTTCTCCCCTTCTGCACCGAAGCGGTTCGGCCGCGCGCTGAGAGAGATAGTATTCCCCGTACACACTCCAGTGTCAATTTGTGCAGCGAACGTCAAGGAGATTTAGCGGTCAAGTTTTTAGTTCGCATCCTGGGGCCGGCCTTGTTAGGCGTGGCCTTCGCTTCCACTGCATTTGCCGATGGAGTCGAACTCGGGAGCGGGCGGGCACAGGAGAGATCGAGAATGAAGAAGTTTGGAGTTTGCACGTTTCTGTCCATCGCCGCGCTTTGTGCGCTGCTGTCGTTCAGTCCGAGGAAGGCTTGCGCGGATGCGCTCCTTTATATGCAAATCACAGGCGTTCAGGGAGCGAGCTATGGCGGGGAAGACGTTTATCCCTACTATGGCTCCGCCAATGGCACTCCTAATGTATTGCTGATGTGTATCAGCTTCACCTCCGATATGAACATCGGAGAGACATGGATCGCAGAGAAAGAGGCCATCCCCGATTCTCCTACGTTTGAAGAAGCGGCATGGCTTTTCAATGACGCCAATGCTGCCGTTGCGGCGGATAACACTACCCAACAGATCGCCGATCAGTGGGCTGCGTGGGAACTCTTCTCCCCGAGCGCGTCTGGGCCGTATCTTAATCCTGCCCCCGACACGGATACCCAGATGGCCGCTGCTGTGGCTGATTACGCATTAGAGCCTCTGAGTTTCTACTGGGAATTCATTTTGTATGCTCCGGTCCCCGGGACCCAGAGTGAGCTTGGCACTCCGCAGTTTTTTCTGGGATATGGAGATCAAACACCCAACCCACCGGATCCTTACGGTGGAACCCCAACTACACCGGCGTATGGTGTGCTTCCAGAGCCGGGGACTCTGGGATTGATGGGCAGCGGACTGCTGGGACTGGTGGGCTTACTGCGCCGCAAACTCCTGCGGTAAGCCGCTTGCGTTTGGGGTATTTCGTGAACACAGGAACGGCCGAAGCAGTCACCTCTGCTCCGGCCGTTTTTCCTTGCCGCCAAGGTTGGAGCGCCGGGCGCCCCGCCCTTCCGCGGTTCCATCGCGGATGGGTGGGAGGCCACATCTCTTCAGATCGCGATGCGCGTTTCAATCGCGTCGTAGTCCGCGCGGACGCCTTTCGATGTCGCATCGAGCAAGCCGGCCTTGGCCAGCGCCTGAACGTCCGCGTGAACGTTGCTGTAATCGCGCCGCAGCGCCTTCGCGAGGGCGCGGATGCTGGTGACATGATTTCGGCGGACGTAGCTTAGCAATTCCATGCGCTTGCCTGTAAGGACGCGGGCCAATGTGTCCCAACTTTCGAATGCCAGGTGGCGCTCATGGAAGGTTTCTCCTCGCTCGGCGCGATGCCAAGCGTCGATGAAACGGCGGGAGGTCTCTTCCTTTATGTTCCCGCCAACAGTGAGTTGTACATTGCTCATTGGTCACCTCGCACGCGTTCCACGTCCGACCAGAAATCGGCGATTAACCGTTCGACACTGGTGAAGGCATAGGCTGTTTCTGTGCCTTGAAAGTGCCGATGGTCGCCTTTGCCCCGCTCGTTGTCGTAACCAACCTCTCGAACGCCGGGGCGGCCATAGAACAGCGAATACTTCAAGCGGTGGGCCGACGGAGGAACAGGGGATGGGACATGCCATAGCACCATCTCCAGTATTGCCCCGTCTTCAAAATCGACGCGCTGTTCAAGGAGCAGTTCGGCTTTCATCGTGCGTTCTATATGGCATCATACACCATATGGCATAGAGGAACAAGCACCGGCCCCGATTGACTGAACCATGCCAATGGCATTCTAGTTTCCTTGTGCAAACGGTGGTCGAGACGCTCTTTGCCGATTACAAGGGGACGCGATGAGTAAATTGTTCGAAGAGATGGCCCAGGGAACGGCGGAAGCCCGCGCGTACATGGAGGGGAAACGCAAGGGATACAAGGTTACGCTGCCGGAGACCGTCGACGTACGTGGCATCCGCAAGCGCCTGCGGCTGAGCCAGGAGCGTTTCGCCGACCGTTTTGGCCTGTCCGTGGATGCGGTTCGGCCTTGGGAGTCGGGCCGCCGCCAGCCGGAGGCAGCCGCGCGGGCGCTTCTTACGCTCATTGCCGCCGACCCGCAATTTGTGATGCGCGCACTGGCTAAGAGTGCGTGAGTTTGTGACGAGATAATCTAGACCATCGGCGTTCTCGTTTTCGGGTCTCAGAAGCGAGCCCACAGGGTGGAGCGCCCGGTAACTTCAGTCATGGATGTCATCCTGAGGCGCAGCCGAAGGATCTGCGGTTGCTTTTTCTCTCCCCGCCTGTCACGTCTGCCGGCGTAGCATGTGCTCATGCACGAAGGCTCCTACTGCACCTACATGATGGCCAGCCGCAGCCACACGCTTTACGTCGGAGTGACGGGCGATCTCCTGAAGCGTGTCTTCCAGCACAAATGGCGGGAGCATGACGGGTTCACCGCGCGCTACAACTGCGATCGTCTGGTTTGGTTCGAGCGTTACCAGGATGTGCAGACGGCGATCGCGCGAGAGAAGGAACTCAAAGGCTGGCGGCGGTCGAAGAAGATCGCATTCATCGAATCCGTGAACCCAACCTGGGCAGACCTCAGCCGCAACCGGTACGACTGCGAGCCTGCCGATTACCGGCGGGCGCTGGACCGCATGGACGCATGAAAGACAACCGCAGATCCTTCGGCTGCGCCTCAGGATGACAGGGCATGGGGAGGGGTAGAGAAGCTGCGGATTGAAGATGGTTTCCCATCCGAACGACAAACGGCGTCGTTAGGATGGGTACCCGGCAGCGATCGCGCCGTAGCGACCTGGAAACCGAGGTCAAATCGGGATACGACCATATTTCCTAGCTGTTTCTGAGATTTCCATCGAGCCTTCGCCGTTCGTGCCTGTGTTGTAATGGATTCAGGTTCTCTACCGGAGGAATGAAAGGGGCAAGATGTATCCCTGCGAACTCCCAAAGCCGCATTACGGCAAACTTCTGGCCTTGACTGAGAACGAGAAGCTACCGGAGGTTGACAAGCCCCGCGTAGCCTCGGCGCTTGAACGATATGCCGCATGGACCCAGTTCATGAACGGGATTGACGCAGAAGGTGAAACGCTTCTTGCCGCACTTATTGACTCTTTGAATCAATACAAGAGGTTCATCGAAATAGAGCTAATTTTTGATTCACCGGCTGATTTCCTGTATCGCCAAAAGGGACAGCACAAAGCGGACAATTCAGTTTTGGAGGAGTTTCTTCCCAGACTCGCTGATACCCGACTCGTTCCTGGTCTCTCTCGAATCAAGAGTTGCGCGGTCGGCCCACAGGGGGCTTTCGCCGCATTCGTTTTTTCTGGAAGTGTCCATTCGCTGCTACCTGATGGTGGGCTGTTTATCAAGCAAAAGGATCAAGACTATGCTCTATCCAAGCGAGTCTATCTAAAGGCATCCACTGATCCGGGGTTTGAAGGAGCGGATACACTCCACGCGGAACTCAACGTCGCGTACCTGGCCGCTGAATGCAAGACAAACCTCGACAAAACAATGTTCAACGAGGCGCTTGAAACTGCCAGATCTCTAAAGCAGGCGGTCGCCGGTTCACGGTATTTATTGCTTTGCGAATGGCTCGACATGGAACCTATCGATACCGCGTCAACTGACATCGAAGAGGTGATTATCCTCCGCAAAGCGAAACGAATGGGGGCAAACTTTAGAGCGGGTTTGGCCACCGCATCGGGGAGGGCGCTTGCTAGGACGGAATACGTGAGGTATTACGAAGCAAACCGATTGTCGACTGATTGTTTCCGTCGCATCATTGAGCACATGAAGAGCATCTTCCCTGAAACTTTGGAATTGGATGAACAAACGATTCTCCAACGTGGGTATTTTTGAGAATGGCAGCGACTGTTTTGAGTTCGTTCGATCAACTCGCGATTGATAGGGTCGAGATTCCGCAGCGCTTCTTAGATTTGGATGAGAGGGTACGGACAAATCCGTTCCCTTGGCGCGGTCAGTTCTCACCTGGGCTGATCGATGTCTTTCTCTCGACCTATGGTGCCAGCGGAACTGTTGTTCTCGATCCGTTTGCCGGTGTCGGCACTACGTTAATTGAGGCCGCGCGAAAGCAATTTGCATGCTTCGGGACCGAGGTTAACCCGGCGGCCGTAGCGATGGCGGAGACTGTTAGCTTCGTCGGTTTGAGCACCCAACAGCGGCGCGGGCTGATTGAAAGAGTCCGAGTACTACTGGACAGCGCGCTTCCCCCCACAATTGGTCCACTCTTCGGGGATCACGACGAAGGAGCAGATGTTGCCCAGCGGATAACCGAATTGATAAGACAGCTTCCCCAGGGCGATCCGGAGCGGGGCATACTTACCAACGTGCTGATTCGGGTTTGCGAATTTGAGAGCCCGACTTCCGACGACGCGAGGCGCGCACTTCACCAACATTCCACGATTATCGAAAGCCTTCCATTTTCTCCTGGGCGATGCACCATCATAAACTCGGATGCTCGGCGATTGCCGCTTGAAGATGGCTCTGTGGACCTCGTATTGACATCTCCTCCGTACATCAATGTTTTCAACTACCACCAAAACAATAGAAGAGCGATGGAGCTGCTCGGCTGGGATTTGCTGTATGTTGCAAAGTCAGAGTTTGGCTCAAACCGCAAGCACAGGGGAAACCGCTTTCTCACAGTAATTCAATACTGCTTGGACATGGAAGCGATGTTGAGAGAACTTCGCCGAGTAATGAGGCGACACGCCCGCGCTATACTCGTCGTCGGACGAGAGTCGAATGTGCTTGGTGTGGCATTTCACAATGGTTCGTTAGTCGGAGCGTTAGCGGAACAGTCGGGCTTCGCTGTCAGCCTTCGGCAAGAGCGCAAGTTCAAAAATAGGTTCGGCGCGCTGATCTACGAGGACTTAATACATTTGAACTTTGTAGAGCACCCAATCGAACATGCTTCGGGCGCACGTCAAATAGCCTTGAATGCTTTGAAATCATGCACATCATCCCACCTAAAGCCGGAAGTCACGGAAAGCCTAACGGCCGCAATAGCTGAGGCTCCATTTGTTCATCAGTCGCCGATTTATGTCCCTCGGCATCCGTAAGGTGGCCAGATGGTATGTTCGCCTGATCTTCGCCCATCCCGTATAATCGTCCCATGGACTTTCAGCTTGTGACCAGCTACAAGCCGCGGGGCGATCAGCCACGGGCGATTGAGCAGATTATGGAGGGGCTGGGGGCCGGCGAGCAGCACCAGGTTCTGCTGGGCGTGACGGGCTCGGGCAAGACCTTCACCATGGCCAAGGTCATTGAGCAGTCGAACCGGCCGGCGCTGATTCTGGCGCATAACAAGACCCTCGCCGCGCAGCTTTATCACGAGTTCAAGCAGTTCTTCCCTTCGAATGCGGTCGAGTACTTTGTGAGCTACTACGACTACTACCAGCCCGAGGCGTACATTCCCGCCGGCGACCTCTACATCGAGAAGGAAGCCACCATTAATGAGGAACTCGACAAGTTGCGGCTTTCGGCGACGCGGAGCCTCTTTGAGCGGAGGGACGCGATCATTGTCAGTTCGGTGAGTTGCATCTACGGGCTGGGGTCGCCGGAGGCGTATTACGGCATGTTGCTGCTGCTCGAAAAGGGCCAGCACATCAGCCGCAAAGACATTACGCGGCGGCTGGTGGAGATTCTTTACGAGAGGAACGACACGGACTTCCGGCGCGGGACTTTTCGAGTAAGAGGCGACGTGATTGAGGTCTTCCCTACTTACGATGAGTCCGCCTACCGGATTGAGATGTTCGGCGACGAGATTGAATCGCTGGCGCAGATTGACCCCCTCTTCGGAACCGTCAAACAGAAATACGCGCGGCTGCCGATCTATCCCAAGAGCCACTATGTGGTGCAGCCGGAGCGCAAGGCGGAGGCGATCGATTCGATCACGGCCGAGTTGAATGAATGGGTCAAGTATCTCGAGGGGGAGGGGCGCATGGTGGAGGCGCAACGCGTGCACCAGCGCACGCGCTTCGACCTGGAGATGATCAAGTCGATGGGCTACTGCCACGGGATCGAGAACTACTCGCGGCACTTCTCGGGGCGGCTGCCGGGCGAGCCGCCGCCCACTTTGCTCGACTATTTTCCGCGGGATTTTCTGCTGTTTGTGGACGAGAGCCACGCGACGATTCCCCAAGTGCATGGCATGTGGCACGGCGACCGCAGCCGAAAACAGACGCTGGTGGATTACGGGTTCCGGCTGCCTTCGGCCATGGACAATCGGCCGCTCAAATTCGACGAGTTTGAGAGCCGGGTGCACCAGGTGGTTTATGTTTCGGCCACGCCGGGGCCGTATGAGCTTACGCGCGCGAGCGGCGTGGTTGTGGAGCAGGTGATTCGGCCCACGGGGCTGGTCGATCCAGAGGTGGAGATTCGGCCTGTGAAGGGCCAAATCGACGATCTGCTGGCCGAGATTCGCGACCGGGCGAAGCGCAATGAGAGAGTGCTGGTGACCACGCTGACGAAACGAATGGCCGAGGACCTGGCCGGCTATTACACCGAGGTGGGCGTGCGCTGCCGTTACATGCACTCGGAGATTGAGACCCTGGAGCGGGTGAAGCTGCTGGCCGGATTGCGCAAAGGCGAGTTCGACGTGCTGATCGGCATTAACCTGCTTCGCGAGGGGCTCGATCTGCCGGAGGTTTCGCTGGTGGCGATTCTCGACGCGGACAAAGAGGGCTTTCTGCGCTCGGCGGGTTCGCTCATCCAGACCATGGGCCGCGCCGCGCGGCACATCGAGGGGAGGGCCATTCTCTACGCCGATCGCGTCACCGATTCCATGCGCCGGGCGATCGACGAGACGGATCGCCGCCGCGTGATCCAGCGGGCCTATAACGAGGAGAACGGCATCACGCCGCAGTCGATCATCAGCCAGGTGGATATGGGCCTGGCGCACATTCTGAAAGCGGAATATGGGGAGATCGACGAGGAGGAGACGGCGGGAATTCCCGAGGGGTTTGCCACCCAGGCGGAACTCGATGGTTTTATCGCCAAATTAGAGACGGAGATGCGCGAGGCGGCGAAGAAGTTCGAATTCGAAAAGGCCGCGAAGCTGCGCGATACGATCAAGGAACTGCGGGAGAAGGAGTTCTTGTTCGGGTAGACTCTGACCGTATGAACTCGCGCTAGTGCAGTTCGTGCTGTCCCACCCTTTCGCCCCGAGAACGGGCGAAAGGATGGGGCACGGGACGGTTTCTCTTCGGGCGGTCATAGACGTGGTTCAAGATTCAGCTCCGACCCAGACAACCGGCCGCCCGCAAGCGCCATCTCAGTACTCAGTTAGTCAATAGAGACGGCGCAGCAATCGGTGTTTAAGGCGCCATTTGGGGCCCATGACAACTATTCTCCTCGTGGACGACGACTCACTCCAGGCTTCCTTGTTGCTTTCGCTCCTGGGACGGCGGTTCGGCGAAGTGTGCCGGGCCACCGACGCAGCCGAAGCACTTTGCCTGATCGAACAGCCCGAATTTGCGAGGAAGCTGGGTCTGGTCATCTGCGGCCACCAAACGCGCGGAATTGGCGGGCCCGCGTTTGTGAACGAGTTGCGAACGCGCATTGCGGATCTCCCGGTCCTGGTTCTGGGCGCCGGCGGCGACGACCCTGCCGACTACGTCCAGGCGAATGTCGTCGTCCTCGGCAAGCCCTTTGCCGCCGAAAGAATGCTCACTCTGACCGGCCAGATGCTTACCCATTCTAAGAGCGCGGTTGCGTAAAGGCTGACCGCTTGGGCCGAGCGCATTCCACCAGGCTGCGGAAAAAGGCCTGTTTTCAAATGTAATTCCGAAGAACATTCCTCCGGGCCTGAAGGCCTCGCCTATTCTGCGCCTCTTATGCGGGGGTTGAAACCCCCGCCTCCTTCTATATCGAGTTTTTTGCGCAGCCTGTCTCATCCACCCAATGGGTGAGCCACGTCACACCTGACCAGCCTATGATGGATAGAGAATAACCATGTCGGAGAGGTCTCCGGTTCCTCTTTCCCGCGACGGCGAAAGTCGGCGAAGATCATTTGGGAGTCATCATGGCAGCCTTCGGAAGTTTCTGTCTTCTTATTGCCTTAGCATTGGCCGCCTACAACCTACTGGCGGGGGCTCTGGCGTTGCGGCTGCTGGCCACCGGGCAACCCACGCGCATCTCGCCGGAGCGGCTGGCCGACACCGCCCGCCGCGCCGGAATCGCGGGCTTCGTGGCCGTTACCGGAGCGGCATTTGCTCTCATCTGGTCGGTCTTTACCAACGATTTTTCGATCACCTACATTCTTGACCACTCCAACCGGGCCCTGCCCATTCCGTACAAGTTTGCGGCACTTTGGAGCGGCCAGGAGGGTTCGCTGCTGCTGTGGGCGTGGCTGCTTGGCGTCTACGGATTCGTTCTGCGGCTGCGCCACAAGACGGATGTGAAGCTCTACGCCTACGCGGGCGCCATTCTGGCCGGGGTTCAGGTGTTCTTTCTGGCGATCCTGGTTTGGGCGGCCCCGCCATTCGCGCTTTGGCGAGGCGCGATTCCCGATGACGGCAACGGCCTGAATCCCCTGCTCCAGTACCCGGAGATGGTCATCCATCCGCCCCTGCTCTACCTGGGTTACGTGGGGTTCTCGGTTCCCTTCGCCTTTGCGCTGGCGGCGCTGATGATGCGCTACCCCGGCGAAAAGTGGATTCGCATCACGCGCACGTGGACGATGGTGACCTGGGTCTTTCTCACCTGCGGCATCTTCCTGGGCATGCACTGGGCCTACGCGGTGCTGGGATGGGGCGGCTACTGGGGCTGGGATCCGGTGGAGAACGCGAGCTTCATGCCCTGGCTGACCGGCACGGCTTTCCTGCACTCGGTGATGATGCAGGAGCGCAAAGGCATGATGAAGAGCTGGAATGTGTGGCTGATTTTTTCCACGTTTCTGCTGACGCTGCTGGGAACGCTGCTGACGCGCGCGGGGTTGGTGAGCTCGGTGCACGCCTTCGCGCAGTCGTCGATCGGCACGTGGTTTGTTGTATTCATGTGCATCGTGCTGGCAGTCTGCATCTTTACTTACGTCTTGCAGCGCAGTCACCTGAAGACCGAGCACCAGTTGGAATCGCTGGTCAGCCGCGAATCGAGCTTCCTGTTCAATAATCTCGTCCTGCTGACGGCCTGCTTCGTGATTTTGTGGGGCACGCTCTACCCTATCCTTTCGGAGTACGTGGAAGGCAGCAAGGTGACGGTGCGCGCGCCGTTTTATAACAACGTGGCCGTGCCCATCGGGCTCTTTCTTTTGTTTCTCACCGGCGTGGGGCCGCTTCTGCCGTGGCGCTCCACGTCGCTCAAGGCCATCAAGCGGAACTTTGTGCTGCCGGTGATTGCTTTGTGGGCAACCGTGATCGTTTGCCTGGTGGCGGGCGCAAATCCGTGGGCGGGCGGCGCGTTCAACACGGGAAGGTTCTATGCGGTGGTGGGCTTTGCGCTTGCGGCAGCAGTGCTGACGGCAATCGTGGCGGAGTTCCTGCGCGGCGCGGCGGTCATCGCGCGGCAAACCGGGCGCAACCTCTTCGCGGCTCTCTGGCTGTTGACGCGCCGCAATACGCGCCGCTACGGCGGCTACCTGGTTCACATCGGGGTCGTCATCTCCGTGGTGGGGCTCTGCGGGGCGGCCTTCAATCGCAATATTGAAAGCGAGCTGGGGCTGCATGACAGGATGAGCGTCGGACCTTACACGCTGGTCGAGGTCGGCGCTACGCAGGACTCGAACCCGAATTACGATTCGGATTATGCCCTGCTCGACGTCTACAAGGGCAACCAGCGCGCCAGGACGATTGAGTTCGATGGCTTTCTCTTCCATCTTGTCCCCATCTTTCACATCGTTCCGTTGCAGATGGCGCCGGAGAAGCGCGTCTACCTGGCCAGCGGCCAGCCGCAGACCATGGTGGCGATTCACTCCACGCCGGAGTGGGATCTCTACGTGGTGTACGAAGGCGCGAATCCCGACACCGGGCAGCCGATTATCAAGGCGTTTTTGAATCCGCTCGTCGGCTGGATCTGGATTGGCCTGGTGGTGATGGTCTTCGGTTCGATCATCGCCTTGATTCCGAGCCTGGTGCCGGCAACGGCCGCTCTACGCGTGCCGGCGGCGCGGGCGGCGTCCGTCGCGCCCGCATTGAAGGGAGGCGCCTGATGCGCTCACGCGCTTTCACCTTTTGGACGAGAACTGTGGAAGTCTCTGTCCTGGCCGTGGCGCGCCGCTCGATCTTCCGTGCCCCATCCTTTCGCCGGCTTTTTGGCGAAAGGGTGGGAGACCGTGAAAGCGCTACGACCATCAGTCGTGGTGTCCCACCCTTTTCGCAAGGAACGCGAAAAGGATGGGGCACGGGGGCTTCTTCGGCTCGCTGGCTCAAAACCGCCGAGGCGGCGCTCCTCGCTGTAGCTATCTGTTTTTCGTTGGGCGCCACGGATGCGAGCGCGCGCTTCAATAACCTGGGCCATCGGCTGATGTGCACCTGCGGCTGCGCGCAACTGCTGGGCGAGTGCAACCACGTGGGCTGTCCGGAGTCGGGCCACGAACTGAAGGAACTGACCGCGGCCATCGCGTCGGGCTTGAGCGATCAGCAGATTCTGGATGCGTTCGCCGCAAAGTACGGGGCCACCATGCTGGCCGCGCCGCCAGCCAAGGGTTTCGACCTGGTGGCGTGGATCGCGCCTTTTGCCGTCTTCGCCGCGGCGCTCCTGGGGACGATTCTGCTGATTCGGCGCTGGGGCGGGCTGGGAAAGACACAGGCAGCCGCGGCAGGTAAGCCAGTTGCGGGCAATACGGCGGAAATGGGGCCCGCCGAACAGGAGCGCATGGAGCGCATTCGCCGCGAGACGAGTGTGGACACCGGCAGCGAGGGAGGATTCTGAGCCATGACGGAAACCGAGGGATTGATTGCCGGATTGTTTCTTCTCTTCGCGCTCTTTGTTTACACCTTCTGGCCGGAGAACGCATTCGCCAGCCAGAAAGAGAAGACGCGGCTCGACTATTTGTTGGAGCGCAAAGACCAGCTCTACGAGAACCTGCGCGACCTGAACTTCGAATACCGCGCCGGCAAATATCCTGAAGAGGATTTCGAGGCGCAGCGCGGCCTTCTGGAACGCGAAACAGCGGAGCTGATGGCGGAGATCGACCTCTTGCAGGGAATAGGGGCCAGGGGCTAGGGACTCGTATGGTGCCCCAGAAGTTCGTTGCAGAAGGACGGAGGAACAACCGCAGATCCTTCGACTCCGTTTGCCGCAAAAAGCGCGGCAAACTTCGCTCAGGATGACAGCTCGATTTATGTTGCGAACTTTAGGAACGGAACACCGGGGGCGAGGGACTACAACTGATCGCGGCGATGCTTTGCACCGGCCGAGAAGCGTCCCTCGGGGGCTAAAGCCCTCAGGTTTTATGCTTCTTTATGGCACGACTGAAGTCGTGCCCTTTCAAAGCATCAATACACACGTCCTAAGCATCGATACACGTGCCCGAAAGGTTACGCGCGTCCCAAAGGATCAGAATTCATCTCGCCGTGGAGCGATGGAACAAAGAAACGTAAGGATGAACATGAAATCGACGTTGTTTGCTTTTCGAATCTTCGCTTTGGGCTTTTTGTTTGCCGGCGCACTGGCGCAGGCCGCAACGGTGAGCGGCACCGTGACCGACAAGACCACCGGCAAGCCTGCCGCGGGCGATGCCGTGGTACTGGTTGAGCCCATGTCGGGCATGAGCGAGGTGGGCCACACGACCACGGACGCCACGGGTCACTATACGTTGAATCTGCCCGGCAGCAGTCCTTATCTGATTCGCGTGACGCATCAGGGCGCCGGCTACTTTGCCGCCGCGCCACAGGGCGGCGGGAGCGCCGATATCCCGGTGTACGACGTGGCCGCCAAGGTAGACGGCGTAACCATCTCGGAGCACGTGACTGGAGTCGAGTCCGACAATGGGCAACTGCGCGTGGTGGAGCGCTACGACCTGCACAACGAGAGCACGCCGCCGCGTACGCAGTGGAGCCAGCGCTCGTTTGAAGTGATTCTGCCCGAGGATGCGGTGCTCGGCGACGTATCGGCGCAGCGGCCGGGCACGAGCAGCCTGCCCACCAGCGTCAAGCTCGACCCCGAGGGAACCAAAGGCCATTTCGCCTTCAACTTCCCGATTCAGCCTGACGAAGGCGGCAAGGGTACGCTCTTCCAAATCCAGTACAACCTGCCGTACACGAGCGGCAAATACACCTATCACTCGCAGATCACGCTGCCCGCCGATACGGTTTGGATTGTGCTGCCCAAATCCATGACGTTCAGCGGAACGGGCTTCGAATCCTCTCCGCAGGATCCAACCGTGCAGACGTTCATGGCGCGGAACGTCGCGCCGGGCAAGGAGATCGCGTTTTCGATTTCGGGCACGGGCGCGTTTCCGCGCGAGGATCAGGGTGCGCAAGGCGATAACGGCCAGGGCGGTGCGGCGCAGAGCGGCCCCGGAGGCGGCATCGGCGAGCCGATCAATACCCCCGATCCGCTGTCGAAGTACAAATGGTGGATTCTCGGCGGGCTGGCATTGCTGCTGGCTGCGGTTGCGGCCTTCCTGCTGCGCAAGCCGGTAACTCCAGGAGTGGCAGCGACCGCGGGAGCAGCGGCAACCGCGGCCAACGCAGCGCCAGCGTCACCGGCGGCGAAGAATAGCGCGCTGCTCAACGCGCTTAAAGAAGAGTTGTTTGCTCTCGAGAGCGAACGGATCGCGGGCACGCTGCCGCCAGCGGAGTACGCCGAGCAGAAGGCGGCGCTGGAGACGGTGCTGAAGCGGGCGCTGAAGAAGAGCTAGTTGTCAGTGGCCAGGATTCAGGTGTCAGTGCGAGTGTGAGTGCGAGTGTGAGTGTGGCTGTATCGGCGCACTCACACTCCACACTCACACTCCTCGCTGTTCCCTTGTATCCTTCCTTAATGAAGACTCTCCTGCGCACACTGCTTTCGTTATCGCTCATCGTCTGGATCGGGGCGGAGATCTTTTTCCCCATCGTTGCCGCCATCACCTTCAATACTCTGCGGCCCGACACGCACACCGCCGGAACCATCGTGGGCCAATTGCTTCGCATTCTGCATGGGATGGGGCTGGTGGCGGGAATGGTGGCGCTGGCGGTGCTGGCGCTGGCTCCGGCCTGGGGCATTTACAAGCCGCGCGCCGTGCTGGCGCCGATGGTCCTGCTGGTGGTGATGATCGCTGCCACGGTTTACTCGCAATTCGGCATCATTCCTGCGATGGAGCGCGACCGCATGGCTGCCGGCGGCGCGATCGACACTGCGGACACGACAGATCCCACGACGATTCACTTCAACAAGCTGCACAAGCGCAGCGAGTTTGTGGAGGAGACGGTTCTGCTGCTGGGGCTGGCGACGGTGGTGCTGATGGCGAAAGACGGCTTCTAGCTCCTAGCTTCCAGCTTCTAGCCGCTTCCGTTCCTTTTTAAACATTTTGCGCAGCACGACGCTCTGTTAAGCGAATGCACCCACAGATGTGGATCTTCAGAATGCTGAGCACGCCGCGGCGCCACCGCACAAACTTGAGTTGGTTGCGTAAGCCCTCTGCGCTGTTTGAAGAGCTTCCCTCAGGGGCTAAAGCCCGCGAGTTTTACGCGTCTTTTGCGGCACGACTGAAGTCGTGCCCTTTCAAAACCTGTTGCTTCCAATGGTCTACCATCTTCGTGCGACGGCCCTGCGCATGGACCGCTCCGCAGCCACTGACCGCCATTCCTGTATCATCGAAGAGGCCCGCACGCAGATTTGCTGCTGTGCGAGGGCCGCAACGGATCGCCTATGAAAACCGGAATTATCGGCCTGCCGCAGGTGGGCAAGACTTCTCTGTTCAAGATTCTGACCAAAGCAAAAATCGAGGATCACGGATTCTCGCGCGAGGCCCACCTTGGCGTGGCGCGCGTGCCCGACGAGCGCCTGGACAAGCTGTCGGCGTTGTATCTGCCGAAGAAGACCACCTACGCCTCGGTTGAATATGTGGATGTGGCGGCCATCGGCCAGGAGGCGCTCAAGGAGACGACTTTCCTTACCAACCTGCGCAACGTGGACGCGCTCATTCACGTGCTGCGCACCTTTGAGAACGACGCCGTGCCTCACGAGGGCGCCATCGATCCATTACGTGATTTGAAGAGTGTCGAATTCGACCTGATGGTGAGCGATCTGACGCAAGTGGAAAAGCGCCTGGAACGTGTTGAGAAGGACATGAAGAAGGGGCGCACGGGTGAGTTGGGGCGCGAGCAGGCGCTGCTTCTGCGGTCGAAGGAGTCACTGGAAAAAGAGATTCCGCTGCGCGAGCTGGAGATGACGCCGGAGGAGAAAAAGCTGATTCGCGGCTTCATGTTTTTATCGCAAAAGCCCATTTTGTATGCGCTCAACGTGAGCGAAAGCACGACCCTCGGCGCCGATCTTGAGGCCGCGGTGAGCCGCTACAAACTCGATGAGATCGCGCAGAGGCCTAATGCGGGCGCGACCGCGATCTGCGGCAGAGTGGAAGCCGAGCTGGCGGAGATGGACGACGCCGAGGCCGCGGATTTTCTGGAAAGCTACGGGTTGCATGAGAGCGGCCTGGTGCGGCTGATTCGCAAGAGCTATGAGCTGCTGGGATTGATCAGCTTCTTCACGGCCGGCGAAGACGAGTGCCGCGCGTGGACGGTGCCGCTGGGTTCGAAGGCACCGCAGGCCGCGGGAGCGATTCACTCCGATCTGGAGCACCACTTCATCCGCGCCGAGACCATTCGCTGGGATCAACTGCTCGACGCCGGCTCCGAGGCGGCGGCCCGGGCCAAGGGCACGCTGCGCTTGGAGGGCAAGGAGTACGTTGTGAAGGACGGCGATGTGGTGCACATCCGGCACAGCGGGTGAGAAAGGCAGGGACCAAGCCACCCCATCGAGCAAAAATCGCTCGATGGGGACCCCGGCAGGGAACAAGGGAACAAGGGCACGGCTTTAGCCGGGCCGAAAAATGCAGGAAAATACGGGGCTTTAGATGTGAAGTTTCAGGACGTTGTTGTCCATTCGGTCGAGAACTGAAAAGCTAATGTTGCGAAGCAAAAGCTTGTCTCAGGAGACCGAATGGACTATCACCATCATGCTC
>Ga0326728_10005854_pt1 | contig 33869 bp, 27 predicted proteins | sample MB3enrmetagenome_FD_207602 | JGI IMG/M metagenome (GOLD analysis project Ga0326728, IMG submission 207602) | Lab enriched peat soil microbial communities from McLean, Ithaca, NY, United States - MB31MN | ecosystem: Environmental > Terrestrial > Soil > Wetlands > Peat | place: USA: New York...
AATTCCCGCTTACCGTTTGCCGAAAGATGTACTGGATTATGAAATAGAGCTTATCCGTCGCAAGGGCATTAAATTTGTTTATAATACCCGTATCGGGATCGATATTTCCATGGATAAACTGCGCCAGGAAAATGCGGCCGTCTTTATCAGTATCGGTACCCAGAGCAGCCGGAGGCTGGGAGTTGAAGGTGAAGATAAAACAGGGATCTCTTATGGTCTGGAGTTCCTGCGTCAGGCCGGAGACAAGGATAACCGTCCTAAACTGAACGGCAAAGTCGTGGTGATCGGCGGCGGCAACGTTGCTGTCGATGTAGCCCGATCTGCGCTGCGCCTTGGCGCCGACGCAGTCGAGATGGTGTGCTTGGAACAGCGCTATGAGATGCCGGCCCTACCCGAAGAGGTTGCCGCCGCGCTCGAAGAGAATATAAAAATTAACAACGGATGGGGTCCGAAACGTGTTCTCGGAAACGATAAAGTTAATGCCATCGAGCTGAAACGCTGCACCAGAGTTTTTGATGAAACAGGGCGATTCAGCCCCGTTTACAATGATAATGAGACAACGACATTAAATGCCGACCAGATTATCGTTGCCATCGGTCAGGCGATCGATAAAGACTCGCTTGGTAACATGGGAGCGGCAACAGAACGTAATTTTTACAAGGTCGATAAAATCACTCTGGAAACATCCGTAAAAGGCGTATTTGCCGGTGGTGATGACATTCCGGGCAGTGCTTCCGTTATCGGCGCTGTCGGCGCCGGCAAGCGGGCGGCGGAATCGATTGATCGCTATCTCAAAGGCGAGGATATGTTATCCGCAAGATTTGAGTCTACTGTAAAACCAATTGATCCGGAATTTCTGCCTGAAACCAAGGGTATGGAAAAGAAGCCGTGTGCCGAACAGGCAATCCTGCCGGTGGCTCAACGTGCCAATAATTTTAACGAAGTTGAAGAAGGTCTTACGGAAGAAGCTGCCCTGGCAGAAGCCGAGCGTTGTCTCAATTGTGCTCTGTGTTCTGAGTGCCAGCAATGCGTTGCTGCCTGCGAACAGCATGCTATTGACCATTCGATGACAGAAAAGATCATTGAGCTTAATGTCGGTTCTGTTATCCTGACACCCGGTTTTGAAGAATTTGATGCTGCGAAAAAAGGTGAATACGGCTATAACCGGTATCCTAATGTGATTACCAGTGTACAGTTCGAGCGTATGCTCTCGGCTTCCGGGCCATTTGATGGTCATGTCATCCGGCGATCTGATGGTCAACCTGCCAAACGTGTCGCCTGGATCCAGTGCGTCGGCTCAAGGGATACACGCTGCGGCAATGAATACTGCTCTTCAGTTTGCTGTATGGTTTCTACTAAGCAATCGATGATAGCGGCCGACCACTTACCCGGATTGGAAGCATCTATTTTTTATATGGACATCCGGGCTCATGGTAAGGACTTTGACCAGTATTACGAGCGGGCAAAGAAACAGGGTGTAAATTACATCAAGGGTATACCGTCCCGCATTATCCAAATGCCCGGCACGAGGGACCTGCGGGCGACATTTTATAACGAGGCCAATCAATTACAGGAAAAGGATTTTGACCTGGTGATTTTATCCGTTGGCATGGAGCCAGGCTTATCTGCTGTGGATACTGCCAAACGTTTTGGTATTGATCTGAATGAATATGATTTCTGTTCCACCGATCGATTCACGCCGCTGAATACCTCCCGGCCGGGAGTTTTTGTCGGCGGCGCTTTCCAGGAACCGAAGGATATCCCGGAAACAGTCACACAGGCCAGCGCCGCGGCTTCAATGGCTATGGAATTATTATCATCCGCCCGCAACACGCTGATTACCAAAGCAGTCTACCCGGATGAACACGATGTCACCGACGAGCAGCCCCGGATAGGCGTTTTTATCTGCCACTGCGGCCGCAACATTGCTTCCGTGATCGATGTGGAAAAAGTAGTTCATGCCGTGGCACAGGATCCGAATGTTATCTTTGCCACTCATACGTTATTCACCTGTTCAGATACCAGTCTGGTCAATATCCGTGATGCCATCCGCGATAACCGTCTCAACCGTATTGTTGTGGCTTCCTGCACGCCGCGTACTCACGAACCAATCTTCCGGGATACTCTCCGTGAAGCAGGGTTAAACCAGTATTTGTTCGAAATGGCGAACATCCGTGACCAATGTTCCTGGGTGCACTCGCAAATGCCGGAGCAGGCTACTCAGAAAGCGGTCGAGCTGGTCAAGATGTCCATTGCCCGGGCTCGCAGATTAGTTCCGTTACAGGGTTCCTATTCCAACGTCGTCCAGACTGGTCTGGTTATCGGCGGCGGCGTAAGCGGCATGACAGCAGCTCTTTCTCTGGCCGAACAGGGATTTAAAACTCACTTGATCGAAAGGTCGGATACACTGGGCGGCAATTACCTTAACCTGCACTATACACTCGAGCATGAAGATGTTGGCAGTTTCCTTTCTGCTTTGATCAAACGTGTTCAGAACAACCAAAATATTGTCCTGCACATGAATAGTGAAGTAAAGAACGTAGCCGGTTTTGTGGGTAATTTCGAAGTTACTCTTAATGAGCATAACGGGGAAACTGTTGTGCCATGCGGCGCAATCATTGTCGCTACTGGCGCCGACTCGGCGAGTACCAAAGATTTCCAATACGGCCAGTCCGCCAATATTATGACTCAATCAGAATTAGAGAATGCTTTGCAAACAAGCGATTTTTCTTCTTCTAACCGCAACATTGTCATGATCCAGTGCGCCGGTTCGCGCAACGATGAAAGACCCTATTGCAGTCGTATTTGCTGTACAATGGCGGTCAAGAATGCCCTGAAATTGAAGAAGCAGAATCCCGATACGAACATCATAGTCCTCTATCGCGATATCCGTACCTATGGATTCCGCGAAAAATATTATAAACAGGCTCGTGAGGCCGGTGTTATCTTTATGAGATACGAAAAAGAAAACCCGCCGGTTATTTCCGCTAATCACGATCTGGTTACGCTGAAGAGTCCTGACTTTCCGGAGCAGCTAGAGATCGAAACCGACGTCATTGTGCTCAGCACCGGCGTCGATGCCTTGAAGGATAACCGCAAGCTGGCAGACATGCTTAAAGTGCCGTTGAATGCCGATGGTTTTTATGTCGAGGCTCATCTTAAGCTGCGGCCTGTCGAGTTTGCCACGGAAGGCATTTACCTGTGCGGTTTGGCCCATTCGCCCAAGTTGAGTGACGAGAATATTTCGCAGGCCAAAGCGACTTCATCCCGGGCGGCGACCATCCTTTCAAAGACCCGGCTTGAAGTCGGCGGACAGGTGTCGTGCGTCGATCAGGAAAAATGCATTTCCTGTTTGACTTGTGTCAGGGCGTGTCCTTATCATGCGCCGCTCGTTAATGTTAACAGTAAAGCAGAAATTGCCGCTGCCGCGTGTATGGGCTGTGGTATATGTGCTTCGGAATGTCCGGCACACGCCATCCATCTGCGAAATTTTGAGTCCGATCAGTTCCAGGACATGTTGAAGACTTTTTTATCAGAACCGGGTAATGAGAATAAGCCGGTATCTGTACCGAAATAAGGAAGTGATGATGAACACGAATAATTTTGAACCTAAAATAGTGGCTTTTTGCTGCCACTACTGCGCCTATGCCGCGGCAGACCTGGCAGGCTCAGGGCGCCTGCAATATCCGCCCAACATCCGCATCGTTCGTTCGCCATGTACCGGCAGATTGGAAATAGACTTTTTCATGAAGGCTTTTGAGGCCGGCGCCGATGGTGTATTGGTCGCCGGATGCGAGGAAGGCAGTTGTCACTTTAAAGAAGGCAATTTTCTGGCGAAGCGCCGGGTAAATACTACCAGACAATTATTACAGGAAGCCGGTCTGGAACCTGAGCGGCTGCGCATGGTAAATGTGAGCGCCGCCAGTTCCCAGAAATTTGTCGAGTATGTCCGCGACATGGTTGAGACCGTTACTAAACTCGGTCCCGCATATAATAAGAAAACTATCCCTAAAGAACAAACAGGAGCAATAAAATGATCGTTGCCGAAAGAAAAACCATTCCTGAACTTGTCGAAATTTTAAAACCACATAAGAAAATACTGGTGCTGGGCTGTGGCACCTGTGTTACCGTTTGTCTGTCAGGAGGCGAACGTGAAGTCAGCATTATTTCATCGGCACTGCGTATTGCGTCCCGCGTTCAAGGTTTAAGCTTTGAAATCGATGAACTCACCATCGAACGCCAGTGCGATAACATCTTTATTGAGCAGGCAGCCGAAGCGATCCAGAGGGCCGATGCCGTGTTGTCAACGGCCTGTGGCGCCGGCGTTCAGGCGATTGCCGAGCGCTTTCCCGAGAAGCCGGTTTATGCCGGATTGAACACCACCTTTATCGGCATCCTCGAGGAACGAGGAGTTTGGACAGAGAAATGTGCCGCTTGCGGTGCCTGCATCCTGCATAAATATGGCGGTATATGTCCGGTGACACGTTGCGCCAAGCACATGCTGAACGGGCCATGCGGGGGATCCCGTGAAGACAGGTGTGAAGTGCGGCCGGACAGGCCCTGCGCATGGCAGCTTATCTACAAGAGGTTAAAAGACATCAACCAGCTCGACAGACTTAAGGAAATGGAGCCGGCCAAGAACTGGAATCCAAGCTTAAGCGGTGGTCCCAGAATGTTAATAAGAGAAGACCATAAAATATAACGGCGGAGCGTATGAAGGATTAGAGGATCATTAATGTTGTTTTTAGCAGCATTGGTATGACAATAATGTTCCACTTGGTATCTTAATCGAGATGTGAGGATGTCATAAATAAAAGTGGACTAATGAATATAAATTGTTATAAGGTGCAACCTGCATGTGTGGCATGTTTTTCGCAATAAAACAAACATTTAAAGCCAAGATATTCGTATTGCCCGACAAAACCTGATCAATAAAGTTCATAAGTATGAAATTGATTGTGAACAATACAAATAAAGGTAAAAAAATCGAAAGGAGAAATAAAAAGATGGAAATAAAAACGCCGAAAAATGTACTTGATTTAATTAAGAAAGAGGGTGTCCAGTTTGTCGATTTGAGATTTATGGATTTTCCCGGACTTTGGCAACATTGCAGTTTTCCGGTAAACGAGATTGATGAAGGCGTCTTTGAAAATGGCCTTGGTTTTGATAGCTCAAGTATCCGTGGCTGGCAGCCAATCAATGAGTCGGATATGCTTATGAAGCCCATTCCTTCGACAGCTTTTATTGATCCTTTTACTCAGGCAAAGACTCTTGTCATGATTTGTGACATTTGGGATCCTATTACAGGTAAAGAATACAGCCGCGACCCGCGGTTTGTAGCGCAGAAAGCCGTCAAATACATAAAATCCCTGGGTTTGGCGGATACGATCTACTTTGGCCCGGAGGCGGAATTCTTTATTTTTGATGATGTCCGTTATGACCAAAACTGCAACGAAAGCTACTATCACATCGATTCCGTAGAAGGTAAGTGGAATACCGGCCGTGTAGAGAACCCTAACTCAGGCTATAAGATTCGTCATAAGGAAGGCTATTTCCCCGTACCGCCCAATGATAGCCAGCAGGATTTACGTAGTGAAATGGTGATAAATATGCAGAATATTGGGATGCAGATAGAAGCGCATCACCATGAAGTTGCCACGGCTGGACAAGCAGAGATAGATATGCGTTTTTCTCCCATGGTCGAAATGGCTGATAATCTGTTGAAATTTAAATATATCATCAAAAATACCGCCAAGAAATACGGCAAGACGGTAACGTTCATGCCCAAACCTTTGTTTGGCGACAACGGCAGCGGCATGCATGTTCACGTTTCTCTCTGGAAGGGCGGGAAAAACCTTTTTGCAGGTAAGGGCTACGCTGGTCTGTCGGAAATGGCCTTATTTGCTATCGGTGGAATATTGAAACATGCTCCAGCTTTATTGGCATACACCAGTCCCACAACCAACAGTTACAAGAGGCTGGTGCCGGGTTATGAAGCTCCGGTCAATCTTGCTTATTCCAAGCGTAACCGCAGCGCCGCTGTTCGCATACCCATGTATTCCACGTCACCCAACGCTAAGCGTTTGGAATTCCGCTGTCCCGATCCATCCTGCAATCCTTATCTGGCTTTCGCGGCTATTGCTATGGCCGTTGCAGATGGAATTCAAAACAAAATTGATCCGGGCAAGCCTTTGGATACAAATATATACGAACTGCCTCCGGAAGAAGCGGCCAAAGTTCCGACAACGCCGGGTTCTTTGCGCGATGCACTGAGTTTTCTGTCTAAGGATCATAAATTCCTGCTCAAGAATGATGTCTTTACACAAGATGTGATTGATACCTGGATTGAATACAAGATGAAAAATGAAGTGGAACCTATGGATTTGCGTCCGCATCCATATGAATTTGCTCTTTACTACGATATGTAAATTACAAAACAGGGAACGGACATCCTGAACAAGCATTTATCTCGATGCCCGTTCCCTTCATCTTTAATCATTGACGAGACCGGAAAAAAAAGATAAACACTTCCCACCAATGAGGTGCGTGAGTTACCTAAAGAAGCCTCAAGATATTAGTTCTGCCGGGGGATAAATTCCTAACAATGTCGCTCTTAAGAAAAGAACGTAGATCTTTGCTAGTCCTGGAAGATGGCAGCATTTTCGAAGGGACGGCCTTTGCGGGCTATGGCGAAACTATGGGTGAAGTTGTTTTTAATACAGGCATGACCGGTTATCAGGAAGTCATTACCGACCCTTCTTATAAAGGCCAGATTGTCACCATGACTTATCCTCTTGTTGGCAATTACGGTATAAATGACGAGGATATGGAATCCGCAAGTATTCATTTGGAAGGATTCATCGTCAAGGAATATCAGTCTAATCCCAGTAACTGGCGGATGCGCCGAAGCCTCAAATCCTTTCTGGAAGATCATGGCAAAATCGGTTTGGAGGGTATCGACACCCGGGCTTTAACTCGCCGCTTACGCCTGTCCGGCTCCATGAAAGGGATTATTTCTACTGAATCAAAAGACATCTCCGAATTGCTGGCGAAAGTTCAAGCTTATCCTGGACTTATCGGTCGCGATCTGGTGAGGGAGGTCTCCTGCTTAAAGCCTTATTTATGGAAAAAAGGAGCTCCTTTTCAAGGTAAAATACCCGGCAGAAAACCGGTAAAGAAGCTGCGCGTCGTTGTCCTGGACTGTGGAGTCAAATATAATATTTTGCGTCTGCTTGAAAATAATGGCTGTCAAGTTATTGTTCTTCCGGCTTTTTCTACCAGTGATGAAATCCTAGCTTATAAGCCGGACGGCGTTTTGCTTTCCAACGGCCCCGGTGATCCGGCTGCCCTGCCTTACATAGTGGACGCTGCGCGTGCCATTATTGGCAAGATTCCGGTTTTTGGCATTTGTTTGGGGCATCAAATTATGGGTCAGGCGGTTGGCGGCAAAACTTCTAAACTAAAATTCGGCCATCATGGCATTAATCAGCCTGTGAAGAATGTGGATACAGGTAGAGTCGAAATCACTTCTCAGAATCATGGTTTTGTTGTTGATCCGGAATCAGTGGATAAAAAAGCTGAAAGTACTTATCATAATTTGAACGACAGAACATCAGAAGGCATGCAAATGCCTTTGGCAATGAGCGTGCAGTATCATCCGGAAGCCTCGCCTGGACCGCATGATACGGAATATTTATTTTTGCAGTTCATTCAAATGATGCAAAAAACAAAGGAGAAGGCGGCGTGATATTGATCATTGATTTTGGCTCTCAGTATAACCAATTGATTGCCCGGCGGGTAAGAGAAAACAATGTTTATTGCCAGATTGAGCCGCCTACTATTTCTATCACCGCTATCAAAAACCTTCGACCCGAAGGTATAATTTTATCAGGCGGTCCGGCCAGCATTTACACCAAAGGATCGCCACGCGTTGATAAAGGTATCTTCAGTATGGGTATCCCAATTCTGGGTATCTGTTATGGTTTGCAATATATGGTGGATTCATTAGGCGGCAAGGTTATCGGTTCTGCCAAGCGCGAATACGGATTTGCCGAACTAAATATCAAAAAACAAAAAGGGATATTTTCCGGCGTGACTAAGAAAACACAGTGCTGGATGAGTCACGGCGATTCTATCGGCACACTGCCTACGGGATTTGTCATTACCGCAACCACTGCAAATACTCCTGTGGCGGCAGCGGAAGATGTGATGCGAAATTTTTACGGCCTGCAATTTCATCCTGAAGTTGTTCATACTAAAGAAGGGAAAAAAATGCTGGCCAACTTCCTGTTTACTATTTGTCTGTGCAAAAAATCATGGTCAATGAAATCTTTTGTTGCCCATGCCGTGGAAAAAATTCGTCAGCAGGTAGGATCACAGAAAGTTATACTGGGACTTTCCGGCGGTGTTGATTCTTCCGTTGCCGCTGTTTTACTGCACAGGGCAATTGGAAAACAACTGACCTGCGTTTTTGTGGATAACGGCGTACTGAGAGCCGGTGAAGCCGAGCGCGTCATTGAAATGTTTAAAAAAAACCTGCAAATCAACTTGAGGTTTGCTCGGTCAGGAAAATTATTTTTAAAAAAATTAAAAGGCGTGACCGATCCTGAAAAAAAACGGAAGATTATCGGCCGTACATTTATTGAGGTATTTGATCAGGAAGCGCGCAAAATTAAAAATGTGAAATTTCTGGCACAGGGAACTTTGTATCCCGACTTAATTGAGTCCCGTTCCGCATTTGGCGGGCCCAGCGCGGTCATCAAATCGCATCATAATGTCGGCGGTCTACCCAAAAAGATGAATCTCAAACTGGTCGAACCGCTCAAACACTTATTTAAAGATGAAGTCAGGCTTTTGGGAAAAGAATTGAAGCTGGCCGATGACGTGGTCTGGCGGCAGCCATTTCCGGGGCCTGGGCTGGCGATTCGTATTATCGGAGAAGTGACGCCGCAGCGGTTATCTGTATTGCGCAGTGCCGACACAATTTTGCTGGAAGAAATACGCGCAAACAATCTTTATTACAAAGTATGGCAATCTTTTGCCATACTTTTACCTCTAAAAAGCGTGGGCATTATGGGAGATCAGCGCACCTATGAAAATATTCTGGCCATTCGGGCTGTCACCAGTGATGACGCTATGACTGCAGACTGGGCGCAATTGCCTCATGATATTCTGGCGCGGATTTCCAATCGAATTATTAATGAAGTGCGTGGCGTTAACAGAGTTGTTTATGACATAAGTTCCAAACCGCCCAGTACGATTGAGTGGGAGTAATAAGGAAAGATTATTTCAACATCCTCAAAAAGGATTGTAAAATCATTTAATTGAAGAATTCAACATATTGGTAAAATAAGTGCCAAAACGAAATGACATAAAAAAAATACTGCTTATCGGGTCCGGGCCGATTATTATCAGTCAGGCCTGTGAATTCGATTATTCAGGAACGCAAGCCTGTAAAGCTCTGCGCGAAGAAGGTTATGAAGTTGTTTTAATCAACAGCAATCCGGCAACCATCATGACTGATCCGGAAATGGCTGACCGTACCTATGTGGAACCTATAACGCCCGAAGCAGTGGAAAAAATTATCGTTCGCGAACGGCCGGACGCTCTGCTTCCCACTTTAGGCGGACAAACAGGATTGAATACCGCCGTTGCTCTGGCGGAAAGCGGTGTGCTAAAAAAATACGGTGTGGAAATGATCGGGGCGTCGCTGGATGTTATCCATAAAGCGGAAGACCGGGAAAAATTCCGCCATGCTATGGAAAAAATCGGATTGCGCGTGCCCAAAAGCGGCTTTGCCCGATCGATGAATGAAGTGTTGAAAATTGCCGATGATATTGGCTTTCCAGTTATCGTGCGCGCATCATTCACTCTCGGTGGAACAGGCAGTGGTGTGGCTTATAATCGTGAAGAGCTGATGGAAATCGCCAAGTTGGGACTGGACGCCAGCATGATTTCCGAAGTTATGATTGAAGAATCGGTACTGGGCTGGAAAGAATACGAATTGGAAGTGATGCGCGATAAGGCCGATAATGTTGTCATCATTTGTTCTATCGAAAATTTCGATGCCATGGGTGTACATACGGGTGAATCAATAACAGTTGCCCCGGCGCAGACCCTGACTGATAAAGAATATCAGGTTATGCGTAATGCCTCTATTGCCATAATGCGGGAAATCGGCGTGGAAACAGGCGGTTCCAATGTACAATTTGCCATTCATCCGCAAACCGGCGAAATGATCGTTGTTGAAATGAATCCCCGTGTTTCGCGTTCATCAGCGCTGGCCTCTAAAGCCACAGGTTTTCCCATTGCTAAAATTGCCGCAAAGCTTGCTGTCGGCTATACGCTTGATGAGATTCCCAATGATATTACCCGCGAGACGATGGCTTCATTTGAGCCGACGATAGATTATTGTGTAGTAAAAATTCCTCGCTGGACATTCGAAAAATTTCCGGAAACGGAAGATTTTTTGACAACATCGATGAAGTCTGTCGGAGAGACTATGGCCATTGGACGGACTTTTAAGGAGGCTTTGCAAAAAGCGATTCGTTCGCTGGAAATCGGCCGTTTCATTCTGGGGCAGGCATTGCCTGCCGGTTTAAAAGATCAGCATGAATTTCTCAAAAGCAAACTGATCAAACCCAATTCTTTAAGATTGTTTTATATCGCCGCGGCTATACAAAACGGGATGACAATTGAAGAACTTTATCAATTAACTAAAATTGATCCCTGGTTTTTGCATCAAATCAGGGAAATAGTGGAAGCAGGAGAAGAGTTAAAAAAATCGCTTCCTTCCGTTGAATTACTTAGACAAGCAAAGAAAATGGGATTTGCCGATCGCGCCCTGGCATCTTTCTGGGGAATGACTGAACTTGAAATTCGTAAATGGCGTGAAAAAGTAAATATTATCCCCGTATATAAACTTGTGGACACCTGCGCGGCGGAATTTGAAGCCTACACACCATATTATTATTCCACTTACGAAACAGAAACCGAAACCAGACCATCAACAAAAAAGAAAATTGCAATCATCGGTGGTGGACCCAACCGCATCGGCCAGGGCATTGAGTTTGATTATTGTTGCGTTCATGCGTCGTTTGCCTTGCGCGAAGAAGGTTATGAAAGCATCATGATCAACTCCAATCCCGAAACGGTCAGCACAGATTATGACACATCCGACAAACTTTTCTTTGAACCCGTGACGCTGGAAGATGTTTTAAATATCATTCAGGCCGAAGGACCTGATGGAGTGATTGTCCAGTTTGGTGGCCAGACACCGCTTAATCTCGCGCGTGGCCTGGAAGCGGCGGGTGTGCCCATTATCGGAACAACTCCCGATGCCATAGACCGTGCGGAAAATCGCGACCGCTTTCAGGAAATTGTTCACAAACTAAATCTTAACCAGCCTGATAATGATACGGCGATGGATGTGGAAAAGGCTCTGCTTGCCGCCGAACGCATTGGCTATCCGGTGTTGGTGCGCCCCTCTTACGTATTGGGCGGACGGTCCATGGAAATTGTCTATGATCCTGAAACGCTTCGCGGTTTCATGGCCAAAGCGCTGCTTGTTTCTCCCGGCCATCCCATTTTGATTGATAAATTTCTTGAAGATGCCGTTGAAATAGATGTGGATGCCTTAAGCGACGGCACGACGACAGTTGTTGCCGGCATCATGGAACATATCGAGGAAGCAGGTATTCATTCCGGAGACAGTGCCTGTATTTTACCGCCGTTATCCCTTTCTCCCGATATTCTTGCGCTGATCGAAAAACAAACAAAACTACTGGCGGCGGAACTCAATGTTATCGGTCTGATGAATATTCAATACGCCATTAAAGACGGCAAATTATATGTGCTGGAAGTGAATCCACGCGCGTCGCGCACGGTTCCCTTTGTCAGCAAAGCCATTGGCGTACCTCTGGCGAAATTGGCGACAAAAATAATGATAGGCAAAACTTTAAAAGAACTTGGTTTTGTCAAAACAATAATACCTAAGCATGTTTCAGTTAAAGAAGCCGTTTTCCCGTTTAACCGGTTTCCTGATGTGGATATTCTATTGGGGCCGGAAATGAAATCAACAGGCGAGGTTATGGGGATAGATCGTTCCTTTGGGCTGGCCTTTGCCAAATCGCAATTGGCGGCTGGATTCAAAATGCCGACTAAAGGCAGTGTATTTATCAGCGTTAATGATTATTATAAGGACAAGATAGTTCCTGTGGCGAAATCTTTTCAGGAGATGGGATTTAAAATCGTGGCGACAAGCGGCACGGCCAGACATCTGAAAGCGCATGACATTGACGCTCAAGTTATTTTTAAAGTGAGTGAAGGCAGGCCTCACATCGTTGATTTGATAAAGAATGGCGATATCCAAATGGTAATCAATACAAGCCTTGGGCGTAAATCCTCAAAAGATGCTTATCATATCAGACGGGGCGCGCTTATTTATAATATACTTTACACCACAACTATAGCAGGCGCGCGCGCTTTGTGTGAAGCGGTAGCGGCAATTATTGCCGAGGACTGGCAGGTATGTCCATTGCAGGAGTACCATAAATGACGACTTTGCAAAAAGTTCATATGCTGCGTTGCGCTGCATCATTCGATGCTGCGACGTACGAAAAAAGCATGTCTCGCTCCTCATGCTTTGCGCGTCTTGCCTCTGGAGCTTTTTGCAAAACCGTATATATAGTTGAAAAATGATAAAACGGTATTTTTTAACAAATTGTATGATTGAATCAATCCGCTTGAGGTGGATCAAAGAGAGGCTGTATGTCATCTTTATTTGAAGAAGCTTTAAATGAATCAGGCCGGCCCCGTGAAGAATGCGGTATTTTTGCCATTTACGGCCATGAGGACGCTGCCAGATTATCATTTTTCGGTCTTTTTGCCCTGCAGCATCGCGGTCAGGAATCAGCCGGCATTGTCAGTTCCGACGGTTGCAATGTATCGGAACACAAAGGCATGGGACTGGTCTCCGAAGTTTTCAAAGAGGCAACTCTGCAAAAACTTCTGGGCAATCTGGCCATAGGGCATGTCCGCTATTCCACGACCGGGTCATCCACCCTTTCCAATGCCCAGCCCTTTTTAGTTCATTTTGGCGATGAATATTACGCACTGGGGCATAATGGCAATATTGTCAACGCGCAGAAATTGCGTGAAGAATTGGAAAGCAGCGGCTCTATTTTTCAATCCACCATGGACAGCGAAGTCATCATCCATTTGATGGCACGAAATTTGAACAATGGCCTGGAAAAAGCTCTGGCCTCAGCGCTTTCACGTGTGGAAGGCGCTTACAGTTTAATCATGCTGACCCGCGATAAAATTATTGCCGCCCGTGATCCGCGAGGGTTTAGACCGCTCGCGCTCGGAAAGCTGAACGGCAGTTGGGTTGTTGCCTCGGAGACCTGCGCTTTTGATTTGGTTGGCGCAGAGTATATACGCGATGTCGAACCCGGTGAAATCATCATCATCGATTCGAAAGGCTGTAAGAGTCTGAAACCTTTTCCGCCCGTCAAACATTGCCACTGCATTTTTGAATTGATTTATTTTGCCCGTCCTGACAGCCAGATTTTCGGACAGAATGTTTATCTTTACCGCAAAAGACTAGGGCATGAACTGGCACGTGAATACGCTCCCAAAGTGGATATCATCATGCCCTTTCCCGACTCCGGCGTCTACGCCGCTCTGGGTTACGCGGAAGAAAGCGGCGTTCCTTTTGAGATGGGCATGATTCGTAATCACTACATCGGCAGAACTTTCATCCAGCCGACCCAGCTGATGCGCGATTTCGGCGTAAGAGTAAAATTAAATCCGGTAAGGGAGTTATTAGCAGGTAAAAAAGTGATGATTGTGGAAGATTCAATTATTCGAGGCACCACCAGCCGTAATCGTGTGCAAAATCTGCGCGGTATCGGAATGAAAGAAATTCACATGGTCATCAGTTGTCCGCCGACAATCTATCCCTGTCCCTATGGCATTGATTTTTCGTCCAAGGGGGAATTGATCGCCGCGAAGAAAGAAAACGAAAAAGCCATTGCCGAATTCATCGGTCTTGATTCGCTTCACTATTTAAGCGTGGAAGGCATGATCAAGGCCACCGGCTTGACCAAAGATTGTTTTTGCCTGGCCTGCTTTAGCGGCAATTATCCTATTGCGCCGCCGGAGAAGATGGATAAGTTCTGTATGGAACTGAAGTAAGGTCATACCATTCCGCTTTCTTCGGCTAACTTTGTTGTCTGCGTCGTCGGCTTCCTCGACGTATGTTCATATACGCCTGCGGAGCCTCCTCCTTGCCGCCGCGTTATCCTGTGAAATCGAAATGGTATGTGATAATTTCTTTCGAACTTATTTTTTATAAAAAAGTTTGTTACACTTTATGCGCGCCTTGCATCTGAGCATTTTTGAACAGCCCTGAAATTTAGCATGTGTCATTCCGGCGAAGGCCAGAATCCAGAAAAATCTCCTTTACAAAAGAATCAGATTTGTTACGCTTTTGCCAATATTTGGAAAAGCCTTAATAAGCACAAGTAATTTGAGGAGAAAGCAAGTGAGTCTTTATAAAAGAGCAATTATTTTTTATACCGCTATATTATTAATAGTAGCAGGATTTGTCGTGTGGCTGGTTATAAGACATGAATATCTGATGTCGATGTTACTGACGATGTTCATTTTAGGTTTATGGTTTATAGCTTCATTTATTTTTAATAAGCAAATAGCATCATTATATTTTGAAAAAGAAATTATGAAATGCTTAACACAATGTAATGGACGAATTAGTTTGGGAAATCTTTTTAAATATTTAAACAATATGGCTGGTCAACAAAAAGGGACAGACATTTTAGAAATAATGAACTATTCTATTGAAAGGCTTCAAAAAAAGAAAAAAGTTGTTCGTGAAAATGATCAATTAGTAAAATACATATAACAAATGAAACAGAAATTTAAAATAATTCTACTATTTCTTATAGTACCAATATTTTTGGGAGGCTGTAATATGCAGAACAGATTTCTTTATTTCCCCGAGCCGCAGTGGCCTACTTCCGGAGGGCTTGAATATGAAAAAATGAAAATATGGCAGGAGGCAAACGGTGATTATCAGGGATTGATTGACGCCCATGAAAAACCTGCTCCAAATGGGACAATGGTTCTTTTTCATGGCAATGGCGGCACGGCGCTCGACAGGGGATTTTATTTTGCACCCTTTGAAGAACTCGGCTTTCGGGTCATTCTTGCCGAATATCCCGAATACGGCGGCCGTCCCGGAGGGGTGGGCGAAAAGCCGTTTGTCGCGGCCGGCGTAGAAACGGTTCGCCTGGCGTTTGAACAATATGGTGAACCGCTTTATCTGGTCGGAGAATCGCTGGGGTGCGGCGTTGCCGCCGCGGTTGCCAAGCAAACCTCAACGCCCATCGCCGGTATAATATTAATTACTCCCTGGGATACGCTGGCTTCTGTCGCCAAATCGATGTTCCCTTTTCTTCCCGTGAAACTCGTTTTAACCGATAAGTATGACAGCATTGAAAATCTGAAATCTTATAAAAATAAAATTTCCGTTGTGGGAGCCGAGCGTGACGAGATTCTGCCGATTAAGCACGCGATCAATTTGTATGATGCGCTTCCTGAAGGCAGGAAGCGCATGTGGATCATCAAAGGCGCAGGCCATAATGACTGGCCGATGTATGCTGATCCATTATTATTCAAAGAAATAACCGATTTTGTCAGGATTGATAAGTCATAGGCATACTCTCTCAGGTTTTGCTAAATTTTTTAGTAGTGGAAAACAAGTCAAAGAAAATATATAAGCCAATAAAATATAGAGGAGGCAGATGCTCATTTACCGCCGAGTAACTTTAACGCGGGTGCTGCAAACAAGCGCCTTGATGATTTTAATATTTCTCGTGATTTGTGTCGCTTCTCTTTTAGCGGGAAGCGTCTATATTTCTCCGGGAAATGTTTTTAACTCTCTGGTCCATGCTCTTACGGGAAAGTTGTCTTTATCTTCCGAAGACGAGTTGATTATATTGTCAGTACGTCTGCCTCGGATTGTCTTTGCCGGAATTGTCGGCGCTTCCCTTTCTTTGGGCGGAGTTGTTTTTCAGGCGATTCTGCGCAATCCACTGGCTGATCCCTATATTTTAGGAATATCGGGCGGCTCTGCCCTCGGAGCGATTATAGGCATCCTTCTTGGCGCGAGCTCTTTTTATTTAGGAGTGCCTCTGCTGGCTTTTGTGGGAGCGCTGGCCACGGTTTTTTTAGTATTTATTGTTGCCGGCGGTACCCGAGGGCCTCTTATGGATAATTCGCTTTTACTTTCCGGCGTTGTCGTGAACGCTTTTTTTTCCGCTGCCATTCTCTTTTTCCTTTCGATAGTCAATAGTATGGAATTGCGCAGCATCACATTCTGGCTGATGGGCGATCTTTCTCGTGCATCCATTAAGGAAATTTGCGTTGCGGCTTTGGGCCTGATTATCGGGTTTATACTGCTTTATTCGCAGGCGCGGAAACTGAACATAATTGTGCAGGGTGAAGAAACTGCCATGCATTTGGGTGTGAATATAGAAAGAACCAAGCAATGGCTGCTTATTGTAACCTCCCTTATTATTTCCATTGCGGTGTCCTTAGCCGGTATTATCGGCTTTGTAGGCATTATGGTGCCGCATTTGATGCGGCTTATCTTCGGTTCCGATCACCGTTTGCTTTTGCCAGTGTCGGCTTTGTTTGGCGCGTCTTTTTTGATTGTTGCCGATACCATAGCCAGAGTTGTTTTTGCGCCTGCTGAATTGCCTGTCGGAGTTATAACGGCGCTTTGCGGCGCGCCTTATTTTATCTTTCTTTTGAAGAGGAATGAACGTTAGCCATGTCCATCATTAACGCCCGAAATATAAACTTCAGTTATCCTGCGAAACCTGTGATGGACGGTGTTTCGTTTGCTATTGATGAAGCGGAAATCGTGGCAATTATCGGCCCCAACGGTTCCGGCAAAACAACTCTTTTGAAAATTATTAACGGCACGCTTTTCCCCGATGCCGGGCAAATGCTTATCGATGGTAAAGAAACAAGCCGATGGTCACGAAAGGAAATTGCGCGAAAAATAGCCATCGTGCCTCAGGAGACGTCAGTCATTTTTCCTTTTTACGCGGAAGAAATTGTTCTGATGGGACGCTTTCCGCATTTTAGCAGATACCGTTTTGAGGATAAAAAAGATTACCAGATAGTTCGTGATGCCATGGAAAAAACAGACACGCTTGCTTTTGCCGCCCGGCGTTTTGACAAGCTCAGCGCTGGAGAGCGCCAGCGTGTCTTGATTGCCCGCGCTCTGGCCCAGGAACCGAAAATACTGCTCTTGGATGAAAGCACCGTTTTTTTGGATCTGAAACATCAGGCTCAGTTTTTAGCTTTGCTGCGGCAGCTAAACACAGTACAACAACTTATGGTAATTTTTGTCACTCACGACATCAATCTGGCCGCGCAAAACGCAAACCGTATAATTTTACTTGATTCCGGAAAAGTTTATGCTATAGGAATGCCCGCGGAAGTTATTACCGCGGCGAACATAAAAGAGGTTTATGATGTCGAAGTCGGGATTGATTCAAATCCGCATGACGGGTTGCCCCGCCTGACATTGCTAACCTGAATTAGCGATGATTGCCAAAAAAGGAAGCCGGTGTAAGTCCGGCGCTGCCCCGCAACTGTAAGCGGAACGAAATCCACGTTAATCCACTGATGCGATTTAGCATTGGGAAGGAGTGGAGATTAGGGAGCCGCAAGTCAGGAAACTTTATGGTAGTCCAACTTACTTATTCCCGAGGGGGAAAGGAGAAGCTCCATGAAGAAAGTCTTATTTTTAGTTCTGTTGTTTTCAGTAGTCAGTTTTTCACAATTACAAGCTGAGAGTAAAAATTATAATGCGTCTGACGCATCTGTCGCACTTGATACTGAGGGTAAAAATGATTATGCACCCGATACAGTTGTGACAATGGAAGAAGTTGTCGTTACCGCGACACGTGACACGCAGGAAGTCCGCAAGATACCTTCCAACGTAACCGTCGTTACCGCCGAAGAAATCGAAAAATCCGGGGCGACAACGCTAGTAGAAGTTCTGGAAAATATTGAAAGCGTCCAGTTCAGAAGTTATAGCGGTAATGCTTCTCAGGCGTACATCGATATGCGCGGTATCGGTGGGGATAATCCTTACGGAAAAACCCTGATTATGTTGGATGGCCGCCGTTTAAATCGTACAGATATGGCTTCGATAGACTGGATGGAAATACCCCTCAATACAATAGAAAAAATCGAGATTGTTCGGGGATCGGGCAGTGTTCTTTATGGCGATGCGGCCATTAGCGGCGTGATTAACATTATCACAAAGAAAGGACAGGGAGAGCCGAAATTTAACGTATCTGTTATTGCGGGAAGCTATGGACTTAATGATGAGAGGGCCGGCATATCAGGTGCAACCGGTAAATGGACATACGCGGTAAACGGAGAAAATAATTTTAGCTTCGGTTATCGGGAGCGTTCAAAATATTCGGCGCAGGGTGGCGGCTTTGATGTGGGATATTCTGCCAACGATCTGTTGAATGTTTCGTTAGATGTTTCGTTTAATAAAGAGGATTATCAAATGCCAGGCGCTTTGACACAGACACAGATGGCACAAAATCCACAGCAATATCAAAATTATCCACCAGAATTATATAGTACAGCAACTCCTAATGATGACGGTTCAAATAAATATACTAATATCAATTTGGGCGTTAAATCTTTCTGGGGATCATGGGGACAACTGGAAATCAATTTTCTGTATGGTAAAAAAGATCTGCAAGTAAATATGGACTCATGGTCTTCTTATACGGATACAGAAGCCAATACATACGGCATTACACCAAAATATATTCTGTCCAAGGATATTTTCGGATTTAATAACAAAGTGATTGTGGGCGTAGATTATTATAACGAACCTTACGAAAAAGATTTTTACAATGACAGGGAGAGAACAACAAAAACAAGCACGGCAAATTTTATACGGGAATCTCTGGGATATTACATCCGCGATGAATTCAGCATATTGAATGACCTGATTCTTAGCGGTGGTTACCGGTCCGAACGGACATATATCAGCGGTTCAAATACGGATTTTTTCTACTCCAGCAATAGCTTTGCCGATATGAAAAACGAATATGATGCCGATGCTTATGAAGCAGGGTTGACCTGGCTTTGGGGGAAGAAGTCGAAAGTATTTGCAAAATATGCGACGGTCTACCGCATTCCTTTTCTCGATGAAATAGCCTGTTTTAATGGCTACAATGAAGGGACCTTGTTTAACACCGGTTTGAAACAAGAAAGAGGAATCAGTATGGAAACGGGTACCGAGTTTTATCCTCTGGAAAGTCTAAAAATAGGACTAACCCTTTTTAGGTTGGATATGAAAGATGAAATTATGTGGGTTAATACGTCTCCTTTCACGGGCGAAAATCAAAATGTCGCAAGTACACGCCATAATGGTGCAGAAGTTTCTCTTTCCTATTTGTGGGAAAAACATGCCCGGCTGTATGGTAACTTTACCTATCAAAAAGCCACTTATGAGGATGGATCTTATAATAAAAAGGAGTTATGGCTTGTACCAAACCGGATAGCAACTTTAGGCATGGAGATTTATCTGCCTTATAATCTGATGTTACATCCGGAAGTACACTACGTTGGTGATTGCTTCCTCTCCCAGGATTATGATAACGATGGTGAGAAATTAGGTAGCTATACCCTTTTCAACATTTATTTTTCCTATAAGCCATCTTTTGGGAAAATCAACATGACTGCTTTCTTGGGGGCAGAAAATATTGGAAATGTAAAGTATGCATCATTTGGTTCGTATAATGTTCCGTCATACGGAGTTGGATCTCCAAATACTTATTATCCCATGCCCGGAAGAACATTCAAAACAGGTATCTCTTTTGAGTTTTAATCTTGCCTGTCTGAAATGATGATCAATAGGATTGCGGCAGGGGGAAGAATTTTCTCCTGCCGCTCTATTACCATGATAATCTTTTTCTTCATCTGTATTGTCATTTTTGTAGCTTTAAATTCGCATTTCGGTTAGATTGCTCCACATGGATGCAAAATGGCTTTTTGTCGATACGCAAAAAAAATTGCAACGTGCTGTTAATGATTTTGAACGGGCGAAAGTTTTAAGCATAGATACGGAATATGATTCATTTCGTTATTTCAGGGAAATACTCTGCCTGATTCAAATCCATGCCAATAACACAACCTATATTTTTGACCCTTTGGAAAACCTGAATTTGTCTTTTTTAGGCAAATATTTTGATAATCAGCGCATTGTTAAGGTTCTTCATGCCGCGGATAACGATATCCGCCTTCTCAAGAGAGATTATAAATTTAATTTCAAAAATATTTTTGATACTCATCGGGCGGCGCTTCTTTTGGGTTTTCAGCAGCTTTCGCTGGAAAAAATGATTAAGGAATTCGTGGGCGTGGAGTTGAAAAAAAACAAAAAAATACAACGTTCGCGCTGGGATAGCCGCCCGCTGACTGAGGAGCAATTGGAGTACGCGGTTCAGGATGTTATATATCTTCCGGCGCTTTATGAAAAACAATCCGCGGCGTTGGTCATAAAAGATTTAAAAGATGTCGCTGCGGAAGCTTTTGTCAAAATTGCCGACACAAATTGGCGGGAAAAACGACTCGACCGGCACGGGTACACAAAAATCAAGGGTTACTATTGTCTTAATCAAGAGCAGAAAGAGTTGATCAAAAGACTTTACGTCTGGCGTTTTCATCGGGCTAAGGATGAAAATCGGGCTGTATTCATGTTTTTGCCGGATAAAAACTTACTGGAACTGGCGCAGGACACTGAAAGTCCTGAAAAATATTTATCGCAGAGAAAACTAAAATTATACGGTGATGAGATAGAACGGATAATCAATCACATCTAGACAATGGTTAAGTTCTGATTACCGGAAGCTGAAAACCAATCCGATGGATTGGCGTATGAAAGCCCTTTGTTAATATTTAAAATGAACTGAGGAACAGCGGGTGTTCTCGTACCCTTTAGTAAATGTTGGAGTGTCTGCCGTTAAATACTCCAACTCCATATCTCCAATATTTCTAATTCCATGACGCTTATTCGATGGGATATACATAGCATTCCTTTACTTAACTTTTTGGGTCTCGTCTTCTATAATCACAAGGCCTTTTCCTTTTCTTGCTTTTTTTGATATGGCTCTAACGAAATAATTAACCGACAAGAACATTCTCTTGATGAGATAATCATTAGTCATCGTTATCATCATGAGGTCATATCCCTTTCCTTCTGGCCGCCAGCCAAAAAGAGGAAAAGTATTTCTAATCAGGCCATGTATTGATGATAATCTGATTTGAAACAAGCGCACGTTTCACCGCGCGCAACCCATTATTTTCTTTATGTTTTTTATAAGAGCCTCTGTTTTGCCGCCTGTTTTTTATATTGCTTCTCGCCAAAAATTAAATCCTGTTTTCTTATAAATACTTCCGTATCAGGTGGCACTGAATGTGTGAGCCAGACATTACCGCCAATCACAGAACGTGCCCCGACTACCGTATCACCGCCGAGAATTGTTGCATTAGCATAAATGATGACGTCATCTTCAATTGACGGGTGTCGTTTTTTAGATCTCAACCGCTTGCAATCCGCCTTGGATAAAGAAAGAGCACCCAGCGTGACTCCCTGATAAATGCGCACGCGATTACCTATAAAACATGTCTCTCCAATAACCACACCGGTGCCGTGATCGATAAAGAAACTCTCGCCGATATGCGCACCCGGATGGATGTCAATACCGGTAAGGCCGTGAGCATATTCAGTCATGATACGGGGCATCAGAGGAATGCCTTGAATATACAATTTATGCGCAATGCGATTCACCATAATCGCCCAGATGCCAGGATAACTGAAAATGATTTCATCATAGCCTTTAGCTGCCGGATCGCCGTCAAAGGCAGCGCGAATATCTTTAGCCAGCATGGTCCGCAATTGGGGCAATTCCTTAAGGAATTCCACCGTAAGCTTATGCCCTAATGGTTCACAATGTACACAGGGCTGATTCTGACGAATACAGTCGTGACGTATGGCCAGAATAATCTGTTCGGAAAGTATTTCGTAAAGAGCCGTCACTTGCTGACCAAGATAATATTCCAAATTGGTTGAATCCAGGCGAGTGCGGATAAAATATCCGGGATAAAGAATCAGCGCAAGACGGCGCAGAATATCGATAATCGCTTCCCGATGCGGTATCGGTTCGGCGCTGACATGATCAAAGCATCCGCCCCTGCTACACGAAGCGACAAGCTTATTCACGATAGCCGGTATTTCCTTACGTAAATGTTTTTCCGACTTGATTTCATTTTTACATTTATCACCATTTTTTAAACGCATCATAATTAAAAACCCCTATTGATTTGTACAACTCTGCCCGGTTTTATTCCAAAAAGGCGACATTCCCCGAAGCCGCTCGATGATTGCCGGCATTTTATCAATGACAAAATCAACTTCCTCCTCCGTATTATTAACGCTTAGGCTGAAACGAATCGAGCCGTGCGCCATCGTAAACGGAACGCCCATTGCGCGTAAGACATGCGATGGCTGTAATGACCCGGAAGTGCATGCGGAACCGGATGAAGCGCAAATGCCCAGTTCATTCATCAGAAGAAGGATCGCTTCGCCTTCCACAAATTCAAAGCTGATATTGGTTGTGTTGGGTAAACGATGTACGACATCGCCGTTTACGCGGCTTTGTGAAATCTTTTTTAAAAGTTCGTGTTCCAGTTTGTCCCGCAGCCTCCTGACATACGTATTTTCCTTTTCCATATTGGAAGCCGCAAGCTCGCAGGCCCTGCCCAACCCGATAATGCTTGGTGTGTTTTCCGTTCCGCCGCGCCGTCCTTTTTCCTGATGACCACCGATCAGAAAAGGCGAAAACTTGGTGCCGCGCCGGATGTAAAGAATACCGATACCTTTAGGCGCATGGAGTTTATGGCCGGATATAGAGAGCATATCAATTACGTTATTCTTCATATTTATGGGAATTTTCCCAGCCGCCTGCACCGCATCGGTATGAAACAGAATACCTTTTTCATGCGTAAGCATGGCCGCTTCTTCAACCGGAAAAATCACACCGGTTTCATTATTACCCCACATCAGGCTGACAATAGCGGTATCGGATGTCAGACTTTTTTCCAGGTTTTCCAGATCCAGAATTCCATTTTTATCCACGGGTAGTTCTGTAATTTTATAACCCTGTGAACCTAAATGCGAACAAAGAGCATGGATGGCCGGATGCTCCACACGACTGATTACGATATGCTTTTTATCCGGCCTCGTTAACAGGGCGGAGCGAATCGCGGAGTTGTCGCTTTCTGTCCCGCAACTGGTAAAAACAATTTCTTCCGGTGAGGCGCCCAGAAGCTCCGCCACCTGCTCGCGCGCGACACGAATTTTCTGGCCGACCTGCCCGCCGAATGTATGCATGCTGGAGGGATTGCCGTATAGCTCGCGGAAATAAGGCGTCATGACGTCCAGCACTTCTTCGGCAACCTGAGTTGTAGCATTATTATCCAGATAAATGGTTTTCATTTGGATGCCTCCTCAACGGTTATATCCGGCAAAACTAGTTCCTGGAGCCTGTGTTGCACGAAATCCTTCAGGGTGATATCCGATGCCTTACAGGTAGAACATGCACCGCGCAATGCCACAATTACTCTGTTACCGATAATGTCGAGAATTTCGATGTCGCCACCATCGTGTTTTAGCGAAGGCCGGATTTCCCGCTCAATCGTATCCTCGATCAAACGGATTTTTTGAAGATTCGTAAGTTTTGGTTTGCTATCAATTTTCGGCTCACTACGAACTTTTTCAATGATTTGGGCAATAGCATCATGACACCCCCCACAGCCTCCGCCGGCCTTGGTATAATTAGTTACATCTTCCACAGTGGAAAGATTGTTTTCACGCACCGCCCGTTCAATTTCTTTGTCGGTAACTCCAAAGCATTCACAAATAATTTTTGCGCCTGCCTCCAATGGCGGAGCGCCGCGGTAATTTTCTATTGCTTTTTCTAACGCCTGCTTGCCCATTACCGAGCAATGCATTTTTTCATCGGGGAGTCCGCCCAGATACTTGGCAATGTCCTGATTGCTGACTTTTAGTGCTTCATCGACAGTCATCCCTTTGATAATCTCGGTCAATGCCGAAGACGACGCAATGGCGCTTGCGCAACCGAATGTTTTGAACTTGGCGTCCTTAATGCGCTTGTTTTCGTCAAGCTTGAATGTCAGCTTTAAGGCATCGCCACAGGCCAGCGACCCGACTTCGGCCACACCGTCCGGATTTTCAATTTCGCCCACATTGCGCGGATTAAGAAAATACTCTTTGACCTTATCTGTATATTCCCACATAAATGCTCCTTAAATTTTGTCCGAATCATGTTGTTTATTATAACATTTTACCCAACAATCTCAATTATATCGTCTATATAATTTTCTATGAACAGTCCGCAGTTGATATTCTGCTACTTTCCCCCTTTTTTTGGAGATATATTTACAGATAGGATCTTCCCTTTAATTTTTACCATATAAAAGTACCTGCCACATTCTTGTCCAATATCAAGATTACAGTAATCTTATCCGTATATCAAACGATTTTCCCCCGAATATACATACCCGGAATGACTTCGTACATATCCCAGGAGCGTAACATTGTATTCTCCGGCAAGATTAACTGCTTCTGCCATTGGTGTTGATCGCAAAACAAGAACAGGAACACCCCGTCTAATAACCTTGGTGATGATTTCCGAAGAAACCCGTCCCTTTCCTATTTTTCTATATCCCGTAATATGCTCTCATCACCAGCACAAAAGATTTCTTTTGCTAGAGAGATGCCGTATAATTTATTGTCCATTCATAACCCATGCATTTTCTATTCTTCGATAGTGATGGTTTCGTTCAGACTCCCCATACGATAACCTTGGATATCGAGAGTAACATATTTAAACCCATATGATTTCAATGCCTTTGTTATTTCCGATGCCAGGGGCTCTGTCACCAGCTTATGCCTATCGGCAGCAGCCACTTCAATGCGGGCCAACTCACCATGGCATCTTACCCTGATCGTCCTGACTCCTCTGTCAATAAAGAATTTCTCCGACTTCTCGACTTTTTCCAAATCTTCGAGCCTGATTTCCTGCCCATAAGGAATGCGGGAGAATAAACAGGCATATGCTGGTTTATCCCATGTGGGCAGTTTGAGTTCTTTAGAAAATTCACGGATTTCACTTTTTGTCATTTGAACATCAAGCAATGGACTTCGCACCTGCAATTCGGAAGTTGCCTTCATCCCTGGGCGATAATCCTGCAAATCATCAGCATTACTGCCATCTAAAACGTATTTTATGCCCAGTCCTTTCGCTGTTGTCTTAACGGTTTGGAACTCAGTTTTTTTGCAGAAATAGCACCGGTTGGCCGGGTTCCTTTTTACCGCTTCCTCAATTTCATCAGATTTGACAATAATATGCCTAACTCCGATCATCTGAGCAATTGATATGGCATCATCGAGCTCATAACGGGGCAATGCAGGCGAATCAATAGTGATTCCGACCACCTTGTCACCCAGGGCCAGTTTTGAAGCCGCCAGCAGGAAAGCACTGTCTACGCCGCCTGAAAAAGCGATTGCTACATATTCAAGGCACTTTAAGTAAGCTAATAAATTATCAAATTTGGGATTTTGTATCATGGATCGTTCTTTCCTTTATAGATCGTCAAATTTGATCGCAGAACCGCTGATGCAGATATTTAAAGATATTTTGCCGATTACATCTTTTTCGATATCCTGTAATTTGGCCGTATCACCATCATGAAGGATCTCTTTGACGGTCAAAGCGCCGTATAATTTCATATTCATTAATTTCACCATTTGGTAGTTAAAAAATTTCATGTTTGAGTTTTGCGTTTCGATACTCGTCATCGCGTGACATCCTGTTTCGTGATAACAAAAACAGCATTCATTGCCAGCAAGTTAGGAAAAAGATGCACAATTTTCTTGTCATCCAAGTAATGGTCTTCGATTATACGGATTTTTTTTTCGACGCAGAAATTCTTGAAATCCGTAATGCTCAAAAAACGAACGTTGGGCGTATCGAACCAGAGGTAGGGCAGTGATCCCGTAATCGGTGACCTGCCCCGAAAAAACAGCATGATGCGGGATTTGAAATAAGCAAAATTGGGAAACCCGATAATGACTTTGCTGCCGATACGCAGAGCATCCTGGATGACACAATCGACTTTTCGCACTTCCTGCATGCTTTGATTTAAAATCACATAATCGAAGGAATTATCCGGATATTCCCGCATGCTGTTTTCAATATCATCCTGGAAAACACTTAAGCCCTTCTTAACACACTCCTGAATGGCCTTGTCGTTGAGCTCAATTCCCTGAGCCCGGATTTGTTTATCCCGGACAAGGGGATACAGAAGATCGCCTTCGCCGCACCCCAGGTCAAGAACACGGGAGCCCGGTTCTATAATCGAATAAATTATACTATAATCCAGATGAATATTTTCAACTGCCATAATTTTTCACCACCATGTAGCCATTAAAGGTTTTATCCAAAAAATGTTTTATCAGAGTTGTCTGCTCTTCTATTTCCACCAGAAAGGCGTCATGGCCGTACGTTGAGGAAAGTTCACAGTATGTTGCATCCACGTGTCTCCTTTTCAGCAGACGAACAATGTCTTGGGATTGATAGGCCGGGTAGAGCCAGTCAGATTTGAAGGAAATAATCAGGAAACGCGTATCAATCGATTTCCCTGCCGGAATTAATCTGCTTCCCGACAGATCAAAGTAATCTATCGCTTTTGTGATATAGAGATAGGAATTGGCGTCGAAGCGCTTCACAAAGTTTGCTCCCCGGTAATGCAGATAACCTTCTACCTCAAAATCGGGGTCAAACCCAAAACTGAATTGATCTTTCTTCAAGCGCCGGGAAAATTTTTTCTCCATGGATTGATCGCTCATGAATGTGATATGGCCGATCATGCGTGCGACAGACAATCCCTTCTCGGGCTGGCCGTACTCATAGTAGTTTCCTTCCCGCCATGCCGGATCGGCCATGATGGACTGCCGGATAACTTCATTGAAGGCAATCTGCTGGGGCGAGTGCTTCAACGTCGTAGCAATAGGGATAGCCGCTTTCACACGATTCGGGTAAGAGGCTACCCACTGGAGAACCTGCATGCCTCCCATGGATCCACCGGCGACGCATAACAATTTTTCAATTCCTAAATAATCAATCAGATGACGCTGAGCATGAACCATATCGGCAACGGTAATAAAAGGGAAATCAAGGGCATATGGTTTTCCCGTCGTCTGATTTACAGAAGACGGCCCCGTGGAACCTTTGCACCCACCGATAACATTTGAACATATAACGAAATACCGATTTGTATCAAAGGCCTTGCCCGGACCGATCATGTCATCCCACCAGCCCTTATTATCCTCGCCTTTATGTACTCCTGCCGCGTGTGCATCGCCGGAAAGAGCGTGGAGCGCCAGAATTGCGTTTGATTTATCTTTGTTCAATTTTCCGTATGTCTCATACGCAAGCGTAATAGGTCCCAGCGACTCACCGCTTTCCAATTTATGTTCTTTGCCCAGTTGAGCATAGGTGTAGTAATGCGTTTCCACAACACCGACCGAACTATTCTTTATTGCTACATTACTCATTTATATTTTAAATCCCCCTTTCTAAAGCGGGAAACTTCAAACGGCTATTTCTGAAACAGCCACGTTGATAAATACCTCTCACCGCTGTCCGGTAAAATAGCCACAATTGTTTTTCCTCCGGCTTCTTTTCTTTTGGCAATTTCCAGGGCCGCCCAGAGAGCAGCGCCGCTGGATATTCCGACAAGAATTCCTTCTTCTTTGGCGATTCGTCTGGCCATCTCGCCGGCATTCTCATGGGCTACCTGAATGATCTCGTCAATTATTTCTCTATTCAATACATCGGGGATAAATCCGGCGCCGATTCCCTGAATCTTGTGGGGACCGGGCTTTCCGCCGGACAGAACCGGTGAATCTATAGGTTCAACTGCAATCATCTTTACCGAGGGATTTCTTTTTTTCAACACCTCGCCAATGCCGGTAATCGTCCCGCCGGTGCCGATACCCGCTATAATATAATCAACTTTGCCGTCTGTGTCTTGCCAGATTTCCTCGGCGGTTGTCTTACGGTGTATTTCCGGATTAGCGGGATTCTTAAACTGCTGGGGTACAAAACTGTTTTTATGTGTTTTTGCCAGTTCTTCCGCTTTATCTATTGCGCCTTTCATTCCCCTGATTCCTTCTGTTAAAACAAGTTCCGCGCCCAGAATGGAAAGCAGATGCCTTCTCTCCATGCTCATCGTTTCGGGCATTGTGAGAATAAGGCGGTATCCTTTGGCAGCGCAGACAAAGGCAAGAGCAATCCCTGTGTTTCCGCTAGTCGGCTCAATAATAACCGTATCTTTCTTCAGAATTCCCGATTTTTGGGCCGCTTCAATCATGGCGACGCCAATTCTGTCCTTTACACTGGAAAGTGGATTGAAAGATTCAATTTTAACTAAAATTTCCGCATCCAATTCCTTTCCCATTCTGTTGAGACGAACCAGCGGGGTTTTCCCGACTGTCTTGGTAATATCTGAAAATATGTTTGCCATAAAAACCTCCTTAATTTCATGACTTCTGTAGAGCCTGATCGATATCGGCGATGATGTCGTCGATATGCTCCAGGCCTATAGACAAACGAATAAAATCCGGCGTCACACCGGTTGCCAGCTGTTCTTCCGCGGAAAGCTGTTGATGCGTTGTTGTTGCCGGGTGAATCGCCAGCGTTTTCGCGTCGCCCACATTTGCCAGGTGGGAGATGAGTTCAAGGGAGTTGATAAATGTTTTCCCCGCCTTCAGGCCGCCCTTGATTCCAAAACCGATAATCGCACCCGCGCCTTTCGGCAGATATTTCTTCGCATTTTTCTGTTGGGGTGAAGACGTTAGTCCCGGATAGTTGACCCAACTCACTTTAGGGTGTTTCTCCAGATGTCGAGCCACTGCCAGAGCATTAACACAATGATATGGCATCCTCAAATGCAGGGTTTCCAGACCCTGCAGGAGAAGAAAAGCGTTAAACGGCGAGAGCGCCGGTCCAAGGTCGCGCAGAAGCACTACACGAGCTTTAATAATGTAGGCGATATTCCCCGACGGTTTTAGGGCTTCCACAAAATTGATTCCGTGATAACTTGGATCAGAATCGGCTATCAACGGGAACTTGCCGCTAGTCCAGTCAAATTTACCGGAATCGACGATAATTCCGCCGAGCGATGTTCCATGACCTCCGATGAATTTTGTCGCCGAATACACAACGATATCAACACCGAAATCAATTGGCCGTAGTAAATAGGGGGACACTGTATTGTCCAAAATAAACGGGATGCCGTTTTTATGCGCGATTTGGGCAATACCTTCAATGTCGGCAACGTCCAGTTTGGGATTGCCGATGGACTCTGCGTAAATCGCTTTTGTTTTCGGCGTGATCGCTTTCTGAAAAGCGTCAAGGTCATTCGATTTGACGAACCGGACATGAATCCCCAGACGGGAAAACGTGTAGTGAAGCAGGTTATAAGTTCCCCCGTAGAGATTGTCCGCAGATACGATTTCATCTCCCGCCTGAGCGATGTTAAGAAGCGCAAGAGTTATGGCCGACTGGCCGCTTGCTACCGCAAGGGCTCCCACGCCGCCGTCTAATAGTGCAACCCGCCTCTCCAGAACATCGGTCGTCGGATTCATTAGCCGGGTATAGATATTGCCGAACTCACTTAATCCAAAAAGATTGGCGGCATGTTCAGTATCTTTAAATTGATAGGACGTTGTCTGATAAATGGGAACAGCCCGCGCGCCGGTCGTCGGGTCCGCTTCCTGGCCTCCATGCAGTGCCAGCGTCTCAATCTTTAATCTTTCATCAATTTTACTCATTATATCTCTCCTCGTAATTTACAGCATTGTTTATAGTTTGTAATCAATCATTCTTTGCAGACTTTTTCTTGCCTTGCGCATGATACCGGGGAGCACAGTCACTTCGTGCTCCATTTCCTCAAGAGACCATAAAATTTTCTCCAGGGTCGTCAATTTCATATTCGGACAACTGGCCCGTTCCGACGCGGGATAAAAAGTTTTTCCCGGATTCTCTTTCTTCAATCGGTGGAGAATACCGATTTCTGTTCCGATGATAAATTCTTTTGCCCCCGATGCCTGAACATAACGGCATATTCCTTCCGTAGAGAGAACCTTGTCTGCAAGGGAAGTAACGCTTGCCGGACATTCCGGATGCACAAGAACCTCTGCGCCATTATAAAGAGTTTTTTTCGCGGCAATATCCTCCGGCAGTATCTTTACATGCGTGGGACAATATCCTTTCCATGTAATGAAATCCCTCCCGGTCTGGGTCGATATATAATGAGCCAGATACTGATCTGGAGCAAATATTATTTCGTCCCCGGGTTCAAAGGCTTCGCGGACCACAGTTTGGGCGTTTCCTGACGTGCAGCAGACATCGCATTCGGCTTTCACCTCTGCCGTTGTGTTCACGTAACAAAGAACCTTTGCCGTTGGATGCTCCGTTTTGAGTTTACGGAGTTGATCTGCCGTGATCATATCCGCCATGGGACAGCCCGCCTTCCTGTCGGGGATAAGGACGATCTTTTCCGGCGATAGGATTTTTGCCGTTTCTGCCATGAAATAGACACCGCAAAAAACGATAACATCCGCCGTGGTCTTCGATGCCTGAATGCTCAGTCCCAGTGAATCTCCTACATAGTCGGCTATATCCTGAACCTCGGGGATCTGATAATTATGCGCCAGAATGACGGCATTTCTCTCTTTTTTTAATTTAATGATCTTTTCAATAAGTTCCATATAAAACCTCTTTTATTCTCGGCCTTCCGTTACAGGTAGTAACCCCGAATATTAATCCTTAAGATTTTTCGCTACGTTTTTGTAGGCAGGAGAAATTGAACGTAATTTACTAATTATGCCTGGTAATACCTCAAGTACGTAACGGATGTTGTCTTCCCTCGTCTGTCTTCCAAGAGAAAATCTCAATGAACCATGGGCAAGCTCAAGAGGAAGTCCAATAGCTGACAAAACATGTGATGGCTCCAGATTCGAGGAAGTACAGGCAGAACCGGTTGAACAGGCAATGCCCTCCATATCGAGCTTCAGAAGCATGGATTCGCCATCCACATATAAAAATGAAATATTGACGTTATTCGGGAGCCGCTGTGAAGGATGACCGTTTAAACGAGAATGTTCAATCTTTGTAAGAATGCCATCGATCAACATATTCCGCAGGACAGTCAGCTTTTCTATTTCATTTACAACTTCTTCTTTGGCCAGTTCCACGGCTTTTCCCAAACCGACAATTCCCGGCACATTATGAGTAGAGGCGCGGCGTCTTTTTTCCTGATCGCCTCCACGTAATATGGGCTCGATGCGCGTTCCTTTTCTCACGTAAAGAATGCCGATACCTTTCGGTCCGTATAGCTTATGAGCGGACGCACTCAGGAGATCAATCTGAAGTTCATTGACACTTATCGGAAAATGACCGAATGTCTGTACTGCGTCAGTATGAAAATAAATTCCATTTTCCCTGGCGATTTTACTGATCTCGGTCAGGGGTTGAATCGTGCCTATTTCATTATTTGCATGCATAATGGAAATCAAGATGGTCTTTTCCGTAATTGCCTTCCGTACATCATCGGGATCGACAAGGCCGTATTCATTCACCGGTATGAGGGTAACTTCAAATCCCTCTTTTTCGAGAAAATGGCAAGGTTCCAGAATGGAGTGATGTTCTATCTTCGAGGTAATGACGTGGTTGCCTTTTTCCCGTCTGGCATGCGCGATGCCTTCAATCACTGTATTGTTGGCTTCCGTTCCGCCGCTTGTAAAAATAATTTCCTCAGGTGATGCCTCGATAAAAGACGCAACGGTTTTTCTTGCCTCCTCCACCAGATGTTTGGCTGTCTGGCCGAAGGCATGCAGACTCGATGGATTTCCGTAAACCTCAGAAAAGCAGGGAAGCATGGCCTGTAAGACCCGTGGGTCCGTCGGAGTTGTAGCGGCGTTATCGAAGTAATATTTTTTCATTGTAAATTTCCAGCCAAGTTTAAATATTATGCATCATTGTTTTCTGAGCTTTTTCCTGATTCATCTTGACCAGCATATCCAGAGTAACCGAATTCAGAGTCTCGGAAATTTTTTTTCCGATAATTTCCCAGATGTCGTGACTTGCACAGATGGGCACTCTAGGACATGCCGATGGGTTCCTGACACAGTCAACAAGGGAACAATCCCCTTCTAAGACATCAATAATCTCTTTCATGGTGATCTGTGACGGATCTTTCGCCAGAAGGTATCCTCCATGGGCTCCCCTAATAGAGTTAACAAGACCTATTCTCCGAAGAGGTATGATAATCAGGCTCAAATATTTCTCGGAGATATTTTCTCCTTTGGCAACCTCTTTTAAAAATACCGGCCCTTTGTTATAATTAAACGCCAACGCCACCATCAGCCTGACGCCATATCTTGCTCTCGTTGAAAGTTTCATAGCACTCCTCTATAAATACTACTTATGCTATCTTTATAGTAGTAATTAATATATTGAAGAGGGATTGTCAAGAGAAAAAGTGATGCGTTAGCTGAAAGTGTAAATATTGCAGTTATATAAATAGATTTAAAAGATGAAATAATGCATTCATGACAGAGGTTTATATTGCATACATAAATGCTGCTATATTTGTTTGCATCCGGATAATCATTTTTAAGTTATATACAATAAATGTAAAATGGGGATTTAGCTGATCGCTAAATCCCCATTATTACTAATTAATTAATAAAATTATGGTGCCGAAGACTGGACTTGAACCAGCACGGATTTTGTCCACTACCCCCTCAAGATAGCGTGTCTACCAATTCCACCACTTCGGCATCAAAATATATCAATACTTCTATCCGCGCGATATTTTGTCCAAACTCTATGAATTCGCTCGCGGGATAATCAAATAAAAATAGCCTTAATTACTTGCCAACCGGTGCGGCAGGTACTGCCGGCGGTTTTGCTGCATCCGGGCTTGTCACAGGAAGTGTCTGTTCCTTCACAGGGAGTCTTTGTTGACCTATTAATGAGGAACTTCTATGGCTTGCCGTATAGGTAAGTGTAAGAGATGTAAGCATAAAAAGTATGGCTATTGCCGCAGTCAGCTTTCCTAAAAACGTACCAGCTCCTGAAGAGCCAAAAACCGTTTGGCTGGAACCGCCGAACGCCGCGCCCATATTGGCGCCCTTACCTGCCTGCAGGAGCACAATCACAATCAAAACAAGGCAAGCTAAAACATGTAAAATAACTAATAATGAATACATAAAGTCTCTCTTATAAAAAAATATTATTAATCTTAATCAAGGCTTGCAGAGCCAACCACAACTTCATTTGTTTTTCAGGGACATTTTTTATTATATCGTCCGCTTAGAGCCGGTGGACAATACCAAAACGATATGGGCTAGTCAACTTTTTTCTTTCTGTCACTATTTCTATTAAGTTGCCCTATATTTAGCCAAAGCTTCTTTTTAATTAACGGCTCAACGTAACGCCAACCCTGACGCAGTATTCGTTTATTGGACACCGGGTGCAAAAAGGAGAAACGGGCTTGCATGTTTGGCGGCCAAAAGCAACCATTATAGTATTATAAATAATCCAATGGCGACGTGGCAGCTTTTTTCGCAGAGCAAATTCGGTTTCATC
>Ga0326728_10005855_pt1 | contig 33866 bp, 28 predicted proteins | sample MB3enrmetagenome_FD_207602 | JGI IMG/M metagenome (GOLD analysis project Ga0326728, IMG submission 207602) | Lab enriched peat soil microbial communities from McLean, Ithaca, NY, United States - MB31MN | ecosystem: Environmental > Terrestrial > Soil > Wetlands > Peat | place: USA: New York...
GCTCGACAAGATCGACTTCTCAAAATCGAGAGAAGGCAACCCACAGCAGTGGAGAGATAGCAACGATCTCAAACGTGATCCGATCTGGTGTTGTCAGACGCTCTATTAGGCATACCGTGACAGATGATCCCAAACTCCATGAGTCAGCAGCTGATAGGGCGGAATGGCTTTTCAATGAGTATGAGTAAGTACAACCTAGTCTGGATGGTGATAAACGTCATCAGCAAGGCGTTAAACGCTGGAACCGACAGAGAAAACCAGCTATTTGGGACATAGGTTTTTCAGATACTTAATTTGGATCGATGATATACTGGTATTGTCTGCGCACGCATCCGCAGAGCGACAAAGGACCAAAGTTCAGTGAGAATTCTTCTCACAAGCGACCTGCACGGAGTCGAGGAAGCGTTTCACGCCTTCTCAAAGTCACTTGCGGATGGCTATGACATCGGAGTGATGGCCGGGGACCTCCTGGACGACAAACTCACCGCAGTTGAGCTTTCTCAACTGATGAGCGAACCCGAGGACCATGACGACCTACAGACCAGGACCAGAAGAGGTCTTCTGAAAAAGGAAAGACGGATCATAGAAGTGCTTCAAGAATCAAGGAAGCCCATCTTGGTCGTACCTGGAAACCACGACACAACGCCGCTTGCCACCGACGGCACCTTCATCAACCTCCACCTAAAAAAGTTCGATTTCGACGGAGTGCCGTTTGTCGGCTATGGATGCCTAAGCCGAACGCTCGGTCCAGATCTCCAAATGGCCTCACTGAATGAGATCGAGGACATTCTCACGGAACAGACCATCCTGGTAACGCACATCCCTCCTCGGGGCACGATGGATCTCAAAATGAACTACCGTCAAATGGAGTCCTTTGGGAGCGGAATTCTAGCCGAGTTCGTCAGGAGGAAACGACCTCGATTCCACTTCTTCGGAGACGCACATGACTCGGTTGGAGCGAGGGGAACCTCGGTCAACGCCTCGTACCCGCTGGTTTCGAGTTTCTGCGGAGTCGACACCGACAGTGGAGATATCTGGACGGAGCGAACGGAGTGAGCTGCATCTCGACAACCTGGTGGGATAAAGGAGAGTTGAGATGCCCGTAGTTCTGCTTGGCGACTCCATCTTCGACAATGCCAGATACGTCCCCCGACGAAGCGCCGGTGGTTAGGCAACTTCATTCACTCTTGACCTACGCCAATCTGGAACTCGGGCTGACCTTTTTTCCTTTGGCCTTCATTGAACCCTTTCAGAGCCTGCGACATTTCGACGGCCGCTAACACGGCGTGTGTGTGATCGTCCTCGTGCCTAATCGGCGCGCCTAAGAATGCGATTATTGCGTCCCCGATATACTTATCCATGACGCCGTGACGATTCCCAATGATGTCGATCATGACGGCGAAGTGCCTGTTAAGCTCAGCGGTTCAGGCTATTCATTTGCCCACGTTTTCCTTTGTCCTTTCCCAGATCTCGACATATTCGGTTCGAACGTCGTCCCTTGCTCCGTTCATTTAGGTCTTGGGGAGTTTGTTGTTCGGGATAAGTTTCTGGAGGTCAGCAAAGTTTGTCGAAAGGCTTTCCCCGGAAGGTCCGAAAATCCACTGGCACCTATTCCCCACCTAGTAGTACACTGAGGTAAAGGGGAAAAGAACATGCCAGTGACGATGACGAAGGGAAAATTTGCCGGCATCAGCGCGTGCGCCAACAACAACGGAGTGATCGCCGCAGCGGCCATGGACCAACGCGGATCGCTGGAAAAGGCCATCAGCAAGGCTCGGGGGTCGGCGGCTGTCGCGGATGACCTGGTGAAGTTCAAGGTCGCCGTTTCGAGGATTCTCACGCGCCACGCCAGCGCCATACTTCTGGACCCCGAGTACGGTCTGGAAGCACTCAAAGCCCGCGCCACGGGAAGCGGTGTACTCCTTGCCTATGAGAAGACGGGCTATGATACGAAAGATGACAGCCGGCTGCCCGATCTGTTGCCGGATTGGAGCGTCTACCGGCTGGTTGCGGCAGGAGCGAACGTCGTTAAGATACTTCTTTACTACAATCCGACCCATCCGGAGCGGATCAATACCATCAAGCACGCGTTCATTGAGCGCGTGGGGGCGGAATGCGCGGCAAATGACGTTCCGTTGTTTCTTGAGGTGGTCTGCTATAACGACACCCTTGGTGACGCCAAGAGTCTCGAGTTCGCAAAGGCGAAGCCAGGTTACGTCAAAGCTTACATGGAGGAGTTTTCCAAGCCCCAGTACCGGGTCGACATCCTCAAAGTTGAGGTGCCCGTCAATATGGCATTCGTCGAAGGGACGAAAACGTTCGCGGGCCAGAAGGCGTATACGAAGAAAGAGGCCATGAAGCTGTTCCAGGAGACTGCCTCCGTTTCAAAGCTTCCTTTTATCTACCTCAGCGCCGGTGTGAGTGACGAGGTATTTCGAGAGACGCTGGAGCTGGCCGCTGAGGCAGGCACGCCGTTCTCCGGGGTCCTGTGCGGACGCGCGACCTGGCAGGACGGGATTCCCGTCTATGCAAGCGGAGGCATAGATGCCCTGAACGCGTGGCTGGAAGACCGGGGGCTGAAGAACATCACCGCTCTCAACACTATCCTCGCCAAAGGCGCAAAGCCGTGGTGGGACTTCTACGGAGGGAAAGGGAATATCAGGGTCGCAGGTTGAGGAGGCTGCCGTGCCCCCTCTCAGAGGGAGCAGCCCGACGTACCCGCTGTCCACTGACGTAGGATTATGTACAGGAGAGTGATCGCTGCCGTCCGGCCGCTTTCTTGTGATGAGGTTCCTGACTTGTTTGACGGGGTAGCCGGCGCAACCGGCTCAGACGCAGACTTGTCCAGCGCGGCCGCAACGGCTTTGCACGGGTTCTCGACGTGAAGCGTCTTCAGCTCGAAGGTCGAATACGTAACACACCGCTTTCCGTATCGGTCATCTGACGTACTGGGCAAGGCGGTCTTGAACACTTTATTGGTGTTCGTCACGTCACGGACCGCGCCACCACGCAGATGATGTCCCGGAACGGCCGGCATTCCTCAGTTTCCGTCATCTGCAGCGTTCGAAGTTCTACATTTTGGAGGACGAGAGCGACTTGATATTCATGAATAAGTGTCGATGGCGCTGAAAACTTTTTTGCCTAGTCGACGCTCATGGACGTTGTTTCGCTCAGATCGAAGTCGTCCAGAGTCCCTTTCTTAGGCCCACCTTGTCCCGGCGCGCAAAGGGAAAGGTCGATATGTCTGCGTTCTGGTAGACCTCGTGTAAATTGAATGCGCCGAGGATCTAACTTTCCAGGTCGACTTCCCTGTCGAACTAAATATTTGACGAGATAGATCGCTCGCCTCGGACCTCGGAGCGCGTGTGACCGGTAGACCGCGGTGCTGGCTCCGCCGCCCATGCTGAAGCAGGACGAAAGCGCAGAGAAATGGAAACAGTTACCTCACTGAATGTCTCCTTGGATTTTGCCACAGTAATATCGATTTTCTCTTTTTCAGAAATTATGTATAAAGTGCTTTGCAGGACCAGCCGTCATCGTTAAACTCTTGTTTGCGGAGCGAGGTAAGGAGTACATTACTGGGGGAGCCGGAAATGAGGGACGCCAGTGCCGGCATTCACCATATCACCGCCATCGCTGGCGATCCGCAGAGGAATCTGGATTTCTATGCCCAAGTCCTCGGCCTTCGGTTGATAAAAAAGACCGTCAACTACGATGACCCTGAAACGTATCACTTCTACTTCGGGGATAAGGCGGGCACGCCAGGGAGTGTTCTAACTTTCTTCCCGTGGACCTCCTCGGGTCTTAAGGGCCACGCCGGGTCGGGACAGGTGACAAGCGTCGCTTTTTCCGTTCCTGACGGAACTCTCGGGTTCTGGCGGAGCCGGCTCCAAAGGAACCATGTAGAGCTGGTGGAGGAAAAGAAAATCGGTCAGGAGGAAAGGATCGCTTTTCATGATCCCGACGGTCTGGCGCTGGAGTTGGTGGAATCTGGTGACCCGCCGTCTCCGCTGGCATGGGGAGGCGGGGTCCCTGCTCAGAATGCCATTCGGGGTTTCTATTCCGCCACACTGGCGGTAGAGAACGCGGAAATCACGGCGGAGTTCCTTTCCACCGTCCTTGGCTTGCAAAGCGACGGCGAAGCGGAGGGCAGGCTTTTGTTTTCCGTGCCCGGCAGCACTTCCGCCTCTGGCGGCGCAGGTCACGCAGGTGTTGGTTCCCGTGTGGAGATCGTGAACGCACCAGCGCAGCAGCCGGGCCGGATGGGCGTGGGAGTCGTGCACCATATCGCATGGCGCGCGAAGGACGACGATGAGCAGCGGGCACGTCGAGCCGCCGTCGTGGCCACGGGCGCGCCAGCCACGCCAGTCATCGATCGCGTCTATTTCCACTCCGTGTATTTCCATGAGCCCAACAGGATACTTCTCGAGATCGCAACGGACCCTCCCGGCTTTACCCGAGATGAACCGCTGGAGTCCCTGGGCACGCAGCTAAAGCTTCCGTCGTGGCTGGAGAAGCGCCGCCCGGGCCTGGAGAAAGCCCTTCCTTCCCTCGACGTGGTAAAGGAAGCTGCGCCGAGACAGGCCCCGGAAACGGCTGGTTGAGAGTCAATCCGGCGCGGATGCGTCAGTAAGAGGAAAGCCGTTCTCCCTGACCACCTTCGAGTACCATCTACCTGAGTCTTTCACGGTGCGCTTCTGCGTTTTGTAATCGACGTAAACCATCCCGAAGCGCTTGGTGAAGCCGAAGCTCCACTCGAAGTTGTCCATGAACGACCAGAGGAAATAGCCGCGCACGTTAGCGCCGTCCACTAGGGCCTGGTGCACAGCGGCAGCATGGCGCGCTACGTAGTGCATGCGCACCGGGTCACGGACCGTTCCATCGGGGCCGGGCTCGTCGGGGAGGGAGGTGCCGTTCTCCGTCACGTACAGGAGTCCGGGCCCGTACTCGCGCGCTACCCGCACGAGCAGGCGATAGAGCCCCTCCGGCGCCATCTCCCACTCCTCGAAGTCGGCTCGCGGGGTGAACGGCCAGTGCACCTGCCGGGCGGCCAGGACGCTTCGGCCCTGCGTTCCCCTTCCGGCAGGGTCATGCGCCATAATCCTGCGCGTATAGTAGTTTACTCCAAGGAAATCAATGGGGACCGATATCGTCTCCATATCTCCGTTCCTGATTTCTGGCACAGATTCGGCAAACCACGCCGTCATATCGCCGGGGTATTTCCCGCGAAACACAGGATCAAGGAACCATCTGTTAAAGGCGCCGTCGTGACGCATAGCGGCCGCAACGTCTTCTTCCTTTGATGAGGCCGGTTCGATCCATTCAAGGTTATGGACGATCCCCACGCGCGCGCCGGGGCACAGGGCACGGATGACCGGTACCGCTTTCCCGTGGGAAAGAAGGATCCCGTGCGCCACCGCGAGCGCTGTCTTCAGATCTCGCATCCCGGGAGCGTGATCCCCGAAGAGGTGGCCGACGTACGCCACTACCCAAGGCTCGTTATGGGTCATCCAGTCTTTCACCCGGTCGCCGAGCGCCTTCGTGACGACCTCCACGTAGCGGGCGAACGCGCTGACGGTAGCCCTGCTTGTCCAGCCGCCCGCATCCTGAAGGGCCTGGGGAAGGTCCCAGTGAAACAGGGTGGCAAACGGCCGGATTCCCCGAGCGAGCATCTCGTCCACCAATCGGTCGTAGAACGCGAGGCCTTTCGGGTTTACCAGCCCTGAGCCGTCGGGCACGATCCGCGGCCACGAGATGGAGAACCGATAGTTGCTCAGCCCCAGTTCCTTCATGAGATCGAAGTCCGCGGCAAAGCGATGGTAGTGGTCGCAGGCAACTCGCCCGTCGCTGCGGTCAGTAATTTTCCCAAGGCTGGACGCAAATCTGTCCCAAACAGACTCCCCCTTTCCGTCCTGGTCCCACGCTCCTTCGATCTGGTACGCCGCCGTAGCCGTTCCCCAGAGAAATCCCTCGGGGAACTCGAGCCTTCCCTGAATCGACATTGTTTGACTCCCCTCACTATCCTTTGAGAGCGCCCGCTGTAGCCCCGGCCATGATGCGCCGCGAGAAGATGAAGTACAGCACCAAGGGAACTACGGCTACAAGAAACATGCAGGCGAACTGGATTGCATAATCGGAACTGTATTCCCCCTGGAACTTGATGATGGAGAAGGGAAGCGTTCGCAAGTTGTCGGTTGCTAGGTAGGTATACGCCATGATGAACTCGTTCCAGTTGTTCAGGAATGTCATCACGAAAACAGTGATGGTGGCGGGAACCGACATGGGGGCCACGATGCTCCAGAGGATGCGCGGCCAGGAGCACCCGTCGATGAATGCCGACTCTTCCATCGAACGAGGAAGCGTGCGCAGCTGGCCCACGTAGACCAGCGTGTTGAAGCTTAGCGTGAAGGCCACGTACGGGATTATGAGCCCGAGGTGCGTGTCGATCAGCTTGAAATAGCTGAACCAGATGAAGTTGGGCAGCAGGGTCGTATGGATCGGCACGACCATGCCCAGGGTAACCGCCACGAGCGCCAACGGCACCAGCTTTCCCTTCATCCGTGCAACGGCGTATGCGCTGCAAAAGGAAATGACGGTGGAGGCCAGCACGGAGGCAACCACGACGATCGCGCTGTTGACGAAGTACCTGAGGATCTTCCCATTCACCCATGCCCGCTGGTAGTTCCCCCACTGCGGATGGGTGGGAATCTTGAGGAGCTCCGGTCCAAAGAGGTCCCCGGATTTCAGGATGGAATAATCGAATACCCACAGGAGAGGAAACACCTGGAGGAGAGCCAAAACGATGAGAAAAAGGTAAAGCATTGATTTGCCCGCAATTGCGACGGCCGGCCGGCCGTGCGTTCCAGGCAGTCTGCTAGCCATCATACGGGCTCCCTACAACACGTCATCGTTCCGCCTGAGGAGGCGTTGCACGACCAGAGTGATGCCCACCGCCACAATGACAAAGAGGACGGAAAGCGTACTGCCGTAGCCGTACTGGCCGGCGCTGAACGCCTTCTGATAGAGATAGACGGAGACGAACTGCGTGAGCATGCCCGGACCGCCCTCGGTAGACAGGAAGATCAACTCCATTTGCTTCAAGCAGGAGATCACGTCGATCACCAGGACTGCCGAAATCACAGGAAACATGAAGGGGATGATGACCCTGAAATACGCCTGGAGCCAGCCGGCGCCATCCACCCGGGTGGCCTCTTCAATTTCCCGGGGCACGGTCATGAGGCCCGTGTAGTAAAACAACAGCGCCCAGCCGAAGCCCTGCCAGATGATGATCCAGATCACCGCCCCGAGCGCGGTGTGCGGGTTGGAAAGCCACGAAAACGCGAGGGACTTGAGACCTGTGGCAGCGAGAACCTTGTTCAAGATCCCATAGGTCGGGTTAAAGATGTTGACCCAAAGCTTGGCCACCACCACCAAGGAGAGGACCGCAGGGATGAAAAACACCGTCCGAAAGAACCTAGAGGCTTTCTCCGTGATGTGGGAGAGGACCGCGGCCAGGGCAAAAGCGGCCGGGTTCTGGATGAAGATTGTGATTACCATGAGGATCAAGGCGTTCATCAGAGACCGCCAGAACACGGGATCCGCAGTCAGGATCTGTCGGTAGTTCTCCAGGCCCACGGAGTGAAATTTGCCGAACCCTTGCCAGTCCGTCAGGCTGTAGTACGCAGAGAACCCGACGGGGATCACAAGAGAGAAGATGATGACAAGAAGGCCCGGCAGCACGAGTGCTGCCGAGACCTTCTCATTTCCAAACAAGCCTTTCACTGCTTCGAGGCTGTTTCCGCGGAAGCTTCGATCTTGCTGCAGAACTGTTCGGCCGTGGTAAGGCCCGAGGAGAGCTCGCGGATAAAGTTCTGGTGGTCCTCTTTGAACTGTGGAGTAGACCGGTCGATAGTCGTAGTGCCGCTCGTCTTCTTTGCATCAGCCAAAATCTTCACGAGCGTCTTGGCCACCGGCGTGTCGGATTCCAGCGGCGTGATCTTCTGCGCCGGGAATGCTGCATGCTTCTCCCATGCCAGCACGGGGAAACGCTCCGCGTAGTACTTGAGGTATTTCAGGTCGAGATCCTTGTACTTCGAGCTGGAGTTGATGACGTAGTTGCCGCCGAACCAGGCTTCCAGGTCGTCGATCTTCCCCTTACCGTTCTTCAGCACGGGGAACTTGAAAGCATTCACATTGGCTCTGAACTCATCTGAGAAGTTCGGGTCAGTGGCGAGTCCCATTTCCCAGGGGCCCATGATGTACATGGCTGCCTTCTCCTGACCAAAGAGGTTGCGGGAGGCACCATAGTCGGAGACCGTCAAGTCGTCGGCGAACAGGCCCGACTGCATGAACTTGACGTACTGCCGCGCGCCCTCGACAAAGTCAGGGTCGGTGAACTTTGCCTTGCGATCCAGCGCCGCTTGCTGACGGGAGAAGTCGCCGTTAACGCGCTCGCAGAGAACATCATAAATAATGGAGAGCGGCCATGCGTCCTTGCCGTCCGTGACGATAGGGATGATTCCCATAGCCTTGAACTTGGGAGCCATGGCTTCCAGGTCCTCGATGGTGGTCGGCACGGTCACCCCCGCGTCCTTGAAAAGCTTCTGGTTGTAATAGATCACCCAGAAATCGGCGGAGACGGGAATGCCGTAGAGCTTACCGCCCCAGACATTGCTTTCCAGGGAGCCGGGAACGTAGTTGTACTTCGCGAAATCCGCCTTGCTGAGCTCCATCACGAAGCCGCTGTCAACCAGGGGCTTGAGGAGCGTGGAGAAGCTCCAATACTTGAAGACGTCCGGGAGCTGCTTCGCCGTCGCGTAGATCTTGATCTTCTGCTGGTAGGGCTGGTCAGGGTAGCTCTCCGTGACGATGTCCACACCGGGATTGGCTGCCTTAAACTCGGCGTTGATCTGCTCCACCACCGCGCCCCACCCGGTCGAGCGATCCGAGAGGTTGTCACCCATCTTCAAGGTGACTTTCGCCTGGGCCCCCAACGCTCCTGCAATGCACAGCGCCAGAAGAGCCACTGCAATTCTCTTCATTCCTTCCTCCTTCGGTCTCAGGGATAGGGCATTATCCCACGGTCTCAGGCGGCCGTGAATGACTGTGGTTCCGGAAGTTTGACGGATTTTCCGAAATACGGCTGTTTAGGGACCGGAATTGTTTCCGTCCCACGCACTCGGGCTGGTTCCAGCCACTTTCTTGAAAACACGGCTGAAATGCTCGACGTTCTGATATCCCACCCGCTCCGCCACTTCGTATACCTTGAGCCGCGTCGTCGAGAAGAGTCTTTTCGCTTCCTCGATCCGTACTCGCGCCACGTATTCCGTAAGCGTTTCCCCCGTCTCCCTGGCAAACTCCCAGCTCAGGTGGTTCTTCGACACGCCGGCTTTGTCGGCCACCGCCGCCAGGGAGAGCGCCGGGTCGGCGAAGCTTTCCCGAATGAACCGTTTGGCGAGCACAACGATCCGGGACTCGACTCCGCGGTGGGTCATAGTTGCCTGATAGGCAGGCCGCACATCGCCAAGGTTGCAGCAAGGCGAACTCAGAGAGAAGCCGACGCGGATGGAGAGGTAACGCTCCAGGTACTCCTTCGCATCGGAGCAGTAGGTGCACGCCGTCTCTTCGGTGCCAAAGAAAAAGACTACGGCGTGGTCAGGCCGGACGGTCACTATATGCCCTGTTCCTCGCTTCGAAAGAACCTGTGCCAGCGACCGTTCGACCATGGAGCAGAACCGATCCAGACCCTCTTCCCGGTATCGTGCCGCCACCGATTGAAAGTCCCCGATCCAGAACGCACACAGGAGAAAAGGCGGAGCCAGCGTCACCCCGAGACTGGCCAGGGCCGCGGCCGAGTCTCCCGTAATGGGTTCCGCGAGAAGATCACGGAGCATTTGTGCCCTGAGGAACTCCACCTGCCTGCGCTCGATGACGGAGGCGCCGGAATCACGGGATTTGTCGATGCTCGCCGCTGCTTTCTTCAACGCGGCAAGGAGCGAATCCCCCTCCATCTCCTCCTTGCGCACGTAGTCCACCGCTCCCAGCGTGAAAGCGGTCCTCACGAGGTGGAAGTCGTCGTACGCGGAAAGAACAATGACGGCCCGCTGCGCGCTTCCGCTGGCGGCCGTCTTCCCGCCGGGAGTGCGCTTGAGGAACTCGATCCCGTCCATCACGGGCATGGAGATATCCAGCAGCACGATGTCGATCTCAGGGTGGGTAGCTATCACTTCCAGGGCTTCCTTGCCGTTGGAGGCTTCGTGGGATAGGTCAAAACCATCCTCGTCCCAAGCGCGCATGCTGGCCAGGGATAATCGGACAAAAGGCTCATCGTCGACGACCAGTACCTCGTGCATTCGCTCATGCCTCCTGCTTCATGACCGGCAGGACGAACCTGACGAGCGTGTACGAGCCGGGAACGCTTTGTACCTCCAGCCCAAAGGGATCACCGAAGTTCAGGCGGATCCTTTGATGCACGTTGGCAAGCCCGATGCGATGCAGGCCGGCGCCGCCTTTCGGGTTGCCGTTCCCGTTCTCCGGCTTGAGGACCGACCCGGCCAGCTCCTCGGTCATCCCGACACCGTCGTCCCGGGCCTCGATCAGGAGATGTTGGCCGGGCACCGCGGCCAAATGCCGCTGCACCGCCCGTGACGGTGGCGGGGCGGGGGTCTTCTCCAGGCGGGAGGAGACCAGTATGGAGCCCCGCCGCCCCGCCGGCGAGATGCCGTGAAGAATCGCGTTTTCCATGATCGGTTGGAGGATCATCTTCAGTACGAGAAGATCTTTCGTCTCCTCGCCGATGTGCCACGCTACGTCGAAGGTTTCCCCGAAGCGCACCTTCATGATCCCGACGTAGCTCGCGACGTTAGCAATCTCGCGCTTCAGCGTGGTCATGGGGCCGGCGGTGGAGTAGCTGTCCGCCAGGACGCGCATAAGAGATTGCGTCATGTCCGCAATGCCGTCAGCCTTGGCCGCGCGTGCCATAAGCCGGATGGAGTTCAACGTATTGGAGACGAAATGGGGGTCGATCTGGAAGCGCAGCGCTTCCAGTTCCGCCTTCATGCGCTCCCGTTCGCGTTCTTCCCGCTCAACTGTGATGAGGTGGGCGTAGAGGAAGAAAAGGCCGGCAAGGAGGGCGAGGGCCGGGTACAGATACCACTGATAGGAGGTGATGCGGCCCATGATGGCCGCCTTGTCCACCAGGACCACGACAGTCCATCCGGTGGATTCCATCATCAAGGAGCTTGCGAGCCAGATTCTTCCCGCGAACCGCACCTGCTGAAAGGAAGCGGTCTCCGCGCTCGTGCCGGCTTTCTGCCGCAGCGGCTCCAGCGCCTCCGGAGAATCGAGCCCAGCAGTCTGCGGCAGGCTCGTCAGGAGGACTTTCCCGTCACGACTATAGATGACCACGTCACCGGCAGCTCGCGAGGCGGGCCGGGAGCGAAGGCTGTCGAAATAGGAGATGCGGAATCTCGCCATGACGGCGTCTATTTGCGTGTCGTAGTCCTGGGCCGACGTGCAGACAACAAGGGAGAGCAGGTACTCGTTCGGGTTACCTCCTGGGATTGTCAGCTGGTCCAGCAGGTAGATCGTTCCCGCCTGCCCGTGCGCCTGCGCGTAGACGGCTGGATCGATCCTTTCGATCGACCGCGTCTTGGAGTAGTTCTGGTATGAGTAAAGCTGGCCATCCTTCATAGAAACCAGCACTTCGCCGACTCTGTTGGAATACGTGAAGAAACTCAGGAGCTTGTCCCCCAGCCGGTTGGCCGCAACGAACTTCTGACCGGATCCACGGGCCTGCTCATAGCTGTCCGCGAGGGCGCGCAGCTCCAGGTCATGGAACAAGGCGGAGGTCAGGATGGAAACGCCGTCCACCTCGTTCTTGATGTTCTGGGTGATCTGCTCGACCACGGCCTCCGTCTGCCCGGCAACAGTGGAGAAAAGGGCGGAAAGATAAAGCTGGGAAAGAATAACGGAAACCAGGAGCGCCGGGACGCACACCAGGAGAATGAAGGCGATGTTGAAACGGCGGACTACAGAGGCCACGGCGATTAGTATACCGCGCGTTCCTCCCCCGGCGCCACAGCTCCAGCGGCGACAGCTGCCGAAGTCCCCGCTGCAATTGCAACCGCAGCCACCGCGCGACTGCGCAAGCCGTTTCGGCGGCTCACAGGGGCCGTCCGATGGCTCGTCTCTTCTTTTTCAGGTACTCCAGGTAATCCTTGTAGCTAATGTTGGGAGGCGCGAGGTGATCGAGGTGCGGCACATAACCGCCTGATTCGATCAAAGGCTGAATGCGTTGGATTTCCCTGTCAATAGAAATCCCGCCCGCCGCCACGGCTTCTTTGCTGATTCCTCCGCGCAGGAGAAGCTCCTTGCCGAACTTCTTTCTCCACGCCAGGTGGTCTGCCCCTTCCGTCACCTCCAGGGGGAACATGATGTTTACTCCCGCCTCCAGCCACAACGGTATTAGGGCTTCGGGGTTCCCATCACAATCGACAAGAGAAAGAGCGCACCCCCTCTTTCTCGCCTCCTCCATGACACGCTTGTAGGCCGGCAAGAAAAAGCGCCGAAACAGGTCCGGGCTCACGAACGGGCCGTTCTTGGAGGCCATGTCCTCCCACCAACCCACGTAGTCCACCGGGATGTCCGGGGGAAGCTTTCGGATCTGTAAGGCGCAGAACTCGGCCCAAAACATCGCCATTTCCCCCACCAGGGCGGGATCGTCGTAGAAGCAGAGCGACAGGTTCTCGAACCCCATCCAGTTCCGAAGCTGTCCGTAAAAGCCTTGCAGACCAACTGCGATCATCCGCCCGGTCTCCGCTGCGGACTTGATTCGCGCAAGCTCAGTTTCCGGGAAGCTGCGAGTGGGATCATCGCTGCAGTAGCGCTCGCGAAGGCACTTCCAATCCTCGCGAGTGCGCACGGGGAAACTGACGAAATGGGGGATTGAGCTTTCATCTACGTCGCTGAGGTATCTCTCCGATATCACCCCGTCCTGGTCGCGCATGAGGGTTTTGTCCCCGTCCGTGCTGATGACCTCCTGAGGGAAGCCCGGATTGAAATGAGTGCGAAGAAGGATTTCCTCTCCGCTGGTGTCGAAGGCGAAGAAAACGTCCAGTTTCTTGACGAGGACGTCTTGGGCCTCTTTTTCGTTTATCCTCTCTCGTTCGCTGTACCACCACTCCTCGAGGCTGCGAGGCAGGCCTTCCTTCAGCCATCGCCGTACGGTCTGGGGCCAGTAGCCGAACTCGATGTCAGGAATCCGGTCAACGGGCTGACCCGTGAGGAATTTGTAGTAGCGCTCGGTGACGGTTTTTCGGATGTTCATGGGCCGCTCTCTTTTGAGGTGATTATCGCGGGGCAGAACGTTCAGAACCTAGCTCTGTTCAAGTCCCAGTACTGGCGAGTGTCCCTAAGCTTTTGGTTATCATCCGCGTACTGAAAGGCGGTCTTTCCTTCGTTGCTGGTCAATTTCCCGTTGGCGCCTGCTTTGAGCAGCACGGACACAGCGTCGGGGTTTTGGTTGTGCCGCGCCGCCCACATGAGGGCGGTCATCCCGTCGTTGTCCTGCTCGTTGATATCGGCCCCGGCGGCGAGAAGCTTTCTGAGCACATCAGGGTTGGAATTGTTGTAGGCGGCGGACATAAGGGGAGTTCCGCCGTTGTTGTCCCGGTCCGCTACGTCTGCCCCGCCATCCAGGAGAGCGGTGATGACCTCGGGGTTGGTGTTGTCATGCGCTGCGGACATCAGAGGTGTCCCGCCGTTGGAGTCCCGATCATCTATGCGGGCGCCAGCGGCAATAAGAGTTCGGATCAGTTCGGGCTTCGCGTTCTTCGCGGCGAACATCAGAGGAGTGAATCCATTGCGCGCCCTGTCCTCCACGCTGGCCCCGGCGTCCAGGAGCATCTTTAGGATTTCGGGGTTAGCATTGTTATAGGCCGCCCACATCAGGGGGGTGTAGCCGTTGTTGTCCTTGTCTTCGACGTTCGTGCCGGCCTGAAGGAGCGCTGTCACCACCTTCGTATTGGAGTTATTATACGCGGCCCACATGAGGGGGGTGTGGTTTTCCCAGTCCTTGTCCTCGACGCTGGCCCCCATCTTCATGAGGAGCTGCAGGATTTCGAGGTTGGAGTTGAACCCAGCCGCGAACATCAGGGGAGTGCGGTTGTACTTGTCCCTGTCATCGATACCGGCGCCGGCCTTGAGGAGAGTGTCCAAAACCGCGGGGCTCTCGTTGTGATAGGCTGCGTACATGAGCGGGGTGATTCCGTTGGCATCTTTCGCATCAACGCGACCCCCCGCCGCCAGTAGCCCCGTTATCACGTCCGGATTCGGGTTGCTGATTGAGGCGAACATGAGCGGAGTAACACCGCTCCTGTCCCGGTCATCGAACTTCGCCCCCGCCTTCAGTAGCGCGTCGATGATCTCACGCTTCGGGTTGTCCCGGGCCGCGAACATGAGGGGGGTGCGTCCATGCCCGTCACGGTCATCTGCCCGTGCCCCTGCTTTCACGAGAAGCTGTATCACCTCGGGATTGTCGTTCCCCGATGCGGCGTTCATAAGCGGAGTCATCCCGTCTTCATCACGGTCCTCCACTCCCGCGCCCACCTTGATCAACTCCGCCACAACGTCAGGGTTTTCGTTGCCGGCCGCGGCGAACATCAGGGGCGTCCTGTTGCCTTTATCCCTTTCGTTGACCTGCGCGCCGGCCTCCAATAGGACGAGAAGGACCGCGGCGTTCTTGTTGTAGCGCGCCGCAAACATGAGCGGGGTTCGTCCGTACTTGTCCCGGTCATCCACCCCCGCCCCCGAGGTGATGGCAGCTTGAATAAGCTCCGGAGTGCTTTTTGAGACGAGGTCGAAAAAATCTTCAGCGCTCAGCTGCGCAGTCAGGGAAAGGACGGCAAGCATGGGAAGGGCGATCCTCTTCATGCGGTTCCTCACTCGGTCGATTCCCCTCAATTCTACTGTGATTGGTTCACCGGCCACAAGCGTCCCCCTTGGTTGCATTCTTGCGGCTGCTGTTGTGCGGTTGGCCATGTAACTTTTTTGAACTTTCGACGTTTTGTTATTAAGTGATTCGGTTTTCACAAGCGGGACGGGACGTTTCACCTCCTTTCGCCCATCCCGCTTTTTTATGTCCGAGGGGCAACGGATTGGCCCGCGCCGATCCCAGGTTTCACTGATCAGCAGCCCGTACCATGGACCGGATTCCTTGACAACAGCGGGCGGGTTGCCGTATCGGTTCTTCATGATCATAGCAAGCGCGTAGAGGCCTTCGGGGTAGAAATCCTGCGCCATGGTCGTGTATTGGACTCCGTCCTTTTCGAACTCCGCGGGCGTGCGTCTTTTCCCGAGACCCAGGCGTGAATGAACGGGACGCACCAAGCGTCGTTTGCGCGCTCCCGGCGGGTAGTAGTTGAGGCCAATGAAGTCCGCGGGCTGGGAAAAGCCCGGCTGGTTCGGCGTGCCCGCGCCGTCCGGAAGAACGCGCGTCCAGGTCGAACTTTTTCATGACGGAGACATCCGAGCGGTAGCGGTTGTCGTGGTCCCAGGCGATATCCGTATTCTCTCTCCTCTTGATCTTCCCGCGGGTATCTGCGAAGGCGTCCTAGACCGACGGCCCCTTTCCGTCCGCGTTCCAGATCCCTTCGATCTGGTATGGGGCAGCGGTAGCGCCGAAGAGGAAGATTTTGCCCAACCAAGGGGAACATTTCCCTCATGCGTCGAGTGGGAGGACTGCTCGCGGCGCTGTCAAACTATTTTCAGGGATGTGGTAGTATGCGACACTTCCCGGGATGGTTTGAAAGGCGGTGGACCATGGCACACGACAAAGACGCGGCACGTGAAATGCTTAGGCACACAGTGGCGACCCTTGCCTACCGGGGCGAAAAGGCCATCCGCGATGTTTCCGATGCAGTCGCCGGCTATCGTGTCGGCACCTCCACCCGGACACCGCTGGAAATCCTCTGGCATATCGGTGACCTGATCGATTGGGCGTATCACTTGGCGAAGGACGGTCGACGATACGTGGAGTCCGCGCAGGCTTCATGGGCGGACCAGACATCGCGATTTTTTCAGAATCTGAAGGCGTTTGACGATTTCCTTGCCTCGGACGAACCGCTTGTCACTGCGCCGGGTCAGATCTTCCAGGGGCCAATCGCTGATGCCTTGACGCATGTCGGGCAGATTGCCATGCTGCGCAGATTGGCGGGCTACCCTGTCCGCGGGGAGAACTACTACATGGCGGACATCGTCGTTGGGCGCGTCGGCGCTGAACAGTCCGCACCTCGGAGAGAGTTCGACTAAGCGAAAATGATCCTGAGTGAAAAGACTTTTGACAACGGCGCAATCGCGATCAATTACGCAGAGGCTCCGTATGCAGGCGGTTACGGCGCGGAGGGATCGGGCGAGCGGGGCCCCGGCGCTCCGTGGAGCATCGTCATGCTCCACGGCCTTACGGCAGACTGGCTCGGGTTCAGGGACCTTATGTCCCGACTGTCGAAGCGTTGGCATTCCTACGCTTGTGATCTGCGCGGGCACGGAAAGTCAGGCAGGGACGACGGCAGATACAACCTCGTGGACTACAAACGGGACATTCTGTCATTTCTGGAGAAGATCAGCGGCCCTGCCGTCCTTCTCGGGCATTCCCTAGGTGCTCTGACAGCCTTGCTGTGTGCGGCTGAAAAACCCGAAATGGCCCGCGGTCTGATTCTTCTGGACCCGCCGGTCTATGTCCGTAACGCCCCTGTGGGCACCCATTCGGGAGTGGCGGATTGGTTTGGTTGGGTGTATGAGACGATGAAGGACCGCCCGGCGCTTGACCAAGTCGTGGATGCCTGCCGTCTTCGAGAGCCCGATTCGGATGAGGAGGAACTTCGAGCCATGGCTTTGCGCGTCAGCCACGTTGACGCCGGTACCGTTGGCGCAGCTCTCGAAGGCAGCATGGGAGTCGGAGTGGACATGGACGCTGCTTTGAAACAGCTCCGCTGTCCGACGCTCGTCCTTCGGGGAGAGTGGAAATACGGAGCATGTGTCCGCGACGAGGACGCGCAATGGTTTCACGCTCTGGCGCCTTTCGTTCAGGTAGTCCAGATACGAGGCGGAACTCACGGTTTCCTCTGGGAAAAAGCGGAGGAAACGCGTGGGCTGATCGAAGAGTTCCTCCAGACTTTGGGGTAAGGATGCCGCAAGGGAGCCTCTTTGGAGAGCTTACTTGACCGGCTGCCCCAGGATGAACGTCGAAAGCCTCCCAAGGTCGATGTACTTGGCGAACGCCGCCTGGATCTGCGAAGCGGTAATCCCCTCGTACGCGCGAGCCACAACATAGAGTCTGTCCAGGGGCAGGCCGTTTTCGCTGTATCCGATCCAGTGGCCCGCAATGTCAGAGGCAGTCTGGTTTGTGAGATCGATCTGTCGAAGCGCCTGAGCCTTGGCGAGGTGTAGGTCGGCGTCACTCATCGGGCTGTCCGCCATGTCCTTGATCACCTTGAGGGCGATCTGTTTGGCCTCCTGCACTTTCTGGGGGTAGGCGCCGAAGTTGAGAGAGAAGGTGCCTCGGGTGCGATTGAAATCCGCCTGAGACCCGACCCCGTACACTAGGCCTCGCTTCACGCGAAGCTCGCGGTACAGCGGGCTGGCAAAACTGTCTCCGCCTAGGAACAGGTTCCCGATGGCGAGGGCGTAGTGGACAGGATCCTCATAGGTAAGCGGCAGCGTCTCGGCAAGGACAACTTCGTCCTGCTGGCGAACCTCATCCGCAACAAACACATCTCGAGCCTGGGACGGAGGCACGGGCGGGTAGTCCAGGTCCGGCTTCAGGCCGGTTGCCCGCCAGGCCCCGAAGTACTTCTCGACGGTCTGTCGCGCCGTTGCGGAGTCAATCTTTCCCATGACGACGATCGTGGTCTCGTCAGGGCGAATCACCGCGCGATGATAGACGCGTACGTCGTCGATCGTAAGCGAACGGATGGATTCAGGGGTCGGCCGACGAAGTGAGGGGTCCCCCTCCGGCGCAAGGCCCTTTGGTACGGCGAGCCTGAACTGGTAGATGGGACTTCTCATCCTACCGCCGGCCTGCTGGGCTTGGAGCGTCTGCTGGCTTTTGAAAGCGTCCGCCGGGAGCGCTGGATCCAGAAGGTCCTTAGACAACAGCTCGATTCCCTTGTCGAAATACTCCGGCAGCATCTGGAGCGAGAAGCCGGTCCCGACGGAGTACTCTGCGCCAATCGAATCCATGGCTGCCTCGAAATCGGATCTGCTCATGCCTCGAGGTCCCCAGTCGAAAAGCGCGTCGAGTAGGTCACTAACGCCTTCCTTGCCGGGAGGAGCCTGCAAGTTCTCGTTGGTATGAACGCTCCCGCTCACGCTGACCGCGTTCCCAGTTGCAAGGGGTTGGACGATCAGTCGAAGGCCATTTGCCAGAGTGAAAACGGTGGGCGTGAACGGGGGATGAGGGTGCGGGAGCTTTGCAAGCCCCTGCTCCGCCCACGCGGGAAGGACGACCGGTTTCTCCGGCGTCGAAGCGAAAGACTCTGGAGTTCCGAACACTTGCCCACCCTGCTGGGCCTGGCCGCTCGGCGCCGGGGTGAGAACCATCGTGATGGCGTGATCGAAATCCAGGAGCTTTGAAGCGGCCTCGTTCACGGCCTTTGCCTCTACTCCCTGGAGCATGGCAACTTCTTCATCAGGTGATTTCAGACCTTCAAGGGCAATGGCATCGGTCCAGACTTGGGCTAGGCCCGAGACGGAATCCTCTCTTAACTCGCTTTCGAGAACGATTCTCTTGCGTTCTGCGTCGATGAGGTCCGGAGGAATCCCTGACTTCTCCTGCAGGACGGCCGTCTTTAGTTCCTCCTTGAGGGAATCAGGGTCTCCGCCCTGCGGGAACGCAGCCCATGCCGTGGCGTACCCGGTATCAGGGAACGTTTGCTGAAAGAAACCCGCATCAAGGGCCTTTCCTTCGTACGCCAAGCTGCTGATGGGGCCGCGGGAAGAGTTCAGAGCCCGCGCAAGGACCTGGGCTGCGGCGTAGTCCGGGCTGCGATATCCCGGGGCGCGGAAAGTGTAGGAGACGAACCCGTACGGTTGATCGGTCATCGAGGAAATGGTCTCCGATGATACCGGTTGAAGCTCGACGGGCGCCTTGACGGGAACCTGCCCGCGCGGAATGGCGCCGAACAGGCGTTGAACTTTCGAGTACGCCACTTGAGGGTCTACGTCCCCAGCAATCACCAACAACGCGTTGCTCGGCGTGTACCATCTATCGTGGAAAGATTTCAGCATGTCGGCCGTGGTCTGGTCGAAAGACTCTTTTGTGCCAAGCCCAGTGTCCGAGTACGGCGTGCCCGCAAAAATCCGCTCACGCGTTTTCGCTTGGAGTACGTACATGGGGTTCGAGTTGTCCCTTGCCACTTCCTGTTCTATGGCGCCGCGCTCCTTCTCCCAGTCCGTCTGTGCGTCGTCGACGCCGGCCATGCGAAGCGCTTCAATCCTCATGGTAAGGTCGAGGTCATCCGCGGGGACGGTGAAGTAGTAGGTCGTCGTAGTGGATGAGGTGTAAGCGTCCATGTCACCACCAAGCTGAGCGGAGATCCCCGCAAGCTGGTCACCGGTCAAACCGGGAGAACCTCGGAACATCATGTGCTCCGTGGCGTGAGCCATCCCGGGGAATCCCTGGGGGGACTGATTGGCCCCAACCCGGTAGGTGAGCTGCTGGGTCACCACGGGAGCCAGAGGGTCAGGCACAATCACGACCTGCAAGCCGTTGTCCAGTGTCTTGTTCAGAACGCTGGTGGTCGAAGTTTGAGTTTGCGGGAGGTTGGCGCATCCGTCTACAATCAGGAACAGGACCCACGGGACGATGATCGCCCGAAGAGCAGACTGGTTTTTTCGACGTCTCATCGAAAGGAAAATACCCCCAATTGCGGGGCCAAACAAGGGAAGTGGCATGATCTTGAAGCGATACGGCGACCATAGGCCGTTCAAAGCGGCTATTGCTTCTGTTGGGAGTCGATCTGGATGGTCTGCCCTGGGAAGATTAGATCCGGGTTCTTGATGAGGTTGCGTCCCGCCAGATTGTGATAGTTGAACGGGTCTCCTGTAAGACGTTGGGCGATGTCCCAAAGCGTGTCCCCTTCCTTCACGACATAGGGTGCGTTGTTCGAAGTTTGTGAAGGTGTGGAAGGCGGCGACGCAAGCGCGGGCGTAGTCGCAGTCGCCTGGGGTGCGGTGACGTTGCCCTGGACATGCTGGGGTGAGGAAGGCTCGTGCACGAGGCCGATCAGGTAAAGTCCATAAACAACAACCAGCAGGAAAAGTGCGCTGGCCACGAAGCCAACGAGCATTCGCCGTCTGCGGTGAACAGGCTCCTCATCGATAAGCTGCTTGCGGAGGTGTACCTCCTCCACGAAAAGCTCTTCTTCCTTTGCCGTGAGGGACTCCGGCGCCCCGGCGGCGGGAGGAAACGGGTGGCTGGACGGAGGGAGGGAAGACGTCGCCGTAGTGGTTGGTGGTTCAGCTGCGGGTACTTCTATCAGATCTTCGTCGATGAATATCGAGGTCTCTTCGTTCGGCAGCAGATTCGACGCAGCGACTTCAGAGACGGTGGCGGCCGGCTCCGACTGAGGGCTTTTTTGTGCAATCGTTTTTTCGGGTGGCGGGATTAAGTCCATCTGAGGGGCACTTGCTTGTGTTTCTTGTGGAGTTGGCACCTCCTCGGGGTGCGGCGCCACTTCCGTCTTCCCGGTAGTTTCCACCTCCGCCTCTTTCCTCGTGTCGATCTCTCCGTCTCTCGTCGTCTCGACAGGCGAGAGCGGCAAAAGAAGCTCGGCTGCGCGCGATTCATCGAAATGGAGCGCAAGCGCGTAGATATTGAGGATGAGCCGAATGGCGTCTCCATCGGTGTAGCAACCGTAAACAACCGGGTATGGAAGATGAACGGGCACGTCCCGTTGGATGCCGACCTTGATCGACCGGGGCTCTGGTTCTTTTTCAGAGAGGACGAGCGCCTTGAAATTGCCATTTGAAACGGGGATCATCCGCCACGCCGCGGTTGCCTTGGAGCTCTCACCGAGAAGGCGCGCAAGATCGAGCACCGGCAGAAGCTCTCCCTCGAGCATTCCGACTCCGGCCAGAATCCCAGGTGCCAAGGGAAGCGGGTAAACGGAAGTGCAGCGGATTGTCGCCGAGACTTCGGTTCTAGGAATGGCCAGCCGTCTCCCCAAGATCGGGATTTCGATGACTTCCGCGTCTGCTTCTCCGAACACCGCCGGGAAGTCGGATTCGGGGACGTAGCGCTCAGTGGCGACACTTTTTTCGGCTGCGCCTTCCGGAACCGACAGAAGAGCGGCCAGATCGATGATGGGAGCTGCCTCACCTTTGTGGATTGCTGCGCAGCGTGACCAGGGTGTTTGACAGAGGAAAGGCAAGTCCTTCACCACGGCCTCAGGAGCCGTCCACTCTCCGCGGTCGTCATCCACAAGGAGACCAAAGATGGCACTGCCCAACCTCGCCTCCAGCAAGAGAGGGTTCGCGCTGAGCTTACGCTGACAGACCCGTCGGCCAAGGTCGATAATTGGCAGAAGCTTGTTGCCGAGAATTGTTATCCCGTCCACATCCGAGGGAAGGAGTGGGAATCTCGATATTCTGCAGCCTCCGGACTGATCAGAGAGTTCTCCCGCGGCAAACGCCAGAAGACTCTTGCCTGCTTCGGCCACCCGGAAACCCGCTGACGAGCCTTCAGACACCAGCAGGTTTTTGATGGCAGGTAGACGCACGTTCGGAGAGATGCCCTCACTCATTACCTGGTCGAACAGGGCACACACTGCCACCATAGGAACAGGCGCTCCATCCTGTGACAGGAAGTTCTCAATGAACGGAATGAACAGGTGGTCGGGCAAAGCGATGACGGCTTCGGGTTCTACCTCCCGAGAGACAAGGCCCTGGCTTACAAGGAAGCCCCTGACCTGTCCGTGTTCGGACATGACGAGCGCGTTGGAGCTGCTAGCACCCTTCTCGGGCGGATGCCCCAGGCAGAGTGAGAGGTCCGCAAGTGTCTTGGTGTGGTCTCCCACGACAGCGAGCACGGTGAGGCTGGATCTCAGGAAGGGCAGGCGATGGACCGCCCCCACTTTCTCAACAGAGCTGATCTGGTTTTTCCAGACACCGTAGCGATGGCCGTCTATCGTAAAGAGTAGCGCTTCCATCTTCCCTGCCGGCCCGGACGACAGTCCTGCTGCGGCGGTCGTCGCAACGGAATGTCGCCAAAATTATAGAATATCCCATTTGCAGGCTTTCTCCAACGGCTGATCGGACGGCCGGCAGAGAGGGGCCCGTTGCACCCGCCAAGGCGGCCGACCGTTGGCAAGACGCCCCCTGGGCGACAGAAACAAGCGAGCAAAACCCGCGGCCCAACGGGCTGCGGACTCAAATTGCGTTGGGTTTGCTCGGGCTCGGAACCCCAGGAGTAGCCGCTCGAGAAGACTCCGCCTGCTGGATAGACCCGTTGAATCAAGTTTCCCCGAACTGTTGTACGAATAGGCGTGGGCGTATGAAGTACCAGTCATTGAGTAAGAAATCTGACTCGGATCACTATAAGGCTGTAAGGTTCGCCGGGTGTGATGACCGTCTTCAAAGGGAGATAGGCGATGGGGCAAGCTCAAAAAGAGATGCATTGCCGTCGTACCCTCGGAGGCGTTCGCGTGGTACGGGGGCATTAGCTCCTGCCCACGGTCGGCGACCTCCTGCTACTGCAGTCCTTGACTCTGGGAGGCCTTCCGACTAGAGTGGGAAGGTCCGGCAGTTCCCGTGGTGGCAGCCGCCGGCAACCTTCGAAAACTTACCGCAAGAGGATCGATCCGATGGCCAAGCTGACCGGCAAAGTCCTGATCGCGCAGGGAGGCGGCCCCACCGCTGTCATTAACCAGTCCCTCGTGGGTGCGGTACTGGAGTCGCGCAAGTTCCCCGAGGTGACGCGTGTTTACGGCGCCACCAACGGCGTCCATGGAATCGTTGAAGAAGACTTCCTGGACCTCACGCAGGAGACCACCCACAACCTGGAACAGGTAGCCGGGACACCCTCCAGCGCGCTTCTGTCAACGCGCGACAAGCCCGATGAGGCTTATTGCCGGGAAATCTTCAAAGTCTGCCAAGCCCATGACGTGCGCTATTTCTTCTACATAGGCGGCAATGACAGCGCAGACACGGTGCGTATCGTGAACGGGAACGCCGAGACCGCGGGCTACGATATGCGTTGCATCCACATCCCCAAGACTGTGGACAACGACCTCGTGGTGAACGATCACACGCCCGGCTACGGTTCCGCCGCCCGCTACGTGGCGCAAGCTTTCATGGGATACAACCTGGACAACAGGGCGCTCCCGGGGGTGTTCATCGGGATCGTTATGGGGAGGAACGCGGGCTTCCTGACGGCCGCTTCCACCCTTGGCCGCAAGTACGAGGATGATGGCCCTCATAACGTCTACGTTCCCGAACGGCCTTTCTCCGAGGAACAGTTTCTTCACGACGTAAAGGCATCAATGGATCGCCACGGCCGCTGCCTCGTTGCCGTAAGCGAAGGTGTGATGGACAAGGACGGCAAACCGTTCATGACCAGACTCACCGGCAGCAAGGAGGCGGACGCCCACGGCAACGTGCAGCTTTCGGGATCCGGCGCTCTCGGAGACATGCTTTCTGACCTCGTGAAGACCAAGCTGAAGATCAAGCGCGTGCGCGCGGACACCCTGGGATATGCGCAAAGGTCCTATCTCGGTGTTGTCTCGGACGTCGATGCTCACGAGGCGCGGGAGGTCGGTGAGAAGGCGGCTCAATTCGCGATCTGGCACGACGTCGATGGATCCATCACCATCCAGAGGACCGGCAACTACTCCGTGGACTACCGGATCGTGGCTCTTGATGAGATCGCGGCCAAGACGAAGACCATGCCGAAGGAGTTTCTGACGGCTGAAGGCAACGACACCACTTGGGACTTCTACAACTACGGACGTCCGCTGCTCGGCTCGGGGTTTCCCAACGTGCATCGGATCCGCGCCCCAAAGGTTGCGAAGATCCTGAAGAGCAACGGGAAATAGCCAAGCGCAGCTTTACGCGCATAGTTTCGGTTGACGGGGCGCCCGGCGGCAGGTAGGCTTTGGGCTATGGAAAGCGACCAGTTGCGGGAGCACGTGGCCACCATTCGCGAGGTCTTCAGTTACCTCAAGCAGTTTCGGTCCACCACGTTCGTGGTCAAGATCGATTTCACCGTGCTCAACGACGCTCTGTTCTCCTCCCTCGTCAAGGACCTAGCGATCCTTCACCAGGCTGGAATCCGCATCGCAGTGGTACCCAGCGCGAAAGAGAGGATCGACGAGGTCCTGCAGACGTATTCTCTGAGCTCCCGGTTCGTTAAAGGCGTGCGGATTACCAGCGAAGAGGCAATCCCTTTCGTCAGGATGGCCGCCTTCGATGTGTCCAACAGAGTAATGACGATGTTGTCCGCAAACGGGGTGGCGGCGGTGATCGGCAACTGGGTGAGGGCGCGCGGCATTGGGGTCATCGACGGCGTGGACTACCAGAGCGCCGGGGTCGCGGAGAACGTGCGGGTGGAAATGCTGCGAAAAATCCTGGAAGACGGCATTGTTCCCATCTTCCCCTGCATCGGGTGGAGCTCCGTCGGGAAGCCCTACAACATTTCATCGAATGATCTTGCCGTCGTGGTCGCTACGAGCCTCGGGGCCCAGAAGCTCTTTTTCATCACGGCAAAGGCCGTCTATGATGCCGCCTCTTTTCGTGTGCCTGAGACTGTCCCTGTTGCCCCGAGCGGACGGCTTGCCAACTTCAGCCTTACGGACCTTGACGAGTTCTTCGCCTTGAACCCCGGAAGGGATGCCGACCTGGAGATTCTTCGCCGGGCCCAGCGAGCATGTGCAGGCGGCGTGGAGCGTGTCCACATCCTGGACGGACGAAGGGAGGGCGTTCTTCTCCAGGAGACTTTCTCCAACCTCGGCTCGGGAACCATGGTGTACTCCAACCGCTACGGCGGCATTCGGCCCATGACTGCCAACGACGTCTCCGACGTTCGTCGCATCATGCAGCCGTTCGTCGAGCGCGGGATTCTTCTCCCCCGAACGGAGGCGCAGCTGGAGGAGGCCGTCGGCGAGTTCATCGTGTTCGAAGTCGACGACTCGGTCCACGCCTGCGCCGCCTTGCACGAGTACCCTGAAGGAACGGGGGAGATCGCCGGCATCGCGGTTGACGAACAATACAACCACCTAGGCGTGGGCCCCAAGATCGTGGACTTCCTGTGCGACAAGGCGCAGAAGAAAGGCCTTCATTCCGTGTTCGCTCTCACCACGCAGACTGCGGATTGGTTCGAAAAGCTCGGATTCACGGAAGCTGACGTGTCGGCGTTGCCGGAGAAGAAGCGGCTTACGTATGACCTAAAGCGGAAATCTCGCGTTTTCGTAAGGAAGCTGCGCGACTGAGCGGCAGCCGTGGTGAGACCTCTCTCGCGGCTGATTCTCAAAAGGGTGATGCGGAGCGCGCTCTCTTTTGAATTGCGGTCCATCGCCACCTACACGGGACTGCTCGGCACGATGAGGAGTGGCAGAAGCTGCAGCAATGAATTGAGTCACAGCTTGTCTTCCCTGCTCGCGGAGGAGGAGTTGCACAGGAAAATCCTCCAGGACACCGTCGCGGGAAGGCTGTCGCTTTCCGAGCTCGAGAATCTTCTGAACGAGCGTGCGCCTTAAAGCAAGACAATTGTCCAGGCGCTCGATGCCGACACTCTCGGCCAGTGGTGCAAAGATCTCTCCGCCGTCCTCGCGCATGAAGAAATGACCTGGGTTTTTACGGCAACCTACGGCGCGTGAGCCGGATTCCGTCGGTGCGTCGGGCGTTCGAAGCGCTGGGCCTCATGGAAAAGGATCACGGGGACATACTGCGAAAGCTTCTGCGGACCTCCTGAACTCGTTTTACCTTGACAGTCCACGGTCGAATCACTACGCTTAAAGAACGATTCTGGCACTCACGGGGGACACATGTCCACAGAGATTGATGTTGAGCAGATAAAAAGAGCCGCACACACCGCCGTTCCCTTGACCTTCAAGACATACACCCTTCCCCATGAGACGGAAATCTACTTGGACAAGGTTCTCGAGAATTTCCTGGCGGAGTTGGGGCAGGAAAAGCTGAAAGAACCCCTCTCGTACTGCCTTCGTGAACTGGCCGTGAACGCCAAGAAGGCCAACACGAAGCGCGTTTATTTCCAAGAGAAGAAACTGGACCTGGCCAAGGACCAGGAGTATGACCTGGGGATGAAAACGTTCAAGCAAGAGACCTTCGACAACCTTCCCTATTACCTCCAGAAACAAAAGGAGATGGGGCTCTATATCAAGATCGTCTTCCAGACCTCGGGAAAAACCCTGAACATCATGGTCCGCAACAACGTCGAGATTACAAAGAAGGAACAGATCAGGGTCTTCGACAGGCTAGCGCGCTCCCGGGCTTTCTCCTCCCTGGAAGAAGCGTTTGCGACCGTGCTGGACAGCTCTGAGGGAGCGGGCCTGGGCATCGTCATTCTCGTGCTGATGATGAAGAAGATCGGCCTGTCCGAGGACTGTTTCAGCATTGATATTGAGAGCGGTGAGACTGTCGCAACCATCAGCGTGCCGTTTTCCGAAGTTCACCTCGAGCAGCTAGACTCTTTGACACAGTTGCTCGTTCGGGAAATCGAGTCTCTGCCCCAGTTTCCCGAGAACATCGTCACCTTGCAGCGACTCCTGGAGGACCCTAACCACGAAGTCAACGACATCGCCAGGGAGATCAGCGTCGACCCGTCCATGACGGCTGACTTGCTGAAGCTTGTGAACTCCGCGCAGTTCATGCTCCCCAAGCGCGTCGATAACATCGTGGAAGCGGTGAAGCTCGTCGGGACCAAAGGCGTACGCAACCTCCTGTATTCGTACGGCACTCAGAAGGTGCTCGGAGAGAAGTACACCGAGATGCGCTCCATGTGGACTCACGCCTACCGCGCTGCCTTTTACGCTTACGTGCTTGCCAAGAGCTTCAAGCGCAAGAAGGAGATCCTCGACGACGTGTACGTCGGCGGCGTCCTGCATGACCTCGGGCAGATCGTGATTACTTCCATACACCCCGACCTGCTGGACAGGATCACGCGCGTGTGCCGTGAGAAAGGCATTCCTGCGAAGCTGCTCGAGAATTTTTCCGTTGGTTTGAATCACGCCGAGGTCGGGGCGCTTATCGCAAAGAAATGGAACTTCCCCGAGCAGCTCATTTCAGCCATCAGGTACCATCACGAGCCGATGCGGGCCCCCGCGGCCCACCGGGACATCGTCTACAGCGTTTATATGGCCAACGCAATTTGCGACGTCGAGCGCGACCGGATCGGCTTCGAGCAGATCTACGCTCCCGTGCTCAAGGATTTTGGCATCGAAACAGACGAACAGCTCATGAAAATCCAGGAGAGACTTTCCCGCGCGTTCGAGGACCAGCGCTCCAAGTTCCAGTAGTCTGGCCGCATTCCACGCCGAGGCTGCCGCTCGCCCCGTGCTTTGCGCACTCGCTTCCGTGCCCGCCCTGGTATTGCCCTTAACATTTCGAAGCTATATATTAGAAAAGATATATAGTTTCAGGGAGGATTCGATGGCTGTCACGATTTATACGACGCCGAGCTGCGGATACTGCAAAGTTGCAAAGGAGTTCTTTCGAACGCAGCACGTTCCTTTCACGGAGTACAACGTGGCTTCCGACCAGCGCAAAGCCGACGAGATGGTGAGAAAGTCCGGCCAGATGGGGGTGCCCGTCATTGAGGTAAACGGAAAAATCATCGTCGGGTTCAACAGGCCTGAGATCGAGAAGGCATTGAGGCGCTGACCCGTCCCGTGTGTTTGTCTTTGACCCCCTGAGGCCGGTGCGTCCGCCTGCTCTCGTAGCTCAACAACGGCAGACGGAAAACAGGGCACTGTGGTCAGCGTGTATCCCGAGCTGCGGGAGTATCGGCTGAAGGCCTTTGCAACGATGCAGGTGGATTTAGCAAAGACGTTGTAGGCCCATATGTCCGACAGGGAAGGGTCGGCAGTCCTGGCTCGCTCGGTCCTCGCGGGAGAGGCGCGGACGGCGCCCATCTCCGTTGTGGAAACAGCGAGCCGCAATCATTTCGCCGATGATCGAGGGCCGGCTTGTACGCGTTTAGCGATACAAAACGAAATGGCTTCCTTCCTTTCCGAAAGGGCTCAGGTTAGGACGCTTGAGGATGGAGGATCGCGGGTAACCTTCTCGCCTGGGGATCACCGCTGGTCCAGGGCGGACCGCCACGCTTGCATAAGAATCCCGAAAGCCACGGCAACGTTCAAGGATTTTTTGGCCCCAGCCAGCGGAATGCTCACTCGGCCGAGATTTGCGTCCGCAAGAGCAAGCGCTTCAGGGCTTAAACCCAGCTCCTCTGACCCCAAGAGCACCGTGCCTGCGCTTGGAAATCCAAACCTGTCCAGCGGGGTCCCACCCAGCTCCAGCGCAAAAACCCCCTCGGTCCCGCGGAGGGATTCCAGATCGGCCACCAACCAGGGCAACGCCTGCTCGGACATCATGGCGGCTTTCGAGGCCCGCGGATGGGTCGGCAGAGGGGTGCGCCAAGACAGGAGCACCTTTTCCGCGCCGAAGGCTTCCGCCGTGCGAAAGATTGACCCGACGTTGTACGGAGACCTGACGTCTTCCAGGTAAACGCGCAGTGGCAGGACTTTCACGCCGGCCCTGCTCAGGAGCCCGCTGGAAGGGTTGAGGAAATCCCATTCGGCAGGTTCTGCGTGAAGCTCCCGAAGGATGTCGTTTCGAAGAACGTTGAGGCGTCTGAACACGCGCGATGCACCTTGTGATCCCGGGAGGTCCGTAGCAGGGCGCGGATTTTCGGCCAGCTCCATTTCAAGGAGTTGGGCATCCCGGCGAACCGCTTCCGGGGCGTCCCCGCAAAGGAGCCGTGCTAGCTCTCGAAGGTAGTCGAAATCGAAGCACCCGGTGCGCGTCAACTCCCCTTCGGCGGCCTGTACAATACGTGCCACTTTGCGCAGCCTGGTTTCCTGGGACAGTTCTCGGAGCTTTTTCAGCGGGAACATGGGATCAGAAAGCTGACTTGATCAGCTCGTAGATGTCTTCCGTGGATACCACACGTGGGAGGTAGTTCATTATGTCAAAGCTGCGCGCCGCCCCTGCCACTTCAATCATCTCATCCAGGGACAGGTCGAACTCCCGAAGCCGCGTGGGAAGGCCGAGGGAAGAGATGATCCCTCGGAGAGCTTCGATGGTCTGCGTAGGGGCTTCCACGGAGGTGGCCTCCCCGACGTCCTCGCCCAGGAGGCGGCCAATCTGACCTATGCGGTCCCCCCGCACGTTGACGGCAAACTCCAGGACGTACGGGAGCAGGATGGTGGACACCCATGACTTGGGCACCATGAAGCGCGAGTTGAGCGCGAAGGAGAGCGCCGATCCGATCCCGAGCTTCGACGTCGCAAGCCCGAGGCCTAGCAGTAGTCCGGCGCTGCTTGCGTTCATTCGCATTCGAAGGTCGTCCACGTTCTGGATTCCCTCTTTGATCAGGGCGCCGAGGATCTCGACCGCCCGGGTAAGATAGGTGTCGGAGAGGAAATTGGCGCGTGACGAGAGTAAGCCCTCCACGCAGCCCAGAAGCGTGTCCATCACTGTAGTGGCCGTGTATTTGGCCGGGAGCGTGAGGCTGAGCTTGGGGTCGATCAGGACTGCCTTCGTGATCCCTTTGTGAGTCCTTCCCACCCGACCCGTCCGGTCACGGCCGTCGACCATCAGATATTCATCGACGAACATGAACGGATTGCGGCAGGTCGTTGGCACTTCGATGTACGGCAACGGTTCCCCCTGCGGCAGCACGCCAGAGAGATAGTCGTCCATATCATGGGGAGTGGGAGCCGTCATGGCGATGCAGCGCGCCGCGGAGAGGGTCCTCAGGCCCCCAAGACCGATTACCACGTCGGCGTGGGACCCTCGGGCGAGCGTCACGCCGTCATCCACGGTTTTGCTGGTGGCATTGGGCACGACCTCGTCGAACACGATATTCTGCACGCCCTTCTTTTCCAAGATGTCCTGCACCTTGTTGATGACTTTGCCTTCGTAGAGTATCGCCTCAGTGACAAGGAAAGCCCTCTCCCCGTAGTCCGCCACGAGCTGACCAATGCGGTTGACGGCGTCAAGGCCGAAAACGATACGCGCGGGAATGTGCAGAAGGACGTCCGGCATGGTCATTCTCCCTCGATGAAAAAAAGGCGGAGAATCCCGAAGGATACCTCCGCCCGAACCACTAAATTGGAAGGCCTAGATGCCGAAGGACTTCAGGATGTCTTCGGCGACCTTTTCGATGATCTCCTGCGACGGATAGGAGGGATCCTGAAGCTTGCGCTTCATCTCTTCCACCCGGTCCATCCGGATGTCTGGAGCGGTCCGCACGGCTTCGGTTGCCTTCAGCACCTCGGCCCGGGAGCGTGCCTCCTGGGAGACGTTGATTGAGTCTGGTTCGTTCTTCGTCTTGAGCCGCGAGGGCTTCTCGCTCTTCTTCACGTTTGACGTGGGGTCGAGCGGGCCTATTCTCTCAACGGTCATAAGACCTTCCTTTCACATATTCTTATCGACACGTCGTGGAACCAACTTGAACATATTAGTGTATACGGCGACCGAAAGCGTTCGTCAAGCGCCTGTTTCAAATGGTCACAATTGTGACGTCCATCATTTGGGTTTCGACGATAGCCACCGAGGCCCGCTCGGCCAGGTACCCCGATGAGGTGCCAGGGTTCAGGAGCTTCTTCGGTCCGCCTTCGACCTTAATCTTGTGGTCGTGACCGTAAATCACGAGGTCATAGGCTCCCAACCGAAACAGGTCCTCGGCAAGGTCCGGGTAGTGGATGACGACGATTCGTTTGCCCCCAAGAGTTACGGTGAGGGAACCATCGGTGAAAGTGCAGAACCCTTCGCCACGGCGCGACAGGAGAACCCGGTCGCCATCGTTGTTACCGAAAACCGCGTGCATCTTCACGCCTTTGGCCGAGAGCGGTTTGAACTCCGCCAGGGTAAAAGGGGAGCAGAAGTCTCCCCCGTGGATCAACGCCTCCACGCCGTTTGTCGAAAAAACTTCAACCGCCTTGCGAATGTTTGTGAGATTGTCGTGCGAATCCGAGATTACGCCTATCTTCATGCGCCACCCTTTTTGCTCCCTTGTATTTCATCGGCAGGCATAACGTTTCTTTACAGCCCCCCGGCGGACTGTTACACTGGCTGCCATGAAGCGCATCGGAATCCTCGGGTTTGGAGTCATGGGAGAGGCGTTCGCGGTCGGGATAAGGAAGAAGATGCCTCAGTCCGCCATCACGGCTTACGATGTGAAACGGGACCGGCTCCAGGCAGCCTCGGATGCCATGGGCGTGGAGCCCGCAGGCAGCGCTGCCGCGGTGTTCTCCGCCGACATCACCCTTTTGTGCGTGAAACCGCAGGACTTCACGGCAGTCGCCTCCGAGGTCAGGGGCGCTTCTCGCGGCCGAAGAATCATCTCCATCCTCGCGGGTAAGAAGGTTCAGGCGATAGCGGAGGCGTTCGGGACGGAGAACGTGGCCCGGTTCATGCCCAACATCTCGGCGCTCAAGGGAACTTCTCTCGTTGGCGTCTCCTTTCACGCCGAAGCAGACGATCAGACGCGCAGGGACAGCCTAGCCGTCGCTGAGGCGGTCGGCAAGCCGCTTGCGATCCCAGAGAAACTGATGTCCGCAATGACTGGGGTTTCTGGCTCAGGGCTCGCGTACGTGCTGGAGTTCGTGCACGCAATGTCCCTGGGCGGCGTTGCCGCCGGCTTCGATTATGACACTGCACTTACCATAGCGGTGGCAGGATTGGAGAGTGCCGCGAGCCTGCTCAAGGACGGCGCGCATCCCATGGAGCTTGCCAGCCGTATCACATCCGCCGGTGGCACAACCATCCAGGGCGTCCGCGCTCTGGAGAAAGGCGGCTTCACCGCCGCCGTGATGGAAGCAGTGGAAGCGGCTGCCCGCAAAGCCACCGAGATGGAAGGGTAAGGCAGGGACAGCGGAAGGGGCGTACTCGCCAGAACGCTTTCTCGCGTACTCCCGTGTGCCGAAGGCTCGCCCAGCTTGACAGCGGTTCCCGGTAGTGTTGGGAGGCACGCGGGTACGGGTTCCGCGCGAACCCAGTCGCGCGAGGCGCGCGATGGCACGGCTTTGACGTTGCGCAGCTTGTTTCCCCTGCGGCGCTCGTTTATTATCCCGTCATGCTCGATCTCAAATTCATTCGTGACAACATCGATGCCGTGAAGGCAAACACTGCAAATCGCCACGTGTCCGCCAACCCGGACCTCGTTGTCGAATTGTACGACAAGCGCAATGCTCTCCTCAAAGAACTGGAGAATCTGCGCGCGGCGCGCAACCTCAACGCGGACAAGATGAAAGTGAAGCTTTCCCCCGAAGATCGTGTGAAGCTCATCGAAGAGGGGAAGCGGCTGAAGGAGAGCATCGCGGAACTGGAGAAGCGCCACGAAGAAACCGAGAAACGCCTCAGCGAGGAAGCGTTGCGCCTCCCCAACATGTCCCACCCCGAGGCTCCCGTCGCCGAAGGGGAGGGAGGCAACAGGCAGCTCCGCACCTGGGGAAAGCCGCCCTCCTTCTCCTTCCGACAGAAAGACCACGTGGAATTGGGGCAAGACCTCGCGCTGCTGGATTTCGAGTCCGGGGCGAAGGTCGCCGGACAAAAGTTCTACTACCTCAAGAACGAGGCCGTGATCCTGGAACTGGCGCTTCTTCGCTACGCCATTGATACCCTCATGCGGGAAGGGTTCACCCCTTTCATCACGCCCGACGTGGCGCGGGAAGACATCGTAGCGGGGCATGGATTTAATCCTCGTGGTCCTGAGAGCAACATCTACACGCTTGAAGGCACCGACCTGTGCCTGGTAGCCACCGCGGAGTTCACGCTGGGGGGCTACAACTCCGGCAAGATCCTGCCCGCTGAGGCGCTTCCTATCACGTTCGCCGGCATCTCACACTGCTTCCGACGAGAGGCGGGGGCTGCCGGGCAGTTCTCGAAGGGACTGTATCGGGTGCACCAGTTTACCAAGGTGGAGATGTTCGTGTTTTGCCACCCCTCGGGATCCGATGCCATGCTGGAACGGCTCATTGGGATCGAAGAGAGAATTTTCCAGGGGTTGGAGATCCCTTACCGGATCGTGGACACCTGCACGGGAGACCTCGGAGGACCTGCGTACCGCAAGTTCGACATCGAGGCCTGGATGCCGGGACGAGGTGAAAACGGAGAGTGGGGGGAGATCACCAGCGCATCCAATTGCACCGACTATCAGTCCCGACGGCTCGGAATTCGATTCAAGGACGGCGGAAAAAACGCGTTCGTGCACACGCTGAACGGCACTGCTCTCGCGGTTTCACGTACCTTGATTGCCCTACTGGAGAACTTCCAGAGAGAGGATGGGAGCGTCGAGATTCCCCCCACGCTAGCCGGGTACACAGGCTTCAAGACGATCGCTCCCCGAGAGGCGCGCGGGGGAGGCTGAAAGAGGCCGCGTGGCGCGGCCGCGTCTTATCTGCCCGTCATCTTTCCGAGGTTCTTCGCCAGAAAATCGTAATAGTCTTTGAACGTGTAGGGTGAGCGGCCGCGCATCTGCTGCTTAGTCGCGTCCCTGAGCCCGTCATGGCAGGACTCACAGATGTCCTTGTCCAAGATCGTGAAGTAGTTCAAGTCCCTGCGGGCTCCGGGAACGGGCTTTTTGCAGATATCACACACGATCGCTGTCATGGTCGTCTCCTTGCCAATCC
>Ga0326728_10005856_pt1 | contig 33866 bp, 27 predicted proteins | sample MB3enrmetagenome_FD_207602 | JGI IMG/M metagenome (GOLD analysis project Ga0326728, IMG submission 207602) | Lab enriched peat soil microbial communities from McLean, Ithaca, NY, United States - MB31MN | ecosystem: Environmental > Terrestrial > Soil > Wetlands > Peat | place: USA: New York...
GAGCGCGGAAAATCGGGCTGAAGAAAAACGCCGCGAGTGAAGCGAATACAGTCCAATAGCGGTGCAACTGAGGAGAGGAGGTGATGCGGTTCAGGGTTTCCGGTCTTTGTGGATCCGAGTGTGCTCGGAGGACAATTTTCAGGAACTAGGAGGTTCTTATGAGAAGGATTGCCGCACTTGCTTTTTGCGCTGCCCTGATATGCGGGGCGGCACTGTGGGGTCAACAGCTCAAGAAGGTAACCATCGGCGTCGATATCCACGGTATTGCCAATGCCTATTGGAACCAGGAGCTTGAGGGGGTCAAGCTCTTTGCCGCGTCGCTCCCTCCCGGGACAGCCACCGTCCAGCCCCTGATTTCCAACGGGGACCCCAACACGGAGCTTCAGAACATAAAGAACTTGGTCGCAGCAAAAGGATCGGACGTAATCTTCTATATCGATCCGTGTGGCGAAGCCAACATACCGCCGATTGCAGATTTTCTTGAAAAGGCCCATGTGTATTTTTCGACCACGTGGCACATTCCTGTTGGATTTGATCCGACGCAATACAAGTATTACGCAGCCTTCTCAAGCGTAAACGGCGTGCACCAGGGATACGAGACTGCGACGGCCTTGTTCAAGTCCTTCAAGACTCCTTTCCATGGAAAAGTACTTGCGCTGCAAGGGCCACTGAGCGATGACGCTGGGGTTCACCGGTTCCAGGGGTTACAACAGGCACTCAAGGAAAACTCCGGTGTCCAGCTTCTCGATGCGGAAGTCGGGAACTGGGACCCGCAACAGGCGTTGAGTATTACGCAGGACTGGCTCGCGAAATATCCTGATGTCGACGGAATCTGGTCTGCAAATGATGATATGGCGTTGGCGGCCGTGCAGGCGCTCAAGGCAAAGGGACTTAACGGCAAGGTGGGAGTCACTGGAACCGACGGGGTTCCTGCCATGGCCAAGGCGATCGAAGACGGGGATGTGGTCGCGACTGAAGTAAACAACGGATTCCTTCAGGGCGGCTACATGACGGCATTCGCTTACGACGCCTTCATCGGCAAAATCGACACTATGACGGAGCCGAAGGATATGCGCTTGTTCAACACCAACGCGCTTTTCGTCGACAAATCAAATGTTGCCCAGTTCAGGAGGGACTTCCTGAGTGGCAAGCCGAAATATGATTTCAACGATCTCAAGTTTGCGATTCAAGGTCCCTACGAACTGGCGACACAGTAGTTGTAGGTCTCGATTGAGGGGGTGAGATCGCGCCAGTCGCGATCTCACCCTTTCGATTTGCTTTCAACATGACGAGACGCAATTCCGATGGATATTCAACCGCGTTGGAAACGCAAATTGACAGGTTTTGGCGAGAGGTCGCGGAAATGAATCGGATTCTCAATAGTTCCGTGGTTCGTTTCCCAGGCGTTGGCTTCTCAGGGAGCCTCTCCAACAGAAAATCTGCTTCCTATCGAAAGGTACCCAACGAAGGTTTGGTGACGCTTTGGTTTGGTCGAAACAGCACTTCGTTCTTCTTTTGCCGATTTTAGCCCGGACGAGGATGCGGAGTTAGGAGCAATGGCCACAGAAGAAAACAACTCGAGGGTGAAAATGGATACGACCACTCGAACGGTTGCCGACGACTTTTCCGAAAGAATTGCCGCTGAACGCACCAAAAATAGAATTGTTGAGCTGGGTCCACTCTTGATAATGTTCGCTTTGATAATTGTCCTATCGGTTTTCGTGCGAGGATTTTTCACTTGGAATAATCTGGCTGGTCTGCTTCAACAGATTGCCACGCCGCTCGTTCTGGCAATGGGACTGACTTTTGTGCTTCTCCTGGGGAGTATTGATCTTTCCCTGGAAGGAGTGATGGGTTTTGCCGGTTCGATCGTCGCTCTTCTCGTGTTGAACACGAAAAACTCCTTTAATCTGGGTGTGCTTGGGATTCTCATTGCAATTACGGCTGGCACATTATTTGGAATTGTTTCCGGGGTTTTGCACACGAGGTTGAAGATACCCTCTTTCATGGTGACCTTTGGGATGGGAAGTGCCATTACCGGTTTTGGAATCCTCAGCTACCGAGGGATCCCCGCATCGGTTAACGACCCGATGTTCGCTCATTTTGCAGGGGGAACGTTCTTCGGCATGCCACTTTTGACATGGTTTGCGCTGGTCATTTTTTTTATCGCGCTTTCGATCGAGCGATATACAGCCTTTGGCAGGCGTCTCTATGCGATTGGTGAAAATGAAGCTGTGGTCAGGGCCACTGGAATCGACGTCGATCGGATCAAGGTCATGGTTTTTGCCTGGTCGGCGTTTTGCTCTAGCGTCGCGGGAATCTTCGGGGCAATCAAGCTCAACATCGGACAGGTCATCATCAGCAACGGGTTCCTCTTCTCCACGATTACCGCGGTTGTGGTTGGCGGCACTTCGTTGGTCGGGGGCAGCGGAGGAGTGGTGCAGTCACTTGTCGGCGTTGTGATTGTCACAATGATTCAGGACAGCATGATTTTACTCGGAGTGAACGCCTACGTTCAACCTGCAGTTCAAGGCATGATCGTCATTGCCGCCGTATCACTCACAGTCGCGAGAGGCAAGAAAATCATCTTCAAGTAGGGGGAGGACGATGGCCGAAGATGTGCTGTTTCGTACCAGAAAAATAGGAAAGCAATACCCGGGGACGGTGGCTCTTGAGGGCATAGATCTAGAAGTTCGCAGAGGTGAAATCGTCGGGCTCGTAGGTGAAAACGGTGCCGGGAAATCGACACTACTGCGCATAATTTCCTGCGTAGAGCAGCCTACGACGGGAAGCATGGAAATGCATGGCAGGCAATTCCGCGGAAAAAACCTTTTGGAAGCCAACCGCATGGGCGTAGGAATGGTTTTTCAAGAGCAATCATTGATGAAGAAACTGTCGGTTGCTCAGAACATCTTTTTTGGAAGGGAAAAAAAATTCAAGACGCTGTTTTTCATCAACTGGAGAAGAATGAATATCGCCGCATCAAAGGTCCTCGAATCCCTGGGATTAGATGACATACTCCCTGCAAGCAAGGTGCTGGAGCTGGATTTCGCAACCAGGCAAATGGTAGAAATCGCGAAGGTCCTGAACATCGTCGGGGACAAGCACGAAGGATGCCTTATTCTCCTCGACGAGCCGACGTCCGTATTGAATGAAATTGAAATCAAGAAGCTGTTCGGAAAGATGAAGATGATTAGAGACCAAGGCCATTCTATAATCTTTGTTTCCCATAGGCTCAGCGAAGTTATCGAGATATCTGACCGCATTTATGTCTTCAAGGATGGTCAGCAGACAGCCCTTGTCGAAAGGAAAAACGCGAACGAAGATCTATTGTATGAAAAAATGGTTGGCAGAAGCACGAGCGGAGAATACTTCAAGGTCGATCGGCAAACCGACCCTGGTCAAGACGTCATCCTGGAAGTAAGAAATCTGGCTCTGAAAGGCTACTTCAAGAATGTCAGTTTTCGCGTTCGCCGCGGTGAGGTATTGGGCATTTGCGGCGTGGTTGGTTCCGGCAAAGAGGAAGTCTGCGCCGTACTCTGCGGGGACGATCGGCCTGACGAAGGCGAGATGTTCGTGAACAACGTGGAGCGCCATTTTTCGGACCCGTCCGACGCCTTGGACGCGGGAATACTGTCAGTCCCGAAAGAAAGAAGAGAAGAGGGAATCATTGCAACTCTAAGCGTTGCGGAGAACATAAGTCTTTCGAGCATGAAGGCGATCAGTCGCCACAATGTAATCTCAGATCGGGGACGCTCAGATCGAGCGAGAGAATGGATCCATAAGCTCAATATCAAGACCTCGGGACCAAAAGAACATGTTGAGACCCTCAGTGGCGGCAACGCTCAGAAGGTTGTATTCGCAAGGGTAATCTCGGGAGAAAACAGGATTTTGATACTCAATCACCCTTCGCGCGGCGTTGATGTAGGGGCCAAAGAGGAGATCTATCTGCTCATCAGAGAGATTACAGAGAGAGGCATCGGTATCGTGCTGCTCGGAGATACTCTTGACGAAACTATTAGCCTAAGCTCAAGGCTCATCGTAATGAAAGACGGGCTCGTTGTCGCGGAGTTGGAGTCGCCTAGGGACAATAAGCCTTCACAGATCGATATCGTACGGTACATGATGTGACAAGGTGGTAGGGGTCGGAACATGGTACAAAGGGTAACCGCGCGAGCAGTTCTCGATAATCTCCCATGGTTGACACTCATAGCCCTTTTGGGAGTATTCACTTCTATCAACCCGCGCTTCATTGGGGCGTACAGTCTCGCAAACATATTCTCGGTCGCCGCTCCGCTCCTTGCCCTGTCCTTCGGCGCGACATTCGTCATTATGACCGGATCAATTGATCTTTCGGTCGGTGCAATTGTTTCTGCTGCCTGCGTGATCTACGGAACGACATTTCCGGTTCTTGGCAACTGGAGTATTCTCGTCGCAGTCATATTTGGCTTCCTCGCCGGTAGCGTCAATGGCCTCTTGTTCACTTGGTTAAGAATACCTTCCTTCATAGTTACCCTTTCTACTCTAAGCCTGTGGAAGAGCGTTGCCCTTCTGATTGTGGGCGGAGGTGCCAAGGGAATCCCTATGAAACTTTGGAAAGGGCTGGCATGGGCAGACCTGTCGCTTGGAATTGTGCCTCTCTTGTTTCTCATTTCGATTGTCGTGTTTGCCGTGTTTTATTTCGTCGAGGCGAAGACAGCGCTTGGCAGATCTGTTTTTGCGATCGGCGCCAACGAACGGGCCGCGAGGATGTGCGGGCTGAAGGTGAACTCTACCAAGTTCTGGGCTTACGTTCTGTCAGGGATTGGAAGCGGTCTGGCCGGCGCTTTCTATTCGATTGAGCTAAAAACCAGTCTGGCTACAATAGGCGATCCGCTGACCCTGCTGTCGATTGCGGCAGTGGTGTTGGGAGGCACGCCCTTAACAGGAGGAAGAGGGAGCGTTTTAAGGACCCTTCTGGGCGCAATGCTCGTCATAATCATCCAGAACGGGCTCAACACAGTAGCCCTGGACGTTTATTGGCAGCAAATCGTGTTCGGGGCTTTCGTAATACTTGCTGTGTTTCTTAACTCCGAAAAAGGTGGACGGGCTCTGATTACCAAGTAGACGCCCGGCTACGATCAACTACGATAGCTTCGAAGACACAGCTACATCGATTATTGTGCATTTGAAAACCTGGACGACCTCGTGGCTTAGCGGCGATTCAATTTGAGACCCAACACTGGAGATCCGGCAAAGTCTTTGAAGCGTTTGGTGGAGCAAGGAATTGAGATGAGCGATCCGGATCAGACTTATATCAGGATCAAACCTATATTTGTAGCATTTATTCCCGTTGTAACGAAACGCGCGACACGAGTTCTTGGACCATTTGCTAAGTTACAAAGATCAGCTCACCGAAGGCTAACGGCACCCGTGCCTCCGCGCCGGATGTCTTGTTAGAGCAGTAACCCGGGCTTGCTCATGGAGACGAAAATGGATATCGAAGGCATTAAAGCGGTTGCGACGGCAATAAGAACCATTTCCATGGATGCGGTTCAGCGGGCTCGCTCCGGACATCCGGGTTCGCCGATGGGTTGTGCAGAGCTGGGAGCGCTGATATTCGGTGAAGTACTGAAGCATTACCCGCAAGACCCGAGATGGATCAATCGAGATCGGTTTGTGCTGTCTGCCGGACATGCCTGCGTGCTGTTATTCGCCCTCCTACATTTGAGCGGATATGATATCTCCCTTGAGGACATCGGGCGTTTTCGACGAATGAACTCCAAGGCAACTGGCCATCCCGAGCTCGAAGTCACTCCAGGGGTGGAAATAACTACTGGCCCGCTAGGACAAGGGATTGCAAACGCGGTTGGCATGGCCATCGCAGAGAGAATGCTTGCGGCACGGTTCAACACTAATAGAGAGATCATCGACTACTACACATATGCCATGGTGGGAGACGGAGACCTTATGGAGGGGGTGAGCTACGAGGCAGCCTCGCTAGCAGGACATCTGGGATTGGGAAAACTGATTGTGTTCTACGATTCAAACGGGATTACGATAGAAGGATCGACCCAACTGTCCTTCACGGAGGACGTGCGTAAGCGGTTTCAGGCTTCCAACTGGCAGGTGTTCCAGGGAAGCGCCTATGATCTTCGTCGGATTATGAAGTTCCTTGGCGCGGCAAAAAAGGAAACGCGAAAGCCCACTCTGCTTATCATGAAATCCGTGATCGGGAAGGGATCCGCGAACCTCGCCGGCTCGAACGAAGTACACGGATCGCCCCTTGGTGAGGAAGAGGTGAAAGCAAGCAAGAGGGCCATGGGAGTTCCAGTGAACAGTGAGTTCTACATTCCCGCCCACGCTTCTGCATATATGGCCGAGCGGATGAACAAGTGGGAAGAGGGCCATACACAGTGGCAGGAGATCTTTCGGTTGTGGGAGATAGAGAATCCCGAGAAGCGGTCTGAATTGGAAAAGGCTCTCGGATCAGGCTTAACGAATGCGCCGGTGCACACGCCGTCGCGCGCGAGGGAGGTGTTGAAGCTTCCCGTATTTCAGAAGGGTGTAGAGATAGCAACCCGCATTGCAAGCGGCAAGATACTGGAAGCTTTGGCGAACCAGCTTCCCGAGCTTGTCGGTGGCTCGGCGGATCTTTCGCATTCTACTGCAACACACATAGAATCCCTCGGTCGGTTTGATTTCATGAACCCTCGCGGGAGGAGCCTATATTTCGGCGTACGGGAGCACGCAATGGCAGCGATTGCAAACGGCATCGCAGTCGGTCGATTTTTTCGTGTGTTTTGCTCGACCTATCTCGTGTTTTCCGACTACATGAGACCCTCGATACGACTCGCCGCAATGATGAAACTTCCGACCATTTATGTTTTCACTCATGACTCGGTATTTCTTGGCGAAGACGGCCCCACGCACCAGCCAGTCGAACAGCTGGCGTCTCTGCGGGCGGTCCCGAACCTGCTGGTGCTGCGGCCGGGAGATGCAGAAGAAACGGCCACAGCGTGGAAGATGGCCATTTCCAGGGAAGACGGCCCCACCGCGTTGATTCTGAGCCGTCAGCCGCTCAGAGTATATGAGAAAGCTGATGCAGACTGGGAGGACAGCCTTCGTCATGGCGGATATATCGTCTCTGATTCAAAGGGCCAGCCGAAAATTGTTCTCATCGCGACGGGGTCCGAAGTGAACCTAGCTCTTGAAACCAAGAGGCTTGTCAGTTCGGACGACCTGCGAGTAGTGTCAATTATGAGCAGAGAGCTTTTTCAGAAAGCGCCTTCTGACGTTCAGGAGAAACTGATTCCTGCCGAGGCTAGGAGGATTGTCCTGGAAGCAGGCGTTTCGCAGGGCTGGGAAGGAATCGCGGGTAAATCAGGTCAGATCTTTTGTGTAGAAACCTTTGGGAAATCAGCTACGATGAAAGAGTTGCAGGAGCTCTTCCAGTTTGAAGCACCTAGGTTATGCACAACGGCGAGAGAGATGTTAGCCGATGAGAGTCAACGCTGAAGGGGGAGGCTGGAAAATAGCGGCTCAGCATTTCTCTCAAAAACTTGCCTTTTCGCAGAAATGGCACGCTTGTGATTGACATGCTCAACACATGATACTATGTTATAAGCATGTCGCGAATGATCCAGATCCGGAACGTTCCTGAAGAGTTGCATCGGCAGCTCAAGGCGCGGTCAGCAATGGCCGGAATGTCTCTCTCCGACTACCTGCTGAAAGAAGTTCGGCAAGTAGCTGAGCGGCCGACCCTCGAAGAACTACGCGCCCGACTTGAGCGGCGCTCTTCGGCTAAGCCCGCCGTGTCCCCAGCGCGTGCCGTTCGGGCAGAACGCGACAGCCGATGATTGTCGTCGATGCCTCCGCAGCACTTGAGGTACTCCTTCGCACTCCCGCTGCGGCGTCGGTAGAACAGAGGCTGTTCGCTCAGGGACAGAGTCTTCACGCACCACACTTGATAGACATCGAAGTGGCGCAAGTTCTTCGCCGGTACGCCCTCACGGGTCAGCTCGCTGTCGAGCGCTGCCAAGAGGCGTTGGCTGATATGGCTGATCTTCCGTTAACACGATATCCGCATGATTTCCTATTTCCACGGATTTGGGAGCTACGCGATAACCTGACAGCCTATGACGCTGCCTACGTTGCGCTGGCTGAAGCCCTTGATTCCCCTTTACTGACTCGTGATCAACGAATAGCGTCTGCTCCAGGATGCCATGCACATATCGAGCTGGTTTAGCGAAAAATGAGCCGTACCTTCCTATGACGGGCATTCTGCCAACGCGGCGGGAAAGGGGCTACTGTCCCCGGTACAAGCGGGAGGTTCTGCCGCAGATGGAACGCCTCCCGCAAACGAGCGACCAGCTATCAAAGTGGTGCTTACCGGCCCTTTCTTCGGCGAGTCTGCAGGGTTTTCGACGAGTTATCTGACACGAGCCTTTTGATCTGAAGGGAAGTTTGGTTCTCTATGTCTCCTCCCTCGCTCCCTGCGCGACCTGAAAAATGACCGCACCCCGGCCCGGAGAACGGCGTGCCGATTGCCTGCCACCCCCCCCGAAGCCGACTTCCTGGTGCGTAGCGCCCGTCGGCCCGCTGGCCTGGCACGGGATGCACACAGAGTCCGCGCACGATCTGTACTACGCTTCTGGGAGTTCCGACCTCGGCAACGGCGGCAGTAGCGGCCCTTGCAGCATTCGCTGCCCACAGAAGCATGCGGCGGCGGTCCTCCCAACAGGAGAAGTTTTGCCGCGTCCGGACCGGCAACTGCGATCTGAGGCTTATTGGTCACCCGCTGAATGGTTTATGCAGATCGCCCTTAGCGACGGTTCCAGAGAGGGAACCGTCGCCAGGAAAGATGAGATGGAATACCGCTATTTTCGGAACCTGCAAAGCTCGAGACCAGCCCCGTGTGGGTCACTGCGAATAGTGGGTGGGGGGCTCAGTATGATCCGAGGGCTGTAGTGACCCCTGATTCTACCTGAATTAATTCACCCACCACAGTCTGATCGTTTTTCTTGTTGGCGTAAACAGATTTCACCATGTAGCCGGGCACTGTGTCGCCCACCCACAACTCCGCGCTACCTTGAGACGTCGCGTCGGCGTACAGGTAGTGATCAGTTGCAAAGCTTCCGGCCTGTACAGTGATGGTCTGCTGGTTGACCTTGTACTTCGCCATCTCCGCCCTACTATTCGGCATGTTGGAAGGCACTGCCGAGGGCATTTGCATGCTCTGGCTAGGGACGAACTCATCGACTGCTCCGGATTCGGGGTCTTTGTAACGGACTTTCGTCACACTCGCGTCGGGGGCGACAAGGAACTCGTACAGAATCGATTTTTTTCCCATGTCCAGCCTTAACCTCCACCACTGAGAAGAGTCTGCGTTAACCTTCAAGAGCGCCCTTTCGAATGTAATGGGCTGGCTCTTTCCCGTAGTGGTGAACTTCCAGACGGTCCCCTGGCCCGTCTTGTAATTACCGTCCTTATAGCCGAACCAGCCCATACTCCAGAAGCCGCTATAAAATGCGCTGAACTGATACTCGTACGCCATTGCCGCGCCCGAGGGGGCCGCATAGAGCGTGCAAGCCGCCACGAGCAGCAAGCCCACCAACGAAAAAAAGACTATGCCGCGCTTTGCAATCACTCGGTTAGCCTCCAAAAGTTGAATTCGATTCAGACTTAGATGCCTGCAATGGATATATCGCTGTGGGCGCGCGTAGGCAAGGAAATCGTGGCATGTCTCAATTAGTTCCGCCAGTATGAAAAAAGATGAAAAAAGCTCCTTTAGTGAGCCGGTAGGGTTTAATCACACAATAGTGACCATTTCTGCTCCTCCGGGACCGCGTTTGAAGCTCGGAGTCCAATGAGGCCGGCTGCATGTAACATACTATGGGAGAAAGGGATCGGCGCACCGTTGCAGCAAAAGTCGGGTCGTTCGAAGTGCAACAACAGTGGGCATCAAGAACGGCAAGCGCTTCGGATGGCTCCGCCCTACCAAATGCATCGTCGTGCTACTGAGGATTTCGCTACGTGCGAAATGGCAGAACGGCCTTACGGCTTCAAGACAGGAGCGGTAGGTGCTCGGTGAAATCTATGCGATCAAGAGGCTGCGGAACGCAACCCGTTTCATTTTGACGTTGGAAACGGGTTGCGTTCGGTGAAGTCGCTTTGGTGCCAGTACGGATAGGGAAGCGGCAGCTTGCTCGCCGCATCCAATTTCGCAACTTGTTCGGAGCTGAGGTTCCAGCCAACGGCCCCCAGGTTGTCCCGAAGCTGCTCCTCGCTACGAGCTCCAATTATGACTGTGCTCACGGTCGGTCGCTGCAGGAGCCAGTTGATGGCTATCTGGGGAACCGTCTTCCCAGTCTCTCGCGCAACATCGTCGATGGCGTCCACGACCCGAAATAGATGTTCCTCCGCAACGGGAGGGCCTGCCATTGCCGTTTCGGGAAGTCGGCTTACCGCAGGAAGAGGCCGGCCGCGGCGGATTTTGCCAGTCAGACGCGCCCATCCGAGGGGGCTCCAAACAAGAGTCCCGATCCCTTGGTCAAGGGCCAGGGGCATTAACTCCCATTCGTATTCTCTTCCTACAAGCGAATAGTAGGCTTGGTGAGCGACATAACGGGTCAGGCCATGGCGGTCAGACACCGCAAGCGATTTCATGAGGTGCCACCCGGAAAAGTTGGAGCAGCCGGTATACAGGATCTTCCCGGCGCGAACAAGGTCATCCAGGGCCCGTACCACCTCTTCCACAGCTGTCTTTGCGTCGAAGCCGTGCAACTGGAAGAGGTCTATATGGTCAGTACCCAGCCGGCGTAGGCTCGTTTCCACGGCACGATTCAAGTGGAAACGGGAAGAGCCGACGTCATTTGGACCCTCCCCTGTTCGGAATGTGGCTTTGGTGGATAGCAGGACCCGGTCTCGTTTGCCGGCGATAGCTTTGCCCAGAATCTCCTCGGAGAGCCCCTCTGAGTAGCCGTCCGCGCTGTCGAACATGATCACGCCTGAGTCCAGGCAGATGTCGACGAGCCGAGTCGCCTCACGCGCGTCTATCGATCCCCAGGGCTTGAAATAGCCCCCCTTGCCTCCAAAGGTGCCCGTGCCGAGGGTCAAGACGGGCACATTCAATCCTGAGCGACCCACTAAGCGATAGTCCATGGCGTCAGTTTAATGCGGTTTGCCGCCTCCAGCAACTGATCGCAAGTCACGGGAAGCGCTTCGCAGGTGATGAGTCGTTTTCACTTTTTTCTTCGCCATCGTACCGTCCCGTCAGTTCGTTGACGTTGTCCAGGGCCCTACCCGCTCTAACAGGACGACCCCCTACACCCCAACCAACAGTATCCTATGTGCGCTACCGAACGGAAACACCGAAAATATTATGCCACCTTGTGGAGAGCTTTTTCTCAGGGTATGGGGGGTTGATGTTGTTGGCCTTCCGTAGTTACACACCGGATTAGACGTGCGAGTCAAAAACCTCAACCAAAAAGTGCAGACCAAATGCGGCAGCGATAGTTGGCTTGCCCACTGGGAGAAAATCAGTGGCCATAGGGCTTGGTTATGCGTTGTGAAGAACTGCTACAACATGCCTTCCGTTGGTGGGTTGGTTCAGAAAGACAGCCCGTCTGATAAAACCTGGTATGTGATCCCGCTCTGCAGCGACTGTAATAAGCGAATGGGACAGGATCTAGACATTTGGGACATAGCAAAACTTATCTCTAGCCAGGACAGGAGGGCGCCGCGCGCGAGGTCCGCGTTCCATCAACATCCGGCGTCTCGGATTGCCAGCTCCGCCGCGGCCTCAGGCGACCTGAAGCGGGTAGAGGCCTCCCAAAGCAGGTATTCATCGTTATCGCTCTTTATGCACGAGAAAGGGAAATCGGGATGAGAAGCGTTTGCGCCTGGTGTGGAAGACCGCTAAACGATGAACCCAAGGATGAAAGCGACATCAGCCACGGAATTTGTGGCCGCTGTGTCGAAACCCTTGAAGGGCGAACGACAACGGAAGCCATGGACTGGCTTAGACCTGCATTTGACGAGGGTGCGAAAAGCACAAACAGCCCGCACGGTCAATTTGGCAGACAGAAAGGCTGGAAAAATTCTTAACAATCATTCGGAGGTCCCATTAGGGAGCAGTCGGCGGAATTCCTTTCTGACGACTTGGTAACACTCGCACACACGTGCCTCCAAGCCGAGTCGATCCAGCACTCTGATACGGCCCCGGCTATAATGAATCAAGCCTACCTCCTGCAGTTTTCTGGCAGCTTCGGTCACGCCTTCGCGTCGCACTCCCAGCATGTTGGCGATCAGCTCTTGGGTCATTCTCAGATCATTCGCAGGCAACCGGTCCAGGCTGAGCAGCCGCCAGCGGCAAAGTTGTTGGTCCACCGAATGGTGCCGATTACAAACGGCGGTCTGCGCCATCTGGGTCAATAGGGCCAGAGTGTAGCGCAGCAGCAGATGATGCAACGTCCCTGCTCGGTTAAACTCCTGCTTAAGCAATTGTCCTGGTGGACGGAAGGCATGGCCAGCACTTTGGACCACTGCGCGATTCGGCATGGTGTCACCACCCATGAACAAGGCGATGCCCACGATGCCCTCGTAGCCAACCACAGCGATTTCAGCGGAGGAACCGTTTTCCAATTCATAAAGAAGGGACACGATCGCGGTTGTGGGAAAATAAACGTGATCCATCCTGTCCCCAGATTCGTAGAGGGCTTCTCCAAGCGGCAAGGAAATAGGTTCCAAGTGGGAAAGCAGTCGCACCGATTCGGATTTGGCAAGGGCAGCGAGTAGTTGGGTTTTGCCGCGGACTTGTGGCGTTCTTCGGGTTGTCCATTTCGAACATGAGCAACCTCCAGAAATTTGGTGTTAAATCGTATCACATTTGTGCATTCGAGCAAAGCTCGCGCACTGCCGCACCGGAATTCTAACCCAACGGACCGAGTTGCCTCACTCAAAAATTTGACCCTGAAAAATGTCCGCTTGAAGCGAGCTCGTCTCCAACGCGATTGGAGACTTCCAAAGCTTAACACCAATGGAAACCGCAGCTTTAGCCTCCGTTTGTCAATGCTGCTCTCGCGTCCGCGCTGGGGAAAACAATCAACAATGAAGCGGACGGAGTATACCTTCGGGCTCTAGCAGCGATGCTTTGGTTGACTCGGGTCACTTTTTGCAAATTACCTGAGACGTAACTTGCGACTAACTCATGACAATCACTGACTGCCAGAAGTCCAATATTGCCTTCGTTGAATAGGTAAGGGCGAACCTTGCAACCGCAGCAGACAAAGAGGTTGCGGCTCAATTCGACTGCGGTAACTCCTCATGTCGGTGGTGCGTTATCCTCGGCAGCAGACATAGCCTCCGTTTCCCGCAGCTTCTTCAGCTTTCTGCGCTCCCGCTCCATGGCCTTCCTGTAGATGTCCCGAAAATCCTCGTGCCATACAGCGTCATGCCTGCCGTCCGCTGACGCCTTGACCTCCACGCGCATCTCGCCTTCGTAGCGCCAGTGATGATCCCGGGAGAGGCGTTTCTTCTCCTCGTTAGCCAGCCGAAGACGATGTCGGGATGCTAGCCAGGTCAGGTGACTCTCCACTTGGCAGAGATCGAGGTCTTTCTGGAGATGCCCGACCGCGAAGTCGAAGTCTACCCACGGACCCAGCGTCTCAAGCCAGCCCTTGAGACGCGCATCGACGACGTTTAGGTATTCCGCCGCCGCTGCAGGGTTTCCAAGCTTCTGCATCCAGTGCTCGCGGATCTTCTGGAAGTTGAAATCGAAAAGCGGCTGGGAGTCTTCGTGCCTCATGCGTCTCTCGTGCTTCGAGCAGCGTGCCCGTCAGAAGCTGTATCGAGCGTGGGCGAAGACTTCGTTCTGCCCGCTTAGCGCACCGAATACCGTCGAGCTGGAAGCCTGGATCCAGTGGAAGCCGATCACCAGCTCTGCGTTGTCCGTGGGGTGGATACTGATGGACGGGGCTGCTAGGATAGCGAAGTTATCCGGAATGTCGCTCCAGTTCCTTACCTCAAAGATGAAGCTCAGCAGCGTGAGCTTCACTTTTTCGTCGAACACGCGCCATTCGAGGTCTATGGAGAAATAGTCATTCAAGTTGCCTGCGCCCGCTTCCTGGAAAAGCCCGTGCACGTACTGGCCGTTTAGATAGACATCGCCAGGAAAAGTGTAATCACCCCCGATCACGTACTTCACGTACGGCGTGCTGGCCAGCGCAGTGGACTGAGCCACCCCCCCGCCTATTGCCGTGGAGTCAGTTGTCAAGGTGACCTCAGCCGGGAGGAAGAGCGCGGCTTCCGCCCAGACGCCGACGCCGAAAATTGATCCTGCGACGTCGGCACCGAAGATATGCTCTCGAGGATACGTCAGGTCCGTTGTCACATTCACCACGGGCAGTCCGGACGGCGCGATGACGATGTTGTCGATCACAGGAAGGCTCTGTCTTCCGTACAGATAGGACACGGAAAGGTCATACCCGAGGAGATTCCCCTTGAGCCTTAGGCCCGCTGTCAGGCTGTTTGCGATGGAAAGGCCGGGCAGCGTGACGGTCGAGCTGACGCTGCCAAGGGTCAACCCGGGAGGGGCTTGCACCGCGGAGGGCATGAGGGCGGTGGCCCATTGCCCTGCGGGTAGAACTGCAGGAGTGAACTGGGCCACCGCGAGACCTGTGATCTGCAGTCCTCCGGCGTACACATTGAGCTGGGCACCGTCTGACCCGAGGTGCCTTCCGAAGTCCCACGGGTCGCTGAGATCCAGCGGGTTCACGTTGTCCACGACGTTCAACTTGTCCGCCGTTCCCCACGCGATCCGCTGGCGGCCAACCTTCAGGTCGACATTGTCGAAGATGAAGCCGTTCAGCTCGAAGTATGCCTCACGAAGGTCCAGAGTGATCGGGGCAACACCGCCAAAGGAGAAAAGAGCCGCCGACTCAGTGCTAGGAAGCTCGGTGGGGGAGAGGCCCGGGGAGCGGATCCATGCCTCAGTATGGAACTGCGTGGCGTCGGAGGGTTTTGCATCCGCTGTCAGCTCCAGGCGGTACTCTTGGAAGGTGAGCTGGGGATCTGCCTCCGTGGACACCCGGTCATCCGTGGAAACAGCGCCGCCCAGCGAGATACCGCCATTTGAGCCAGAGCCAGACTGCTGCTCGGCCCACACCACCGGGCTCACGCCCAGGGCCAGTAGGCCGAACAGCGCGAGGAGAGTTTTTGTTTTCATGACGCCCTCCTACTGGCTGAGATAACGCTCGGTGAACTTCTCGTCCCCGATCCCCGAGTCGAGCTTGAGATCAGATACGAGCATCTCGCTCTTGTGCTGTTTTTTGAGATCCTCCATAGTCGTGCTCATCGCGACCCAGTACCCCTGCACCTGTTTCAGGTCCCCGCGGGTGAGCACCTTTGCGAGAGTCTCCGATTTGTCGTAGTACTCAACGCGGACGGAATAGAAGCTGTCGTTTTTGACCGTCACGATCTGTTTGGAGTAGTCGGAGGTCCTGCCGGACTTGGGCGTCAGCTCCAACAGCGTGGTGTCCTTATCGCTGCTCTTGACTACAGCGTTCCACTTGTCCGACCACTTCGCCGCCTCAAGATCGTCATAGGTGAAATCCGTCCCGGCGAAATTGGTGTTCTTCACGGAGGTCGCGATCCTGCGCACCTTGTTGAAGGCGGGCAGGTATAGGTATTGAAGGTCCCCGGGCAAGGAGAGGAACGCGATGCCGCGCTGTTCTGCCGGTGCTATGAAGCGCACCAAACGCTTCTCCCGTCCCTTTTGAAGCATTACCATCTCCCGCGTCTGTTGCGTGCCGTCCTTGTCGATCAGAACGAGGTGAACCGTGTAGCTCTGGTCTTTCGGACCGTTGATCGCGTCATCCACCTTGTCAAGGATCTGCGCTGCCGTCAGACCGCTGTCCTGAGCCAGGGCCGGGACTGCGGCCCCGATCAAACACAGGACGGCGGCCAGGGTGATGATCGTTTGCGCTTTTCTCATAGAGTCGCTCCTTCACGCGTCAGCGTGGTGCTGTCTGCCTCCGTCGTGGTCCCATGGAGCCTTTCCCACCGCTTGCCCATGAAGGCAGCCGGCGCGCTCAGCATGAGCGCGGGAAGCAGGCTCAGCGCGCCTGCCCCACTGCCGATCATCGCTATGGCGGTCAGGATCCCGAACTGCCGCAAGGGCAGAAGATCGGCAAAGAGTAGGGCAACGAACCCCATGGTGACGGCGAGCACATTGATGATGATTGCCAGACCAGTGGTCTGGATGGTCTTTGCCACGGCTTCGGCAGCCGTGGCAGGACCCCGGTAATACGTTGAGAACCTAACGCTGAAATGGATGGAGTAGTCGATCCCGATCCCCAGGGCAATAGAGCCGACAAGGACCGTTGCCACGTTGATGGGGATGCCTGTGAGGCCCATGAGGCCGAACATCAGCACGACCGCAAGAAGGATTGGGGCGAGCCCCATGAGCCCGCCGCGCCATGACCTGAGCTTCAAGGCCAAAAGCAGGAAGATGAATACGATTGCGATCGCCAGGCTTTCCGCCTGGCTCGACAGGACGCTTTGATCGAGATGCCAGGAAATGAGCGGCATGCCCGTATAGCGGACGTTGAACGCAATGAGCTCGGGAGCAGTCTGCGCTGCGCTTCCAACGCTTAGGCCACGAAACAGCTTCACCGGCACGGCAGCGGTGAGTTGGGACAGGTCCGCCAGCTCGCCCTCCACCTCAGATCGGAAGTCCTTGTTTCCCTTCAGCTCCGCCGGCATGAGAGGAAGAACCTGAGGGAGAGCGGTGATCGGATCAGGCGCCGGCCAGGAGTCCCGATACAGGGAGGTGACCTCTTCCTTGACCGGTGTGGGATCGAACTCGATGCTGTCCGTCCGCTTCTCGATGAGCCACTGCAGCTCTTCGCAAGCCCTCTGCGCCCGATACTGCATCACCAGCCGACGGTCCTCGGGGGACAGGGATGCCATCTTCACGACCACAAGGTCCCTGTTCATCGAGCGGATGTACGCATCGAGGGACGCGATCATTTCCTTGAGCTGCATGCTGTCCAAGAGACCCACCATAGATTGGATCTGACCTTCGCTCTTGTTTTCGCTCACCAGGCCATTCACGATGTCCTGGCCTTCCAGCATGAACATCAAGTTCGCCACTTTTGCCCGGTCATCCGGCACTGTCTTGTAGTTGTCGATCAGGTCGTTCATCTCTGCGATCAGATCCGCGAGGGAAAGGGGGTTGTTCGCGAGGTGCTCGCCGGCAATAAACCTCTCGAATCGAAGCATCTCCTTGAGGACAAACGGATTTGCGAGATCTCCTGTGAAATCGATGTCCAGCGGTCGCGAACCGCCGAACTCGCGCTGCAGGAGCGCCTCGGTGACCCGCACGGGGTTCTTCTTGTCCAGGAACGTGGTGAACTCCGATTCGCGCCTGATCAGGGGGATGCCGGCAATCCCCAGCACAAGGATGAGCGCGCTCACCGCGATGATCACCCTTCGATGACGGACGACGACGCCGGCCCACTTCGCCACGAGCCTCTGGATAAGACGGCCCTGGCTGCGCTTGGAGTGTCGGGGGGGAACCCTGATCGAGCCGAGCACTGCCGGCACGAACATGATGGAGATCAGCAGGGAGAACAGAACGCCGACCGAGGCGAAGATCCCGAAGTCCCGGATGGTCGTGAGGTACGAGCCGACGATGAATGAGGAGAAGCCGAGGACGATCGTGAGAGCCGCCAGGACAACGCGAACGCCCACCTCGCGAAATGCGCTCTGGGATTCTTCTCCCCGGCTGCCATACCGACTGACGTCCTCGTCGAACTTGCTGAGGATATGGATGCAGGGCGCGGTCCCGATTGCTACGAGGAGCGCTGGGATGATGTTGGAGACGAGGGTCAGGGCTACCTTCACCAGAGCCATGAAGCCCATGATCCAGATGGTGCTCATGAGGACAGAGCCGAGAGGGACGAGAACCCCCCGTATCGTGCCGAACGCGAGGTAAAGGGTCAGGATGATCAGGGCGGAAACGATCGGAATCAGGATCTGCAGGTCATGAAGGATGACGGAGCTGAGCTCGGTGGTCAGCATCGGGTTTCCGCCGAAGTACAGCTTCGCCTTCACGCCGCTGGCCGCGGCGGCCGCCTTCAGCCGCTCGACAGTGGAGCCGGACTGGCCCCCCGCCCTGATCTGGCAAACGACGAGCGTCGTGCGGCCGTTGTTGGACACGATGCCTCCTCGGTATCTCTCATTGCCCATGACGGTGGTCCGCAGGGTCTGAATCTGCTGCGGCGTTGTTGGCGGGCTCCCTGGCTCAAAGAGTCTCCCGATCTCGATCCCGCCGTCCGATGCTTTGCGAATGTCCATCATGTCGGCAAGGCTGACGACCGTGGAGACGCCATCCACTCCCTGGAACGCCTGAGTCAATCGGTCGACGTCCTGGAGGGTCCGGGGGTTGAAAACATCGTCAGATTCCACTGCAACCACCACGACATCGTTCTGTTTGAACGCGTCCCCGAGGTGATTGAACAGCTGAACAGCTGCGTCATCCTTGGGCAGATAGGAGATGCTGTCGCTGTTCACCTTGAGGTTCTTGATCCAGAAGGCGAAGAACACGGTCAGGGCGAGAAAAGCGACGATGATCGGCGTGCGGTTTCGAAAGATGAAATCCGTAAGACGTTTCATGGGTCACCTTCTGAGAAGCCCCTGGAAGACTACGTCGAGCAGGGAATCCAGGGTTTTCTCCGTATCAGCGGGTTGTAGGGCTGCGGAAAACGGGTATTCGAATGCTCGAAAGGCTGTAACCATGGCAGTAGCCGTCGTAGGGATATCCCAAATCGAGAACCGTCCCTCGGCCACCCCCTGTTCGAGGATACCGGAGATGATCCTGATTTCATCTGGGTCAAACATTTCATGGATCCTCAGGAGCAGCTCGTAGCGTTCCGTCGTGGCTTCTATGAACTCCATGTGTTGGTTCAGTTTCCGACTGTACATTTCCGTGCGTTTCAGGATGTAGGCTCGGATCTTGCCTTCAGGGGTCCGTTCGGCGTCGATTGCCTTGAGGAACTCCTCCCGAAGATCCGCAACTTCGTTCTTGAATACCTCGAGGAAGATGTCCTCTTTGCTAGTGAAATAGTGGTAAAGGGAGCTTTTTCCCATATGAAGGGCTCTTGCGATGTCGTTCATAGTCGTCTTTCCAAAACCGAATTGCTGGGTAACCAGTGCAGCGGCTTGTACCACCGATGACTTCTGATCTTTATACGTTTTGCCGTACATCTGATGCCTCCATGATTACCCAAGTTACTGCAAGAATCTATTAGACCAAATACGACTTTTAGTCGAATGTTCTAATAGTCGAAATGTATCCCCACTTTTCAGGGTTGTCAACAGCCTGCTGATATGAAGTGTTGTTATGATCAAAGCAAGCATCGGTCCCTACGGTCGGCGGATAGATGGAAAGAAGCCAGTGTGGGTGATTAAGTGGTGCTTAAGGTCCTATCGCTACTGTGATTAGCCTCATTGTGGAGGACATGCTTGCAGCTGCAATTCAGTATCGCCGTGCGGGGCAGCTCAGGTTGACGATAATGCGCGTCATCTGACACCAGCTCCCATTGTCTTATGTCGGTTCAGTATAAGACATGAACTGGGGCAGGTCCCTTTCTTCTTGGCCCGTCCTGCATCCGGTTGTGGCCCCCCCCACCATGTAGAGGCCCTCCAGGTCCCGTGCAGCGGGGTAGATCGCGAGCTGCACGGATGGTAGTCTTTGTTTCAACCCGTCCCGACGAGCGTGGGCACCCTGGCGGTGTCTGTCCCGAAAAGCAGGAGCGATCGATGGAACTGACGTTTGTCCCACGAACTGAACTGAAGGATCGAGAGTGGGACAACAAGGCTAAACTGTGGGACCGGCCGAAGATCGACCGCGAGACCCTTCAGGAACTAAACCGGCGGAGCACTTCGGAGGGGATGCTGCGTCTCCTCGCGCACACGGCCCTGATTTTGGCGACGGCTTGGCTGACGGTTCTTGCCTGGCGATACTACATACCTTTCGCGGTGGTCCCGTTCCTGTTCTACGCGTTCCTTGTAGGTTTCCTCAACGGCATCGAGCACGAGATGCGTCACATGATCGTCTTTTCCAGGCGCCTGGACTGGTTCAGTGATGCTGTCTACTTCCTGATCCATCTACTCTGGAAAATCGGGTCGCGCAATCAGCGGGTTTCGCACCGAATCCACCATCGATACACAATGGTGAGGGCCATTGATCCGGAGACCGCCTTTCCGGAGTCAATTACCAGACGGTGGGTCTGGAAGGTTCTGCTGGGGTTGTTGGTAACTGTGCTGACGCTGGGCATTCCGTCGTTCTTCAAGATGCTCTGGGACTTGTTGCAGCGCTCCCGAGGCCGCCTGAATCCGAAAATCAAGGCGCACTGCGAGGCCGGAGATCTGAAGTTCATTCGGCGAGAGTCTGTCGTCATTCTCGTCATCAACTTCGTTGCCTTCGCGGGTCTGGTGTGGTGGCAACGCTGGGACCTCATCCTGCTTCTGATGCTAGGTCCGCAGGTGGGCCACGCCATCGCCGCATTCTGGCATCTCACCGAACACATCGGTATGATGTATAATTCGAATGATCAGCGGCTCTGCACCCGAGGTGTCAAGGTTACGCGGTTCGTGAAGTTCCTCTACGGCGGTCTCGACGAGCACGTTGAGCATCATCTCTTCCCGGCCGTTCCCTCGCGCAACCTGACCCGGCTCCGCGAGGCTCTCGACTACCCAATCCCGGAGCGGCACAACGTCATAGAGTGCTGGCGGGAGATTCTTGCAATCGCCAGACACAAGGAGAAGCAGCCCGTTGACGAATTCGTTCCCGGGATGTAGCGGACTGACAGAGTACGGTTCCAGCTCCGGAGGCGATCACAGCCGACCGGGGACATGAGTAAGATAAACAATGGCACTTACCTTTGTCCGTTTCTCGATCATCAGGGATTATTACTTTGCAAAACCCTGTAGTGTTCTGAGAGTCTTTTCTCGCGCCCTTGTCCACTTCACTGCGGCAGTGCTCGTGAGTTTACGAGCATTCACCGAGGGTTTCTTGAGCGTTCTTGAGGTCCCTGTCCTGGTTCACAGTCCGGGAGACACCCTCGAGCTGCGAGATGACGAACTGGCATAGCTCTCGCGCTTCTGCCCGATCAGACATCGGCGGAATCCGAATGGTCCCTTCGTATACTGTGGAAGTCTCGCGGGGTGAGGAGTCTCGTGTGCCGCTCGACTACTTTATTCAACTCGCACGTCATCTGGCAAAGCGGAACTGGTCGGACAAGAAGCGCTCCCAAGAGCAAGCGAACGAGGCACGGAGGTTCAACGCGACGAGCGACCCCGTCGAAAAGAGCTTCTTCTTGCGGATGCACCAGCAAAGCGGCGGCTATCGGTATCAATAAGGGTGTCCCGCGACAGTCGCCAGTAGATCTCGGCCAGTTCTTGGTCAGACTGTGCCGTTGGAAGCGTGCTCATGAGGAGGTCGACGCTTTCCGTATTCTTGTCAGCAAAGCTCAACTCATCCGAGCGCTGCAGATAGTCGGGCAGTGCTTGGAGCAATGCAACCGAAAGTGTGAGGAACGCGCCAAGGGCCAGCACTTTCTTCATAGTCCCGCCTTTCGTTTCCATCGCCCATCACCACCGGCGTCAATGGCTTTGCGTCCGAGGGAGACCGCCCCTCTGTATTGCCAAAGGAAATGGGCCAGCCGGGAACCTGCTCGTAGAGCTGACCGAGGACAAACCAAGGGCCGCTGAATCGCGGGTCCAGCTGCACCGATCTGACAAGGAGTTTGCGAATCGGCTCGGCCTGGGACAGAGAAGGGTGGCTTCCGCCAGCCTGCCCCTCCCGCCCGATGCTGGAAGCTTTCCAGAAATAGCCCCGCGCGTTGTTCGGATCAAGCGCGATTACTTTGTCCGCATATGATTCACCCTTCGTGTAGGGCAAGCAACACGTCACTTTTTTCCGTCGCCTATCGGCGACTGGCGGTCATTGTCCCGCGGAGCAGGTAAAGCCACGAAAGAGCTTTCGTTGCACTATCCCCGGCTAAACGATTCCCCGGCGGCGCGTATTTCAATGAAGCGCAAGATTATACCTTGAGGCTTCACTGGATCATCCAGCTCTTTGACGGAAAAACCCGCCCGGGGTACGGTGGACCGGAACGCTCGCACCGGGGAGGATACACACAATTCCCTCTGTGCTTACGCCGGATGCGTATATCCGTCTCTGTCTCTTTTCGCGGAAGCCGAAAAGGACAGCGTGCGAAAGGTTCTCTGGCGATCGTGCACAAAATCAACCGAGTTTCCCTCAGCCGCGCAATCCCGGGTTCCCTGGTTTCTCCTTGCGAGATGGAGCGTGGCAGCAAAAAGTTAAAAAGCGATTAAGGGCAGAAGCGGCGCCTTTCCTTTCCCCGATTCCCCGCGATATAACTATGGCATGAAAGCGGCGAGCTTTCTCTTCTATATAATTGCTTACACGATCGGGGTGCTGAACCTCGCCGTTCTTTGGGCGCTCTACTCCCGCGACCGCGAGCCGACCTACCGGCGCGAGTTTTTCCTCATGCTCTCCTTCGCCGTGAACCTCCTGTGCCGCATTGTCGAGAACTATCAAGGAACGATGGGATTCAACATGGTGGTCGGCAAGATCCTGTACTGTGGCATCTTCCTTTCCACCGGCCTCATGACGTGGGCCCTTCCCGTCTACATTCACGGCTTCAGTCCGCATCGGCTGTCGCGCGCCCTCGACAAGGGGTTCGCAGCGGCCGGCATCATCTTCGCCTTGACGGCGATCTGCGAGAAGATACTCTTCGGAAGAGACGAGGGCGGGTACGCATCCTTCTTTTTCCTGATGGCCGTTGTTCTCTATTCGATCGGCAACGGTGTCTATAGGAGCATCCGCGACCAGGCGAAAGTTCGGGCGAGCGGCACCTCGACTATGGCGCTCAAGATCGGGATCGTCACTGTCGTTCTCTTTCCTTTGATCATCGCCTGCGACTTCTTCGGCGCGCAAATACCTATCCTCGACGAGATTTTCCCGACCGGCTTCTACGCGATCTCGATCATCTTCCTCCTCTGGAGCGCCCTGATGCTCGGCGAGCGAGCGCCCACCCTGTTTGCGGGCCCATCTCGCGTGCCTGATTCCTCTGCGGCACTTGATCCCGATCCGGGGGCCATACTTCGCTTCCACATTTCGGAGCGGGAGCGCGAGGTTCTCGTCCTTCTCCTGCGGGGCAAGAGCTATACCGAAATCGCGGATTTGCTCTGCATCTCCCTCGCCACCGTGAAAACCCATGTGAGCCACATCTACAAGAAGGTCGGCGTGGGCAGCAAGATGCAGCTCGCCCACACCCTGATGTCGGCATGAGTCCGCCGCTTCCTCCAAATCAACCGAAAGGTTGATGCGATTCAAGAGAAAAGACGATATCGCGGTCCCTGGCCGCGGGATAGCATGGAAACCTCATGCAAACCATGCGATCCGCGATCAGCCTTATTCCGATCTTTGCGTCCTTCGCCCTGCCCGTCCCCCTGATCGGGGCTTCCGGTGACGACGTTCTTGTCGCCAAGCTGAAGATCGATATCGACGGCTTCCTCTATAGCGTTGATTCGGTCACTGCGACGTCGTGCCTTCTCGACGGTCCCGACCAGGGGCGCCCGGGCACCGTTAGTGGACTAGGCTTCCGCAATTTCTATATCGCCGCGCTGGGCGCCTCGAGCTCGGCCCTCACGCCATTTTTCCGCTTCGACCTGGCGGACGACGAGGCCCATCGAGTCCGCGGCGGTTATGCCGCCTCGGAGCTCGCCTTCGACCGCTTCGCGTCGTTCCAGGCGGAGCTCGACCTCGAGGTCCTTCGCTTTCCCCTCGGCATCATCTCCGGGATCGGCTTGAGGCCTTTCGTTTACGCGGATTTAGTCGCCGGAAGTCGCTTCTCGGAGCCCTCCGCCTTCGCCCCGACCTATTCCGCCCATGGCGCGGACCTGCGGATTCTCTTAGGGAGCCCTGTTTTCGTCGCAGCCTCGCTGAGTTGCGGATTTTCCGCGGACGGTCGTCCGCTTTTTTGCCTGAATATCGATTGAGCACTCCACAGTGCAAGGAGAAGACCACATGACCACTTCCCGACTATTCGCCCTCCTCCTTATGTTCGCCGCCCCCGCCCTTTTCGCCCAAGCCGTGGTCCCCCGCTACGACGCGCTGGTTTTCAAGGCGATGGAGAAGAGCTACGACGAGTTGGGCGGCCTCGCGCTGATCGCGAAGGCTTCCGGCGACCCTCAAGCCGCGCTCGTTCGGGGCATCGTCTACCACAACCTTTCACTTCTCGGCCTGGAGCGCTATGTGGAGCAGGCCAAGGCCACCTTCGAACCCCTCCTCCCTGATCCCCTCGCAATGGGCTACTACGGCAGCGTTATTACCGTCCAAGGTGGTTTCGCCTCGAGGCGAAAAAACTTCGCTTCCGCGGCATCCCTTCTCCTCGAGGGCTCCACCTGGATCGACAAGGCTGTGGCCGCCGCTCCCGATGCCCTGCCGCTGCGAATCCTCCGCCTCGACAATGGCATCCAGACCTCGCGAGGCTCGCCCTACAAGCGTTACGAAACGATCAAGACCGACCTCGACGCCCTTCTCGCGGCGCCCGATTCGAAGTCCGGCAGACAGGCGGCGAAGAAGCTCGCCGTATTGGAGAATTAGAATGCCGATAGAAGCCCTCCTACTGGGCCTCTCGACGGGCACCTACTGCGTAATGAGCTGCGCCCCCTACGCACTGCCTCTCCTGGTCGCGGAGGGCTCCGGCTTGCGAAGGAACGCCGTCCTGGTGGGCGTTTTCCTGACGGGCCGCCTCGTGGGCTACCTCGCGGTGGGCGCGGTTCTCGGCGCCGTCGGTGCCTACGCCCTCCGCTACGTTCCGCCCAGGGCTGAGATAGCGCTCGCCGCCATAGGCTACATGGTCGCCGGGGCCTTCCTGATCCTCCAAGGCATTTCCTACACGGGAAGGGCTCACCGGCTTTGCGCCGCAGTCAAGGCGGGTGCAGCCGGCAGAAACGCGGGTGTTTTAGGCCTCGCGTCGGGCTTCTCGCTCTGCCCTCCGTTCGTCGCCGCGGCTGGCCGTGTCTTCGCGCTCTCCTCAGGGAGCACAGCTGGGACCGTCGGCGGCGGGCTTCTCGGGCTCCTCTACTTTGCCTGCTTCTTCGTGGGCACTTCGGTCTTTTTCCTTCCCCTCTTCGGTCTCCCCTTCGCGAAACGCGGCGTCGAGGGCCTGCGCCGCGTGGCGAGGGTCACGATGATCATGTTAGGCCTCTACTTCTTTTTCGCCCTCGGCATATTCAGGCTGGTCGCATGAACGGCCAGTTGGAGCATTCGATGGAAAACCGACAGACGATACTCGACCCCGCACTCCGCTTGCTCGGCCTGGCAGAGCCGCTGGCCTCCGACAAGGACCGGGCCTCGCTTCCCGTGGCGCTAGTCGTCACCGCCTTCGCGGGCTACTGGACCCTCTTCTTCGTGATGGGGCTCTCGAAAGTCAGCCTCGGCGCACTCCTGGTGAGCGTCTGGTTTATCGGTCTTTTCTACCTCATCATCCGTTCGGGGAAGCCGGCGGTATACCGGCGGGTCTTCTTCGTGTCGATCGCCCTCTTCTTCTTCCCGAGCTTCATCGCGAATCTCGTGGCGGCCCGGGGAAGCATGGCGTTGAGCGCGCAGGATATCTTTGCCAACGAGACGCCGTACTGCCACATCGTGAGCACTATGACCGTCCTGCCGTGGGCGCTCACGCGGACGGTGATCTTCCCGGGGCGGCTCACGGGGAGCTACGCGTCCATATATTCGATGCTCGCCATCTGGCTCGTGGCGAGCCTCACGCTCGGACGGGGCTGGTGCGCCTGGGTCTGCTTCTACGGCGGATGGGACGATCTTTTCTCCCGGGCGCGGAAGAGGGCCCTGATCAGCCTCGAGGGCAAGGAGGCGAGCGTGCGCCGCTTCAGCTATGCGATGCTGGCCTTCGTTGCCCTCGCCTCTCTCGCGAGCCTTTCGGCCGTTTATTGCGTCTGGCTTTGTCCCTTCAAGCTCGTTACCGAGTACCCCGCGATAACAGGCTTCACCGGCTACCTTGCGACAATGATCTTCATCCTGGCATTCTTCGGCCTCGTCGTCGTGATGCCGGCGCTGACGCGCAAGCGCTTCCAGTGCGCCGCATACTGCCCCTTCGGAGCGCTGCAGGGCCTGATCGACGGGATAAGCCCCTTCCGCATCCGCATCGACACAGCGGCCTGCATCGGCTGTGGCGCCTGCGCCCGCGTCTGCCCCGTGCTCGCGATCGACAAAGCTCTCATCGAAGCGAAGAAGGCGGTACCCCACCTGAACTGCGTGAAATGCGGCGAATGTGTCGCCGCATGCCCCAGGGGCGCTATCCGCCTCGCCTTCCGGATAGCCTCGGCGCCGCTCGTCGCCCCTGCGGCCGCGATCACAGCGAAGGCGGACAAGGCGCCGAGCACCTCGGCTCGCGAAAGAAGGATGGGCGCGATGCTCGCCGAGATCGTCCAGCCGCGCATCCTCTTCGCGACGACGGCGTTCGTCTTCGGCATGGTGATCTCGTCGTCCTTCGCAGTCCGCTCGGTCGGCATGGTGATCGTCGCAGTGGCCGGCCTCTTTACGGGAGGGCGCTGAGATGCGGCAACCCGGCTGTTTTTTCAAGCGACACTGGCAAGGGGCGGCGGGCGCGGCCATCGGCGTTTTCTTCCTGATTGCGACACCGCTGTCGTTCATCAACGGGGCCGTACTCCAGAAGACGCTCGAAGCGGTTCTCCACCTCAGGATAGACCCCAGCTATTCGGGGGGCGAGGTCATGGCCGTATTCCGCGACCGCGCGCGAGACGATGTCGGGGCGGGCACGCTCGAGTATCCGCTCGCCGACGAGTTCCAGAACGGGCACGCACTGGATTTGATCAAATACACCGTCCACGAGCCCGTCGTTGACTCCCGAAACGGCGGCTTTGCGAATGCGGATCGCGGCTCGTATTGGCAAGTCGACGTGCTCATGGCGGACCGCGGGCCGGCCTGTGTCCACCTCTATATCGATACCGGCGGAGGCGCCTTGGGCTCAACCCAATCCGCCACGTCGCGGAGCGAGCTCGTCCGCTTCGACCCGGCTCATCCCTGGGACCTCTTCGTCGAGATCGATTTCAAGGACGCGCGGGCCTTCGTCGAAAATGTCTCCAAGACGATCCACCGCCCGCTCACCGTGTTCTCCTTCTCCGAGCGGCGCGGACTCGCTGTCCGCCTGCCCCTCGACATCCCCGAAGTCCAGCGCGTGCTGGACGGTCGCTCGACATGGCACTACGTGCTGGTCGGCGCCTACGACGACTATGCCCCCGGACATTTCATGAAGACCCAGGCAAACGCCAGTCTCCATGCCGGCGGCGGCTCGGTCTCTTCTCTCGAGCCCCGCGTCTACGACTGCCTCGTTCCCCGCGGCGTGAACAAGGCGAAGATGCTCTCTTCCTACGATGATTCCTCGGGCCGCCTCGCCACCGTCGAGCCGGTCGAGGCTCGCAAAGGCGTTGCCCCGGCGGCAAGCGACGAGAAGCGAATCGCCGCACTCGAAGCGTCGGCAGCTGCGGACGCGCACGCCGCCAACGCGGCTCTTCTCCGCGACATCCAGAACAAAACCGGACTCCAGCGGGCCGTCGCTCTGTTCCAGGCCGGCAGGGACGCCGAGGCCCGCGCTGCCTTCACTGCCATCCTCGCTACGGCACCTGAAGACCCGCGCGCCCTCGCCTACCAGGGCGCCCTAACCGCCAAGGAAGGCGGGGCCACCAAAAATCTCGGCGCGGCCATCCGTTTCGTCAACGAAGGCTTCGCGCTGATGGACCGGGCGGTGGCACTCGACCAGAAGGCGGGCACGCCCTTCGCCGACCCACTCGTGGCGCGGGGCATGGTGGCCATCAGCGTGCCGGAAACGGTGTTCAACAAATCGGCGCAAGGCGCGGAGGACTTCGGCGCGGCCGCTGCATGGTTCGAGGGCGCCGGACCAGACTTCGCCGAGACGTGCGCAGAGATGTTCGTAGACCAGGGAATCGCCTTCGAACGCGCAAGCGAGGCGGAAGCGGCCGAAATCTCCTTCATCAAAGCGGCGTCGCTCGACCCGAAAAAGGCCTCGACGATCCTGCAACTCGTGAAGCGGGGATACGAAGAGTAGGACACCACCACCAGAGCGCTCAGGCCATACAGCATCGATGTTGCTTACTCCCGCCATGCGCATTCTCTGCGGTGCCATTGGTGCTTAAACCGGCCTGAGGCGGTAGCGGTAATTGCTCGAGTATTCTGGTCCATCCTTGAGTTCCGTGTCGCGCTTCTTACTGGAAGAGCGGGGCCATTATCATTCGCTTCATAAGATTCTGCCTGGCCCTACGCACCCACCCCGCTGCGGACTGTTGAGGGGCCACGTTCGGCGGTAAATAGACCTTCTCTGAGACTTGACCAAAAAGCATCTTCCTACAAAAAGTTTTGCACAATTACAATACTGGCCATCAGCAAAATGCTACTATTGGGCGTTATGAGAGGAAAGACACTTTCCGAACTCGCCAGCTCCGCGTTCAAAGAACACCGCAGGCTCGTTGCGCCTCTGGCCGGTTTTCCCGGCGTAGAGATGATCGGAAGCACTATCAAGCTGGCACAGCAGAACTTCGGCGAGCATTACAAGGCCATCCGAAGCCTGGTAGACAGCTACTCCCCGGACCTGGTCTTTCCACTGATGGACCTGTCCGTGGAAGCCAACGCACTTGGCCGTTACACCGTCTTCCCGCGTGGCGAATCGGCAACGGTCCCCAAAGACACTTTCGACATGGAAGAGCTCGAAAGCCTCTCGAGGATTAACATCACATTCGACACGAGGCTTATGGGCTATGTAGAAACGATCAAGATGATGAGTGTCTCCCTGCCCCCTTCCATTCTTAAGGGAGCGTACGTCGTAGGGCCTTTTACTCTGGCGGCGCTCATGATGGGGGCGGACGAGGCGGTCATCTCGACAATCCTCGACACAGAAAAACTGCACCGGCTATGTCACTTTACTACAGAGCGCATCCAGGAATACGTGCAGTTGCTCCTTGCTTCAGGTGCGGATGTCATCTGCATACTTGAGCCAACAGGTGTGATGCTCAGCCCCGAACAGTTTTCCGAGTTTTCAGCTATCTACATCCACCACATCACGACGAGCTTCAAGTATAGCGGAGCGAACTTCGTCTACCACACCTGCGGGAACACAATGCACCTCGCCGAGAAAATGGCGCGCGCCGGAGTGCAAGGAGTAAGTCTCGATTCGAGGGATGCTGGCGTCGACTTGCCCGCACTTGCCGAACGATTGCCCCAGGAGGTCGCGATAATCGGCAACATTAGCCCCGCAACAACGATGCGATTTGCGACTCCGGCCGAAGTTAGCAAGGAGGTTGGTGAGCTTTTGAAAGAGATGGAACGGTTCCCGAACTTCGTGCTGAGCACCGGATGCGATCTTCCTCAGGAAACGCCCCCGCAGAACATTCGCGCTTTCATGGAGGCCGGCCGCGCTTGGTAGCGGCGGCGGGTACAGGTGTCTGCACGTGCAGCATTATTCGGCATCATCGAGACCTCCAATGCCAACGGGCAGGAGCCCCACTGAAATCTACGAAAGCTTTTCGACGAGCGCCCGGCTGTAACGCACGGAAGCCTTTCCGCCGCTCCCCAGCCTTGACTCCGCGCAGGTGGGGTGCAGCGGACGCTTATGTCCCTCTCTCGGTTCTGGAGGTGCTCATCGAGCATCCAGCTCGTAGCTCACGATATAGTCGAGTTTTTCTCGGCGGGCAGAAGATAACAAGATAGTCATCGAAGCGCGGACCAGGGGATATGGTCGGTGTCACTTTTGTCGAGTTGTCCGCAGCAAGCCCTTTGAGTCTGGAAGGACAAACCGGCAGCTCTACGATCGGCCAGACACGGATAGCCATCCCTATCGACAATCGCGATGGCTGACAGGTCCACCTTCCTTGTCCGGTTCCCCTCGCAAAGGTGGGCAGATTTCCGCCTTTGCGGGCGTGCCTTCCTCCTAGGTCGAACAGATCAGCGAGGTTCAGAAATCATTTCGTTACTTGAGCACGCGGATTTCGGGTGCGCCAGTGAATACCCCCGTGACGCGCTGCAGTGGCAAGTCCTTCGCCACCTGAGACCTGTAACCACATCAGCGTGCCACGTTTCCGACAGAGTTCGAGGCCTTCCTTTCGAAACACGTGGAGTCTTTGCACCCGGAAACGAGAGAGCACGGCGCGTGAGGTTCGGGCTGCGGCGCACCGCAGTCAGCCGGCCAGGAGTCGCGCAGTCTCTGCAAGACGGCTGCAGAAACCATACTCGTTGTCATACCAAGCTGCAACTGAGATCATGCGGTCACCCATCACCCCGATCAAGGGAAGGTCCACGATCGAGGAGCGGGTATCACCCACAATCCTCGACGAGGCGTATTCATCCTCCAAAACGCCGAGAACCCCGTGAAGCGCCGGTGAGTCTGCAGCCCGGCGAAAAAGCTGCCTCAGTGAATCGGCATCTGTGGCGTGTTCGACGCCGGCCACCAGCTCGACGATGCTCCCAGTTCGCGTGGGCACCCGATATGCTTTTCCGGTGACCTTGAGATCCGGCCAGATGAAAAGCAGAACTTTCGCTGCGCCGGAGGAGCTCGGAATGATGTTTTCCGCCGCAGCCCAGGAATCGCGCCGATCCGCCATGGGCTGGTCGGTAAGCGATTGGGTATTCGTGTAGGAGTGGACGGTCGCGAAGAACCCGCTCGTGATACCGAGGTTCTCCCGCACGATCTTGACCACGGGCGCAAGCGCGTTGGTCGTACAGCTCCCCATGCTGATGATGTGGTGTTTCTTCTCGTCATAAGCGTCGAGGTTGATGCCAGGAAGGAGAACAGCATCGCAGTCTGAAGGGGACTTACTCCCTGCGCTGACAAGGACCTTCTTGGCGCCCCGATTCACGTGAAGCTGCGCGTTCTCCCGTCGCGTGGCGAGCCCGGAACAATCCACCACGACATCAACGCCGAGTGATCCCCAGTCGGGCACCGAAGCCTTCGTGTCAATGAACGCGATTCGCCGATCACCGATGCGAAAGCTGCCTTCGCCGAAGGACACGGGTTCCGGCCACCGGCCGTAGTTGGTGTCAACTTGGAGAAGCGCGGCCATCGTGGCCGGATCCTTGATGTCGCCGATGTGAGTCGGCGCAAAGAGTTTTCGCTCCAGCGCGTTGCGAAGCAAGGTCCTGCCAATCCTGCCGAATCCGTAAATGCCTATCGTTCCCATGTCGTTTTCCTCACGAGTTGAGAATAACATTTGGGAAGCATCACGGCCAACTCATGGGACATTCGCTTCGGCGCTCGAGGCCTGCACGTCTTGCAGATAGCGCTCACGACGCAGCGAAAGACCGGAGAGACTTGCCAAGTTTCGTGTGCCGGACAAGGCGCTCCAGAGCGGGCCGGCTGTGACGAAAGAACATCTGGTCTGCAGGACAGAAGTAGCCAAGGCCGGCTTCACCGTCCATTCTACCGGATGGAAGTCCCTCAGATGGACGCAAAGGTCTATCTGACGACTCACCTGCTCGGCGGGCCAAAACCCCTCAACGCATCCCAGGCCAGCGAACTCTACAAGGTGCACGAGCAACAGGGATGGGGCAGGTCGAAATCCCAGACTGTGGACGTGAGCGGTGCTTTCTTGGCCGTCTCCCCAACTTCGGGCCACAGGTGCCGTCTTGCTTTACTTCAGGCGTTCTCGGTACTCCGTTGGACTCACTCCAACTTCCCTCTTGAAGATTCTCGAGAAATACCCCTGGTCGGGGTACCCACAGAGTGATCCAACCTGCTTGATTTCCATTGTCGGGTGCTCGCTGAGCAGCCTACGGGCATGAGCAATCCGCAAGTCGTGCAGATAGCGCACAGGCGCCAGACCCTCGCAACGCTTAAAAAGACGGGCCAAATAGGGCTGGTTCACGTGAAATCGAAGCGCAAGCTCATTGAGCGATATTTCCTGAGAAAAGTGGTTACGAAGATATTCTTTGACCAATCCGGCTATCTCGTCATGGGCTATTGACGCGACAAAATCGGGATGCTCCGACTCGAACTTTTTTTGCTCAGACTCCAGCTGGACGGCGAGCCGAGTCATAGTCTTTCGAAGCTCGGCTATCTCGATCGGCTTCAGCAGGTAGTCCTTGACGCCGAACTCGAGGGCCGCTTTGGCGTAACCGAAATCATCATACCCACTGATGATGAGAACCTTTACCTCCGGAAAGGCATAATAGACCTCGCGGATCAGAGCGATGCCGTCGAGGACAGGCATTCGGATGTCGGTAACGAGTACGTCAGGGAAAAACTCGCTGATTGCTTCTAGAGCTTCCCGCCCGTCAGCAGCCTCGCAGACGACCTCAAACTCAGGGCAGCATTCCGCCAGCTTCTTAGATAGGTTCTGACGAATGAGCGGCTCGTCTTCAGCGACGATGACCGAGTAGGATCGTCTTTGGCTCACAGGTTCCGCCGATGATGATAGCCGCACCCACTGTGGGGTTGTTCTCGACTCGATACGTGGCTTCGTCGCCATAGAAGATGCGAAGGCGCGTGGAGATATTGAGGAGACCCATGCCGCTAATGGAGAGAGCCGGATCTGGAGGGGATTTCATCCGTATTTCAATCACTTTGCGAAGCCTGTTGAGCTGCACGGCATCAAATCCCGGGCCGTTGTCACGAATGCTTATCTTCCATCGGCCTCCAGACTCTTCCCCATTTATCGAGAGATGCCATGGGGGCCGACTTCGCATGCCATACTTCATTGCGTTCTCGATGATGGGTTGGATGATAAGCTTCGGCACCCGAACCTTCAGCAGATCAGTAGCGATGCTGATATCATAGGACATATCATCGCGAAAGCGAAGCTTCATGCATGCCATGTATCGTCTCGCGTACTCAACCTCTTCCTCGATACTGGCCGTTGAAGACTCACCCGATGATATATAGCGCAGAAGATGTGTCATGTTCGCTACCGTTTCAGAAATTTCACCCCCCATCCCCTCTTCTGCCATAATGCCGATGGTAGTCAGCATGTTGTAAATGAAATGTGGGTCCATCTGGGATTGGAGTGCAAGAAGCGTTGCCTGCACCTCATGTGCTCTCGCCTCAAGAGCCTCGTCCATCGACTCACGCAACTTTCGTTGCATGTTCTGGAATGCAAGTTGAAGTTCCTCGAGCTCGTTGAGGCTTGAGAGCGGTCGGCTGGAGAACTCCTGAGATACTGTATTCCAGTCGAGGCCCTTGAGTGCATCGCGAATCGCGCGCAGAGGAACTGTAAGTCTTGCCGCAAGGCGAGCGGCAATGAGAGTCGAACCCAAGAGGAGGACAAGGCCGAAAAGTAGGATAATCGTGGTAAAGTCGCGAACAGGCTTGAGAAGGAGCCGTTTTTCTTGCAGCACAGCAACCCGCCACTCCGACTCTCCGCTCGAGTCCACCGTTGCGATCTCGTCACGCCCTGTCCCTTGTTCGCGTAGCGTGATAATCCTGCCGTCCGCCGAATTGCGAAGTGCGGTAGAAACAGGCGGCGCCAAGGCTCCCCTATACGGCAAAAGGGACACCCCAGCAGCGTCGAAAACAACTACCCGACTTGACCCTGAGGACATTCCGCGAAAAATCGTATTTGTGAACTGCTCAACCTCTACAACGCCAAGGGTGGAACCATACTCGTCAAAGCAGGTTCGATAGAGTGAAATGTAATTCTGGTCCTGATCCGCCGGGAAAATCCTTCCTAAGATCGAGTCCTTATGTGGCAAGGAAAAATGCTTCGTACCTGAGGTGAGATCCATCCCGGAAAGCCAGGGAACATCGAAC
>Ga0326728_10005858_pt1 | contig 33864 bp, 25 predicted proteins | sample MB3enrmetagenome_FD_207602 | JGI IMG/M metagenome (GOLD analysis project Ga0326728, IMG submission 207602) | Lab enriched peat soil microbial communities from McLean, Ithaca, NY, United States - MB31MN | ecosystem: Environmental > Terrestrial > Soil > Wetlands > Peat | place: USA: New York...
GTCTCCTGAACTCAAGTTCACTGGATCATGATGGCGGGTTATTCATAACCGGGCCGGCCTTTGTATCCGGATGCGGCGTCAAGTGTGTGGAGGCTTCAGTTGCTTAAGAACGAAGGGGCCGCCCCCCCGGATTTGCATGTTGGAAACGGGCTTGAAGCGCTAAACGCAAGCCGCTTGAATCCACTATCACGATGATGTATCCTGCCGGAAAGGGGTCAAAGAAAAAGGTTTTCAAACAGACCCTGCACTGATATCCCGCCATGGCCGATTCAAACAGGTATTGCCGCGCAGGTATGATTCGGTATGAAAGGAGACATATGATAGACATCTGGGTAAAGCTCGTTTCGAATCAGTTTGAACTTGCTCTGAACCTGACCCGAGCGGCCTTTGGACTCGGCGAAAGGGAAGCACCGGTATCCGTACATATTGATCCCGCGACGGCTATGGTCCCTGAGCAGGCTGATGCGGTCGCCGCAAATCCGATGGATGAACCGCAAAAAACAGGCCGGGAAGAAGAACGGCTTGCCGCCGTTGTGTCCGAGGCGGAGGCCGAGACCCCGAGGAAAGCCGCACCGCTCTCCGGCAGAGGCGCCGGGAAGATTCCAGGGCGCCAAATTAAGGGCCGAACCGGTAGTGCTCAAGCTGAAGGGGCCACGATTGCCGGTATCATATCTTTTCTCGAATCCGCACACATGGGTGCAACGGTCCGGGAGGTGGCGGAACACCTGGAAATGGACAAGAAAAGTATTCTTCCACTCCTGAAGACATTGGTCAAGGAGAAGAGAATCGATGAACTGCTCGGGCGGTACTGTGTGCTAAAAAGTTGATCTCTCCCCGTTTTTGAAGCTGTCCGAACCGGAGCTTTTGCTCTGCATGGAACGGTTGAGCCTGCAAATGCAGCCAGTTCTTTAGACAGGCTGTCAAGAGGAGGATCACGATGTCTGATACTAGAATAGTCGCTATGTTATCTCTTAAAGGTGGAGTGGGAAAAACCACATCGGCTGTAAACATTGCCTGCTGCCTCGCACAAGCCGGAAAGAAGACGCTCCTGGTGGACCTAGATCCATACACTGGAGCGACATCCCACCTGGGAATCAAACTCGAACCTGCAAGCAGGACTGTCACGGACGTGCTGTGCAATCCGAATGGAAACATTTCGGAAGCTATATACAATACTGCAACGGCAAACCTCTATGTTGCCGCTTCCGACGAGAGCCTGGCAAGCTGTGAATCGGAGTTGAACGCAGAGATAGGCAAGGAGAGTATCCTCTTCGAGCGCTTTGCGGGACATGCGAGCGAATATGATTTCGTAATTATGGATCTACCCCCTATCTCGCCCTTTCTGATGGTGAATGCGTTACGAATGAGCCGGGAAGTGCTCGTTCCATTTAGAACAGCTTTTTTAGACCTGAAAGTTGCGGAGGATATCAACGAACTCGTCGAAAAGGTCAGGCGCAGATTGAATCCCGATATCAGGATACTTGGTTATTTCGGCACCATGTCAAACCTTCGCACCAAAGAGTCCCGGCTGTCGGTTGAAGACATGAGAAGAAGATATGGCGAGAAGGTTTTCAGGACCGTAATACCTGCCTGTACCAGAGTGGCCGAAGCTCCACGCAGCGGAGCTTCAGCAACGGATTACGCGCGGTCGTCAAGTGGCGCCAAAGCTTACAGAGAGCTGGTCAAGGAAGTATTTGACGTTTGACCCGGAAAAGAGAACGGCCATATTTACACTCTCCCGCAAATTTGAGCAGGAGCAGAGATATAAAGAAACCAGGGAAATACTTGTCGGGCAGAGGGCGAACGAGTGAAACATGGTGGCGTGCTTCCCGATCTGCTTTTGATTCCGGGTCTTCTTTGCGACGAACGCCTCTGGGCGGCGCAAACGGAGGCGTTAGCCGGCTCGGCGCATGGTCAAACTTCTGACCTCACCGCGCACGAGTCCATCGCAGCGATGGCGGAAGCCGTCCTTAGCCAGGCCCCGGTGCGGTTTGCCATGGCCGGATTCTCGATGGGTGGGTGCATCGCACTGGAGGTCGTTGCCCGGGCGCCGGGCCGCGTATGCCGTCTGGCGTTGCTGAGCACCAGCGCCCACGGGCTGTTGCCACCGGTTCGCCGGCAACTACGGGACTCGATCTCCGGCATAGAAGCCGGCGGGTTCGACGCCTACCTTGCGGATGCCTTTCCCCGCTACGTAGCCCCCGAACGGATACATGACCAAGCGCTGTGGGAAGCCTTCGCCGCTATGGGCAAGAGCCTCGGCCCGGCCGTCGCGGTCCGGCAGATACGGGCGCTGCTTGAGTACCCTGGATTCTGCGGCGATCTCGGACGGATCGATTGTCCTACGGTTGTGATCTGCGGGCGAGAGGATCGGCGCACCCCTGTGGCGGCCCACGAAGAGTTGGCCGGGCTAATCCCGGGCGCGAAGCTCAGGGTGATCGAGCGGGCCGGCCATTTCACCCCGCTCGAAGAGCCGCAGGCAGTCACTTGCGCGTTGCGCGACTGGCTGCAGGTACCGGCTTAGGACTGGTCTAACAAATCGTTGAACAGGGCCGGCAGAAAAGGGAGTTTGCCTCCCGGTGAACTCCGGTGTTATTCGCGCCATGCTTTCGCGAAAACCGTAAATGCGGGATCTTTCGAGATTGAGCGCTTTCCTTAACGATATTGTCGGGTACATCCACCGTCGACCCGATAACATCCCATTACTCTTTTTTCCCAGCCTACATAATTGATGCGATCAACTGATGTCTTATTGTAATGCGAGCAAGAGATATCGGTGCCGCACGGCAGCCGCCGAACAGAAACACAGGCCGGTGCGTTGGAATAGACCCTTTTCAAATTGGAATCCCAGATGCCCCCTGCTTCGAGAGGAGAAATATGATGAGTGCTCCCGAAAAAGAAACGGCGTCACAATCCGATGATACAATGCGCATCTGGTATCAGAGCTTCGTCGATCTTCAGCAGCAACAATCATACATCGAACGTCTAAAGGAGGGCTTGCATTCCTATGCCGAGCCCAAGACCGCTTTCGACGTCCACGGCATTGATCCCCCGGACAGGTACTTGCATCCTCTCACGGAATTCCGCTGCGCTTCCCGCACTATTCGCAATGCTATCGAGGCAGAGCAACTGGGCTATGATGCTTTCGTCATCGGTCACTTTCAGGAACCGGGACTCCTGGAAAGCAGGGCAACCATCGACATCCCGGTCGTGGGACTCGGTGAGGCAACGATGCTCTACGCGTGCAGCCTGGGCCGAAAGGTGGGCCTTGTAACTATAAACCCGGTATTCATTCCATGGCATCAAGAGCAAATTGCTCACTACGGACTGGAAAAGCGTGTGATCGATGTTTCTTCAATTGATGCTCAGGTATCCACTTTCACCCGGGCTTTCCAAGACGAGAGTACCTACTTGAAAGTCCGGGAGGAATTTGTGAGACAAGCGAAACCGCTATTGAAGAAAGGCGTAGAAGTAATCATACCAGCCGGTGGACTGCCAATGCTGCTTTTCGCGCGCGAACGCGAGTTCATCATTGATGGTGCGGTGGTGCTCAACGGGATTGCAGTCATAGCAAAAGCTGCAGAAATGTCCGTGAAGCTGCATCGCCTTACCGGAGTAGTCGCCAGTCGCGCCGGTACATTTGCCAAAGCTCCGGCTGAGGCGGTCAAAGAATTCCTCGCGAGCGCAGGAAATTAAGCGTCCCGTTCCAGGGTGCAAAAGGGGCCACTCGAGAATTCGAGGTCATCCTCCGTTAAGCTGAGCATTGCCTGGTGCATAGCATTGCCTTTGAATGAGAAGGGATAATTTCGGCGGGGCGGGGCATTGATTTTACCCGGGGTTTTCCTGAAGAGAGTCCGCGAGAGCCGTTCATGTGGTAATTAGCCGTGTTGTTAACAAGTTTTTATGACAGGGGTGGGCGTCAATGCCGAAAATAGAGCATGTTCAGGTTTTGACGATTATGAACCGGGGACCCTTCGGGGTGAGAACACCACGAGATTTCGGGCGTCATTAGTCTGACGCATCTCAACGCGCGAAAATAGCAAAAACAGCCAAAAATCGAACAAAAACTGCCGCAAATTCGGGAAATACAGCTATTCTCTGCATCTAGCGGCTATTCCAGCCTGCGACCTTTTCCTCTAATCGCTCTCCGCGTCTACACTGCGTAACAATGGGCACGCATATTGCCATGTCTCTGCCCAAACTACCGTAACAAATGGTTAGTCGGTCGATACGGGAACGGATGCTTCGCCGTATTTTCAGAAAACCGGTGCTCAGCCTTTAATCAAATCTTTGGTTATGGGGATTACCGAGCCAAACCCTGTCAAATCGGGGTTTCCGAAAACCTGGATGGTCCAGCTCGTCAAGGGGCGATCTGTTGATCTCCAATCGCTCAAAGTCCCAGTGTGAGAGCGCCGACAACTATGCATAAGGATGAATTAATGACACGATTTAGGGGTTTCGACGTGCCAAGTGGAGTGTGCCTTTCATTGGTAATATTTTTGACCATGTCAGCAACCATTTTCGATAAGCCGGTCAACGCTTTGACGATTTCGGCCGGTGAGCCATTCAGAGGCTGTCTGATCAACGGCGTCCAATTCCCTTCACAATTGCACGGCTACAAACTGTTAGATGAAAACAGAAGCTTCACCACCCCGGAAGTGGTGGGAGCATTGCTCGAAGCGGCTGAGAAATTCAAGTCCAGGTATCCTGATTCCTGTGACATCGTTTTGGGTGATTTTTCATGTAAGGGCGGAGGGCGGCTCAAGGGCCACAAATCGCACCAGAACGGGCGTGATGTGGACATCGGGCTGTTTGCGAAAGACAATGCCCCATTGGAGCGCCTGGTCCCTATGAATTCCGGGAGGCTCGACGTTGCCAAGACATGGTGCTTGATCCGGAGTCTGCTCAACACGCAGCGCGTGGAGTGTATTTATCTGGACAGGAGTATCCAGGTGCCGCTGTATCAGCATGCACTGAGTGAGGGAGAAAATCCCGATGATTTGTCTAAAATCTTTGCGAGTGCAGGGGGCAGAGGAAAATCGGATTGTCTTATTCAACATGTGCCCGGCCATCGCAACCACATGCATGTCCGGTTTTTTACTCCCTGGTCGACCTTTGCAGGCACACTCAAGGAAATAGACCCCCGGAGACTGATGGTGATTGAAACTGCACAGTGGTTCTGCCCTCAACCGCAGGCCAACCTCTCTGCCAGGGGCAGCGAGACCGAGTTGAACCAAATGGCGAAGTACAACGGGGTCATGCTCAGGGCTAACTGATTACTGAGACAGGGACAATTTGACTCTGACCGTAATTTCTTTTGCGCAATGAGAATTCAATTCCGGCATTGCGTTGGGAGAAGGGTGGGCCGGATTAACTGGAACCGGCAATCCGGTGCGATGCCTTGATTTCATCAGGTCTAAATACCATAGGTTATCGGCATCCGGCCCGACCCCGACCCCATAATTACTGGCACAATAATCCCAGGGGCGTAGAGAGCGCGGGGAGACACCTGACGTGTTGACAGATACGGTTTTTCCCGATTCACCCATTGGCCTGCCTGACAGGCGTCAACATCTCGGGGTTTTTCGTCTCGTCTTGCGCCATGAGTTCCATGAGGAGCCTGAAAACCGGACCCGGCCGGCCGTCTCCAATCCTGTTTCCATCATATTCGACAACGGGAAGGATAGTGCAAGAAGTCCCGAAAATCATAACTTCAGCAGCGCCGTAGGCCTGTTCGGGAGTTATATCCGCTTCGGATGACGCGCTAAGTTGGGCGCCCATCAATCCACCGGCGATCTCCATTGCGCGCGTTACCGTAATCCCCCGGAGAGTGCGCGAGAAGCGCGGAATAAGAAGTTCACCCTTTTTCGTTACGATGCCTACGTTTTCCGACGCCCCCTCGGCAAGGAACCCCCTCTCGTCGAGTGAAACGGAAAAATCGGCGCCTCGTTGCACCGCCTCTTTTTTCATCAGCACATTCGGAAGGTAGTTGCAGCTTTTCACGGTCGCAAAATAGTCGGTTTTAATCGGAACGCCGGTGGTGACAAGTTTGACGCCTCTTTCATATTTTTCAGGCTCAGCAGGCTCACGGGCAACAACTATTACGTAGAGCTGGCTTCCAACAGTTTCATAGGGATTGGCGGAATAGCTGCCGGGGCCTCTTGATATGAAAAGCCGCACGAGGCAGGTCCCGTTGTTCCCGGCCAGCACTGTCTCACGAACTATCTCGATGAGGCGCTCATCATCTACCGGCGGCTCCAGGAAAGATGCCGCCATAGAACGCTTCATCCTGTCGAGATGCCTGGCAAGAGCATATATATTCCAGTCAGTGCACTTGAACACTTCGAATACTCCGTCCCCCCGATGGACCATATGATCGTCAAGGGGCAGCATCATGAGTGCGGGATCGGTAACGATACCGCCATACCAGCTCGAGTAGACGGCAAGATAATTTGCAAGATAAGGCTGCCTCATGGAAAGTAATTTGTCTATTACCTGGTCGAAACTTAATAAGGGTACAAACATATGTTCACTCCAGCCATGAAAGCTCGGGGGAGTAAAATCTCGTCCGGTTCTTTCGGCGGTAAAGGTTTATCTGTCAGCCCGGGCTTTGTGGTCTTAAAAGCGCCGGCACCCTGTTGCCCTATTTAAGTTAGTATATTATGTTTTCTTCGTCCATAACAACGGTGTTCCTGCCGGCATGGCGGGGCATGCAATCCAGTTTGATCGAGTCCGAATGAAGATAGAGTCTCTCGTTTTCGACTTTGACGGTACCCTTGCCGAATTGCGGCTTGATTTCGCGGAGATGAAACTGCGGCTGAACTCGCTTGCAGAAAGCTACATTGCCCCAGCTCCGCCGCCGCCTTTCCTGCCCGTCCTGGAATGGCTTACCTGGCTGGAGATGAGCATTCGAGAGTCATCTGGAGACCGGGCCAACGGGTTTAGAAAGCAGGCCATGACTCTGATTTGCGAAATGGAACTGCAAGCCGCAGCGAGGGGGGCACTTTTTCCATTCACCAGGCCGCTTTTGAAGGCCCTGGCCGAAAAAGGCGCCAAGACTGCGATCATAACCAGAAACTGTGACGCTGCTGTGCGGCTCGTCTTTCCGGACGTATCCGACTACTGCTCCTTTTTTTCACGCGACCATGTCCCGTCCCCCAAACCTGACCCGGCTCACCTGATCCATGCGCTTGATTCCATTGGCGCCGCTCCGCAGTCGGCCATCATGATTGGCGATCATCCCCTGGACATTCAGACCGGCAGGGCTGCCGGGGTGATGACTGCCGGTGTCTGCAGCGGCAACAGCAGCAGCGATGAACTCCTGCTAGCGGGGGCCGACTGGGTTGCAGACGATTGTCAGCAATTGATCGAGCTTTTCTCCAAAGAGGGGTTCATCTGAGAGATTGAAAGGGACATCTGCGTGCAAACTTTGCCAAAATGCCTGCTGCTTCCGATAGACGGGACCAACGAGTCGCTTCGGCCGGTTCCATTCATCAGCCGGCTATACCCGGTGTCGGAAGTCAGCCTGATCCTGTGCTACTTCTCTCCATCGGTTCCGCCGGTCTACTCCGGCGATGTGGCCCCGTCCCGCGAACTGCTGAGAAAGAAGAGGGAATTCTTTCAAGGCCGTCATCAGGATGTACGCCGCATCTTCGATCATGCCAAAGACGCACTCGTAAAGGCGGGTTTTTCCGAGGAACTGATACAGGAGCACATCCAGCAAGGGCAAATGAGCGTCGCAAAACAGGCATGCCTTCTTGCAGACATCAGAAAGGTCGATGCGGTTATTGTCCAGAAGCGGGTTTCAAGCAGCCTGGAGGGTTTTGTCAAAGGAGATACCGCATCGGCACTTCTCGAGCACTGTCTGGCAAGTCCGGTCTGGTTCACCGAAGGCGAAATCGACCCGAAAAGAGCCGCGATATGCATTGTGGACGAGGATGCTTCATTGCGGGTGGCAGACCATGCCGGCTACATGCTTTCCGGCACCGGCGCCGAGATTACGCTCCTTCACTCGGCCAGAAATGCCTTGTATCCAGTTTCATGCCGCCCTTCCGATGCAGTCAATAAGCTGGCTGACTACGCCAATACGACCACGAGGCGCGCACAGCTCTCATACCTCTTGAAGGCAGCCTCGATGCTGGTGGATTACGGACTCGACGAGAGCCGGATTCAGATAACGCTGATTCCCAACGGGGGCGATACTGCCGGCGAAATCCTTTCCTGGTGCGCATCTAACGGAGTCGGGATAATAGGGCTTGGGCATTCTAAACCGGAAGGAATCTGGAGCTTTTTGAAAACCTCGGTTACCAGGAAAATCCTTGCGGATTTCAAGAACATGGCAATCTGGGTAGCTCAGTGACGGAAAATCGAAGGACAGATGTCGCATAATCCGGAAAGAGGGATTTAAGGCGCCCCTTCGCGGAGCGTCGAGGTCTCCGGCTGCGGCCCGGCCACTTATCCGCGCACTTTCTTGCCAGTATCTGCCTGCCCGGCTGATTGTTTCTTGGATTTCTTCGGGGTCCGCGCAGGTTGGGTGCCGGTATCCTGGGCCGCTACACGTTTGGGCGCGGGCTGAGCGCTGGTATCCTGGGCCGCTGCACGTTTGGCCGCGGGCTGAGTGCGTTTCTTTTTCTTCAGGTCTTCGTAGGCGATTAGAATCGGGCTCGCCACAAACACGGACGAATAACTTCCGGTCACTACTCCTATCAGCATCGCAAAGCTGAAATCGTGGATTACAGTGCCGCCAAAAAGGAAAAGGCAAAGAATCACGAAAAATACGGTCATCGACGTCAGGACCGTTCGGCTAAGGGTCTGGTTTATTGCTCCGTTTATCATGTCGCTGAATTTAATCTTTTTGTCCTTGTTGCGATTTTCGCGGATTCGGTCGTATACGATGATCGTGTCGTTGAGCGAATAGCCGGAGAGGGTCAAGAGGGCGGCAAAAACCTCCAGGGAGAATTCTTTATTGACAAGCGCAAAAATCCCAACCGTTATCAGAATGTCGTGCACGAGTGAGAGCAGCGCGCCGAGCGCATACGGGAGCTGAAGAAACCAACAGAGCGCAAGAGTGACGACAATGGCTCCCCCGATCAGATACACGGCGCTTAACCCGATCGCCTCCAGCAGATAAATTCCCACTATCAGGACGCCTCCCATTATGAGGCTGCTCGTCCACTTGAATTCAAATCGTCCGGAAATATAGATGGCGATCAGCAGTAAAGCGTAAAAGATGGCATAGAGAGCCTTCTGCCGGAGGTCATGCCCCACCTTCGGTCCCACCATCTCCACGCGCAATACCTGCTGCCCGGGCCCATAAGCTTTGTTGAGTTCCCCTTCGATCTGGTTTGAAAGGCTCCCCAGTTCCTCGTGAATGGCGTCGGTGCGGACCAGGTATTCATTGTCGTTTTTTGAGCCTATCTGCTGGACGACAGCGTGTGAGACGATTCCCTGGAGCGCGTTGCGGATGTCGTCCGGACTGGTAGCCTTACTGAATTTCACCTGGATTAACGTACCGCCGGCAAAATCGACGCCCATCTTGAGCCCGCCGCGCATGAACAGGGTGAGGAGCCCAAAAAGAATGATAGCGCCGGAAAGCATGAAAGCCTTGTAGCGCATTCCGACGAAGTTGATATTGATATCAGGTTTTATAAGTTGCATTCGCTTTCCTTATGGTTCTGCGCTAGATGCTCAGCTCTTTTACCCGCCGCTCGGTTAGAAGATAGTCAAAGATTATCCTGGTTACGAAGATCGCCGTAAACATGTTTGCCGCCAGACCGAAAAAGAGGGTAACCGCAAAACCCCTTACGGGACCCGTACCGAACCCATAGAGAACCAGCGCCGCGATCGCGCTGGTGACGTTTGCGTCCATGATCGTTATGGTTGCGCGCTGGTACCCAGTATCGATAGCTGCGCGGGGCGTTTTGCCCAGCCGCAGTTCCTCTCGTATTCGTTCGTATATCAGAACGTTTGCGTCAACGGCAATCCCGATGGTCAGCGCGATACCGGCGATGCCCGGCAGCGTGAGAGTTGCACTGATAAGGGCCATCAATGCCAGTATTAGTAAGATATTCATGGCAAGGGCCAAGTCCGCAATCACTCCCGAGAACTTGTAGTAAACCATCATGAACAGGATAATGCCCAGTCCGCCGAAGGCCGAGGCCAGGATTCCACTCTTTATTGAGTCAGCGCCCAGTGCCGGCCCTACCGTGCGCTGCTCGAGAATTATGACGCGTGCAGGCAGCCTGCCGGTACGCAGGGCTATCGCCAGTACCTTGGCTTCTTCGTCGGTGTAGGAGCCTTCGATGACCGCAGTACCGTTGGGGATGCGCTCCTTGATTACGGGGTCCGAATAAACGACACCGTCCAGGACTATTGCCAGCTTGCGGCCAACATTTTCCGACGTGAGGCGGTCGAACATTTTGGCGCCCTGCGGATCGAAATTAAGCGAGATATGTGCCTCGCCAAACGATCGTCCGCCTATTCCAACTTTGGCATCCGTAATATACTGACCCGTGAGCACAGTTTTATCTTCAAGGGCGACCTTGGTTTCCGACGTGTTTCGGTCCGACGGCCTCATCGGATAGACCTTTACGCCCGGAGGGAGTTTATTATCGCGCATTTCCTGATCCGTAACGTTTTGCGCTACCAGCTTGAACTCGAGGACCGCCGTCTTCCCGATGAGGTTTATGGCTTCCTGGGGGTCTTTTATTCCGGGAAGTTCAACCAGTATCCGGTCGCCGGCTTCAGGCCTGATATCAGGCTCGCTCACCCCGAACTGGTCGATCCGGTTACGGATGGTCTCGAGGGCCTGGCCCACCGCCATGGTTTCAAGGTCGTTGATTTTCTTCTGGTCCAGGGTGAGAAGGACCCGCGTTCCGTCAGGCGTAGTCTCGGTGGTGGCGGGTTTCAGCCATGGGAAATCACCTTTTATCGAGTCGTTGAAGTCGTTTAGCTGCTCGCTCGCGGGCAGGATCACTTCGATGTCCCACTTGCCCGTTTTGGCTACCTTGGTAAATCCGACTTTTTTCGCGCGCAGAGCATCCTTGATCTGCTCAACATACGTTTCGGCAGCATTTTCGACCGCCTCGTTCGCTTCAACCTCCAGCACGAGGTGGATACCACCCTGGAGATCCAGGCCGAGATGGATCTTATCGGGCAGGATAGCCGTCAACCCCGGCAGGCGAGTTGAAGTGAAAGTCGGTATGAGGCAAAAAATACCGGCAATAAGAATTATTGAAACTGTAAGCGCACGAATTCCTAAGCTTTTCAATTACGTCCTCCAACCAACCGGGACCGTGTTCATAAGAAGCCGCATCCGGAAATATCCGGCCGGGAAGATCTCCGGGTCCGGCGAATATTTCATCCGATCAGGATTCTTTGGCCGATTCTTTTTCCGGGGCCGCTTCGCTCTTCGAGATAAGCCCGCCGACCGCGCTCCGGTTGACTTTTACGCGGACTCTATCGGCAATCTCGATGGTGAGAACGTTCTCATCGAGACCTGTTATCTTGCCACGCAGTCCGCCGGCGGTGAAAATTGTGTCGCCCTTCTGAAGGTTTGCCAGCATCTGCTTTTGTTCTTTTTGCCGCTTCTGCTGAGGGCGAATCAGCAGAAAATAAAAGATCGCAAGCATTGCGATCATGAGAAACATCGGATTGCCAAGGTTCAACATTCCGGGCAGCCCGCCCGCGCCCCCCGCGTCCTGTGCGAACGCATCGGCAGCATATGCCAATCCAGCAAAAATCATCGGTTTCCTCCAGAATTTGAATATTTTGAAGCTGCTGCTTCCATTCCATGCCCGTATTTTAACCTGAAACTAAAGCTCGAAATTAAACGATATTCCCGGATGAATGTCAATCCGTAACGGAAAAAATATCGCGGCAGGACAATACTGTGGAAATGCTTTAATCGGGGAAGAATAAAAAAACTCGGTTTTTCGCTAAGGCGGCGTGGCTTTTCCGAAAGGTAGAGATTAATTGACGATCACCAAAAACACATTACTTTATAAATACTCAAAACCTGGAGGGGAAGCTTTGCGTGCAGTGGTAAATCTTGCCCTTTTTATTGCTCTGCTCTTTGTCCCTTTTTCCGCTCTTGCCGGACCTCCATTCTTGACGGACGACCCCGAACCCGTCGAATACCAACACTGGGAGATATATCTTGCATCCCTGTACAAGAACGACCGGAACGGTGTAAGCGCAACGGCGCCGCATGTCGAAGTCAACTATGGGATCGCGCCCAACTTTCAGATTCATGTCCTTCTTCCCATGGAATACGCCAAGTCCGCCGGGCTGCCCTCTCATTATGGTTATGGCGACACGGAGTTGGGGGTCAAATGGCGTTTTTTTGAAAACGAAGACGCCAGGTTCATGGCCGGCGCCTATCCTCTTCTCGAAGTTCCTACCGGTGAGGAATCAAGAGGGCTGGGGAACGGTGATGCCCAGGTGTTCTTACCCATCTGGCTTCAGAAAGGCTGGGGGCCATGGCTGACGTATGGCGGAGGCGGCTACTGGATAAATCCCGGCGATGGGCACAAGGATTTCTGGTTTTTGGGATGGCTGGTTCAACGTGAATTGAATAAGTATCTTACCCTCGGGGCGGAGCTTTTCTACGAAACCCCTCGCGAGACTGACGATGAGCGCCACTTTGGATTTAATGTCGGTTCCATAATCAATATAACTGAAAATCACCACATTCTATTGTCTGCCGGCACAGACATGATCGGCCCTACCGGTTTTTACTCCTATATTGCCTATCAGCTTACCTTCGGGCCTGAAAAGCAGACAGGTCCGGCCCAGACGCATTTACCGGCGGGCGGATTTTCCATGGGCCTGCTGTAAAGAGGGCGGTCCGACCGCCTAAAGCCCGACTTTTTTTCTCATCTCACTCGTGATTTGCTGCCGAACCGAGAAATAATCTGCCCAGGGGTCCTCTTTTAGTGCTGCCAATCTGTGCCGGATATTGCGGATGTTGTAGCTGTCCGGTTTGAGGTCCGCAGTGAGTTCATCCCACGCCACAGGTGTCGATATGGGCGCACCTTGCCTGCTCCTTGTCGAATAGGCCGCTATGCTTGTCGCCCCACGCCCGTTTCTCAGATAATCGATGAAGATTTTGCCCTTGCGCTTCTCCTTGGACATGGTGGCGATATATTCTGCTGGGGTCTCCCGGACGACGCTCTCCGCAACTGCCCTGGAAAACGCCTTGACCGTATCCCAGTCGGCTTGAGGCGTGAGAGGGACCACAATGTGCAGCCCTTTGCCGCCGGTTGTCTTTACAAAGCTTGCCAGGCCCAGTTCTGAAAGCCGTTCGCGCATGAGCCGGGCAGCTTTGATCATGCCGGGCCACTCGACTTCAGGGGCTGGATCGAGGTCGAATACCATCATATCGGGCTGCTCCAGCTTATCTTCCCGGCTACCCCAGACATGTATTTCCAAGGCCCCCATCTGGACAAGCGCTATGACCCCGTCGATATTGTCGGCGACGCTGTAGTACACCCGTCCGCCTTTTTCCACTATCGGAATGGACCTGAGGGCCTCAGGGGCAGCATCCCCGAGGTGTTTCTGAAAGAAGCACTCATGTCCCCGTCCTTCAGGGCAGCGTACGACTGTAAGCGGACGCTTTGCGATATGAGGCATTATCCAGTTGTCTATATCGGCGTAGTATTCGGCCAGTGCGCGCTTCGTAATTCCGATTTCCGGATATAGCACCCGATCGGGATTCGAAAGGGCCACACTGAAGGGACTTCTTTCATTGGTTTTTGGTTTGTCCCCCTCGGGCGGCTTTGGATCAGTCGATGTCCGGTTTTTCTCCGCATCGGCGTTCGAAGCTTTTTCCTGAGGATTTTCCCGGACAACATCCCCTGGGTTTTTATCCGCCCTTAATCCTTTGAAAGAGGGGTGACGAAGAATGCCGTCCTCTGTCCAGGCGCTGAATTCCACTTCGGCGACGAGCTCCGGCCTGGCCCAGTGTACTCCTTTTGCCTCATAACCGGCGGGAGGATTGATAAATGGCGGCTTGCCGGTTTCTATTGCCATGAGTCGTTCAGAAAGAGCTTCGAGGGTTTTCTCACTAAAACCGGCGCCGACTTTTCCCGAATAGACCAATCCGCCGCCCGGATCAAAGTACCCGAGCAGCAGCGCCCCAAAGCCGGCCCTTGATCCTCCCGGATCGGTGTACCCGCCGATAACGAATTCCTGCCTCATAAAGCATTTGACCTTGAGCCAGTTCCGGGAGCGCTTTTGCTCATAAATGCCGTCGGCCCTTTTAGAGATTATGCCCTCAAGCTCAAGCCGGCACGCGTTCTGGAAAACGGTCTCCCCCTGTCCTTGGATATGGTCGGCATAGAGAATCGGCGGTCCCTCACGAACAATGTTTCGCAAAAGCTTTTTTCGCTCTACGAGCGGGGTCTGCGTCACATCGTAGCCCGCACAGAAGGCAATATCGAAAACAAAGTAAACGAGCCTGCCGCTCCTGATCCCCTGGAGGCTGTTCTGAAGCGCCTGAAAATCGGTCCTCCCCTGCTGATCGACAACGACAATCTCTCCGTCCAGAATTGCGCTTTCAACCGGAATTTGAGCTGCAGCTTCGGTTATTTCGGGAAACCGGTCCGTCCATTGCTTTCCATTTCGTGAAAAAAGCCTCGCCTGCCCACCCGATAGTACACACTCGATTCGATATCCGTCGTATTTTATTTCATGGAGCCAGTTTTCACCCTGAGGCGGTTTGCTGACCAATGTAGCCAGTTGGAGATCGATAAAGCCCGGCTGCCTGGCCGGGCGGGCGCCGGGCAGGCCGGCCGGGTCGATCCTTACAGGCGAGGCTTCCGCCTTCCCGCCAGGGGAACGAAGGGATTCCGGCTGCGAGATTTCATCCGGGACTCCGTCGCGCAGCAGCTCTTCTCCTTCGTACCAGAATTTCTCGCGCTGAGACGTGATCTCCTGCATGGTTCTTCCGCTCGCAACGCTCCGGTTCATGGTTTCGACCGGCTCGGGGTCTGATCCCGAAATGGCCTCAGAGTCGCGCTTTTTTATAAGCAGCCAGTTTTTACCATCTCCTCCGGCTTTTCCTTTCATCCTGGCGAGCACCCAACTCCCTTTGAGCTTCTCGCCGTGGAGCTTAAATTTGAAGTCGCCTTTGGCGTAGCCCTCCCGCGGGTCGCCCTCCGGCTCCCACGTGCCACGATCCCAGAGCATGACCGTTCCCCCTCCATACTCTGCCTCGGGGATTATGCCCTCAAATGTGCCGTATTCTATCGGATGGTCTTCCACGTGGACCGCAAGTCTCTTGTCGGCCGGGTTGAGGCTCGGGCCTTTAGGCACTGCCCAGCTCTTGAGAACCCCGTCAAGCTCCAGGCGCAGGTCGTAATGAAGATGGCTTGCGGCGTGTTTCTGGATTATATAGAGATTGCCCGCCGGACTTGCATCGACCTTGCCCGCCGGCTCGGGGGTGCGTTCGAAGCGGCGTTTTTTAAGATATGTCTCAAGTCCCATGTGCTAAAGTTTCCCGGGTGGATTTCAATTATTTTCACTTGAGTAATTGTAAATATTTAGGTAGGCATTACTCGCACCGGAAGCAAAGACTCCGAGGGAATTATTCACACTTTTGCCGGAAAATCCGGCTGTTTTAACCTGACCTTTCACTTGATCCGGATAGTATATGAGCAGGCCCGGCGATCAGTTGACAAAAAGGATGGAGAAAGCGCTGCTGCTGAACGAACGTTTTGGCCGCGCATGCCTGAACGACCCGGAAACGGGCAGGCTGCTCCGGAACCTTCGGGAACTCATTTGCAGGACGGACTCAGCCATGCTCCAATCAGGGGTTGCATCCGCATGTACCGGATGCGCCGGCAGCAAAGGGAGTTGCTGTTTCAGGGAAATGGGTGAGAGCTACGGATCCATCGGGCTTTTTGTCAATCTGCTGCTCGGATCGGCCCTGCCCGACAATACGGATTTTCCCGCAAGCTGCCATTTTGTGGGAGACAGGGGGTGCAAACTTCAGGCTCGGCAATCTTTCTGTCTGAACTACTTCTGCCCGGACCTCAAGAACTTTCTCGGGAAGCAAACGATCCTCAGGATTCAGCAGCAGGTCGGAGAACAGCTCATTGCCGGCTGGGAACTGGAACGTGCTCTGGCAAGGCATATTGCGGGTGCAGAAAAGCCGGAGCAAAGTGGACGACAATCTTGCAGTGAGTAAAGACGAACCCGATCGAAATCGCTATAGCCGGCAAAAACATACTGTATATTTAAGCAGATAGCTGGACAGGGCAGGTTTGGAATGTTTGGCCGCAATGGGAAATATTGTGCATTTTTTCTTGACTTAGGCCCCAGCTTGTACTATTTGTCGCATTGTTCGTTTACCTCCTAAGTGTTGTCCTCCCCTGGCGTTTGGGGGAACCCCAGGGGAGGAAACATTTAAGCGACCCATCCTGCAACGTCCCGGATTTTTCCATAGGGCCCTTCTTTGAGGGGCCGTTTGCCAACGTGAGGGCGCAATCCGCACGGATGGCTCTTCGTGGCCGGATAGCCCTCAGTTGCAGCTATACTCAAACTCCAGGCTCTTCGTTATCAGCAAAAGCTCCCAAATTCAAGACCCCCATCTCGCGGATGGGGGTCTAAGTTCACTTATTTCCGGGGGGCTTACGTCCTGAGGAATTCTTTAGTCAGCAGGCCCCATTCAAGGCCCTGGACGCTGCCGACCACGTCTTCGATATGGCCGCCGTCGGTCATTGTGACACCAACCTGGCTTACAAGTCCCATAAGCTTGTGATGCTCGGCCCCGATCCATTGTCCGGTCTGCCGGCCGTAAAGAAGATCTTTGAGGTTTTTCTTCATCTCAACCGGTTCGAGCACCATGAGCCATCCGTCGTTATAGGGCTCCTCTTTCACAAGGCATGGTTCCCTGGATGCATGGTAGTTGACTGCGGCGACTATGCCGGCGATTGGCGCCAGCACGGAGGCCTCTTTGCCATTGCGCTTAAAGGTCATTCCAACCTCGTTGAACATGATCCGCTCACCGGTCAGGGGCAGGTCAAACTTGTCGGCCCTGCCGAAAACCCTGGTAGAAAAATCATCCATCCCGATCCTAATGCGCCCGCCGCTCTCGACCCTTGCCCAGGTGTGGCCGAGGTGAAAGAAATGTCCTTCAGGCACTCTGTAGCCGTCAATTTCATCGAAATTTGAAATCCGGTACGGAAGTTGAAGTTCCAGACCGTCTTCCAGCATCTGGTCGAACTCGCATTTGGAACATTCGTAACCATAGGGGCATAACCGCACGGGGGCCCTTCCGGTTAGAGAGTGCCGGCATTTTCGCTCCAGTCCCTGTTTCTTCTTCATCTTCTCTCGCCACTCGACGATATGCGATTTCTTTCCATCCGCCTTCAGGCCGAGCAGTCTGGCCTCCGCGTTGCGCTCTGAGGTCTCCTTCATCGCCTTGTCGAAAGTGCAGCTATGGCAATTGTAATAATTGTTGCAAAGTTTGTAATCGATTACCCCTGCTTCCATCCAGATGCACTTTTCATCACCGCTGGGAACCAGGCTGAAACTGCTGGGTTGCATTAGTTTGCGTTCCATGACTGCCTCTCCCGTTTTTTGTTATGAGTTTCAGGCTTTAATCCTTTTTCCTCTGTGTTGCCTGCTTTAATAGGCAAGGTGCGTGCCACAGTTGGTTGTGGTATATAAGTAGCTGTAATATAAGTATATTTTGGTATAGAGAGTCTTGGCCCTTCTCTGTTCGGCGAACAAAAGTGATGGAAAATACATCATAAAAAAAGGGAGAGCTGAACCAAGTATATGAAATTAAAGCGAAACGGAGAGTGATGTAAAAGTCAACATAAAGGATTTTGTCAACAGTGGAGTATATAGCTGCGGGTTTGGAGTTCAGGATTTATCAGACAAGTTTCAGTTTTTTGAGGTACTTTTGGTACGAGTCGTCTCTGGGGCGGGCAATATCGCCAGGGAAAGACTTTTCCAGAATGAGCGATATCTGCGTTGTACTCCGAAATCGCTTCATCGGGTCGCAAGTCAGGCAGTTCATAATAAGCTCATTGAGGGCTTCGGGAATTTCGGGCCTCCACACCTTGGGTGGGGAAGGGTACTGTTCGCAGTGCTGGATTTCATATTCGCCGAAAGAAGAGGCCTTGAATGGAGGGGCCCCTGTGAGCATTTCGTAAAAGAGTGCCCCAAAAAGATAGATGTCGGTGAAAACGGGAGGTCTCTTACGCGCAAGATAGGTCCTGAACTGTTCCGGCGCCGCGTAGGCAAGATGGGGGAGCGGCATCTCTTTCAAGCTCGTCCTTGCCGGATTAGCCTTTTCTATCCATTTCCATAGGCCGCCGTTACACAGCTTGAGTCGAGGTTTATCCCTGTACAGGAGGACCCTGGATGGACGCAGGTCGAGATGGAACAAGCTCTGTACCCTGCCGTCTGCAGCCATGTGGAGATGCAGGTCCCCAAGGGCTTCCAGTACCTGGTAGGCTAACCTCACGGCGAGCGAAATAGGCATGTTCGCCCCGGCTGCGAGCAGGTCGTTCAATGAAAGCGGCAGGTGTTCCCGAACAATGAAGAAGTATTCGTTTATAGTTGCGAGATCGTATATCCCGACCAGATGGCGGGAATTGACCAGCATCTGCCCCTGCGCCCATAAGGCCAGTTTTTCGGGAGGAAGTGCACTCGCCAGTTTTCCGTTTAAGGTCTGACCGGCATATTTTTTCCTGCTGCTCTGATCTTCAAGTTCTACAACCATGGAGCTCGATCCGACGTGAAGCAGGTCGGTCACCTGGTAGCGATTAGAGACCCCCTGGAGAGTCTTTCCGGCCGGACCCACCCAGGATGAGACCGTGTGTCCGATAATGGGATCAACCGAATAGGAGCCCAGTGAAACGACCGATGGATCGACGAACTCGGGGTTTTCCCCCTGGTCTGCCGCTTCGGTTTCCTTGCGGTCCTTTGCCGGGGGAGCAGAACGGACATGCTTTTCTTTCTGAGCTTGAGAGCACTTCGTTATCTTTGTCAGAATCGCTTTTTTATGTTCGTCGGTGAGGCTTTCATCCGTATAGACATACTCATAGAAGCGGAATGCGTCCTCCCACTTCTCGAGCCTGGACGCGCAGTCTCCACACAATTCCCAGCATTTGAGGCGCTTGTATCCGAGCCCTGCCGCCAGGCTGAGTTGTTGAATGGCTTCCTCCCAGAACTGCCCGTCCATAAGTGCCGATCCATAGTCGTAGAACTGACTTGGATCGGTTGCGGGAAAACCTTCTTTAGGAGCGCTCTCTATGCTGTTCTGGTTATTGAGGCTGTTAAGCATTGACTCGGTGCGGGAGCGTATTTCGTCCTTTGCCGGCTCGGGAAGGTCTTCTTCTTCGATTTCAGCCAATATCCCTTTGAGGATGTCGACAGTTCCGTGTTCCAGACCCTGTTCCATGCACAGGCGCGCTTCCGACAAGCGGCTGATGAATTGTTGGACCAGTTCTCCGGGCGCCATTGATTATCTCCGTTGATACTGACCTGCCTTCGAGCTTGTACTCGAGAGTTGGTCGGGAGGTAAAGTCTGGCTGCATGGCTCAAAAACCGACGCCAAAAGGCAGGATAGGGTTTCAACCGCCTCACGCGGTCCCTCGGCCTGAGGTCCGCCCCTGATTCCGGCATCGGCTATGAAATCAGCACTCTCAGCAAACAGGATCGCGTGCTTTTCCCCGTCGCTTGCCAGGACCGCTATTTGCCCAGCCGCCCCGGCCTGGTTAAATGAATCCAACGCGACCAGCTCGAACCTGTAAGATCTTAGTATCTTGCTCGGCAGTTCCGTCCAATTTCCAAGAACTTCGCTTTTGATGCCGCGTAAACAAGGCTTGAAATTGGCCAGAGTTGCATAGCCCCTCTCCAGGATCCTTAGCCCTTTTTTTGTGGACGACTGCGCTACTCTGAGTACACAGGAGGCAGGAAGCGCCAGAGTTTGCCCGTCCAATGCGACCAGGTGCAGCATCATGCGTTCGCCCGGTTGTGATCCTGCGGCAGCTTGGGCCTCCAAATATTCGGTGCCTTCGTCCTTTTGGGTTTTAATTTCGCCGTGGAACCAGCCGGTTTCAGATTTTTTGATACGGGATATCCTGTCGATCAATGCGCCTCTTTTATTGCGCACAGTATCAACCTGGTCCTCAAGTGCCCTTCCGATCCCGTTCAGTCTTTGGGCGACAGGAATAAGAGCGGGTGTTTTCGAAAGCGTAGCCTCGATTTGCCGCAGGCGCGCTATCTGAGTACCAATGACCTCGAGGTTTTCCGAAAGCGAGTAGGTTTTTTCCACCAATTCCAGAAATTCCTGGGGTGAATCTGTGTCCGGCTCTGGTAAAATCCGCTCGGGCCGGGCTTCAGCAGGGGGCTGTGGCTCCTGACAGGGGAGGAGGAACTGAGCGGTATCGTTGGCCCTCGGTCGCGCCGCCTTGGCTTTGGCTGCGAGTGCCTTTTGACGCAGCTCATGAAAACTTTCAATAAGATCCTTTAGCCGTTGCTTCTCATCCGGTCCAATCTCACCCTCTACGAGAAGCATGTGTGCAAGCAGGCCCTGAGAATCGCGGATAAGTTTGACCAGCCTGCTGTTTATTGCATGCGGTTTGTCAGCAAGCCGTTTCAGAATGACATTCAAAATCCGGAGAACAGACCCGGCGTCGGCATATCTGGAGGCATAGGGTTCGAGCTGATGAAGGGCAGCGAGCAATTTTAGTATGTTTTCACGAGAAAATTCCCAGTCCAGGCTCAGGTACGCCGCATTGAACGTTTCAATCAGTTTGGACAATTCATGGGAATGATATCTCTCAGAGTTAAACGCATTGTCAGGCGGCGATTCGTCGTATTCCGCGCGTAATGCGGCTCCATGGGAAGGTTCTAAAGAAGGGCCGCCCGCCTTCCGAGTGTCTCGAAGGCTTCGCTCATCCATTTTTGGGGATTTGTCCTGCACGCTCTTCGGCTGCTCATGATCGGGGGTCTGAACCGTTCCTTCGTTTCTTTCGGGCTCGACTGCAGGGACAAAAAGGCTGTCGATTTCTTTATCTATTTCCACCTGGAGGGAGTCGAGATTGAAGCCGGCGCCTGTGCTTGCTGCAGATTCCTGAATGCCGGGGCCGGGCGTTGATTCGAAAAAATTGATGGTTTGCCCGGCTGCTTTGGATTCCTCCGTAGAAGGGCCCTCTGCCTTCCGAGCGCCTCGAAGGTTTTGCTCATCCGTTACCGGGGATCTGTCCTTCACACTCTTCGTCTGCTCATGATGGCCGATCTGAACAGGTCCTTCGTTCCGTTCGGGCTTGACTGCAGGGACAAAGATGCCGTCTATTTCCTTATCTATTTCTACCTGAAAGGCGTCGAGATTGAAGCCGGCGCCTGTGCTTGCTGCAGATTCCTGAATGCCGGGGCCGGGCGTTGATTCGAAAAAATTGATGGTTTGCCCGGCTGCTTTGGATTCCTCCGTAGAAGGGCCCTCTGCCTTCCGAGCGCCTCGAAGGCTTTGCTCATCCGTTACCGGGGATCTGCCCTGCACACTCTTCGTCTGCTCGTGATGGCCGATCTGAACAGGTCCTTCGTTCAGTTCGGGCTTGACTGCAGGGACAAAGAGGCCGTCTATTTCCTTATCTATTTCTACCTGAAAGGCGTCGAGATTGAAGCCGGCGCCTGTGATTCCTGCGGATTCCTGAACGCCGCGGCCGGATTCGGAAGAATTGCGGGTTTGCCCGGCTGCTTTGGATTCCTCCGTAGAAGGGCCCTCTGCCTTCCTGTTGCCTCGAAGGTTTTGCTCATCCATTTCCGGGGATCTGCCCTGCACACTCTTCGGTTGCTCATGATGGCCGGCATGAACAGGTTCTTCTTTCCGTTCGGGCTTGACCGCGGAGACAAAGATGTTGTCTATTTCTTTATCTATTTCTACCTGAAGAGCGTCGAGATCGAGGCCGGCGCCTGTGATTCCTGCGGATTCCTGAACGCTGCGGCCGGATTCGAAAGAATTGCGGGTTTGCCCGGCTGCTTTGGATTCCTGCGCAGAAGGGCCGTCTGCCCTCCGGGTGCCTCGAAGGCTTTGCTCATCCACTTCCGGGGATCTGCCCTGCACACTCTTCGGCTGCTCATGATGGCCGGCATGAACAGGCCCTTCTTTCCTTTCGGGCTTGACTGCGGAGACAAAGATGCTGTCTATTTCTTTATCTATTTCTACTTGAAGAGCGTCGAGATCGAAGCCGGCGCCTGTGCTTACTGCAGATTGCTGAATGCCGGGGCCGGGCCTGGATTCGGGAGAATTGCGGGTTTGTCCGGCTGCTTTGGGTTCCTCCGTCGCCCCTTGGGCTTTCTTCACCGTGGGTACAAAAACGGAGTCTATCTCGCGGTCGACTTCCATTTCGAGCGGAAGGAAATCGATTGCCGCAGCGGCGTCATTTTCGCTCGCTTCTTTTTCAGCCATGGGCTTTCCCTTTAAACCAAGTAGTTTTGAAAATATATAAGGGCCTCATGCAGGAGGGCGGTCCCACCGCCCCATGCACCACCGAAGGCAGTGCCCACCCCGACAGCGGCCTCACCGCCTTAGCAGGCAATTTTTTGACCCCCGACCTTCTGGATCACGCTTTTTATCGTTCGTTTGCTTATTTCCCGCAAAGTCTCGTATACACCGTTTCCCAAAGCTGCACTGGCTTCGAAAAACGGCAAGTTCAGCTTCTCGTTCAGATCATTTTCAAGCTCCTCAACAGGGAGCAGCGGTATATTCGACTCCAGCAGGTCCCGTTTGTTATACTGCAGCACCAGGGGCACCTGCCCGACCGCGAGTCCTTCGTCGCTCAGGTTTTGAAAAAGGTTGTCCAGGCTTTCGATGTTCTTGTTCTTTTGCACCCTGAGCGAATCGGCGACGAAAACGACTCCGTCAACTCCTCTCAAAACAAGTTTTCTCGTCGCGTTGTACATCACCTGGCCAGGCACCGTATAGAGCTGGACTCGAATGGTCATGTTGAGGACCTTGCCGACATTTAGTGGCAGGAAGTCGAAAAAAAGGGTCCTGTCTCCCTTGGTATCGACAGTTACCATTTTACCACAAACCATCTTGGACATGGATTCATGCACATGGAGAAGGTTAGTGGTCTTCCCACCACGGCCGGGGCCGTAATAGACTATCTTTGCCTGGATTTCGTTTTTGCTTAGATCTATGAACGCCACGGACGTTTTTCCTCCGACTCCCCAAATATCGCGCACATTTCACTTATCGCGCTTCCCAGCTTGAGCCGAATCAGACCCAGTGAAACGTTGTCATTGAAGAGGGTTATGATGAGATAATCTTTGGCCACACGGCTGAAGTGGACATTGTGATTGCCTCCCTTGTGGTACAAGAGAGCGAAGTCTTGCTCGCCTATCAGCCTCGCAATCTCGGCGGTCGCAGCGAAATTGGCCGCCGAAACGGCTGCTAAAGAGAAAGCGTCCTCGATCTCAAGGTCACCGCACTGGATAATCAGGTTGCCCGATAAATCAGCCACGAAGACGTGTTCTGCCCCCGAATCAAGAAGTTGGTTCGAAATAATGTCCCCGAGTCTTCCCAATTCACTTTTTGTCAATATCAGGTTCATTGGTGTACATTCTCCGAGTGGTTGATACGCGCCGTCGGTAAAGAGTATGCAAGAACCATGCGGAACGATTCGCCCGCGTTACTTGATCTCTGCCAGCTCGCTTTGAAGCGGATGGCTGCTGTCCAGGTTCAGGAACTTGAGGGGCGCTATAAGCGCTTCACCATTGGCGGATATCGAACATAAAATGTCCTCGCCACCCTCGGGACGAAATACATCTGTAATCTGCACTTCATCGGAGGGGTTGAGCCCCTTGCCGTCTTTTTCGAGGAACTCTACAAGGGCGCCTGAAGCCTGTGCCTGCAAAGGCATGTGTTCCTTGAGCCTGCTGATCAGCCCGGTGTGTCTGCCGGAAAACTTTCTTTCGTCCCGGCGCCGCAGCCACTGCAGCACGAGCTGCTCCACCGGCTTGTCTATTGTGACCGGACCCGATGGGATGAAAGGATAGGTGATAAAACGGCCCTTTTCCCATCCAAGTATGTTCATGAAAGCTTCTTCGCCCTCGATGCTGCCCGTTTGGGCGTGCAGAATCCGGCCGGAGCCTATATAGATGTTGCCGTGGCTGCCTGCCGAATAGACCCCTATGTTCAGATTCGAGCGCGAGAGGCACCCGATCTGAAGCAGGTCTGCCAGCCTGATTGCAGTAAACGTGCCGTGAAAATCTCCATTTTCGGCTTCCCCCGGTATGTCTTGACCGGTGCAGCCCTCCAGAAGGGCTTCGGTAAAGTCGGCGCCCTCCAGATTCGCCATTTTAAGATTCACATTTGTAATTCGAGCCTTTCTCAGATTGCTTGCCTCCAGATTTGCCCCTTCGAGGTCGGCGCCTTCCAGGTCGGCCTCCCGGAGATCTGAGCGCACCAGGTTCGCGCTCACCAGGTTGGCTCCCTTCAGGTTTGTTCCGCGAAGATTGGCCATGGTCAGGTTAGCCACATCGGCCTTAACTCCGAAGAGATTGGCACCTTCGAAATTGGCCCCCATCATGTTTGCCGAATGCAGGTTGGCCATCTCCAGGTTCGCCCCTCTGAGATTGGCCCGCTTGAGATTGGCGTTGGACAGGTCCGCCCCCCGAAGGTCGGCATCAGCGAGCCACCCGGCCCCCGAAAGGTCCATGGAAGCCAGATTCACTCCCCGCAGATAAGCGGGGCCTCTTCCTGAAATCACAGCCATTAAAAGATGCTCGCGTTTTAGTTCTGACATCTGGCGGTTCTCCTGCGCATTTTTATGAACTTAGTCCTAAAGAAGCAATCATCAGGCCAAGCCGGTTTCCACCCGGCATGCGAGCGACGGCCACTGTTGCTTCCCTTTATTATTCGGCTAAGGAGAGGAAGATGATAAGGGTTATTATCGTTTTTCTGTTTATTTGATTCGTTGGCAGAGGATGACCTGAAATTCAAAATGGGAAGTGGATTCGCTGTGAGAAATGGTATGAAGCTGATGAAAGGACAGAGAAGCGGCGGCATGGAGTCTCTCAGTGGAAGCATGGATTTGTCATATTGGCTATGAAGTTGCCCGCATCCTGAAGCTGTGGTATCAAAGCCGGGGTGTTTCGGGGAAATGTCAGGATTGCCCACAGGCGGGAAGCCCCATTTTTACATTCAAGGAAGTGTCTCGGCGCGAAAGGCTTGAAGAATGGGAACCAAAGTTTTCGAGGAAATGTACCGGGGTGCTCCCCCATGGGAAATAGATGGGCCCCAGAGCGAGATTGTGTATCTTGCTGAACATGGTGAAATAAGGTCTCCGGTGCTCGATGCAGGCTGCGGGACAGGCGAAAATGCCCTCTATCTGGCAGGACTTGGCTTCGAAGTCGTCGGAATCGACATTGTGCCAACCGCCGTAGAAAAAGCTCTCAGCAAGGCAAAAAAGCGTTCTTTGGATGCTGCGTTCCTCGTCTGGGATGCCTTGAGGCTTCAAGGGCTACAGAGAAGATTCAATACTGTTATCGACTCAGGGTTCTTTCATGTTCTGCCTGACAAAAAACGTTCTGTTTTCGTAGAGAGTCTTGCTGCCGTGTTGAATCTTGGAGGGTCTTACCTCATGATGTGCTTTAGCGAGCATGAACCGGGCTCCTGGGGGCCTAGAAGGGTAACTCAGGCCGAGATTCAGGAGAGCTTCGGACAGGGCTGGCTTATCGATTATATTCGAGAGGCGGAATTTGACACAAACCTTGGCTCTCGGAAATGCAAGGCGTGGCTTTGTTCGATTACATTGGTTGATAGCCGTGTAAATAAATAGTATGCAAATCATTACCGTCGAGCAAAGGTGTTCGGCGCCTCAACAACACCCCAAAGGGAGAGTCTTTGTGCCATCCTGTTGCGCGGGCGCTCTACCATGCAGGTCGCCTCTGACGCTGTTCGAACTGACATTGAACCCTGCGTGATAATGGTTACGTTTTAAAAAAGCCTCCACTGCGAAATACATAAAGCGAAGCGCTGAGATTTGGCACATGCCATTCCTTTTTGAAAAGCATTGGAGCGGTAAAGATCATACCTGACTTTAAGGAGTCGGCAATGAAACCTTTGGATGTTTATCCTTCGGAAAAAAGGACCCAGTTTACTCGGGTGAAAGATAAGGTCGGCAACGAATACATCTGCGCGGCAGATGTATTGAAGGACCCCAAAAAAGCTACCCGGGAAGAACTTCGGGGTTGTATCGATGAATCCAAAACCCCCCAGCCTTTCGCGGGGGGTTGATTGATCCGCAAAGAAAGCAGGGGGAGGAGATCCTAAGATCTCCTCCCCGACGAGGAATGGACCTGATGAGTCCGGCGATAATAGAAGAATAGTAATTATCGATAATAACCAGCCATATTGACGCCTCCGAAAAAGAAAGCCGCTCCCGCTTTCGTGAGCCGGGACGGCCTGCGCCCGGCATAACCCACGTTTCATTATTTCAAATTGCAGGCGGTCTACCGGAATTTCCCGTTGCAGAGCGCATAAAAACGGAGAAATGAGGGAAAAATCCGAAAAGAATCCTTTCTTTTTCGGGGCAATGGGCCGATTAATTAAACGATGTTGTTTAGAAATATCGCTGCTGAATTTTTGATTGACAGGGGTGCCAATGGAAAAGCGCAAAAACAGACGAGTACATTTTGAAGTCGTGGCGACCGTGCTCAGCGGTCCGATCAGCATTAACGGAACAGTCGATAACCTGAGCATGAAGGGGATGTTTCTAAACACAAGGGAGAGGCTTTCCGGCGACAGTGCTCTGAAAGTTTCAATGACGCTGCCGGGGTCATCTTCCGTTCTTTCAATGGAGCTCAAGGGCAGGGCCCTCAGGCAAACTGAGACAGGGATTGCGATCGAATTTCAAGAAATGGACCTTGATTCCTTCATTCACCTGAGAAACATTGTGGCCATTAACAGCGACGACGCGGACGCCGTTTATAAAGAATACTGCGAATCCATTAAGACAAAGTAACGCGCTGATGCCGAAGGGCATCATTTTACCACGAACGCCACCTGAGGAGTTTCGACAGGCCCGCTTTGGCCTGCACGCCACACCCGGGCCTGTACGATGTATTCGCCGCGGGAAAGCGGCCATAAGAACCGATGCTCATCTTTCCCCGTCTCCCCTGCAAGTTTTCCATTCAGAACCCACTCGACCCTGACGGGGTTGATCTTTTTGGAAATTCTAAACGCAAACGCCTGCAGTTCAGCGGGAATCCGGGGGTCCATGGCGATCTGAAGGCCTGGGGTGGGTTGAAGCATCTTTATACCTTCGTGGGAAGACGGCGCCTCGCGGAGCGCAGACATACCTGCCTCCGGCATGGATAGGTCAGCCCGGATCGAATGTAGTGTGCACAATTCGACAGGTACCTTGCCGGGCTCAAATTTTTCGTCCATCCGCGGGCAGCCGGGGCCCGCAAGCTTACCGCTCACTGCGCATATGCTCACCGATTGCAGGCCGGGCCACGCAGACAAAGGACCTGTTTCTCCGTCCCGGTTCAGTTCCGCAAAGATTGCCCGAAGAACGAGTGCCGGGCCGATGGCTCCGGTTACTCCCCTGGTCGGGCGGTGGTCGAGATTTCCCATCCACACGCCTGCGGTGTATCGGTCGGAAAAACCGACTGCCCAGCAGTCCCGATGGTCCGTTGAAGTCCCCGTTTTCACGGCTGTCTGGACCGGAAAGCGCAGGAGGTGGCCCTCTCCGAATTCAAGGCGCCGCGCCTGGGGGTCCGACAGTATGTCACCGATTAAGGCCGCCGTAGCCGGACCTATCACCTGACTCAATTCGCCCGGGGGGGTATGGCGCCCGGACAGGGTGCGCAGCGGCATGAAGGCGCCGTGTCGCGGCAGTACCGAGTAAGCCTGCACAAGCTCGAAGAGGCTCACTTCGCCATCTCCCAGCGCAAGGCCGTGTCCGTAGAACTCTGCCGGTTTATTGAGTCCGGATATCCCAAGTGAGCGCAACCACAGTAGAAACCGTTCAGTACCGGTGAACTGAATCGTTCTGACCGCCGGAGTATTCAGGGAATTTCCAAGCGCCACCCGCAGCCGGAGCGGGCCGTAATAGGTCCTGCTGTAATTGTGGAAGTTGTGCAGACCCGATCCGGCAGCTTCAGCCAGAGGAGAATCCTCTATAATGGTTGCGGCTGTCCATCCCATTTCCATCGCAAGGGCGTAGAGAAAGGGTTTGAGGGCTGAACCCGGCTGCCTCCTTACCATGACGGCATCCACCCAACCCAGTGATTCCCCGGCTGACAGGCTTTCGCTCACCCATGCAAGCACCTCGCCGGTCCGATTGTCAACGACCAGCGCAGCCCCATCGCCCACGTCGCTTGACTTTAGCGCTTCGAGACGGTTCCACAAGATGTGCCGGACTTTTTCCTGAACGCCCCCGTCAAGGCTGGTGGTGATCCTGCCACTGGAGTTCAATTCCTCGGCCCCGGTGGTGTTCAATACGTATTGAACGAATTGAGGCGCTTCGATTACTCTCCTGGAATGAGCGAATTCAAAGCCCTCAGAGAGAGCGGCGCGATATTCGGCTTCAGTGAGCAGGCCCTTGTCGCGCAGATGTGCCGCGAGCTTCGAGAGGCGCCTTTCAAGGGCTTTTTGCTTTTGTCTCAGATCGAGACCGGAAGGCGCCCGCACGAGGACCGCCAGCGCAAGGCTTTCCTTCACATTAAGAGTTGCAGGATCGCGGTCGAAATAGAACCGGGCCGCCTCCACGATTCCACGCCTCTGATGTCCGTATGGGACCTGGTTCAGGTAGAACTCCAGGATCTCGCTTTTTGAAAAACTATTTTCGAGACGCACCGCTTCGAACCCTTCGAGCCACCTTGACCATACGGTTCGGGGACGGGGGTGAAGCATGCGAACGACCTGTTCTGTAATAGTACTTGCCCCCCGGACACCTTTCATAGCGCGCAGGTTTTGAGCCAGGGCGTGTACGCGGGCCAGTTGGTCCACACCGCCATGGCTGTAAAAACGCCTGTCCTCCGACTCGATAAAAGCACTCCGGAGAAGCGGCGGGATTTCGTGTAAAGCAACGGTTTGAACGCTCCACCTGTTCTGATAACTGATAGAAAGCGGATTGCCGATTCGGTCGAGAAGCTGCGGTTTTCTTATCTCCGAGTCGCCGAGCAAAAGAGAGGCAGGCAGCGTTTGAAGGTCTTGCGCCGTTTTCAAAGCAAACAGCGCCAAAAGGCCTCCGGCAAGGCACAGGAGGCACACAACAAACTTACGCCGGCCTCTCCGGTGCAGTCCGCTCATTCGGAAAGTTCCACCTTCAACACTACGGGTGAGCTTTTGCCGTAAACGTCAGGCTCATACATTTCTTCGGCCCGGGCGGGCAAGGCCGTGAATTCGCCCGGTGCTATCGCCTGAGCCGTGTATGAGAGGTAATAATGTCCGGCACTCAGCCGCTCAGAATAAAACCGGGCGGAGTCATGACGCAATTCCTTATGGTAGAAACTCCAGCGGGATACGCCGAAACTTCTCCAGTCGGTGTAGCCGCTGCGCAATGACTCCGGCGCAAATGCGGATTCGCCTTTTTGCGCGTCAACTTCCGAGGTGGTCGCAAGTGCCCGGTTCACCGGCTCAAGGCCTCCCGGCACCGGGTCATCGACTACGACAAAGTAGCGCTCCGAGGGCAGGGACACGAACAGGTCCACCCTCACCAGATCACCTGTCTTGACCTGAACGGGGTTTTTCGCGAGGACCCATCTCCCGTCTCGCTCAACACTGTATTCCCGATGGATTTCGATCCCGGCATTGACCGAATCCCCATTCATGCCGGCCGGCTCATAGGTAAGCGAGGTATCGTAGTAAAGTCTGCCCTCACCTTCCTTGCTCACCGTCACAGCCGCCTTTCGCCCGCGATCCGACTCCTGTACCCGGTATTCGAATCTCACTGACTTGTCCGAATAGCTCTCAAAGCTGCCCTGGCCGATGGGTCGCTGATCCAGCAGTGCTTGAAAATTTAACTGCGGTTTTTGGGTTTCGAATGCTTTGCTGTAACGAACTGCCGCCATTGCCGCAAATAGATTCTCCTGGGTTGAGGCCCAGTGATCCAGACCTCTTCTGCTCGAGGAGATCGCAGCCATAAGTCTGGCAGGAATATCGCCGAGATCGTCCGAAGCATTTTCGGCCCGGCAGGACAGAAACGCCATCAGGATAGCGGCATTGTCCCTGATAGTCGAGGAGAGGATGGAGAGCAGCGCCGAATCCGGCTGCTCGCTAAATCTGAGCGTCCCGCTACTTTGATCGGAATGGGCAAGAATACTTCTGACGACTTCCTTCCTCATTTCCAAAGTATCCGGTACCCTGGCCAGGGCTTCCAGGAACATGGCTTTCCCGAAAAGATTCATCTCCGGCAGGCGCATGTAATGGCGTTCGAGATCGGCACGCGAGATTTTGCCGTTATCCGCCAGTGCTGAAAGGGCAAGGGCCCTTACGTTGGCAACAACACTGCGGGAAGCGGAGTCTTCCGATTCGTCGTGCTTCAAAAGGTTCAGAAGATACTGAATCAGCTTCTCCTCGACCTGCGCGGGGGGCGCGTGGCCGGTCTCCTTTAGCCAGTTGAAAGCCTTGGCTGTAAAAGCGCTGAGGAAGGGACTGACATAATCATCGCGGGGTTCGTAGAAGGCCATTCCGCCGTTGGGGGCCTGAAACTCCGAGGCTGTGGCGAGTATAGAGTCCGCTTCCCCCGGGGCGTTTTGCCATGAGAACGAATTGGAAAAATAGGGAGCCAGGTTCGCAGCCGCACCCGCCATGACCGCCCGGCTGATCTTCTGTTCCCAGCATTCATAGGAGTAAACCTTCATAAAATCAAAGGGTCCCTCAAGCCCTCCCAGAATGGAGGGCGCCAGCCCTACGCTCAGCAGGCTCGAATCGGGGCGCATGTTCTCGGGAAATTCGATTGCCTGGGAAGCCGTCCCTGTCAGGATGGTCCCATAGGCGGCCGCCACGCTGCGGTTACGCCTTGGAAGAACTTTCAAGGTATGCCTCAAGCTGTCCCGGTCACGATCGTCACCGGCCTGTACAGTGAAAATTATTTCACCCTTTCCGGAGGCTTCCACAGGGAAACGGACCGTATAGCGCTTGTACGGCTCCGCCGTTATTGTCTGCACAGTTGAGGCGGCCCCGCTTTGCCCCTGGCCGGATTTGCCGGGTGCAACCTGGCCGCCGGCCGTAATTTTCACTTCGATATTTCGACTTTCACCCGTGCGGTTCATCACCGAAAAACCGGCTGAAAAACTATCTCCATCAAGGACCTGGTTGGGAAGCACGGGCCTGATTTCCGTGAGCTGATTCTCCTTGAAGGTGGACTCGCCAAGGCCCATACGATCGCCCGCAGACACAGCCATTGCCAGCACCCGCCATCCGGTCAGGTTGTCCGGCAACTGAAACTCAACGCTTGCTTTCCCTTGCTCATCGACGCGCACGGACGGGTTCCAGTAGCTCACGAACTTGAAGACCGAACGCAAGCCCAGATCGAACCCGGCGGCGGCGGCGGGAAACCCTCCCTTTTTCTCCAGCTTCTCCCTTCCCACCAACTGCATCAAGAGGTTGTAATTGACGAGGTCCAGGTCTTCCAACTTGTAAAACCCCCCATACGGATCGAAAGCGCTCCTTTTCTGGCGCAGAAGGTCGAAAACCGACTCGTCGAGCACTGCGACCGCAAGCTCTATGGCAGGGTTGGGTTCGCCGGGCGAAAGGTTTTTCGGGCGGGCTTCGAACTCGAGTTTAACTGTCTCGCGCGGCTTATAGACTTCCTTGTCGGTCCTGCATTGTACTTCAATCTCTTTAAACTGGTCCTTTACCTCCATTTGCGCGTAACCTATGCGAAAGGCCGGTTTACCAAGATCTTCGCCTCCTGGGCCAAGAGGCTTTTCAACTCTTGGGGACATCACCATCACAGAGACATAGAATCCGGGCAGATAATCCGGTAGAACCGGGATCTCGATCAGTTCGGCGCTGTGATCCAGGGTTTTCACCCAGCGATCCAGTACCCCGTAGCGTTCCACAGTTACCAGGGCCTTTGCGCCCGGGAACGGGTTCTGCACGAAAACCCGCGCCGTATCGCCCACTCTGTACTCTTGCTTATCGGGATAAATGTTAAGCAGGTTTCCTTCTTCTGTTTTCCAGAGGACGTGACTTTTTCCGGAAACCCAACGCCGCATTGAAGTTTTCTGGATGCGACCCTTTGAGTCGGGAACACTGGCCACTATTCTTACCGTTCCGGACTGCTTCGGAGTAAATTCGAAGCTCCGGGGTCCATCGCCGGATGAAACGGTCAAGGTCTCAACCGGCACCCACTCTTCCTCGTATTGCGTCAGGTATGCGTCTCCCGCCCCCTTTACGCGAGCGGCTTTGGTCTGAAGCTTTTCAACGTCTATTCGTACCTGGGAGCCGGCAACGGCGGTTCCCATTTGATCGGTTACAATGAAGGCGGTGCTGGTGGGCTTACCTTCCTCAAGCACCCAGTCCTGCTGGTTTAGCCCTACAAAACGGTCGCGCCCAAAGTAGGCTGCGGTCGCGCGGTTTGCGACGGATTTGCCGCGCTCATCTCTTACCGAACTCTCGACAGTAAGCCGCCCATAGTAGACCGGCAGATCTGCAAGCGTAAACTGCGTCTCGAAGTTGCCGTTATTGTCCAGTTTGCCTTTTGTTTGAAAAACGGTCTGGACCTCGGGCCGGGTTTCTCCGAATTCTTCTTTGTCGCCTTTCTCAACGACGTCGAACTGAAAATCGCGCGCAAAAGGGTTCTCGGGCCGAAAATCCTGGGCCTCGACAGAGGCCGTCACTCCGAGGGCCGCATCTCCGTATGGCCCCCCGGCATGCAGTTTGGCCTGAGTAGAAACAGCAACGCTTTCAGCCGTACCGAAGATCTTCCCGTTGAGCTCGGTTGAGACCCGGAAAGGAGAGGGAGTAAAGTCGCTTACCAGTACCTGGAGCGGTTCGAGGTTCAGCTTGGCAAAACTGGATTCCAACTGAAAATTGTAATAGCCGACCGAGCCGTTTCCTGGAATCAGAAACTCGCCGTCCATAGCGCCGAATTCGGAAAGTTTAATGTCCTCGCGCTGGAAGATAATCCTTGATGTGGGGTCCACTACCTTCAGGCTGTAGGAGGCCTGCGGCGGCTGTATAAAGCGCCGGTTTTCCTGGTCTCTTACGTAGATTTTGTACTGAACGGTGTCCCCCAGCTTGTAGATACCCTGGGCGGTAGCGCCCCATGCGCGAATGTGCCCATGCTGCGACCGCATCGAGGAAGGGATGTACTGGTAGTTGGCTCCCTCGGAGTCGACCCGGAAGTGATACATGATCGGGACCAACGCCATATCAGTCCCTTTGCGGCACATCACCAGCAACTTTTGAGCACTATCCTGCGAGTAGCCTTCCGCGAGTTTGAGGGCGGGATCGATTTCCGAGGTGCCCGCAAGTTCTGCTGTGCCATTGGAGTCGGTCACGGCTTCGGAAAGAGGTGTTGCCTGAGTTTCGAAGTCTTTATACGAATCCTTTCGCACCTCTACGCTGACCCCGGGGACCGGCTCGCCGGTCTGGAGGTCGGTAATCCAGACCAAAGTGTTAAAGTGTCCCATCTTCACATGAACATCAAAGGGAGTTATCTGCGCGAAAAACCAGTTCGGTTCCTGTTCCTTACGGCGAATGGGGGGACGTGGCGAAACCGTACCCGTCAGTATGCCCGACTCAGCGGGGATCAGCTTCCGGATTCCCAGCGGTATTGCAGAGGTAACGTCACGGACCCTTGGGCCCGGGAGGACCGCCGATTTTGCGACAGATTTTCCCGCGGCTGTAAATGTCTGGTATTGGAGGTCTATCCCATCGAT
>Ga0326728_10005861_pt1 | contig 33847 bp, 29 predicted proteins | sample MB3enrmetagenome_FD_207602 | JGI IMG/M metagenome (GOLD analysis project Ga0326728, IMG submission 207602) | Lab enriched peat soil microbial communities from McLean, Ithaca, NY, United States - MB31MN | ecosystem: Environmental > Terrestrial > Soil > Wetlands > Peat | place: USA: New York...
AGCCGCCAGGTGCTCGCAGCCAAGGCACCGGTTGGAGAGGCACGAGCCGTATGAAGGGAAACTTTCACGTACGGTTCTTAGGGGGGCGCGGGCGGGCAACCGCCCGCGCCCACCCGGCGCACCCCGAGGCCACCCTGAGGCTTATAGTGTCCCCCCAGAGTTATTCATAGAAGCGAGGAGAGCCCGGAGGGTTTGCTCCCCGCAGCTTCTGTGAATAACTCTGCGGCGCGCAAAGATTTTCTTGGCATGAACGCCTATACCATTTCCCCTTACCGGGAAGACACGCATCGCCCGGCTACGAATACCGAGGCTAGTCAAGCACTGACTCAGGGTAGTCCTTCGAGCCGGGCGACGCGCTGGTCCTTAACGAACACTCAGTGGCGGACCGCTTCCACAAGCAGGTCTCTCTATAAGCCCTTCGCGCAGGATCAGCCAGCGTGTTTTTGAAGCCAACCAATGAAACCTATAGTAAAGCAAAATACCGAACCGGATCCCGCCCCAGACGTTGCGGCCTTCCTGGCCATTGACTGGGCGGATGAGAAACACGCCTTCCGCCTGCAGGTGGTCGGCCAGAGTAAAATCGAGACCGGCACGCTGGAGCAGAAGCCCGAAGTGCTTGGCCCCTGGCTGGCCAAGCTGCGCGAGCGCTTGGGCGGCCGACCGATCGCGGTGGGCCTGGAACAGTCCCGAGGCGCCTTGATTCACGCCTTGATGGCCTATGATTTCCTGGTGCTCTATCCGATCCACCCCACCACCGTCGCCAAGTACCGGGAGGCCTTCAAATCCAGCGGCGCCAAAAACGACCCGCTGGACGCCGGCCAGATCCTGGAGATTCTCACCAAGCACCAGGACCGGCTGCACCGCCTCAACCCGGACACGGTCGAAACCCGCCTGCTGGGGCGCCTGGTCGAAGACCGGCGCAAGGCCGTGGATTTGCGCACGACCCATGTCCAGGCCCTGGGCGCTAACCTCAAGGAGTATTATCCCCAAGCCCTGGAGCTGACTAACGACAACCTCAGTTCCCGCCTGGCGGGTGATCTATTGATGAAATGGCCCACCTTTGAGGACTTCCAGCAGGCCAAGCCCAGTACCATCAAACGCTTCTACTACGGCCACAACGTGCGCAGCCCAGAAGTTATTGAGCGCGTCCTGACTCTGGCGCAGAAATCCCAGGCCTTGACCACCGACCCCGCCATCGTCGAGAGCGGCCGTCGCTTGACTCAGATGTACGCTCAGCTCCTTCAGGCGCTCAGTCCCGCCATTGCGGACTATGACCAACGTATCCAGCGAGTCTTCGACGCCCATCCCGAGGCCCAGCTCTTCAGCAACTTACCCGGCGCGGGCCCAGTGATGGCACCCCGACTCCTGGCCTTCTTTGGCACCGACCGCTCTCGCTATGCGGCGGCCTTCAACGTGCAGAGCTTCACCGGCATTGCTCTGGTGACCAAGAGCAGCGGCAAAAGTAAAGTCGTCCATGCGCGCGCGGCTTGTCCCAAGTTTGACCGCCAGACCTTTCACGAGTTTAGCCGCCTCTCGGTCACCCACTGTCAGTGGGCGCGCAACTATGTGCAGTACTACACCGACAAGGGCAAAAAATACCACACCATCATTCGGGCGCTGGCTTACAAATGGATCCGAATCCTCTTCAAGTGTTGGCAAGAACGCACCCCCTACAACGAGGACAAATACATCGAGACCCTCAAATTACGGGGCTCGATTTTCGCCACCTGGCACCTGCAAAAAAAATCATAAAACCTATGGACGGCACGGCTCAGTGGACTACCCTGAAGCCAGCCCACAGCCTCCCCAAAGCACCTCCAAAGTCTGAGAGTAGCGGCGCAGGCGCGCTTGGAGCCTTGGCATCCCATCGAAAAGAGCGGAGAACCCAGCGATGCAGCCTGGCGTTCCGGCGGGTTTGACGGCACCACACGGCAGGGCCAGGGAAAGACACTCGATTCCCCTGTGGTTTGGCGGTTGCCGCCGCAAAAACGCACGTTAGCCCTAAGAACCGTTGTCAAGCCCCCGCTTTTGCTGGGGCCTTAACTAAGCGCCATTCGGGTCATAATGAGATTGTATCATTCTGTTGATCCCGGAGGGATGGTAGTAATAACCTCGGCGCATGGCTCGGAAGGTGCGCATTCAATCTCCTGGGGCAATCTATCATGTGATGAATCGGGGCGACCGGCGCGAGGCCATCTTCGAGGATGACGAGGACCGGGAGCGGCTGTTGCAGACCCTGACGGAGGCGTGTCAGAAGACGGGCTGGCAGGCTGGTCGAAGGTGTGTGATTACGTGCATTTGAATCCGGCGCGGGCGAAGGTGCTGAAGCCCGAGCAGCCGCTGTCGGCCTTTGGCTGGAGCAGTTATCCGCAGTATTTAGCAGGGCCATCGCGGCGTCCGACCTGGCTGCGGGTGGACCGGCTGTTGGGAGAGTGGGGCATACCCAAGGACAGCGCAGAGGGGCGGCGAGTGTTTGAGGAGCGAATGGAATGGCGACGGGAGGAGGATCTGCGCGGGGAATTCAAGCGGGTGGAAAGCGGGGTCAGGTCGGGCATAAACAATTAATACTTCTGGTGTCAGTGGCCCCGGTTTGACTAAGCTTGCAACACCGGCCCAAATGCGGGCGGGTGAACCAGCACCTCGGAAGGCGGGTGCCTGAAACACCATGAAGATCAGCTCCATTCCAAAGTCGGGCCGGAAGGGCTCCGCCGTCTATGTCAGCAGCCGGCACGGCAAGGTCGCGCGCGGGTACGTGCGCCCCCGCGATCCCCGCACCCCTGACCAACAGCGCAAGCGCAGCAATCTCGTCGCCGTCTGCAGCCGCTGGCGCACTCTGACCTCCGAACAGCACGCCGCCTGGCGCATTGCCGCAGCCAGTGATTACTTCGTAACCGAAACGGGCCGCCGGGTGCGGCTCAACTGGTACAACTTCTTTGTGAGCTTGAATACCAAGCGCGCGGAAAGCCGGCACGGCCATTTGGATCCGCACCTGCCAGCACATTGACGGCTGGACCGATGTCCCAAAAGTGACCCGCGCCCGCGTCCGCGCCCCAGGCCCATAGCGATCCTCGCCGGAGTCTCGCCGTAGTACCTCTGATTGGGGATCAGAGGTACTACGGCGAGACTCCGGGGGGACTGCCTGACACTGATGGTGGGATGATAACGTCACTGTGCCCCGGCTTTCACCCGCCAGGTGATCGCGCCAGTTTGCTCATCCGCCTGTTTCTCTTTGGGTTCTCTGCAAAAGATCCCCGGGGCTGCCTCCAGCCTCCGCCGCAGCCAGTATTATTAGCGGGACTCAGCCCTGCTTCCCGAAAAACTCTTTGACCACTGCGGCCACCCGCTGGATTTGCGCCTCGCTCATTTCCGGGTAAATCGGCAGGCTCAGGCACTCGCGCGCCGCTTTCTCCGCGACGGGGAAATCGCCGGGCTTATGGCCAAGATCCGCATAGCACTTCTGCAAGTGCAACGACACGGGGTAATGGAGGGCGCAGCCGACTTTGTTGGCTTCCAGGTGTTGCTTAAGTTCATCGCGACGCGGGTGGCGCACCACGTAAAGATGGTAGGCGCTCTCAGCGTAATCGGCCTCGCGCGGCAGTTGGAGCGGGGTGCCGGCCAGCAGTTCGTGATAGCGATGCGCCACCCGCCGGCGCTCCCGCGTCCAGTCATCCAGGTGCTTAAGCTTAACGCCCAATACCGCGCCCTGGATGCCTTCCATGCGGTAGTTATAACCGACTTCGTCGTGGTAGTAACGCTGCGTGGACCCGTGTTCGCGCAACGCGCGCGCGCGCGCCGCATACGGCGCGTTATTCGTTACCAGCCCACCACCTTCGCCATAGGCGCCGAGGTTCTTGCCGGGATAAAAGCTGAAGCAGGACATCACCCCGAACGTGCCGATGGTCTTGCCCCGATACTTCGCCCCGTGCGCCTGCGCCGCGTCTTCAACCAGCGGGAGACCGTGTTTGCGGCAGACCGCCAGCAGCGGCTCCAGGTCGGCCGGGTGGCCGTAGAGATGGACGGGCAGAACCGCCTTAGTGCGCGGCGTGATGGCTCGTTCGACCAGCTTCGCATCCAGGTTGAACGTCGCGTCATCCACATCCACATAGACCGGCTTGGCGCCCACGTATGAAATGCCCCAGCTCGTCGCCACGAACGTGCAGGGCGTGGTGATGACCTCATCGCCCGGGCCGATGTTGAGCAGCTTCATCGCCACATGCAGTGCCGAGGTGCCGCTGTTGAACCCGACGCAATGCTCCGCCCCGCAGTACCGTGCGAAGTCCTTCTCAAACTGCGCCACGTCCGGACCGAGGCAAAACGAGCAGTGGTCGAGCGTCCGCCCGATGGCGGCATCAATGTCTTTGCGTATCGCCCGCATTTGCGCGGGGAGATCGAGATAGGGAACCGGCTGGGGGGATTCAGTTTGTTGTCTCATATCATGCGGAGAATAAGCAAGGACCGGGCCAAAAAGCAACCGCCAAATCAAGCCTTAATCCGGATTTTCCTTGAGCCACTGTTCCATCCCGGCCTGCCACTTCTCCCAATCGCTCCCGTAATCCGCTTCGAGAAACAGTCCGAGAAAGTCCTTGGCCTCCGCTGCCTTCGGGTGCTGGGCGTTGCGCGCCACCTCCAGCAAGGCTGGCAGTTTCAGGCTGTTGGGCCGGTTCAGAGCGTCGTCAATCAGGAAATCCAGCACGTTCACCGGCAACGCGGCATTCGTCAGGAAGCTGCGCATCAGCCCATAGTCCTGGTCCGGCAACAGGTTCGTGAGGTGCCGCACCACCTCCTCCTGTCCGTCCGCGGGCAGCCTCGGGAACATCTCGATCATTTGCTTCGCCTTGTCCGCATCCGGGCTGGTCGAGCCCAGGATCTCGTCCACCTTCTCCTCCCAGCCGGTGAGGAGATGGGTGGCGGCGGATTCCCCCCCAGTCAACCCCTCATTGCTCAGGGTCTGGGACGCCTGCCGCTGCGCGCGTTCGCTGAAGGAAGTTGCGCCATTGGTTTCGTCTGTGGCAGGTGAGGCTGGCTCAGAGACGGACTCCGCCGTGTCGGCCTCTGGTGTCTTGCCCGGTAGGCGGGACCACACGATGCCGACCAGCAAGAGGCCGGCAATAGCCCCGGCTACGACCAAGAGTTTGGACAGTTTGCCCATGATGCCTCTACCTCACTGGCAGCAAGAATCCCGCCACAATCCGCCGATCTCGTTCAGGCTACAATGCCCCCCGTTCATAGGCTTTCAGGCCGTCGGCGACTCGAATTGCAGTTCATACAATTTGCGATAAACCCCGCGCGCTTGGATTAGTTCCGCGTGAGTGCCCGTCTCCACTATCCGCCCGCTGTCCAGGACCACAATCAGGTCGGCCCTTTGAATCGTGGAGAGCCGGTGGGCGATGCAGATCGTCGTGCGCCCCTGCATAAGTTCCTCCAGGGCCGCCTGCACCGCTCGTTCCGATTCCGTGTCCAGTGAGCTGGTCGCTTCGTCCAGGACCAGGATCGGCGCATTCTTCAGAATGGCCCGCGCAATGGCGATGCGCTGGCGCTGCCCCCCCGACAAAGCGACGCCCTTCTCCCCGATAATTGCCTCGTACCCCAGCGGCTTTTCCAGGATAAACTCGTGCGCGTGAGCATGCCGTGCGGCGGCTTCGATTTCGGCATCCGTTGCGCCCGGCCGCCCCAGCGCGATGTTGTGCCGGATCGTGTCGTTGAAGAGAATGGTCTCCTGGGTCACCAGCGCGATCTGCCGCCGCAAGTCATTGATGGCAACTTGTCGAATATCAGTCGCGCCGATGCGCACCGCGCCCCGCTGCGGATCATAAAACCTCAACAGCAGGTTGGTCAGCGTGGTCTTGCCCGACCCGCTGCTGCCGACCAGCGCCACTAACCGCCCCGCCCTCACCGTGAGGTTGATCCCGCGCAGGACCATCTTCTCGCCGTAATCGAAATCAACGTTGTCAAAGTGGATGTCCGCCTGGCTCGCCTGGAGCGGCACCGGCTTGGGCGGATCGGTGATGGTGTTGACCGTATCCAGCAACTCAAAAACCCGTTGGTTGGCCGAGCGGGCCTGCTGCATTTGATTGCTTAGGCGGGTCAGATTCTTGATGGGCGGATACAACATGAACACGCCGAAGATGAACTGCACGAACGACCCCGGGTCAGCCGATGCCTGGGACCGCGTGCTGGAGTGTACCACGTAGGCGAGCACCAGCGCCACGCCCAAGCCGCCGAGGAACTCGGTGACCTGGCTGGGAATCTCGTTCGCCCGGATCACGCGCAGCATGTGGCCAATGTATTGCCGGGTCGTCACCCGGAATTCGGCCAGCACCTTGTCTTCGAGGTTATAGGCCTTGATGATGCGGTTGCCGGTGAAGGATTCGTGCATCAGGTTGGACAGATCGGCAGCGTGGGTCTGCATCGCCCGCGCGGATTTGCGAACCTTCCTGCCGTAAATAATGATGGGCACGAGGCACGCCGGCAGCACCACAATCGAGATGAAGGTCAGCGTGGGCTGCTGGGAGAGCAGCACGGCCAGAATGCACAGCAGTGTGACCGGGTCTTTGATGGCCGAAGCCAGCCAACCGCCGATGACGTTGTGCAGAATCTGGGTGTCATTGGTGATGCGTGAGATCAGGTCGCCGGTGCGCGCCTGGCTGAAGAAGCCCAGCGAGAGGTTCTGCAGATGGCCGAACAGGCTGGTGCGCAAATCCGCGATTGCCCGCAAGGCCGCCCAGTTGGTCAGGTACATGTTCAAGTAGGCGAACACGGCGCGCAGGAGCATGATGGCGGGGATGGTGGCGATCACCAGCATCATGCCCAGGGGAGAAGAGGGAGACTTCAGCTCGGGCAGCCAGTGCTCAAGGTTCAGGACGAGCGGGCGCAAGAACTCAGGGAGCTTTTCCAGGTGCTGGGCCACGGGGATCTTGGCCGAGCCGGCGAAAACCAGGTCCACGACTAACTTGACCACCATGATCAATGCGCCGTTGGTCAGGGCGCAGAGTATGCCGCAGACAAGGCCCAGTATCAGCCGGGTCTTGTAGGGCCGCGCGAAGGCCCAGATTCTGCGGTAAAACGCTCTCATCTGCTCGGGTTCAGTATGTTCCCCACGCCCCAGGGAAGCGAGCGTTTTCCAAGGCATGATTGCCGGAGCGCGGACATTCCTGTCCGCCACGATAAAGCACCCGCGGAGTCTGTGGCGCGTCCACGGCGCACCGCCTTGTGGTGGCCGAGCCGATAGGAATACCGGGTCTCCGGGCCAAGCCGCCCGGACGCTTACTGGATTCCGGCTTTGACCGGCGGGTGGTCCGCCGGCAGCGCCGGCGGCACCGGAAGCGCCTGGGCCTTTAGCTTCTCATCCAGGATTTCCACCCCGGCTTCCTTCTCAAGTTTGGTCATGTACTCCGGCAATTGCTTCTGCAAAGCCTGCTGGGTCAGGCCATCTTTGATTTCCGGGAGTGCCTTCTCGAACTCCACCTTCCGGGCCGGAATCTTCTCGCTCAGCTTAATAATGTGATAGCCGAACCGCGTCGTGATGATATCACTGACCTGGTTGGTTTGCAGCGAAAAAGCCGCGGCCTCGAACTCCGGCACCATCTGTCGGCGCGGGAACGTGTATTCGCCGCCTTTTTCTTTCGAGCCCGGGTCTTCGGAATACTTCTCGGCCAGCTTGGCAAAATCTTCCCCGGCACGCGCGCGCTTCAGCAGGCCCTCCATATCCTTCCGCTTGGCTGCCTTCTGGTCTTCCGTCAATTCGGTGTTGGTCTTCGGGTCGGTCGTCACCAGCAGGATATGGCTCGCGCGCACCATCTCCGGCTGCTCAAACCGCGCCGGGTAGTCGTCATAATACTTCCGGGCATCGGCCTCGGTGATATTGACCTTCAGTTCACGCTTGAGCACGGTCTCCGCAGTGGCGCTCTCGGTCCACTTGGCCAATAGCTCCTCGCGCGTCGCGCCGATGAGCCTTAACTGCCGGGTGAGCGCCTCCTCCGAACCGAGCTTCGTCTTGGCCTCCTCGAATCGTTTCTCGGCCAGGGCCTTGCCCGCCGCCTTGTCGGCCTCGGTGGCGTTGGCTTGCAGGAGCTGCACTTGGATGAGTTGCTCCAGAACCTGCCGCTCCATCATGCCCATCTGCTCGGGGGGGATGCTCTGGTTGTGGCCGGCGGCCTGGGCTTTGAGGCGGATGACCTCGTTGTCCAATTGGCTGCGGGTGACCTTCACGCCCTTGCCCTGTGCCAATATGTTGTTTCCGAATAGCTCGGAGGGCATCAGCTCCGGCTTGGAGGAGCCGCCAGCGTTGGTGGCCGCCGCCTGGCCGGGGGCGGCGCCCCAGACCGGCAGCCCAGCCGCCAGGAGCAGCAGGACGAGTGATTCTGTCGTTCTTTTCATCAATATCTTTCGTTGCTTCTAATGCTAATCTATAACTTGACCACCTTGACATTGCTGATGTCCGGGTCCTCTTGAATCTCGTCCAACACTTCTCGCGGCGGCACGCTATCCAAATTCAAAACCGTTAAGGCCTGGCCACCTGCAGTATCACGGCTCAAGCTCATGCTGGCAATATTAACCTTGTGCCGCGCCAGCAGCGTCCCCAAATAGCCCACCATCCCCGGCCGGTCCTTGTTGCTGAGCAGCAACACCACCCCGAACGGCACGATCTCCGTCGGCCGGCTGAAGACCCGCACTATGCGCGGGTTGTCCGGCGACCCGAAGAACGTGCCCCCCGCCGAAATGACCTTCTCCCCGTTGTGAAAAGCCTGCACGTGCAGCCATTCGTTGAACGTCACCGGCTCATTCGAGCGCTTCTCTTCCACGGTCAGCCCCAGCGTCGAGGCGATGCTCCGCACGTTCACATTGTTCAGGTCTTTTACCGAGGCGCGCGACAGGAACCCCAGCAGCACGGCGCGCGTCACCGGGTCAATGTTCGGCAATTCCTGCGCCTTGCCGCCGAAAGTAATGTGCAGCCGGTCCACCTGCGGCGGGGCCAGTTGCGCCAGCAAACGGCCCAGCTTCTCCCCCAGCGTCAGGTAGGGCTTGACCTGCTCGTAAGTCTTCGCGTCGAGATACGGCAAGTTGACCGCGTTGCGCACCTCCCCGGTGAGCAGGTAACCCGCGATGACCTCCGCCACTTCCAGCCCGCACTTCTCCTGCGCCTCTTTCGTGCTAGCGCCCAGATGTGGCGTCAGTGTAATCGCCGGATGCTTGCGAAACGGGTGCTCGGCCGGCAGCGGCTCCGTAGCATAAACGTCCAGCGCGACGGCGGCGACCTTCCCCGAGTCCAGCGCCGCCAGCAGGTCATTCTCCACGATAATCTCCCCCCGCGCGCAGTTGACCAGGCACACCTTCGGTTTCATCTTGGCGAAGGCCGCCGCGTTAAGCATCCCCCGCGTTTGGTCCGTCACCGGCATGTGCACGGTGATGAAGTCCGCGTCTCGATACACATCGTCCAGGTCGCCGAGCAACTCAATGCCCAGCCCCTGGGCCCGGGCCTCTGGCAGGAACGGGTCATACCCCAGCACCCGCATCCCGAATGCCAGCGCCCGCCGCGCCACTTCGCTCCCGATGCGGCCCAACCCGAGCACGCCCAGCGTCTTGCCCGCCAGTTCGGTCCCTTGAAACTGCTTCCGGTCCCACAGGCCCGCCGCCATTGAGGCGTGAGCCTGGGGCACCTTCCGCGCCAGGTTCAGGATCATCGCGAACGACAACTCGGCCGTGGAAATGGTATTGCCGCCCGGTGTGTTCATCACCACCACGCCGCGCTGCGTCGCCGCCTCCACATCCACGTTATCCACCCCCACGCCCGCCCGGCCCACGACCCGCAACTGCCCCGCCGCCTCGATCACCTTGCGCGTCACCTTCGTCTCGGAGCGCACCACCATCGCCACCACGTCCTTGACCACCGGCAGCAGCTCCGCCTCGGACAGACGCTTAGGCAACACCACCACCTCGAACTCGGGGCGCTGTTGCAGGACGGCAATCCCCTTGGGCGATACCGGATCACACACTAAGATTCTCATAAAGAAGGGCGGAGTCTAAGCCCCCGCCCGCCGCAGGTCAAACCCGCAAACCGCCGCCAACGCGCCTTACGCGCCTTGCTCCGCAGCGCCGAGCATTGCTCTGCTCGCCTGGATCGTCGCCCCGCTCCCCCCGGAACAACAATCTGCCCTCCAGGCCTGCAGGCCCATTACGGCGAGACCCTGATCGAGGTTACACAAAGGCCCAGGCCGGGCACTGGTGTTCAAGCCGCAAGGCAATCGGCCGGACGCCTGTATTTTGTTTGAAACCTTCCTCAGGTTGCACCGTCTATATACGAGACCAGCGCTCCGAGGGCGGGAACGGAGCCGCAGGCTACCGCGCTGAGGGTGCCCGAGGAAGCAGACCAATCCTATGGAAGCCCTATGGAGTCCGTATGGAATCCCTATGGAGCAACACGCGGGCAGCACCAGCGCAATACGCCAGCAACACGCAAGAAACAGGCTACTGCTGCCGGGCTCGCGCACAGGCGCCAATACCCGCGTTTCTCGCTCCCTACTAAGGGTGCGCATCTGCGATTTTTCAGGAGCGCGGACATTCTTGTCCGCTGGGTCTGGAGCTTGACCTATCCGCGGAGGCGGACAAGAATGTCCGCGCTCCGGCCCGCACAGGTTAATGGCGTCGGGAAAATCGCAGATACGCACCCCCTAAAGCCCTCCCTATCCTTGCACTGTCCAAGCCCTCGCGGCTAGCCAAGGATGCCGCCATGCGGCGCGTGTATGGATTTGAGATCATGCCAGCACCCTTCGTGGTGGCGCATCTGCAAATGGGTTTGCTCCTGCAAAACCTCGGCGTGCCCTTGAACGAGGCTGTAGGGGAACGCGCCGGAATCTTCCTCACCAACTCGCTCACCGGCTGGGATTTCACCGGCGAGAATCCGCATCTCAAGAACTGGCCGGATCAAGCAAGTGGCAGGAAGCCTAACCAGGCCCACACTACTGCGGCTCGATGACCCTCAACCCCGGCACGGCATCAAAGTGGCGTCTATTGAAAGTGGCGACCTCGCTGCCGCGCTCCAGCGCGGTGGCAGCCACAATGAGATCGTAGCCACCGATCATTTTGCCCGCCGCCTCCAGCTCAGCCCAAATCCGCGCGTGCTCATACGCGGTCTGCTCCGTGTAGGGGAGGATGGGCAAAGGGGCCAGCACAACCTGCACGTACTGTTGGCGCCGGGCCTTGTGCGCCACCGAAGCTCTCTCCACTCCGTGCCAGAGTTCAGCCACGGTGATAGCAGCCACCTCAAATTGCTCGTCAGGGCGGCTGCCCAGCCAGGCCTTTAGGTCAAAGGTCCCCTTCTCGCCCCGAATGATGACGTCCGCGTCCAGGATTATCGCCATTTGTCAGCCGGTAGCTTGAAGGTCTTCCGCGAAGTTCGCAGATCCCGGTGCCAGGCTCGGGCCTCCTCCGACGACAGTCGGACTTTGGCCAAGGCGTCGGCCAGCTCGCGACCCGTGCAGCGCTTCTCGTTATCCGGCTCGATGCGCGCAAAAGGTCGGCCATTCTTCAGCAGCACAAAAGTCAGGTTTTGGTAGTGGGCGCGGTTGACGCAGTCAGCAAAGTTGCGGGCCGCGTCGGTCACCGTAATGGCTCTCTCTTTCATGGAATCAGATTATCAGATTCTACACACACGTCAAGGCCCCGAAACCGCCTGCCGCGCCTGATGGGAACCCAACGGCGCTCGCACGCGGGGCCTTATCCCGACAGCTTAACGATCCGTAATTGGGCCGGGAGAATGACCGCCAGCGCTACCGGCTTTGGCTTTGCTCCGGCGGTTTGGCGGGCGGTGGCTCAGGTTTCACTCTCTGACTGGCGCCCACCGCCGGCCGGAACTCCACGACATCCGCATGCACCTCCACTTTGGGAATGCCAAAGAGAATCCAAAAGCTGCCGCTGCGCTCGACGATCAGGTTCGCCACTGTCTGGGCCTCGCCCGGGCGCATTTGAGCGGATGCATACATGCGATCCATCGCCTTGGACAGAGTAGCCGGGCAGATCGTGATGAAGCCCAGGAGACTGAACCCTTTGCTCACCCCAAACACGTTGGTCTTGACGAGCACAAAGTTGTCCTGCGTCAGGCTCACGCCCGTCTGCTGGTGGACCACTTGCGGCGGCGCTCCGCCCAGCAGCGAGCCGGTCACAGGACCTACCGGCGATACCGCCGCGCACCCGACCATCAGCAAACATCCAACCAGAACTATGAAACAACGAAACATCAAAAACCTGCTTTCTCTCTTGCGCGTCGGCCACCCGGGCCTTCACGTCAACTGCGGCCCCGCCGTAATGCCTCAGTGGAGGCGGGTAGGGCGCGTCACTCCGTGCGCGCCGTCGCGCCCTGCCGTTAACCGGCGCGCACGGAGTGGCGCGCCCTACCGCCGTCACTGACCGATTACGCGCCGCCGCCAGCTTCCAGTTGCAAATCTCCGCCCTCGGTGGAAATTAGAGGCGGCGGGGCAATTGCCCTGGCCAAGGATTATTATGGCACACATCGTTACTAGCAAGTGCAAGGGATGCAAGTTCACGGATTGCGTCGAGGTCTGCCCCGTGAACTGCTTTTACGAACTGGCGGACCAGCTCATCATCCACCCGGACGAATGCATTGATTGCCGGGCCTGTGTGGAGGTCTGCCCCGTCGAAGCAATCTATGCGGATGCGGATGTTCCCGCCGAATACACGGCCGCTATCGAATTCAATGCGACCGAAGCCAAGCGGGTGAAGGAAGCCGGTCAGGAGGGCCTGCTTCAGAAAAAGCAGCCCCTGCCCACCGCCGCACAAAGGAAAGCCAACCTCGGCTACTGACCGACTGCTTTCGCTTCGGTCTTCGTCTCGAAATCCCCGGCGCTCACCACCACCAGCTTCTTCGGATCCAGGTGGGCGCGCAACGCCGCCACCACCTGTTCCGGTGTCAGCGCCGCAACCTTCTCTTCCAGGTCGGCCTCATAGGCCATCGTGCGCCCTATGTGCCGTAGCTCCGCCAACTGCCCCGCCAGGCCGATGTCACTCGACCGCCCCACCTTCCGCGCCTCCAGGTAACCCTGGCGTGCCTTGTCCAGCTCCTCCTGTTGTACTCCCTCCCGCAGCAGCCGGTCCAACTCCTCCTTCACCGCCTTGGCCACCCGCCCCGCGTTCTCGGGAGCGCTGATGGCCGTGACCGTCAACATGGCCCTCTTGTCAAACGAAGAAACGCTCAGACTCGACGACACCCCATAGGACAACCCTTCCTTCTGTCGTATCCGGTCCCCCAGCCGGGAAGAGAGCGCCCCGCTGCCAAAGATGTAATTGCCGATCACCAGCGCCGGATAATCCGCGTCGTCATCCCGCAACGGGAAGATCAGTCCCGCCGCATACGTCGCATTCGCCTTGTCCGGCGTGTTAATTGTGTATTCCGCCCCGGCGACTTCGGCCGGGATGGGCATCGCGATGCGCTGGTAAGGCTTGGGCGCCGTCCAACTGCGCAGCGCCTCGCCCAGAATCGGCAGGCACTTCTCCGCGTCGAAATCCCCCACGATCGTCAGTTCCCCTTCCTGCGACCCGAGGTAATCCCGATACAGCGTTGCCACCTGCTCATAGGTCACCGCTTGCAGCCGTTCGATGGACTCCTCCACTGTTGGCAAATACCGGATGTCTTCCTTCGGGTAAGGCGTCAGCTCCCGTTGCAGCCGTCGGGGCGCCAGCGCGGAAGGCTCCGTGCGCATCTGCTCCATCATCGCCAGCCGTTCGCGCTTGGCCAACTCAAACTCCTTCTCCGGCAACGCCGGCTCGCGCAGCACCTGCCTCAACAGTTCCAGCACCTCGGGCAACGTGTCCCGCTTTGCCTGGATTGAAAACGTTACCGATCCCGCCCCTCCGCCCCCGCCCCCGCCGCCGCGCCCGCGTCGCCCCCGGCCGCCCCCGCCCCCGCCCGCGCTGAGCGTTGCCTTCAGCCGGTCCAGTTCATCATGCAGCGCCTGGTAGCTCAGCTTCTTGGTCCCGCGCAACATCAACTCGGGCAGGAAGCCGGCCACCGACTCGTACCCCTTCAGGTTCTCTTCGTTGCCGTAGCGCAAGGTAAGCAGCACATGCACTTCTTGACCCCGCGCCTGCTTCGGCATCAACGTCACCTTGATTCCCTGCGGCAGCTCTTCCCTTTTGACCCGCGCCTCCACGTTCTCGGGCGTGGCGTCGAACTCTTCCCCTTCCGCGATCGCCGCTCGCCCCTGGTAATTCGACACCATCGCCTGCACGTCCGGCGTCGGCGGCACTTCCACCCGCGCCGGCTTGTCGGTCGGCAGGAACAGGCCCACCGTCCGGTTGTTCTGCTTCAGGTAGTGCGCCGCCGCCTTCTGAACCGCTTCCGGCGTCACCTTCTCGATCCGGTCCCGGTGCAGGAAATACAGGCGCCAGTCTCCCTGCGACGCCCATTCGCTCAGGGAAACAGCGATTCGGCTCGTGTCAGTGGCTGCCAGCTCGCGCGCCTTAAGGATCTGCTGCTTCGCCCGGTTCACTTCCTCCGCCGTCACGCCGCCGCTCCCGATGCCTTCGACAATGCCCAGCATCAAATCGCGCACCGCCTCCGGCGAACTGTCCTTCAGCACTTCCGCGTCCGCCATGAACAACCCCGGATCGTGGCTCCCCTCGGCATACGCCGACGCGCTCGCCGCCTTCTTCGCTTCCACCAACCCCTGGTACAACCGCCCGGAAGGCCGCGTGCTCAGGATATTCGCCAGCACCTGCAACGCCGGCAGGTCCTCGTGCGCCCCCGCGGGAATGTGATAGACCACCGCCACTGCGGCAATATCTCCCACCCGCCTCAGTGTCACTGACCGCTCGCCGTCCTGCGCCGGTTCCTCCGTCCAGGTCGTTGCCAGCTTCCGCTCCGGGCGCGGGATAGCGCCGAAATATTTCTTTACCAGCTCCAGCCCCCTCTTCTCGTCAAAGCGGCCCGCCACCACCAGCACGATGTTGTCCGGCTGGTAAAACTTCTTATAGAACGCCCGCAGGTTCTCCACGGGCACCTTCTCAATGTCGCTCCGGTTGCCGATGGTCGGCTTCCCATAGTTGTGCCAATGATACGCCGTCGCCGCCATCCGCTTGCTCAAAACCCCGGACGGCGAGTTCTCCCCGCGCTCAAACTCATTGCGCACCACCGTCATCTCGGACTCCAGGTCCTCCTTCTTGATCAGGCTATTGACCATTCGGTCCGCTTCCAGGTCGAGCGCGAATTCCAGGTTCTCCTCCGTTGCGTTCAGCGTCTCGAAATAGTTCACCCGGTCGCTCGACGTGCTGCCGTTGAATTGCGCCCCGTGCTCCTGCAAGGCCTTGGGAATCTGCGGATGTCGCGGCGTGCCCTTGAACACCATGTGCTCCAGCAAGTGCGCCATCCCCGTCTCCCCGTACCCTTCCTGCCTCGACCCCACCAGCACCGTCATGTTCACCGTCACCTTCGACTGCGACTTGTCCGGGAACAACAGCACCCTCAATCCATTGTCCAGGTCATACTCCGTGATGCCCTCCACCGACGCGATTTTCCTGGGCGCCTCCACACTGTAGGAAACCTGGGTGAGAAGAACGACGGAAACAGCTAAAGCCAATCTGATGCTCATCATGCGCCAGATTCCAACACCCCACCCCCAAACTCAAGCCCTTTTCCAAAGACCCTCAGGGCCGGGGCGGGACCGCGGAGACCTAGCCAACGCGAGACGGACACCGCAACCGACATTGGTGTTTAGCCGGCTACATGCCCCCTTAGCCCGGCCATTTCACGCGCCAACACAATCGGCGCATAAGATGCCTCGCGAAAGCTCCGTCAGGAGCGCCATGTTTGTAGCCAAGTTGCAGCAAACCAGCCAAGCTCCGTCAGGAGCGGCATGTCGAAGAAGCTTGCCGCCCCGTGTTTACATGGCGCTCCTAACGGAGCTTGGTCACCTTGCGGGACCGTCACTATAGACATGCCGCTCCTGACGGAGCTTGCCGCCTCAGTCAGCGGGCATTGACCTGCGCGGCTAACACCGCGCCTTGCCGCCACGGCCACCAGACGCAGTTGGCCGCCACCCGGGACACGGTGGATTCGAGCCAGAGCCCCTCGCTCGTCGCCTGCCCCTCCAACTTCTGGAAGCCGCAGCGCAAGCGCGAAAACTACAACAGGTTGCGCAGCCAGCCGCCACTCATGGCAGGCCACACTAATTGCTTGAAATGCTCGCTTCCTTTTGACGCCATGTGGCCGTGATTAGTGCGCCCGAGATACAGTCTTTCTCCACACACGCCGAGTCCCCGGACGCGCGTGCTACCGGAAAACCCATCCCTCCCACTCTTCCTGTGAAACAGACTGCCGCCCTTCTCCTCCTGGCAGTGACATCGCTGCTCGCCTCAGCCAAAGAGTTCCATGTCTCCGTTAGCGGCGACGACCAGAACAAGGGCTCGGCGTCAAGACCCTTCAGGACGATTTCCGCCGCGGCCCGGGTAGCCCAGCCGGGCGACATCATCACCGTGCATCAAGGCGTCTATCGGGAGCGCGTTGCCCCGCCGCGCGGCGGCACGTCCGACAAGAAGCGCATCGTCTATCAAGCGGCGCCCGGCGAGCGGGTCGAGATCAAGGGCTCTGAGCCCGTCAAGAACTGGGTGAAGGTGCAAGACGATACCTGGAAGGTGACGCTCCCCAACACTTTCTTCGGCAGCTTCAATCCCTACAGCGATCTCATCCACGGCGACTGGTTCGATCCCAAGGGCCGCGAGCATCACACCGGCGCCGTCTATCTTAACGGCGACTGGTTAATCGAGGCGGCCAAATTGGAGGAAGTGTTGCTGCCGCCAGGCACGACCCCCGCTTGGCTGGCGCAGGGCGGCGACCAGTACTTGCTCAATGTGGCGTGGCTGCGGCCCGGGAAGGGCACCGGGTCGGCAGGCCGGATTCCTGCCACCAATTACGCCGCCAAGCACGGCACACAAAACGCCCCGTGCACTGAGGGAGGCGAATGCATCGGCTTTATCGAGCCCGGCCACTGGGTTCGGTACGAACAGGTGGACTTCGGCGCGCGCACCGAGCAGATGGAGATTCGCGCCGCGTCCGCCTCTGGCGGCGGCATCATCGAACTCCGCCTGGACCAGCCGGACGGGGAACTGCTGGGCACTTGCCCCGTGCTGAACACCGGCGACTGGCAGGATTGGGCTTCCTTCCCGGCCCGGATTAAACCGGTCAGCGGCACCAGGACACTGTGCCTGGTGTTCAAGCGGCCCCCCTCCGCGCCGCTGAATGCTCCGCTCTGGTTTGCGCAGGTGGACGCCTCCAACACCGCCATCTGGGCGCAATTCCCGGGCGTAAACCCAAACGAGCAACTGGTCGAGATCAACGTCCGCCGCACCGTGTTCTACCCGGACCAGCCGGGCCGCAACTATATCACCGTGCGCGGCTTCACGCTGTGCCACGCCGCCACCCCCTGGGCGCCACCGACGGCTGAGCAGATCGGCCTGGTCGGCACCCATTGGAGCAAGGGCTGGATCATCGAGAACAACGTCATCAGCCACTCCATCTGCTCCGGCATCGCCCTCGGCAAACACGGCGACCAGTATGACAACACCTCAGCCGACACTGCCGAGGGCTACGTCAAGACCATCGAGCGCGCCCATGCATACGTGATCCCCTGGACCCGGGAGAACATTGGCCACCATGTCGTCCGCAACAACACGATCTCGCATTGCGAGCAGGCAGGCATCGTCGGCAGCCTCGGCGCCGCCTTCAGCACCGTCACCGGCAACACCATCCACGACATCCACGTCCGCCGCCTCTTCTCCGGGGCGGAGATGGCCGGCATTAAGTTCCACGCCGCCATTGATTCGGTCATCGCCCACAACCACATCTACCGGACCTGCCTCGGGCTCTGGCTGGACTGGATGGCGCAGGGCACCCACGTGTCGCGGAACCTCTTCCATGACAACGCCAGCAACGACCTGTTCGTCGAGGTCGACCACGGCCCGTTCCTGGTGGACAACAACCTGTTCCTGTCCCCCGGCAATCTGTTGGACATGTCCGAGGGCGGGGCTTACGTGCACAACCTCTTCGCCGGCAAGATCACCAACCGGCCTGAGCCGTCCCGCGAGACGCCCTTCCATCCCGCCCACAGCACCACCGTCGCCGGCCTCGTCACCATCAAGGGCGGCGACGACCGCTTTTACAACAACCTCTTCGTGGGAAATGGCGAAACGTTGACCAGCGACCGCAAGGGCAACCTGAAGGAGTTGCGCTGGATCAGCAGTTTCGGGCTGTGGGGCTACGATGGCCGCGAGCGGCCGCTCCAGACCGGCGGCAACGTCTATTACCGAGGCGCCGAACCTTCCGCCAGAGAGGCCGGCCCCAACGTCCTGGCGGGAACCGATCCCAAACTAAAACTCGTGCAGCAGGGCGACCGGTTCATTCTCCAGATCAGCCCCGGGCCAGGGCTGAAGCAGGCCCGCACCGCGCTCGTCACGACCAGAACCCTTGGCCGGGCCAGGACCCCGGGGCTCCCTTATGAGAACCCGGACGGCTCCCCGCTGAAGATAAACGCCGATTACTTCGGCAAGCGCCGGAGCGCCTCTCACCCCACGCCCGGGCCATTCGAGAATCCCGGCGAGGGAGCGCTCAAACTCAAGGTCTGGTGAGGCGAAGTGGCACGGCCCACCCAAATCGGGTTGATTCGGGGTGCTGGGAGGTTAGTTTGGGCGCGGGTATGCCTTTGACACCGGTGAGAGAACTGATTCCCGTGCTGCAAGTGGCCATCGGTCCGGTCATCCTGATTTCGGGCGTTGGGCTGCTGCTCCTCACGCTGACGAACCGTTACGGGCGGACGATTGACCGTTCGCGCCAGCTTGTGCGGGAGCTGAGGGAGTTGGGGGATGCAGACCGGAAGCGGCTGGAGGGGCAAATCGAGATACTCTATCGCCGGGCGCGGCTGATCCGGCTGTCCATTTTGCTGGCGGGTGTGAGCGTGCTGCTGGCGTCCGTGCTGATTATCGTGTTGTTTCTGACGGCGTTGTGGAAGCTGGAGGTGGGTGTGCTGATCAGCCTGCTGTTCATTGCGTGCATGGTGGCGCTGAGCGGGTCGCTCGTGGCGTTTATCCGGGACATTAACCTGTCGCTGGGGGCGCTGAAGCTGGAGTTAGAGCACCAGAAAGCCTGCGGATCAGCCAAGCGGTGAGGAGGGTCACGGTCGCTCCGATCAGGGTGTACCAGGGCCAGAAGATTTCCGTGCCGACGGTCTTCAGCCAGAGGTCTTTCGTGCAGTCAAGGTTGGGCAGGACCTGAATGGCGACCATCATCGCGAGGGAGACCATCATGCCGGTGATGACGGGGATGCTCCGGCCTTTCTTCCAGAACACGGCCAGGGCGAGGCCGCCGACCAGCGCGCCGCTGGTAAGGCCACGGAGGGCGAAGGCGGCGTTCAAGACAAAGGCGACCTGGCGGCTCAGGTAGGCGGTGAGGATCAAGGCGGCGGCCCAGAGGACGGTGGAGACTTTGCTAAAGCGCAGAAAGAAGGTCTCGCTGCCCTGCGGCAGGACGTGTTTGACGAAGTCCATGGTGGAGACTGAGGCCAGGGAGGTGAGCGCGGAGCTGACCGAGGACATGGCCGCGGAGAGAATGGCGACCATCAGGAACCCTTTCAGCAGGTGGGGGACTTCGGTCATCATGAAGATGGGGAAGATGAAGTCGTTGGCGGTGATGCCCGAGCCGGGGCGGGTTTCGGGCAGAGGGATCAGGAAGGGGTGGCCCTGGTAGAAGACCCAGAGCATCACGCCGACCAGCAGGAAGATCAGGAAGAGGGGGAAGATCACGACGGCACTCAGGACCAGCGCCTTCCGGCCATCGGCAATCGTCTTGCAGGTCAATACCCGCTGCACGATCAACTGCTCGGCGCCGTGCGAGGACAGCACCAGTACCGTGCCGCCGATGACCCCCATCCAGATGTTGAAAGGCGCGCCGAGCAGGAATTGGGTGAGGGAGACTCCTGGTGGCGGGGTGGCATTGAGCCAGTGGAGCTTGCCGGCATCGGCGGCTTTGGAAAACACCGCGCCCAGCCCGCCGTCCACGAGCGAGGGGATGTAGCAGAGGGCGAAAACCCCGCCGAGCAGGAACAGGCCGAATTGGACGGCATCTGTCCAAATCACGGCCTTGACGCCGCCAACGTAGGTGTAGAGCAGCGAGAGCATGACGAACAAGAGGATGGCGCCGAGGATGGGGTCCCCAGTGCCGAACCCGAGGACTTTGTCGCCCAGGATCAACTTGACCGGGATGCTGGCGACATAGACCCGCACCCCGGCGGCCAGGGTCTCGCTGATGAGGAAGAAGCCCCCCGCAGTCTGGCGGGCAGAGGGGCCAAACGTGTTGGCGAACAGTTGGTAGGGCGAGTAGATCTCCCCCTTGAAGCAATGCGGAACAAGGACGATGGCCAACAGGATACGTGCGATGACGTAGCCGATGATCATCTGGAGGAAGGCGATGTTGCCGCCATAGGCCATGGCGGGCACGCCGATGATGGTCAACGCGCTGGTCTCCGCGGCAACAATGGAAAGTCCAATGCCCCACCAGGGGACGTTTCTGCTGCCGAGGAAATAGTCGCGGGTATTGTGTTGGTCCTTCCCGAACCACAGCCCGAGCCCGATAATGCCGAGCAAGTAGATGAGGATGATGGCCCAATCACCGGGACTGAAGTAGCTGTTCATGGAATGAAAGGTCCTCCATTACTGGGCAAGCCGGGGGACAATGGACAGAACATTCTTTGGCGCCCAGTGAAAGCGCGCGCATGTCGGCATCGCCACCAGGTCGGCGCGAGGACAGGAACGCAAGTGCTACACCGGATGAACTACAATGTGTCTTCCGAGTTGCTCCGGCAGCTCCATGAGATCAGGGCACAGGCAGGCCATCTCCGGCTGATGGCATAACCTATTGCCGTTGTGTCACTTCCGATGCCATCACCCGCCTCTGCCCCGGCTACGTTCCGCGTGCGGCGCTGGCGTTGCTCTGGTGACACCCTGGAGGGGCCCCGGCAAGGCTCCCATGTAGTACGCTTAAGCTTCTGCGGCTGAGGCATTTGTAGTGCAGCGCGCACACGTAAACCCCTCAGAACGTTGGCTTTGTATTCGCCTCTGCCGGGTCGAATTTCCGAAGTGCTAATTGGGCATGTCCATCCGCGAAGACGACGACACCAGGGCGATTATGCCGTGCCGAGGTCAAGGCGACGGTGGCCTGGCCAGCCGGTAGAAGCGGTTTCCATTCGTTGAAGACGTGTCGGTCAGGGTCACCGTCGCCACGCTGCCGGTGTCCGTTACTGTCGAGAGGTGTGCCCACTGGTTAAGCGCGGGCAGGAGCGCAACTGAGAAAGGAAAAGGGATTCTTGCCGAACGGTAGAACGAACCGGTGCCCCGCTTTTCAGTTCCGACCCACAGTGACATCGCGACCACCCTTTTTAGTTAATGGTGTTTTGATTACTGGCTTAACCGGAAAAACTGCTGTGCGCCGGAGAGGGGATTGGTCACGACGTTCTGCCCGTTGACGACGACGGGGGCCGGGGAATTGGTAGTCCAGAAGGCGAGTGAACCGAGATTCGTGGTGGATTGCAGAGTGAACCCGGCGGCAGTGGCGGGCCAGGACAAAATCACCTTGGCTCCGGACGGAGTGATGGTCAGTTGCGGCGCGGTGACTGATGGCAGTGAAAGACTGAACACCGTGCCAGCGCCCGCATTGCCGCCGCTCTGCGCCGTCCCGTACAGAGTGTTGCCAGATAAAATCAATCCGGTCCTGGGTGAAGCTCCGTCAGTGTTGGTGCCATAGGCGCCACTGGTTGCCGTGAAATTATACAGGTTCGTAAAACCCGTGCCATCGGTGTTCACGGCGAACACCGTGCCGTAGCCCGAACTGCCGCCGGCACCCGCCGTCCCATACAGAGTGTTGCCAGACAAAAACAATCCACACTCCGGAGCACCTCCGTCGCTGTTGATAGTAGAACCTGCAATAAAGGAAGCAAAACTATACACGGTCCTAAAACCCGTGCCGTCGGTGTTCATGGCGAACACTGTTCCGCTACCCGAACTGCCGCCGAGATCCGTCGTCCCATACAGGGTGTTGCCCGATAATATAAATGCGGCAAACACCATACCTGCGTCCGTAAAGCTATACAGGGTCGTAAACCCGCTGCCATCGGTCTTGACGGCGAACACCGTGCCCTTGCCCGAACTACCGTCTAGACTCGTTGTCCCATACAGGGTGTTGTTCGATAAAAGCAATCCGGCGAGCGGGGAAGCTCCGTCGCTGCCGCCAGTAAAGCTATACAGGGTCGTGAACCCGGTGCCGTCGGTGTTGACGGCGAACACCGTGCCATAGCCCGAACTGCCGCCGAGGTGCGCCGTCCCATACAGGGTGTTGCCCGATAATATCAATCCGCCGAACGGCAAAGCTCCGTCGCTGCCGCCAGTGAAACTATACAACGTCGTGAAGGTCTGCGCCGTCGCCGGAGCCGTCAGCGTCAAAACGAGAGCGGTTATCAGCGCGGGCAGGTGGAACAGGTTCTTTATGTGCGTTTTCATTGGGTGGTACTTTTGATTACTGGCTTAACCGGAAAAACTGATGTGCGCCGGAGATGGGATTGGTCACGACGTTCTGCCCGTTGACGACGACCGGCGCGGGAGAATTGGTGGTCCAGAAGGCGAGTGAACCAAGCTTCGTGGTGGATTGCAGAGTGAAACCGGTGGCAGCGGCGGGCCACGTCAAAATCACATTGGCTCCCGAAGGAGTGATGCCCAGTTGCGGCGCGCTGACTGGCGGCAGTGAAAGACTGAACACCGTGCCACCGTACGAACTGCCGCCAACATTCGCCTCCCCATACAGCGTGTTGCCCGATAAAATCAATCCGGCCCTCAGACTACCTCCGTCGTCGCCGTCAGTGAAACTATGCAGCGTTGTAAAACCGCTGCCATCGGTATTGACGGCGAACACCGTGCCATCGCCCGAATTGCCGCCCACAATGGCCGTCCCATACAGCGTGTTGCCCGATACAACCAATCCGGCACTCGGCTTAGCTCCATCGCTGTTCACGGGGTTGGGATTCGATGCCTCCGTGAAACTATAAAGGACCGTAAAACCCGTGCCATTGGTGTTGACGGCGAACACCGTCCCCTCGCCCCCACTGCCGCCGCCATACGCCGTTCCATACAGGGTGTTGCCCGATAAAACCAATTCGGCTTGCGGGGCAGATCCATCGCCGCCGCCGGTGAAACTATAAAGGGTCGTAAAACCCGTGCCATCGGTGTTGACGGCAAACACCGTGCCACGGCCCGAACTGCCGCCGGTGTGGGCTGTCCCGTAGAGAGTGTTGCCCGATAAAAGCACTCCCGCTTCCGGAGTAGCCCCATCGTTGCCACCAGTAAAGCTATACAGGTTCGTAAACCCTGTGCCATCGGTGTTGACGGCGAAGACCGTGCCATGACCCGAGCTGCCACTATAAGACGTCGTCCCGTAGAGAGTGTTGCCCGATAAAAGCAATCCATACGAGGAAACTCCGTCGCTGTCGCCAGTGGAACTATACAGGTTCGTAAAACCGGTGCCATCGGTGTTGACGGCGAACACCATGCCACGGCCCGAGCTGCCACCAGAAGCCGTCCCATACAGCGTGTTGCCCGATAGAATCAATCCAGCAAGCGGATTATTTCCGCCACTGCCGCCAGTGAAACTATACAGTGTCTGATAACTGGTGCCATCGGTGTTGAGGGCGAACACCGTGCCGTAGCCCGCACTGCCACCATAGGAGGTTGTCCCATACAGCGTGTTGCCCGATAGAATCAAGCCGCCCCACGGATTAAATCCATCGGCGCTGCCGACTGCAAAACTATGCAGGGTCGTGAAGGTCTGCGCCGCCGCTGGACCAGCCAGCACCAAACCGAGACCGGCGACCAGTGCGGGCAGGACCCAGGCTGCGCGCGAGGCTCCACCGGGGCAAGTGAACTTGTTTGCTTTTATGATACTCATGTGATTGTTGCTTTCTTTACCAGGTCCTCGACCGCTCTAGCGGGACCGAGGCAGGCTTGTTTCGCAGTCAGTCCGGACTTGCGGCGAACACTTTGGTTAAAACGGCCCAAGCGCACAGCCACAAGTCCGGCCAAAACCGCAGGCGATCGTTTACTTTGTTAGCGTGAGCGTTACACTCGTGCTATGCACCGGCGAGCCGTTGGGGCCCTTACCAGTGATGGTTAACGAAGAACTTCCCGTGGGTGTGGTGCTCTTGGTTGTGACGGTCATGGTGGAGGAACCAGAGCCGCTGACCGATGCCGGACTGAATGACGCGGTCGCGCCGGCTGGCAGCCCGCTGGCGCTGAACGAGACAAGCCCGCTGAAACCGCCTATGGCAGTCGCGGTCGCCTGGTAAGTCACGGTGCTTCCTCGCTTGACCGATTGGGAAACCGGGCTGGCAGAAAGGGAGAAGTTCGGGGCGACGACAACCAGGATCGCCGTTACCTGCTGAACCAGCGAACCACTGGTGGCGGTGAGGGTCAGCGGGTAGCTGCCGGCGGCGATAGTGGAGGCAGTTGTAACGGTTAGGGTGGAGAAGCCAGGGGCGCTGATAGAGGACGCGCTCAATGACGCCGTGGCGCCACCCGGCAACCCGCTGACGCTGAGCGGAACGTCTCCCGAAAATCCGTCCACCGAACCAATCGTGAGATTGTAAGTAGCGACGCCGCCCTGGTCCACGGTCGCTGAGCGGGGCGCCACAGAGACGGCGAATTGCGGCCCGGTGACTGGCAATGAGAGACTGAACACCGTGCCATAGCCGGAACTATTGCCGTCGAGCGCCGTTCCATACAGCGTGTTGCCCGATAGAATCACTCCGGCAAACGGATTAGCTCCGTCGCTGCCGCCAGTGAAGTTATACAGGCTCGTAAAACCGGACCCGTCAGCGTTGATGGCGAAGACAGTGCCATTGCCCGAACTGTCGCCCAAGGACGCCGTTCCATACAGGGTGTTGCCCGATAGAGCCAACCCGTCTCTCGGATAACATCCGTCGCTGTTGGAACCTGATTTCGATAAACCCAAAGTGCCGGTCGTTGCCGCAAAACTATGCAGAGTCGTAAAACCGCCGCCGTTGATATTGAGTGCAAACACCGTGCCGTTGCCCGAACCGCCGCCCTCCCACGCCGTCCCGTACAGCGTGTCGCCCGATAAAATCAATCCGCCATTGGGCAACGCTCCGTCGCTGTTGGTGCCGTCACCCACCACGCCCGATGTCCCGGCGAGTGCCGCAAGACTATGCAGAGTGGTAAAACCCGTACCATCAGTATTGACAGCGAACACCGTGCCACGGCCCGAACTGCCGCCCTCCTCTGCCGTCCCATACAGCGTGTTGCCCGACAAAACCAATCCGGCTAATGGCATAGCTCCGTCCCCGTTAGTCTCAATACCGTCACCGTTGTTGGAGAAGGCCGTGAAACTATGCAAGACCGTAAAGCCAGTCCCATCAGTCTGGACAGCGAACACGGTCCCATGCCCCGAAGGGCCGCTCAGCAAAGTGGTCCCATACAGAATGTTGCCCGATAAAACCAATCCGGCCCGCGGGATAGCGCCATCGTTGTTGGTCACGCCAGACCCTTCCGTGAAACTATGCAGCACCGTAAAACCTGTGCCATCGGTATTGATGGCGAACACCGTGCCGTCGTTGCCACTGCCGCCTTCAAAGGCAGTCCCGTAGAGGGTGTCGCCCGATAAGATCAATCCGTCATAGGGCTGGGATCCATCGTTGCCGTCCGTGAAACTATGCAGAACCGTGAAGCCGCCGCCCTCGGTGTTGAGAGCGAACACCGTGCCATCGCTGTAATTGCCGCCGCGCGTTGTCCCATACACGGTGTTGCCCGATAAAACCAATCCGCCGTACGGAAGGCCGCCGACGTTGTTGTCACTGAAACTATACAGGGTAGTAAAGGTCTGCGCCGTCGCCTGGCCAGCCAGGATCAAACCGAGACCGGCCATCAGCGCGGGCAGGATCCAGGCTGCAAGCGAGGCTCCGCCAGGGCAAGTGAACTTGTTCGCTTTTGTAATGTTCATATCATTGTTTCTTGTGTAAATCGGCGCTGGCCGATTCGGCATTATTCGTTTTCGTTCATTGGATATATGTTTCCACTCACACAAGCGCCGTGGCGGAGGGAATTCCCTCAAGAAAGTTTCGGGAGAATGCGCGGGGAGGGCGAGCCTGTTGGCGGTCCTCACTGACTTATTTCGCAACCAGAACCGGCGGCGGTAAGAGCCGAGCCCCGCCTGGCGGCCGGGCAAATCACTCACTCGCCTCCGATGAGTTGGTTGGCTTCGCGCGACAACACCTGGGCGACAATCCAGTCAGGCCATTCGTTTCCGAGGTCGTTGGCATCCGAGCGGGGGGAGTTGGTCTGGGCAAGGCGGATGCCTCGGGTCAGGGCAGCGCGCGCCTCATTGCTCTGCTGCAACTGCCGGCGCGCCATCGCCAGCACCAGGCCAGCTTGGGGCCGCAGGCGCTCGTTAGCGGGGGGCACCTTGGTGGCGAGCAGCCTGGCGGACCAATCGGCCGCGCTGGCAAAATGGCCCTCGCGATATTCGGCCAGCGCTTTGCAGAATTCGAACTGTGGCAGGAAATGGTTATTGGTCCCCAGCGTTAAGGCTCGGCCGGCCAGTTCGGCGGCCATAGCCAAATGCGCGCCGCCGGGGGGAAAGAGGAGGCAATCCAGCGCCATCTGCGCAGCCGCGACCGGTTCGTTCGTGGCGGTGAAGCGAGCCAGTGCCTGCTGGCTGGCCTCGCGGCAGCCTTCAGCATCGCCCTCGGCTGCCCGCAGCAGAATCAGCAAATGACCGGCGTTGACATCGTTCGGCTTGAAGGCCAATGCCTTTCGGGCATCCTCGGCAGCCTCTTTCCAACGGGAGCGGCGGGCAAGAAAGCGCGCTCGATTACGGAAGAGGCTGGCGGCTTCCGGCTGGCTCTGTAAGGCCGGGGTGAGCAACTCATTGAAGAGTTTTTCGATCTCGCCTTCTTCGTGCCGCGCCAGGCAGATGCCGGCCAAACAATCAATGTCGGCTTCCCAGTTGGCTGGTTGGCCGGCGAAAACGCTGCGGTTGATCGCCAGGGCTTCGCGGCAAAGGCTTTCGGCCTCTTCGAGACGGCCTTCCTTCTCGAGCACGGAGGCTAAGTGGAGCAGCGATCGGGCGACGCTGGGGTGCTCGCTGCCCAGCAGTTTCTTGCGCATCGCCACTGCCTCGCGCAGGAACGTTTCGGCCTCAGCCAGCTTGCCCAGGTTTCTACGCTCCATGCCAAGGTTGTCGAGTGAAAAAGCGATGTCCGGGTGCTCGTTGCCCCACAGTTTCCTGCGCATTGTCAATGCTTCGGTCTCCAGGGCCTCGCCTTCCGCCCATTCGCCCTGTTCGGTGAGCATCACGGCCAAGTCGCCGAGGGAGGCGGCGATGTATTCGTGATCGGGCCCCCAGAACCTCCTCGCCATCTCCAGCACCTGGCGCTCGACTTCGGTGGCCTCGGCCAACTTGCCTTGAGCGCGCAGTATGATGGCCACCTGGTGCAGGGACGACACGACGTCCGGGTGGTCGTTGCCAACGAGTTTTCGCTGTAGCTCCAGCCCTTGGCGGGTCAGACTCTCTGCCTCGCCCAGGTTGCCTTCATCCAAAAGAACGGCGGCGAGGTTGTGCATCGAGTTGGCGATCGCCGCAGGAACTGCTGCCGGGAAGCTTTCGCAACATCGCCAGGCCCTGGCGGTGAACGGTTTCCGCCTCGGCGAGTTTGCCGCGGGCGTGCAGCGCTTCGCCCAGGTTGTTGAGCGAGTCGGAAACGTGCTCGTTCTCGTCCCCCCACGACTTTCTGGCCATCGCCAGAGCTTGCCGGTCGGTGTCTTCGGCTTCGCCCAGTTTGCCTTCGCGCTCGAGCACCTGTGCCAGGTTGTTGAGCGATTCAAACACGTCGGGATGGACGTTTCCTGGCTGATTCTGTTGGAGGGCCAGGGCTTGGCGGGCCATTGCTTCCGCCTGTTGATACTCCCCCATATCGTAATACACACCGCCGAGGGTGCTCTGCACGTCCGCCTTGACTAGAGGTTCGTTCTTTAAATCCTCACCAACGCGCTTGGCCGCCTTGTCCAGAACCTCGCGCAGCAATCGCGTGTCACGGCCCAAAGCAACCGAAGGGCCGACACTTTGCAGCATGTCCTTGAGGAACCGGGCGATTTGTTGAGCTTTTGCGGCTGCGTCCTGTGCTTTCCTTTCATTGGCCTCAGACTGCAACCGGAGACGCGTCTGCTGCCGTTTGGCGGCGCGTTCCTGGAAGAACATCCACGTGGAAATGCCCAAACCGATAACCAGCGCCGCCGCGACGGCGCTGGCGGCGGTGATGGCCAGTCGGTGCCGGCGGACGAGCTTTTGGATCCGGTAAAGTTTGCTGGGCGGGCAGGCGACCACCGGCTCACCGTTCAGATGCCGCTCGAGATCCCGCGCCAAGCCGTTGACCGTCTCGTAACGGCGGGCGCGGTCTTTCTCCAGCGCCTTCATCACTATCCAGTCCATATCGCCCCGCACGGCTTGCAATCGCCGGCGCAAGGAGGTGCTGTCTGACAAGGCGGTGGGGGACTCCTGCTGAGGCCCGACTTTTCGCTTCTCCGTTCCCGGGCTCAGCACACTCCCTCCAACCATCAAGGCCGTGAGCCGCGTGGAAGGTTTTGGCGGCTCGGCCTCGCGGATCATGCGGCGCACCTCGTCGAGGGCGGCGCGGGCCAGGGTCTCCTTCTGCAACGGGGTGGTGCCGGTCAGCAGTTCGTAGAGCAGCACGCCTAGGGAGTAGAGGTCCGAGCGCGTATCCACATCCAGGCCGCTCCATTCTGCTTGCTCGGGGCTCATATAAGCGGGGGTGCCGATGAGTTGCTCGAACCGGGTAAAGAGCGTCCGCTCGGTGAGCTTCTGGCCGATGGCCTTGGCGATGCCGAAATCAATCACCTTGGGGACCGGCTCGCCGTCGTGGAGGGTGACGAGGATGTTGGTCGGCTTGAGGTCGCGGTGGATGACGCCCTTCTGGTGCGCGTGCTGGACGCCGGCACAGACCTTTATGAACAACCGTAACCGCGCCTCGATTGGCAGTTGATGCTGCTCGCAGAACTCGGTCAGCGGGATGCCTTTCACCAGGTCCATGACGAAGTAAGGCCGGCCACTGGGGGTCGTCCCGCCGTCCAGTACCCGGGCGATGTTGGGGTGGTCCATCAGCGCCAGGGCCTGCCGCTCGGCCTCGAACCGGGCGATCACTTCCCGGCTGTCCATGCCGGCCTTGAGAATCTTCAGCGCGACCATGCGCCGAACCGGCTGCTGCTGCTCGGCCATGAACACCAGGCCAAAGCCGCCTTCGCCAATTTGTTGCAATAGCCGGTAGTGGCCAATCACGGTGCCAAGGCCCTCGGCATCATTGGCACCATTGCCAACCAGCTTCGAAGCCGAGGGTCGGAGGAAGTCGCCGGCCCGATCGTGCGCTTTGAGCAGCGAGTCGAGCTGGTCCCGCAATTCCTTGTCTCGGCCGCAAGCCGTGTTCAAGTATCGCTCGCGCGCCTCGGGCGAAGGTTGGGCCAGCGCCGCGGCCAGCATCTCGCTCAATTGGTCTTGGTCGTCAGCCAGCATAGTCCGGCAGTAGTGATTCTCCTCCGCATAAGCGCCTTTCCTGGGCGATTTCCCTCACGAATCCTAATTCCAGGAGTCAATCGGCCGCCGGCGGCAGTCGGCGCTGTCTCCGCTACGCATGGAATGCACCGGCTGACGGGCGTGTTGCCCAAGTCGTCCGGTGGTAGGGCGCGTCTCTCCGAGCGCGCCGCGTAGGGCTGAAATGGTCCAAAACGTGCAAGTCTGGGCAATCGCCGACGGCGCGCTCGGAGAGACGCGCCCTACCTTCGAATGGGCAGACGACTTGGGCAACACGCCCTGACGTCGGCGCCTACGCCCTGCCCGCGAACCGCGCGAGGGGTGAAATATCCGGGTTGGGGCCCGGCGGGAGCGTTTCCCCGCCGAATTACACGACGCCATGGTTCTGTCTCTCGATTTCACGGAACAGCCAGGCCCGGGCTAAGGTCCAGGTCCGCTCCGCGGTGGCCAGCGAGACGCCCAGCTCCCGGGCCGCCTGTTCCTGCGTCAGGCCCGTGAAGAAGCAAAGCTTGACCAGTTCGGCAGCGCGCGGGTTGACCTCCCCCAGTTTGTTGAGCGCCTCGTCCAGGGCCAGCAATTCCTCATCGGGCATGGGGCTGGGCAATTCCACCGCGGCGATGTCCACCCGTTCCCAATCCCCGCCATGCTTGAGGCGCTTTCGGCGGCGGGCTTTGCCCACGAGGATGCGACGCATGGTCTCCGCCGCGACGCGGAAGAAATGGCGGTGTCCCCGCCATTGGGGCTGTGCGCCGGAAGTGACTCGCAGCCAGGCTTCGTGGACCAGGGCGGTGGCCTGCAAGGTCTGGCCAGGGCGCTCCTGGGCCAGGCGCGCCGCGGCCACCCGGCGCAGCTCGTCATAGACCAGGGGAAGCAATTCCTCGGCCTTCGCTTCGCCGCACCCGACGGCGTCCAGGATTTGGGTGATTTCAGCCATAACAACAACCCGTGAATACTCCAGCTCCTTGCCTCAGGCTAACGAAGCCCACGGCACATAATGCTGATTATGACCTTAGCTTACATCTAACTCCAGGAGAGTCAAGGGGCAGGGCTGGCGTTGACGGATGCTTCGCCCGCCCGGCTCCATCGGCAGAGCCAAGGTCACGGTGGTGGGCTACCATGTGGTCCACGGCGGAGCAGAGTTTCGTGAGAGGGTTCTGATTGCCGGCAAGGTCAAGGCTGCCGAGCCTAAAACCTGCCTGAGGGGCGCTTGCTCCGCAATTAGCAGAAGATTCCAGCCAAGAGATTCTATTTGACTACAGCGACCTGAGCGGCCAATGGGTGGTGCAGCACCCGGCCCACGATCCGATCCCGATTGACGACGGCTATAATGGTCACGGGGCGGTTATCTCCCGCGACCAGGAAATGGTAAGGGCCGAGTTGGCCCGGGGCGATCGTGTTAACGTCCTGGACTTGAATATAGGGCTCTGTCAGCGGAGCGCCGTTGACATACACTTTGCCGTCATGCATCGCGATCATCTCCCCGGGCAGCCCCAAGATGCGTTTGACTATGAGTTGTCTGCCGGTCCAGACCCCGACGATCTCTCCGCGCCGGGGCGTCTCGAGGCGATACGCGAGCTTGTTGAGCGCCACGAGTTGACCCCCGCGCAAGGTGGGCTCCATGCTCTCGCCGGTGATGAGCAGGGGCGTCCAGACCCATTGGCGGACCGCCAGGACCAGCCCCAGTGCCAGCAAGAGCCAGCGCAACCTCTGCATGGAAATCGCTGTTCTCATCGCTGGCTGACTTCCGAAACCGGCCGGTGTTCCGTCTCCCACTGGTCGAGCCCCTCTTTCATGGCCCGGGTGCCGGGAAGCGTCGGGTGGAATCGGATCGCATGGTGCAGGGCATCCGTGACCTCTTGGGCCCGGCCGCGTTTCTCAGCACATCCTAGCGCATACGGAGTCCACACCTCGATCCCCGGCTTATGCTCCAGGGGCAGTTGGGTAACCAACCGCAGGTAGCAATCCAGGAACTGGTCGTCCCAACCGTTCATGCAATAGACCCCCATGAGCTTCCAGTCCAAGTCGAGGTCCAAGTCGCGAAGTTCGGCGCGGAGCTGCCAAAACTCCCTGAGTGCCGGAACCTCAGGCGGGGCGGGCCGATTGAAGGCAATCAGCGAGCTACTGATTGGGCTCGGCCTGGCTCCGGTGCCTGTGGCGGTGCCTTCTTGCAACGGTTCCGATTGAGGAGCTCGCGACTGATTTCTGTCCTCCTGGTATGCGAACATCAGGTCCGCGGCCCTCTGCCTCAGAAGGGCCAGGCCCACCGAGGGTTCCGAAAAGGAATCCAGGGCCGGCACGCTCTTGGCCGAAACTGGCGGGCCGAAAAGCCAGTTCGCGTTGAAGCCGTCCGCGGCCAAGCGCCACGAGAGCAGCGCCACGAGGATCAGGCAGGAGCAACCGATCACGACCTGCCTTGTTTTCATGATTACCACACTCCTCTTTCTCGATCTGTTCTTCAATACCGCCTCACGGTCCAGTGGCTGGCGCCCGTGGCATCGTTGGCCTGTCCGGTAACGAGGAGATTTCCGGCGGCGTCAGCGACCGTTCCGTACGCCTGATGGGGTTTCATAGGTTCCTTTGCCAGGTTCAGGCGGCGAAGGCTCTCAGTTGTGCTTCCAAGTCACGCTGAAGCCCGAACCGTCGGTACTGAGACCGCTAGGCACTGCTCTAACCGCCGTCCCGTTCGTGGTGAGCATGGTGATTGCATCCCAGTTGAAATCGCTGATGGGCCCGGTGATGCCATTGATCGTGGCCGAGCAATCCGTAAAGGTGACCGTGCCGAAATCCGCCAAGGGATCCACCTTGCCGCTGGTGGAAGGCGCCTCCACAACCCATTCCGCCGTCATTCTCTCGGGGACCGACCAAGAAACCACGTCCATGTACGTCCAACCCCTGCTAGAATGCATGGCGCGGACGAACGCACCCTCGCTCTCGCTGTAAGCCACTGAGGCCGTAATCGTGTCGCCCGGCTCGACCGGATAAGTGGTTGGGCTGAGGACAATCGTGGGCGCCGGCCACATTTCAACCCAAGCGAAGTACGATGACACCGTTGACACTGTGGTTTTGTGCCCACGCGTGACGGAAATAACCGTCAGCGCCTGTATCGTGCCGAGTTGCTCGACGCTATTAGTATCTTGGTCGGCGCTGGCCGATTGGGTTTTATTCGTTTTCATTTATTGGATTTGTGTTTCCACCTACACATGCGAAGTGGCGGAGGAAATTCCCTCATCAAAGTTGTGAGGGTGCGAATGGCGGATGTGGGCCAATCCGGCGATGTCCTCCGGCACGTTCGGAAAGCGAGCGTGGTGGCTCGCTTAACTTGAAGTGCCTGCCGCAGTTCCTTGAGCGCATCCTCCAGCAGGGTGCGGCGAAGTTACACCCTGCGCGGCTCGCCGGCCAAGTCAGCTCAGCCGGAGTCAGATCGCGACGGCAGGTTGTAGTGGCATACTTTGCGACTTCCCCGCTGCGCGAGATGGGTTCATGGTTTGGCTGGGCCGGGCTCGTTTAGCACGGACTTGGCTTCCTTATAGGCCAGCCAACAAATCAGCACGTCGTGGGACAAGGACATCCCGTCAACGAGCGGTTTGCTCTCATCTTTGGGCAGCGGGGGCATTTGTGACTCGGCCTGGCTGAAGAGCTTCCGGGCCTCCTCCGGCTTGTTCTGCCGGAAAAGGCTCATGGCGCGGAACAGGCACGCGGTTCCCTTAATATCCGGATATGGACCAACTGTCTGCTCTGCAATGGTCAGGCTTTCTTCGGCGGCGGCGTATAGGCCGTTGCGATACTCAGCCACGCCAAGCTCCTGTTGATACCACGGAAGGGAATCGTCGCCCTTCCCTCGTTCCACAGATCGCTGTGCGAGGTTGAGGGCCTTCGTCAGCAGGGTAGCGTCGGTCGAAGGCCGCACACAATAGGCCTTGGCGGCGCGGTGCACCGTGTCGGCCTGGTCCGTTCCTTCCGCCTGTTGGACCAGGCGGCGGCGGGTGGCCTCGTAATCGGCGTCCTGGCCAAACCAGGTTTGCCATGTGGCAAGCGTAAGCGAGACATCCGAGTTCTTTGGGTCCAGTTCACACGCCTTTTCGAGCAGGACGATCGCCTCCTTGTGGCGGCCGGCCTCTGTATAGGAAATCGCCAAGTTTCGCATTGCCACGGCAGTGTCGGGGTGTGCCGGCCCGCTCACCTTGCGGCGGAGCG
>Ga0326728_10005863_pt1 | contig 33843 bp, 27 predicted proteins | sample MB3enrmetagenome_FD_207602 | JGI IMG/M metagenome (GOLD analysis project Ga0326728, IMG submission 207602) | Lab enriched peat soil microbial communities from McLean, Ithaca, NY, United States - MB31MN | ecosystem: Environmental > Terrestrial > Soil > Wetlands > Peat | place: USA: New York...
ATCGGCAGCCGGGCGACCGTGCTGCCGGGTGTTACTATCGGGAAAGGCGCCGTTGTTGCCGCCGGGGCAGTAGTGACAAAGGATGTACGAGCGTACTCAGTGGTCGGCGGGACTCCTGCCAGGGTTATCGGAGAACGCCCCAGAGATTTAAGGTACCAACTGACGTTCAGGCCGTGGTTCGAATGAAAAACAGGATAAGATATCTGCTGCTGGATACCAATGATGCCGTAGGCGGGGTGGTGCGAGTACACCTGATGACATTGGAGCGTCTCAATCGATCGAAGTTCGATGTTCATGCCGCCGTGCTGCGTGGCCCGCTGCTGCCACAGTTCCAGGCAATTCCGGGTGTGACGCTCTGGCCAGTGAATGTCGGTACCAAACCCGCCAGCCACTGCTCTGGCTGGCGCTCGCGCATGTTCGATGCGGTTAGCGCGATTGCGCTGCTGTCTTCTGCCTTTCGCCTTTCAGCGTTCTGCAGGAGAGCAGGAATTCAGGTTATTCATACCTCGGACAAAAAGCGCTCGTTGCTGCTGACGCTCCTTTTGCACCGACTCACCAAAATCCCCTACCTCTATCACATACACGGCAACTACGTTGACTACCAGGCAAACCGACTGGCCCTGGCGCATGCCGCAATCATTGTTGCCAATTCCGGAGAAATACGGCGCGAGTTCATTCAGTCGCTGGGCCCATCCATGGACAGAATTCGGGTTCTTTACAACGGCATCGATGCCGAGCGCTTCAGACCCGGTGTATCGTCCGAAATAAGATCGGAGATCGGGGCAGCCCCCGACGAAGTGATTATCGGTATGTCAAGCCGCCTTGCGCCCGATAAAGGACAGGATACGTTTTTGCGGGCGGCGGCCAAAGTTGCGTCTCAGGAGCCGCGAGCGCGTTTTGTAATCATTGGCGATGATTCCGTTTTTAGTGATAACAACGGGTATGCTGCCACCCTTCGGGAATTGGCCAATCAATTTGCCCTTGCCGATCATGTGGCGTTTCTTGGTTTTCGCCAGGACATGCCGGCCGTCTACAACGGACTGGATATTGTGGTCAATGCCGCCTGGATGGAAGCTTTCGGTTTGGTAGTGGTTGAAGCGATGGCCTGTGGCAAGGTCGTTGTAGGCACACATGCGGGAGGAATCCCGGAGATAATCAGCGACGGCCTCGATGGCTTTTTGTTTCCCGTTAACGATGATTCTGCATTGGCAGAGGTGCTGCTCCGGCTTGTGCGCCAACCGGACCTGAGGCGCAGGATCGGGCAGGCCGCACGAAGGGCCGTGCTCGAGCGGTTTAGCGTCGAGACCCATGTATTGTCGGTCGAAAAGGTTCTGGCGGAAATTGCCGGCGGGGAATCGGGCATTTCACTGAAAAGGACAATCTGAAAGGCCGGTTTGCCTTATGCAGGTCCTCGTCCTTACTCCGTATATTCCTTTCCCGCCCGCCTTTGGCGGATCGGTACGAATTTATCACCTCATTCGCCAGTTAAGTGCGCACCATCAGGTGCACCTGCTGAGCTTCCGCGAAGAAATGGGCACCGGGGACCCTCGCGGTCTCGAACCCTTCTGCCGAACGATCACCCTGATTCCGCGGCGAACCGGCAATAAGCGCCTGCTCCAGGCTCGGTCACTGTTGTCGCGGTATTCGTTTCAGCGTCGGTTTCACTACAGCCGGCAGATGCAGGAGGAGCTTGATCGACTGGTGAGCAAACAGGCCATCGATCTGATCCTGGTTGAATTCTCCCAGATGGCCGGGTACCGCTTCCCCAAGGGGATTCCTCTGGTGGTGGATGAGCACAATATTGAGTTCGATATTCTCGATAGGATGACAGCACGTGAGAATGGAGCTTTTCGCAGGTTTTATAACAGGATTGAGGCAGCGAAATTCCGCCGTGAGGAACTCGCTTCCCTTAAGAAAGCTGCGCTGACCCTGGTGACGTCCGAGCGAGACGGAGAGCTTTTGGCTTCATATGTTCCGGGTCTGAAAACGGCGGTGATAAGCAATGGGGTGGATTGTAATCACTTCGCACGTCCGGAAGGTCCCCGCCAACCATGTACTGCCGTTTTTGTCGGGGCCACGCATTACTTTCCCAACGAGGATGGGGTTCTGTTTTTCCTACGCGAGGTCCAGGAAAAAATCAGAAAAGCCTGGCCTGAATTCAAATTTGTTGTGGTGGGCGGGAACCCGCCGGCATCGATAACCCGTTACCGCTCGGCGAGCGTTGATGTCACCGGTTTTGTCAGGGATGTCCGGCCATTCATGTGGTCTGCTTCTCTTTTCGTGGTGCCTCTGCGAATGGGCGGCGGTACCCGGTTCAAGATCGTGGAGGCCATGGCTGCCGGTGTGCCGGTGGTTTCCACCAGGATGGGCGCGGAAGGCATCCCTGCGGTCGATGGCCGGGAACTGCTTCTGGCGGATGAACCGGAGGCATTCGCCGAGGGGGTGGGAAAAATTCTTTCCAGCCCCGAATTGGGTGAAGCGCTCAGTCGCGCCGGGCTGGCATTTGTTCGTCGCCATTTTGACTGGTCCGTAATTGGCAAGCAACTGTGTGAGACATTGGAGGCGACTGCAAAACAATGATCAGGGACCGGGTCCTCCCGCTGTTGAGAATTCTTCGTTCAGGTGAGCGACGCTATTCTCTCGTCGCTTATCTCCTCGGTGCGGTCCTGCCCGGCGAAAAGATCGGCGCCGGTCCGGTCGCTTGGCTGCGAGGTTTGCCGGTACCCGATATCAGTCCCGGTATGGGTACAATCGAGCTTGGTCATATCGCCTTATATCCGGGGGTCCGGCTTCATTGCCGCGGCTCCGGCCACATATCGGTCGGTGACGGCAGTTTTCTCAATCATCACGCTCGCGTGTTTTCCGGAGCGAGGGTGATGCTCGGGCGCAATTGCATGATTTCATGGCAGACAGTGATCACAGATTTTGTCGGCATCGGCGGGGACCAATCTTTTGCCCCTGTGGTAATTGAAGATGAGGTCTGGATCGGCAGCCGTGCCATAATAATGGGCGGCACCCGGCTTGGCCGAGGCTGTGTTGTTGCTGCCGGCAGTGTTGTTAAAAGTGATTTTCCGGAGGGCGCCGTCATTGCTGGCCGCCCGGCGGAGGTGATCTCGTGAGCCATGAGCAATGTTTTCCCCTTCTTCCTGAAAGCAGGCGGAAACCTTCTCGTTGGACCGGTCTTCTCAGAAAAAAGGGTACATGCTCAGGTGTCGATTTATCTGCCGTGACCTTCGGAGCCGGCCTTCCATTCCCGCTGATCAACAATGAGGCGGGGACCATGACCCTCGGCCGTGTCTTTCTTGCCGCAGGTAGCCGGCTCTGGTCGCATAAGGGCGGCTTACTTACGATTGCCGACGGCGCAGTACTCGACGCCGGGGCGGAAGTGATCGCCTGGACAAGGGTTAACATTGGGAGGAACTGCTATCTTGGCTGGGACGCGCTGGTGCTGGATACGGACCTCCACCATATCGGCGGGAAACCTCTGGTAAATAAACCGGTTGTCATAGGCGACAACGTATATATCGGGTGCCGTGCCGTGATTCTGAAGGGCGTGACCGTCGGGGACGGCGCGATTATCCACCCCGGAAGCATAGTTACACGCGATGTGCCTGCAGGCGCGGTCATTGGGCCTCCGGACCCGGTGATAAAGGGAATGTCGAAGCCGCACTGAGTGGGTGAGAGCTTGAATAACGAGCGAGGCGTTATGGTTGCAAGTCATGCGGCGGCAGATAAGGCCAGGCCCATTAAAGTCGGAGTGATCCGGGGGGCCTACCTGTCACAATTTGAGATGCAAACCTACGAGCATCTCCTGGACAGAGTCGATCTCGAGGCTTACCGCATCCGCATCAATCGCTTCCCCACCGAACTTATCAGGGTGCCTTTAAAGCTGCTTGCCTGTATCGATGATCCTTTTGCCATGATCAGTCCGAAGCTCGGTTTCTATTTCGATCTTTTCCTGCAGGCGACTAATGGTCTGGACTACTACCATTTTGGTTTGGAGAAGGCACTCGCCGGTAGGGATATTGCGCATACAATGGAGACTTTCAACGCCTTCTCCTGGCAGGCGCTGCGGGCGAAGCAGAGGTACGGGACCAGACTCGTCGTTACCGTCTGGGAGAATCGGCCATATGCAGCCGAACGATTCACGGCGAAACGCCGGATGAAATATGAGGTTCTCCATGGTGCAGACCTTCTTTTGGCGATGACGCCTCGTGCCGCGAGTTGCCTGGAATTGGAGGGCGCGGACGCGAGGAAAATCAGAGTGCTGCCGCCCGGTGTCGATACAAACCGATTCAAGCCGCGTCCCAGGCCCATGGAATGGCAAAGAAGACTTGGAATCCACCCTGATGACTTCGTGTTCCTATCGGTGGCCGCCCTCCGCTGGGAGAAAGGTGTCCAGGACATCCTCCATGCCTTCAAACGCTTGGTGCTTCACTCGCCGGGCCGCCGAGTGAAGCTTGTTTTTGCAGGTTCCGGGCCCGAAGAGAAACGATTGCGTGAACTGGCTGACCGCATTGGTCTCGGGGATACTGTCATATTCAGCCGTTTCCCCTACGAAGAGATGCACTCAGCATACAATCTGGCGGACGTTTTTATGTTGGCCTCGACCGCCCGGCCCGGCTGGCTTGAGCAGTTTGGCTATGTTCTGGCCGAAGCACTGGCCTCCGGCGTACCGATCATCACAACAATGCATGGCTCCATTCCCGAAGTTGTGGGCGAAGCCGCACTACTCGTCCCGCCGTCGGATTTTCTGGGACTTGGCGATGCAATGAAAAAACTGCTCGAGGATTCCAATGAGCGCGAGCGATTGACATTGGCCGCGCGTGCGCGCGCGGAAACCGAATTTGACAGTAGAAAGCAGGCGGACAAGTTGTGTGAAGCCTATGAAAGTCTGATGAAGTGAGCGCCCAAGTAAAACGATTCGTGCTGGTGACAGCCGATGTGGATGCCGTATTGAAGCGTTTGCGCGACGAGACGGAATCGCCTCGTCAGGATTTCGTTGAACTTGCACGGGCACTGGATGCCGAGATTCTTTCGTTCTCGGATGTGGCGCGAGGGTCCTGGTTCGCCCGCCTGCTGTGCAAAGGCGCCGGTCGGGCAGTTGCACTGGCATGGCTGGCTTTTTGCCGAGGGGGTACATTCTATTTTGTTACCGCGGAAAACACGGCGCTTCCATTGGCATTGCTGTTGAAATTCAGAAGAGGCGTGACACTGGCGTTTATCGGACACCGTATCACCACACTGCGAAAGAAACTTTTCGTGAAATTTTGCCGCCTGTTGAATCAGATCAGCGTTATCATGTGCTATAGCCGTCAACAGGAGCAGTTCGCGAGAATGCGCCTCGGTCTGCCGGCTGAAAAGGTTCGGTTGATTGCGTTTCAAGTGGATGAGAAGTTTTTTTCACCCGATGAACGGGCCGGTCCGACTCACGGCGTGGTAAGCGTCGGCCGCGAACTGCGTGATTATCCGACCCTTTTCAGGGCACTGGAAGGAACGGGAATTCCGGTGACGGTTGTCAGTTCCAGCCCGTGGTCCAAACGTGAGGATCAGACACGGCAGCGGCAAATTCCGGAAAACGTGACACTGCGGAAAGGGCTGAGCAGTGCCGAATTGCGCGAGCTCTACCGCGGCGCTGCCGTGGTTGTAGTGCCGCTGATGAATGTGGATTGGCCCGCGGGCGTTACTTCGCTGTTCGAAGCCCAGGCATGCCGCCGGCCGGTCGTGGCCTCGGCGTCTGAGGGCATTCTGGATTCGCTCGATCCGGGGGCGGCGGAAACGGTGCCGTGCGGTGATGCAAAAGCCCTTCGCGATGCTGTCCTGCACCTGATCGACTCGCCGGCCGAGGCGGCAAGTATCGCTCGCGCCGGGCTTGAATCCGTCCTGCGCGAACGCACCCTCGATCTGTTTGTTGCTCGAATCACCGAAATCTGTCGTGCTGCCGAAGCAAGAGGTGGAAGATGAACCTGATTTATACGCTCGGTAACGCCCGGGACGTGCTGCTCGGCATGTGGCGTCTTCGCCGCTGCACGCGCGTCGGCAGTCTGCCCCGAGTATACGGCCGGCCGCGCATTACCAACCTCGGGAAAATCATAATCGGCGACAAGTTTATTTTTTTCAGCAATACCGTGACTTCCGAGATGGTGGCTCATGCCGGTGGGCGCATCGAGATCGGCAACGGTGTTTTCATGAATTACGGAGCAAGCGTTTCCGCACACCAGCTTGTGCGCATTGGCGACGGCTGTCAGATCGGCACATATTGCTGCCTTATGGACAATGACTATCACAGCGTTGAAGACCGGAGCAAACCGGGTGAATCCAGGCCGATCATCCTGGGCGAAAATGTGTGGCTGGGAGTGCGGGTTATCGTGTTAAAAGGAGTAACCATCGGGGACAACGCCGTCATTGGCGCCGGTAGTGTGGTAATACGAGACGTCCCGGCTAATTGTCTCGCCGCGGGCGTGCCGGCCGGAGTGATCCGAACTTTTCCGGCCCCCGAGCGATAGATTTCCGATTATAAGGAAATGTCGGATGATTTTGGTATTTTACCTGGCTTCCCTGTTCTTCATTGGCATCAGCCTCTACCTGGTGGTGTTGACCATAGCCGCATTCAGATTCAGAAAAAGAGCCGATGCAAATGCCCGGCCGCTCAGAATGGCGGTCGTAATCCCCGCGCACAATGAGGAAATGCAGATCGGCAATACGATTAAAGCCGTACATCGTTCCATCTATCCGGAAGATTGCTGCAGGGTTATGGTGATTGCCGATAATTGTGAGGATGAGACGGCTGCCGCGGCGAAGAGTGCCGGGGCTAAGGTCGTGGAGCGGTCCGATTTGTCGCTTCGAGGCAAAGGCCAGGCTCTGGACTGGTTTTTTCGTGAACAACACCAAGTTCTCGCATCATTCGACGCGATTGCAATCATCGATGCCGATACGGAGATGGACGAAAACTTCCTTAAGGAAATCTCTGCCACTCTGTCAATTCCGCAAGTCTCTGTGGCCCAGGGCTACTACGGGGTTTCCAATTCGGCCGAAAGCTGGCGAACGGCTCTAATGACGGCAGCACTGGCCGTTTTCCACCACGTGCGTCCGGCGGGAAGAAACCGGCTCGGCGGTTCGGCCGGGCTCAAGGGAAATGGAATGGCATTTCGTGCCGAAATCCTGAAAAGATACGGATGGCCGGCTTATTCCGTTGTCGAGGATCTGGAGTTTGGCGCAATAATGCTACTCGACAGGATTCGTGTGCAATACAATCCAGATGCCATCGTCAGGGCTGAAATGGCTGCCACCGGGAAACAGGCCGAATCGCAGCGTCGGCGCTGGGAGGGAGGGCGGCTTAAGGTTTTCAGGAAGTTGGCTCCAAAATTGTTCCGAAAATGGGTGAAAGAGAGGCAGTTCTGCTATTTTGACGGGGTCATGGACCTGCTGATTCCGCCTCTGTCCGCAATTGTCCTGGCATTGGGCATATTGCTTGCAGCCTCTCTATGGATATCTCAATTCATTGCTTTGCTTTTGAGCTTTGCATTCCTTGGGATAGCTTTTTACGTCGCGAGCGGACTGGTGCTAAAGAGAGCTCCATTTGCCGTCTGGCTTTATCTCATGGCGGCGCCCTTCTTTGTTCTCTGGAAAGTTCCGCTCTATATCGGAATGCTCAAAGGGAAAGGTGGAAGCGAGTGGGTCCGAACCCAGCGAAAATCAGAGGTCGGGAAAAGCACTGAATAGAAATTTGGCCGCGGCGACCAAAGGATACGGTAGATGCGCATTCTGGTTGTTGATGATGAACGTGGCATGCGAATGCTTCTGGATAAAATTCTCGTCAAGTGGGGTCATGAGGTTTTTACCGCCTCGGACGGTCTGGAAGCTCTGGCTATCCTCGAGAAAGAAAAAGTTCAACTGGTGGTCAGCGACTGGGCAATGCCCAGGTTGGATGGACTGGAGCTGTGCAGGCGAATCCGCGCCACTCCTTTTCCGGGGTATGTCTATATCATTATCCTTACAGCCAAAGACTCCAAAGGTGAGTTGGTCACGGCAATGGAGATGGGGGCGGATGATTTCATCGCAAAGCCGTTTGACGCAAATGAACTGGACGTCCGCATTCGGGCCGGCGAGCGAATCCTGAACCTTGAGAGGGATCTGGAGGACCGCAATAAGAAGCTTTCCAATGCTTACTCCATAATGCGCAAAGACATTGAAGCCGCGGCCAAAATGCAAAAAGACCTTCTTCCGCGGCCGGGCACAAATCTCTCCGGATTCTCTTTCGATTGGATATTTCTCCCTTGCAGCTTCGTCGCCGGAGACACATTTAACTACATGGTGTTGGATAAGGATCACGCCTGCTTTTTTCTGCTCGACGTCTCCGGTCATGGAGTCCCCGCAGCCATGTTGTCGTTCACTCTGACGAAGACTCTCACAAATCTCATATTCCCCGGCAGACCATGTAGAGATCCGGGGGGGATAGAGCAAGAGCGCGATTTTTTGTCTCCTGCATCAGCGGTGCACGAACTAAACATGCGGTTTCAGGCCGACGATGAAAACATGCAGTACTTCACAATGATCTATGGCTTATTGGATGCGCGGGATGGCAGGGTGACCTTTACCCAGGCAGGCCAGCCTCCTCCGATTCACATGCGGAAATCGGCGGGACCGATGCTCGTGGGCAGTGGGGGATTCCCTGTGGGTCTCAATCCAGACGCGACCTTCGAAGATATTGAGTTTCATCTGGACCCGGGAGATCGCATAATTCTTTACTCCGACGGAATTACCGAATGCACAAACAAAGACGGACAGGAATTCTCGACGGAGCGGCTGGTGGATCTACTGCACCAATGGCAGGCCCTTCCATTACGCGCACTGATGGAGAAAGTGGAAACGAGCCTTCGTGAGTGGCGGGGCAGCGATGAACTTGAAGACGACATAAGCCTGCTGGCAATAGAAAGATGCCCGGCCTAGGCCGGAATCAAATAAACTTGTTTGAGATCAGGGGAATGTGCAAAATAGGCAGATCAGAACATTCATGCAAACCGAATGGCCTCCAGGCAGGTGTTCCCGCGAGGCGAGCCGAAGAGGTTGTATGAAGGCAGGCTATGAAACCAATTGTCATTGAAAACATAATTGAAAATCTCGCTGTTGGGCTCCTGGTAATTGATCCTGATGGGGAAATTATTCTTGCCAACAAGGCGGCGGCATCAATTCTCGGGTTCACGGGCGAAACAATTACCGGTAGGGGTTGGGCAGACCTCTTCCTGTGTGGAGAAAACGATCTGTTCAATCAGGTGATCGTCGACGTCATCTGGGAACAGGAACTCAATCTCCGCCGGACCGTACCTTATGTCCGAGGTGACGGTGAGGTCCTTCAACTTTCCATGACCACCTCATTTATTCGCACTGACCGGGAATTGGTCGGAATTGTGGTGCTCTTGCATGATGTAACGGAGATCCATACCTGTTATCTTCATGAAAAGGAAATACTTGAAGACAAGAACAGACTTCAAAAAGAACGGACCGAGAGTCTAAACAAGCTGGCCATATCGGTGGCTCATCAACTGCGTAATCCTACCACGGCCATTGGCGGCTTTGCCGGACTGCTTCTGAAAAAAGCCGACCCTGACACTTTTCCGGCTAAATATCTCGAGAGCATCGTTACCTCTGCCGGAAGACTGGAAGATCTGGTGCGCAGCGTCCGTGATTACACCTCACTGCCGCCCGTTACCCTGCGCAGAGTCCCGGTGAGCGTTTTTCATGAACCGATTGAGCGCCGTGTAAGACAAAAGGCCGCGGAACTTTCCCGCGAGGTTGATGTGATATTCGGCGGGGAGTCTTTTGAGGTAAGTATCGATCCCGGACTCGTCGAGGAGGCTTTAAACGAAATCCTCGACAATGCCGTCGAATCCATGACAGCCGGCCACGGCACCGTTGAAGTGAGCATAACCCCGGAAGAGAACTCCTTCCTGATTACCATTCAGGATAATGGTTCAGGTATTCCCGAGGAGAATTTACCTTACGTTTTCGATCCCTTTTTCACTACCAAAGCGGTAGGGATAGGAATGGGCCTGTGCCTCGCCCGGCAAATTATAACCGAGCACAATGGCTGCATCTGGATTGAACGTTCGGAATTAAGCGGAACGAAAGTAATGATCCGGATTCCTCGCAAGGCTGCTTTTTCCATAGCTAAGAAAGGAGAACTGGAAATGGAGATTCTGGATGAGATTGTTGGTGAAGTATTGGTGTTGAAATTGAAAGGTCGACTCGATTCCACATCTGCGGCCAGCTTAAAAGACAAAGTAAAAGATTGTGTAAACAAGGGTCGGATTTTCCTGGTGATCGACATGACGAATATCGATTTTGTGGACAGTTCGGGACTGGGCAGTCTGGTTGCTTGCCTGCGGTCTGTGAATAAAATGGGGGGAGACATCCGGATTGCAGGTCTTCAAAACCGTGTGCGCGTCGTTTTTGAGCTGATTCGTCTGCATCATATCTTTGAGATATTTGATAATGCTGAAAATGCTGTAAGAGATTTTCAGACTTCCACCAAGGGTGCTGCGACATGAACACGGAAACGGTCGAACTGAGCTTGCATTTCCATGGAAAGCTGGATTACTTACACCTCGCGACGGGAGTGTCACGCCTGATCTGTAAAACGATTAAAGAACTGCCGGAGAGTTTTGTCGACGAGGTGGAACTGGCGGTGAACGAGGCTTGCACCAACGCAATCAAGCATGCAACCGATGCTGATTTTTTATCGAGGATTGATGTAAGATTTCGGGTCTATGAGACCCATTTGGTCATTGAGATCAGTGATCATGGAGCTGGTTTCGATATCGAGAGTGTCCCTCAGCCGGACTTTGATCAACATCCTGAGAGAGGCTACGGGCTCTATATAATCCGGACGATAATGGATGAAGTTCAGTATACCAGGGGGGACGGCTTCAATACCCTTAGAATGAAGAAGAATCTAGCAAAAGCATAAGGCAGGAATCTTTTGCGCAAGGGAAGCGATTCGTGATCGAGTTCACGCTTCCGGTTCTCAAAGTGGAAATTTCATTTTCCATGCCCCCTGCGCCAGTGACCCAACAAGGCTTATGAATTCCCAATCCCCTAGGCGCCGCCAACTTTTGTGGCAACCAATGACGACTTGTGCCGAGCAAAATCCAGCACTCTCATTTGTGTGGACTTCCTTATGTTAAGGGGATCTGTGAAGCTGGAGACATTCGTTACCCCCATTGATCAGCGCTACTTCGAGGATTATATCCCGGGAGGTGTTTACGAGTTTGGCTGCATTACCGTTGAAGATACAGAGATAATCTCATTTGCTGAACGATTCGATCCACAGTCTTTCCATACAGATCCCCAAGCGGCACAAAAATCGGTGTACGGAGGCCTGATAGCAAGTGGCTGGCACTCAGCAGGCCTGATGATGCGCCTTTTCGTAGAGCACTACCTTTCTCATGTGGCAAGCCTGGGATCGCCTGGTATTGATGAACTTCGATGGCTCAAGCCTGTTCGGCCCGGTGACGCTCTGTCTCTTCGGGTAACGGTCACTGAAGCAAGACGGTCGCGTTCAAGGCCTGATCGGGGTATTATTCACTCGTACTGTGAGATGTTTAATCAGCATGGCGAAGTCGTGCTGACATTGAAAATACTCAACCTGTTGGTGTGCCGTGGGGCTCCATGATGAATCTCTCCACCGCCAATTTCATTATTTCAAGCCAGTGAAAATCGCTCCGAATATCAGCCCAAGTAACCAGAAGTTCTTTCATGTTCTTGGAGAATGCCGATCTTCATGGGTTCATGGCGGCTGCCACATGAAGCGGGCAGGAAAAGTCAAGGTGACCCTCGCCCACGCTATGGTGACATCGCCGTTTTCGATGCCATCACTTATTCCTGATGGCGGGTGACGTTAATTCAAGCCTGATTCTTATTGGAGTGGTCGGTATTTGCTTTTTCTTCGATAGCTCAAGATTTTCCCGCGTTTCTCAAGATGGTTGCCGATGGGAAGATCATAAACCAATAAATCCCGCGCCTGTCACTTTCGTGCCGCATCGATGTTTCTGTACCCCTATTAAAAACCGTGATATTCATATGACACGGGTTATGCTTGATAAATACTTGCACCGGCACGCCAACTGACCCTGAAAATAGGTTGAAGCGTTTATTTTAAACCCCCGATGGTTGAACGCGACGTGGAGGATTTTTACGAAACATCAGGAGCATGCAGAAAAAAGGATGAATCCTTGAAGTCTTTGTAGACTATTTTCGGGTCTCGTTCGTTGATTAAATTAAATCAGGCTGTGCGGTCAGTGAGCCGATGTCAATTTTCAATCGGGAGGAGATTATGCCAGGAAAAACAGCTTTTACCCGCGTCCTGATCGGGATCATGATTTTGGTGATGATTCCGTATGGGGCTTTCGCGCAGGAGGCGCCGCCGACCGAACCGGTTGTATCGTTCAGCCAGCAGGAACTTGACCAGATGCTTGCCCCGATAGCGCTATATCCTGATTCGCTGCTCGCCCAGATCCTTATTGCGGCCACATACGCGGATCAGGTTATGGCTGCGGATCGATGGCTGAAAGCGACCCCGGACCTTAAGGGAGATCAACTGAACAGCGCAATGGACGCGATGGGCTGGGACCAGAGCGTAAAGGCGCTTGGGCCTTTCCCGCAGATCCTGGCCATGATGGCGCAGGAGCCTGAGTGGACACAGAGGATGGGTGAAGCTTTCCTGGTGCAGCAGGCCGATGTGATGGATTCCATTCAGAAGCTGCGTCACAGCGCTCAGGCCTCCGGCAATCTCCAGACTACCGCGGAGCAGAAGGTGGTTGTCGACGGTGAAAACATAGAGATTGAGCCGGTCAATCCGGAGACCGTTTATGTGCCTCGTTACGATCCGGCGGTGGTCTATGGGAACTGGTGGTGGCCTGCGTATCCCCCCTATGCTTATTACCCCTGTTGTTGGCCGGCTTGGCCGTGGCTTGGGATTGGCATCGGAATCGGGTTTTGGGGGGGGATAGCGGTAGGCCCGTGCTGGGGCTGGGGCTGGGGCTGGTGGGGCTGGGGAGGCCGTAATGTAAACATAAACGTGAATCGAAATGTTAATATCAATAACAGGAACGTGAATACAAACAACTTCCGGAACTCGATGAAAACCGCCAATCTGAATCAGGCGGCTAAGTCGGGCAACATAGGTACCGGCCGCGCCCAAGCAGCAGCCAAGGCTAACGCTAACGCAGCCAGGGCTAACACTGCCGGCAGGGGATCCGTCGCCAATGGCTCGGGTCGTACAGGTTCGAGTGCGAGCGGTGCCGGACGCACAGGCATGGGTGCGGGAAGCGCTTCCAGGACGGGCTCGGGCGCGGGAGGCAGGGGATCTGCCAATAGCGCGGCTCGTGCGGGTATGGGCGGCTCTGCAGGCAGGTCTTCTGCGTCATCAACCATGCAGGGACTTAGTGGCGGCAGGACCACAGGCGGAGCTGCTTCCACTCGCGGCGGCTCGACCCGCTCAGGGATTAGCAGCTCAACGCCCAGACCCAGTGCGGCATCAGTCATGCAGGGACTCCGGGCAGGCGGGAACTCAAGCGGCAGCCGTGGCGGGAGCAGCTACGGCAACTCGCGTAGCGGCTATGGCGGGTCCGGTCGATCCACCGGCAGTTATGGCCGAGGATCCGGCGGATCGCGCGGCGGCTATTCCGGTGGAGGAAGATATTCCGGAAGCGGCGGCAGCAGATCCGGCAGCTATGGCGGGTCCGGCCGTTCCAGTTTTGGACGTGGATCCGGCGGATCGCGCTCGGGTGGAGGCGGGTTCGGCTCTCGTGGCGGAGGATTTGGCGGCTCTCATGGCGGTGGAGGTGGCGGCAGAGGCAGGTAGGATTACTCCTGTAACATAGCGAGGAGTTCTTGCGCGGACGCGAGCTTCGTTTTCTTTATAGAAGGCCGGGGGAAACCAACTCCGGCCTAATAGTTATTAGTTTTGAGTTTTTAGCTTCCAGTTAAACCCCTGATGGAACCCGGCCCTGCGGGCGGGCAGTAAATTTTTCTCCTCTCGAAAGACACGCTTAACGGATAGACCCAAACTTCTTTTGCACTCTTCGATGACTTCTTCTGCCTTTGTGCCGGTTCACATTAACCTAAAACCATCGGCTTTTCAGACCTGGAAATCACATTTTTGATACCCAACCAATGCTTGCGCTTCTCACCACGGAAGGCGCATTCAAATCGCAGATAATGGAGAGTGAGCCGGACCTTCCTCATTCCTCACTCACCATTCCTTCCTCCTTCCTCATCCACCGTCTCAAGGCCTCGGCGAGTTGTTCTCGGCTGAAGGGTTTGGAGAGGTAATCGTCCATTCCGGCGGCGATACACAACTCACGGTCGCCCTTCATCGTATGGGCGGTAAGGGCGATGATAGGCACGTGAGTCCTTTCGCTTCCGTGCAGGAATGCGGCCTGTTCGGATTCCCGGATCTTTCGGGATGCCTCGTAGCCGTCCATCTCGGGCATCTGGCAATCCATAAAAATTGCATCGTATCGATTCCCGCCAAATGCCTCCAGTGCTTCCAAACCATTGGACGCAACGTCCACCGACAGCCCGAATTGCATAAGCATGATCTTGGCAAGTTTCTGATTTACGGGGTTGTCTTCTGCCAGCAACACTTTGCCTTCAAACTTTGCGTCCTTTTGTGGGGGCGAAACAGGCGTATCCGGAAGAGTCGTCGGCTCAACCTGCGGCTGCGCACATGCCGAAAGCATAACCTCAGAGAGTTTCGCCTGGCTTACAGGTTTGGTCATGCAGGCGCGCACTCCAATTCTTCGTGCCTCCTTGACCAGGTTATGCTCTCTCACGGAGATAAGCATAACGAGATTTACATTTTTCAGGGCAGGGTCCGCCTTGATCTTCCCGGCAAGTTCGAGACCGCTCGTTTTGGACATAACCGAGTCCACAATGGCCAGATCGTAAGGGGAGCCCATGCGGGAGGCGTCCATGAGCATCTGGAGTGCGTGGCGACCGTCGTCGGCCTGGAATCCGGACATGCCCAGAGAGGCTACCTGCTCGCTCAGCACGGCGCGGCTGGTTTTGTTGTCGTCTGCGATCAACACCTTGAGGCCTTTCAGACTTTCGAGCCGGTCGGATATATCCAACGCCGGGAGGCTTCCTTTCTCGAACGGCACACGGAATCGAAACAGGCTTCCTTCCCCCATCGTGCTGTCGACTTCGATAGAGCCGCCCATGATCTTGCTCAACTGACGGCAAATGGTGAGGCCCAGGCCCGTCCCGCCGTATTTCCGGGTCATCGACTCGTCGGCCTGGGAGAAAACGTTGAAGATGTGCTGCTGGGCTTCCGGCGAAATTCCAATTCCGGTATCTTTTATTTCGAAATGAATAATGGATCTGTCGTCCCTTGTCTCCGAAAGGTTCGCTTTGATCACTACTTCGCCTTTTTCGGTAAACTTGATGGCGTTGCCGATAAGGTTGCTCAGTACCTGTGCGAGCCGGACCGGATCGCCTTTGACGATCGGCGGTACCTCCTTTGCAATGTGGCATACAAGCTCGATGCCTTTTCGGTGGGCGCTTTCCGCAAAGAGTCTTGTTGTCTCGTAAACTGTATTCCAAAGGTCGAACTCAATACACTCCAGCTCCAGGCGTCCCGCTTCCATCTTCGAAAAGTCGAGCACGTCGTTCAAAATGCCCAGAAGGGAGGTTCCCGACTGAAATACGGTTTCGGCAAATCCTTGCTGCTCCTCGGTAAGTTCTGTCCCTAGCAGCAGTTCGGTCATCCCGAGCACCCCGTTCATGGGAGTTCTGATTTCGTGGCTCATATTCGCAATGAACTGTGACTTGGCCAGATTGGCGAAATCGGCTTCCTGCTTTGCCGCAATCAGATCCTTGACCAGAATCTCTTTGTCAAAGCGCAGACGCTGGCTCTCGACCATGTTCAAGCGGTAGCGGTTTGCGCTGACGATCAAAGCATACAGTTGCAGAAGGGCTGCAGAGGCAATGCACCAATAAATAAGTCCACCCTTGACTATGAAAAGTATTGCCATGGGCAGCAGGATTGCGGTGGCGAAAAGGGGAAAAGCTCCATTAACCGGCGATAAAAGCGGCATGGCCCCGGAACACATGCCCAGCAGGAACATACAAAGAAAAGCTTCCCTGAGATGGTCTCCCTTCGGATACAGGCAAACCCCTCCAATACCCCAGACCGCCCCGGAAAACAAAGTGCTGTATCGGGTCCAGCGTTCCCAAAGATGAATTCTTACAGGTTTTTCCGAACGATCCACCTGTAAGAACCGCACAGATAGGCCAAGTCTGAAAATAATGGCTGCCAGCGCAAATAGAAGCCAGACGATTATTGCTGGTGGTTCTTCGACAGGCCAAAGCACCAGGGCAATCAAAAACGCGGTCGAAAATGTCATCGCCTGGCTGACAGGGGAATTCCGCTGTAAGAGCCGCATCTGCTCTAAGGCGACATGTTTTTCCGTCGTCGTGTTTGTCTGATCCGGCTGTTGAGCCAAACTGTAGTTCCTTCTCACAAAAAAAAGAAACCCTTCGCTCCCCGTTCATGCCGCCCCGTTTCCGGAAGGCAGAAGGAAGCCCGAAGGAATTGCAAACCCCACAACTATACGTTCGGCATTATATAACGAAGTAATCAGCATTGGTATCAATGCTTTATGGAGCGGGATATCTTGTTTTATGCTCCGCACAAGTTATATTGCTGGAACCTGACGCGCATGGGTTTTAGCCTTTACGTCACCCGGTAAGCATAACACATTGTCCATTACATCTTAGCGGCGGAAGTGAGATGAATCGATGAGCAGGCTCAAGTTGCGCACCCTTGGGTACTTGCTGGTAATCGTCCTGACCGGCGCGGCCGTGGGCCTTTTCATGTTGTTTGGCCCTCCGAGGCTCCTTGCCAAATCCGAGACGCCTGATTTTTGCGTCTCATGCCACGTCATGGAGGCCGAATATGAGGCATGGCGCCACGAGGGGGCGCATCGCGGCATAAACTGTGTCGACTGCCATCTGCCTCACCAGAACGCCACCCTCCACTACACCTGGAAATCCATCGACGGGTTGAAAGATATGGTCGTTTTTTACTCGGGGACGGTTCCTGAGTTCATAAAGGCATCGGATCATGCAGTGAAGGTTGTGCAGAGCAACTGCATCAGGTGCCATGAATCCCTTGTTGAAAAGATCGATAACGAACGGCGGTGCTGGAGATGTCATCGCCGGCTGGTCCACGTCAGCAGCGGCGCCATTCAGACACAGTAGGTTTTTGGAATACGTTGCGCGCGCTGAACGCGGGGGGAGACGCCATGAAGAGCAGAGTCAAAATGGACGCATCGGGGAGGATCGCTCTGATTGTATTCGGGTTGTCGGCGCTGGCCTGTTTTACGCCGGCCCTTTGTGGTTGTCAGCCGTCCAAGCCGGAATCAGTAAAAACCGTTACAATTCCGGACGGTGAAATCGATCCTGGGGTTTGGGGCAAGGCATACCCCGACGAGTACATCCTGTGGAAAAAGACCGAAGAACCCGAACCTCCCGGCAAAAGCAAGTACAAAAGAGGCTTCGATGCGGACAGGCCTACTTACGATAAGCTGGCCGAGTATCCCTATATGGCGCTTCTGTTTAGCGGCTGGGGCTTCGGGGTTGAATACAACGAACCGCGCGGGCACGCCCATATGATCCGTGACCAGCTCGCGGTAGATGCCTCCAGGCTTAAGGCCGGCGGTGTTTGCCTGTCCTGCAAGACTCCTTATGCGCCTAAACTCCGGAAAGATATGGGGATCGATTACTACAAGCTGCCATACAACGATATACTCGCAATGATCCCAGAGAAGGACAGGAACCTGGGCGTTGCATGCATCGATTGCCATGACAACAAGGACATGTCCCCGAAGATATCGAGGGGCTTCACCCTGTGCGAAGCGATGAACGCGATGGGGGTGGATCCCGGCAAACTTTCCCGCCAGGAGATGCGTACCATTGTGTGCGCCCAGTGTCATGTTACGTACAGCATCCCGAAGGACAAGGAGATGCACTCCACCGGCCTTTTCTTCCCGTGGCAGGGCAGCAGGATGGGTGACATAACCATTGAAAACATTATCAAGAAATTGCGCAGTGATGACTCGTTTAGGGAATGGAAGCAGACGGTGACCGGTTTCAAATTGGCCTTCATCCGCCACCCGGAATTCGAACTTTTCTCGAATCACGGCCTACACTGGAAAGCTGGTGCGGCCTGTGCCGATTGCCACATGCCCTATACCAGGGTCGGAGTTCATAAAATTTCCGATCATCGGGTCATGAGCCCTCTCAAAAACGATATGCGCGCCTGTGCGCAGTGCCATGCCGAAAGCTCCGAATGGCTGAAGGACCGGGTTATCGAAATCCAGGACCGTACCGTCTCTCTCATGCTGCGGGCCGGATATGCCACCGCGGTAGCGGCCAAACTTTTCGAGGCTGTCAATAAGGCGAAGGAAGCGGGTAAACCCGTTGACCAGCACCTGTACAAGACGGCTGTAGACTATTACGAAGAGGCGTTCTATCGCTGCGTTTTCATAGGCGCGGAAAATTCGGTCGGCTTTCACAATCCGCCTGAAGCCATGCGCGTGCTCGGCGACTCCATAGCGTTCGCCGTCAAATCGGAAGCCTTCCTGAGGCAGATCCTGACCGGGCTGGGAGTTGAAGTTCCGATGAAGGTGCCCCTGGAAATGGACAAGTACCTGGAAGACCGTGGAGGGAAGAAGCTCAAGGGTGAACCGGCCATCGAGATTAAAGATCCGATGAACCTGCAGGATATGTTCTAGGTGTCTCGGCGATCCGTCCGGATGGTGAACACGAAGCCGCGAACTGAAAAGCCCCACCCATAGAAGGGTGGGGCTTTGAATTTACCCCCCGCAGGTGACAAAGCCGGTCGCTGCTATTGGGCACTTATCGCCCTAACTAAAGACTGAAAACTCCTCTTCACTGCGGCACTACACTGTTGGAGGCAGTCGAGGGCGGACTCGTCCCGATTTTGTTTTTTGCTGTTGCCGTGAAAGTGTAAGATTTCCCCTTGTCCAGCCCTTTGACGATTATAGGGCTGGCCCGTCCCAAGCCGGTCTGCCCTCCGCTGGAAGTCACGATATATGAGGTAATCTCGCTTCCGCCGTTTGATGCGGGGGGCTTGAAGCTAACCGTTGCCTCGGCTTTGTCGACTTTTGCCGCCACGTTTGTCGGCGCATTGGGGACAGTGGCAGGGGTTATGCTGTTGGTTGCATCCGAGGGTGGACTGGTCCCCATTTTGTTTGTTGCCGTTACCGTGAAAGTGTAGGTGGTGCCATTGGTCAGGTCCGGCACGGTTATGGGGCTTCCCGAACCGGTTGCTGTTATGTTGCCTGGGTCCGAAGTGGCGGAGTAGCTTTTTATCTGGCCTTGGCTGTTCGAAGGCAGCTTGAAGCTGACCGTCGCCTCGGCATTTTTGCCGGCAGTTGGGCGGCCGAAGCCGGTCGTCGCCGCTATGATCGTGGGTGCATTCGGCACTGCAGTCGGCGTTTTGGTCTCGGGAGGGCTGGAGGGAGCCCGATTTGCCGTGTGTTCGCTTGCAGCCGCTGTCGGCGCTGCGGTGGAATCTTTGCTCTGGCTTGTGTCTGTTGTCGAGGCGCCCCCGCCTTGTGGTGTCGTTCCTCCGCCACCGGTGCCCGATGGCCCCGTGGTGGGGGCGCCGGTACTTGAGGAAGGGGCATTGGATGTGCTCGTCGGCTCAGAAAAAGCGGAGGCTGCCGAGCCGCTACTGGATGTCGGCGATATAATCGACGAAACGTTCGGACTGACAACAGGATTATTCGTGAAAATTCCAAGCTCCTGTGTTGCTCCATCCCCCCATGTCCTGGTGAAGACCATGACAGTCATGTTGGCATCAATGAATCCGATGGATGTTGAACTGAGATTGAGAGTTATCACACCGGCAGATGAGATCGATAATGTCCCGGTGTGGTTGCCCGATGTTCCGTCGCTTGCAACCCAGGCAAATGATGTTGTTCCATCCTGAGCAATCGATAGAGTGTCATCTTCAAACCACGGCGCGCCGCGACCCGAAGCCAAACCGTTACCAATCCACGTACTGACCAGATCATCGATCGAATAGGATGTCGCCTGTTTTGCGAAAACGAAGAGGTTGGCGTCTTCCGTCGTCGTAGCCGCCCCGCTTAATCCGACAGTGATAGTCTTGCCCGTGTTCATAACGGAAGCGTAGGTCGGATCGGCGCAACTGCCCGACACACAGGTGATCACGCCGATTGATGAAATGGCTAAAGCCCCGGATATGACACCTGTCGTACCGTCACTTTTTGTATATGATCCAGTGAAAGTGCCGTCGGAGTTGATGGTCTCGGTCACTCTTTCCCACAGGGGCGTGGGACCAGCGGATAAAATAGCGCCTTGCCACGTGCCGGCCAAATCGGACAACGAGCACGACGTGGCTTGGTTGGTCATAATAAACAGATTGGAGGAGTGGTTGGACAGTGTTTCCGTACACGACAGAAAGGTGTAGCTGGAATCTATTTCGCAATAGGCGGTAGCGGATTGCCCGTTCAGTTTCATCACTAATCCGGCTGACGAAACCGCCAGAGAACCCGAAATACTATCGACCTTGCCGTTGCTCTCGGTGCCCGAACCCGTGAATGTTCCGTTCTGAGCTACGGTCACTGTGCCCCTTTGAAACCAAGGCGCGCCGGGTCCCGTCACAAAGCTGTTGAAGTTCCATGTGCCGGCCAGGATGGCCTGGGCTTCGGCGGCCTTCGGAACTAAAGGGAATAAGCAGATAAGGCAAACAAGACTGCATATCCCGCACAGATGCTTTGAGAGATTTGTCTTACTCATTCTCATTCTCCGCAAACTGTATATGGGAAAGCATCCCCCATAGAAAACGATTGGAACAGACACAATATAAAACTTGTGAAGCGCAAATCTATTCTGGCATCTATTTAAACGACAATTTCCACCCATTAGGCAAGTGAAATTTTAACGATAATCATTAGTACGTCTATTGGGTCGAGTGGAACAAATCTCATTTCCGGGGCAGCCACTCGGGCTTATCGAAGCCGCGGTAGCTTAGGAGGTGAGTCCATTTTCCGGGGGTCTCACCGAATTCGACGCACGGGGCCGGGCGGCGTAGATAACCGAGCATGGTTTGAGCCTCGAACATGTCGGGATCGATAAGTTCATGTTCCTCGCCTTCCGCTTCGGTCTCGTGGGGTTCAAGGAAGCCGAGGGTGCCGTACCACATCGAGCATCGAGCTAGAGAAACACGCACGACGTAGCTGCCGCCTTCCCTGGCGCGACGAACCAGCGCGGCATAGACGCCGAGCGCGCCGAACATTCCGGTGATCACATCGTTTATCAAGCCGTAAGGAGGATACTTGGGTTCGCTGATGCTGCCTTCGAGGGCGGCCAGACCAGTCATGGGAATGGCGACGGGATCGAAGGATCCGCGATTTGCCCACTCGCCGTGGTGGGTTACACCCCGTCCCGAAGCATAGATAATTCCGGGCCGCGCGGCGGCAAGGGCTTCCGGTGAAAGACCAGCCTCGGCAAGTCCTCCGCCGCGAAAGTTCTCGACAAACACATCAGCATCCTTGAGTAGGTTCTTCATCGCTTCGAGACCGCCGGGCTGTTTAAAATCCACATAGGCCTGGCGAACGCCAACGGCGCCTTCAAGAAAGATGACATCGTGGAAAAACTCTGTCGGAGTGGTGGTCTGAATGACATCGGCGCCCTGCTCGGCTAATGTTCTGCCGATCACAGGCCCGGCAACCTCATGGGTATTGCTGATAACCCGAAGGCCGGACAGGGGACGATCCATGCCCGCAGGCAGCGGAACTGAGGCGCTCTCGCCGATTTTCTCGATTTCTATGACCGGGGTTTGAGCAAGCTGCCTTCCGCATTCGGTTCGCGCCCATTCTTCGATCGTTCGGACCATGGCCCCGACGAGTCCGTGCGCGTTGGCCTCGGCTTCTAGCTCAAGGGCATTCCAATTTTTGATCTTGGCGGCCACGTCGGTATGAGTGGGTACCGCACCCAGAAAATCGCACCAGGCGCGTTCCATGTGCGGATAGAAGCCGGCCGGACAGAATAGGCGTCCGTCCCTGGTTGCGTAGAATTGATCGAAGAATGCGCAGGGGCTTCTGCCCGTGTTGTATGGGAACGGATACGGGTGCCCATTGAGGGTGCTCCAGGGGAAGTCGGCGATGTAGTGAATCGCCTTGCGCAAATCGATATGAAGGTCCTGCCCGCGGCCGGTCTTTTCCCGCCAGATTAGCGCGGCGCCGGCCGCGCACCCCATATAGGGAATTGCATAAGAGGCGCCCAGCCGGATGCGGCTTTTCATAATGGGGTCCCGCCCATAGAAGCTGATCTTGCCGCCCGTCTCTGCCGGATTCAGCCCCACGGTGTGCATCAGTTGACTGAAGTGGTCTTCGATCTGGAAAACGTCGCTCATCACCCGATCACTCCCTCGATTTTGGTGCAGAAACAGCCCCCGCCGAGTTGACAAGAGGATTCTGCGTTTTTTCGGGCAGCCTCTGCCCCAGGGTACCGTCGGCGGCGTTTACAGCATAGCGCCGTTATCACAAAACATGCCGTCGCCACCCGATGTCCCCAATAGATGGGATGGCCGCAATATCCTGAATAATGAGTCGACTTCTGCGTTCCGCATCCAAATGGAATGTCGGGATCGAATCTTTGCTTGAAAAGTCTCTCATGCACTCCTAAACCCTCGATAGCATACAACTTTATCAATAAAATACTCAAGTTAAATGCACGCAGGACTGGTTTTAGCGATTTTCCGACAAACCTCTTCCAGCAGTTGCTTAAGTTGTCCCCGTCACGCCATGTTGCAGGCTCAGGAGAATAGAATGCGGCGCTCTCCTGTTTTCCGTGAACGGGGTCTTCAGTGGAATCCACATCGATGATGAGTCGCTGTTCGTTTCTCCGTCGAAGCAAGGTGTCGGCGGATCGGTTTACGTTTTCTTTATTTATCAGGTCCGAAAGTGAGTTGGTACGCAGCATATGAATATAGCCCGGCAGGACCGATTATGTCTGTACCCGCGGACAAAAGAATGTGGTGAATTTCGGTTAGGTTGATTATCAATCCGATATTGGAACCAAAGTGGCGTTCGTCGTCAGTCTGGCGCGCGGTCTCGTAAAAAAGCTCGGCCCCGAGAGTAAAGGTGTCGTTTAGCTGACGTTGGAGCAGCCAGCCAAAAAACCAGGAATTCTCGTGACCGCTGCCGGGGTTTATCCAGTAACCCCCTCCGCCATATGTCAGCCACGGCCCCCAGGCTTTCTGAAGCCAGATGGGTAAGAACACCTGGGCGTCTCCGTTCCCCAGCCCCCTCGATTCCGAGCCGGTTGGGACTTCCACCAGCGGGTAGATCCCGGCCATAAATTTGGCTTCTTCGTTTTCAAAAAAACGCCATTTGACCCCGAGTTCGGTGTCGCCGTAACCATAATGATGAGAAGACAGTCCGGAAGGTTCGACGTATTCCATGGGAGCGATGACATGAACCTGGACGTTGGGAACCAGTCCATAATTGATTTCTACATGCGGGGCAGTCATGCTCACCCCGCCCCGCTGTTCCTGGGAGATGGAGGCAAGATATATTTCCCAGTGTTTGTATTCGACGGGTTCCGGATCGTCCGTCAGGAAGGGGGGGCCGGCCATAGCGGAAAACGGGGCGTACGGCATGGCAAAACAAAAGGCCAGAAATGTTATAAGAATACTGCGCAATCTTGTCTCCTGTCCGGGAAAGTGAAAGGAGCAGGGGAGCAAACTAAATGAGTCTCTCAAAAAAAGCCATGGGAAATCGTGAAGGGCCGTTCAGGTCTGTCTGACCCGATCACTTAATTCGTCCGGACAAAATTTCGGTTGGTTTTAAGCCGAGTCCAGCATGTCGGCAAGCATCTCCGCGCTGCCCATGCCCATGGTCCAGCCAAGCGTCCCATGGCCGGTATTGAACCAGAGATTGCGCAACTTTGAGCTGCGGCCCACATAGGGGAGGTTGGATGGAGTGGCGGGACGAAGGCATGTCCATGGGTTGAGTTGTGTTAAAACCCATTGCGGATCCAGGTAGTTCATCTTCGCGAAAAGCTCGGGAAAAATCCCGGCCGATTTTTCGACTATAGGTCTTATCCTGTGATACGAAAGCGATGTGTCCCAGCCGGCAAGCTCCGCTGTGCCGGCTATACGAAGATGGGTATCGAGGTTGCTGAACACGAGTTTGTTCTCATCATCGGTGAGGGAAACTCTCGGCGCGTGCTTTTCATTCGACGGATCGAGCGGCACGCTGATGCTATAGCCTTTGGCCGGATAAATATTGAGAAAGATGCCGAGCTTTTGGGCCAAAAGAGGTGAATACGGACCCATGCACAGGATAAAAGTCTTTGCGCGGGAAAAACCGGTGGTTCCATCTCCGCCGGTGATCTTTACTTCTTCTATATCGCGGTCGCTTAGAACCAGATCGTCTATGTTAGTATTATAAAGAAAATTAACTCCATATTTCGTTTCGCAGGTTCGCGCCAGATTTTGGGTGAAACGGCGGGCGTCTCCGGATTCGTCATCCTGGGTGAAAATTCCCCCTATGATATCCCGGTTGGTGGCAAGGGCAGGCTCGATCCTGTCGATCTCTTCTTTGGTAACCGGATGCCTCCGGCAGCCGTATTTGGTCATCAACTCGGCCATGCGCCGCGCATGGTCGAACTCTTTTTGCAGCCGGTAAAAGTGAAGTATCCCGAGGGACTTGTGGGCGTATTCCATCCCTTCCGCCTCACTCACGATCCGATAGAGTTCTCGCGAACGAAGAGCAATATTTACGATCTTGATAGTGTTTCGTTCAGTGGCGGCTCTGCGGCACTGCCCGAGCCACTCCGCAAGCCATATCCACTGTCTCCAATCTAGGTGAGGGGTGAAGTAGAGAGGGCTTTCCTTCGCTGCCAGCCATTTCAGGACTTGCATGGGTGCGCCGGGGTGCGCCCAGGGTTCGGCGTGCGATACGGAAATCTGACCGCCGTTGGCATAGCTTGTCTCCAGTGCGGCGTCGGACCTGCGTTCTATCACCTGGACTTTCCTTCCCCTTTCTGCAAGAAGATAGGCAGTAGTGACCCCTGTTATGCCCGCGCCAAGAACGATTACATCGAAGCAGCCGCTTTCCGGAAGAGCCGTCTTTTGTCCTGTTCCCGCCTTATCCCCAGCCATTATCGTTGGCCTCCGCCCACATTCATGCCTGTCGGCATATGGAAATCAAATCTCCCGTGCTTTCTATATAATAAGCGGTCATCGATCCGGTTCAACGGTTAGAAAACCAACCTGAGCCCGAGATAGCCAACCTTTTTCTTTCTAACCCGGAATGCAAATTTGGCCTTGCTCACCTGTCCCGCAGGCTAATCCCAGGTCAGAGGCGCCATGAAGGATTATCTTTGCCCGGATTCCAGAGGCTTTTGCCCGCTAGTATCGTGAGGACAGCGGGAACCGAAGTATTGGGCGTAAAGCTTTGTAAACTCCGCCCCCAGGAGGAAAACCTGGGCGGAGTAATACACCCAGAGCAGCAGCACGACGAAAGATCCCGCGGCCCCGAATACGGAGGCTGTTACGGAATGAAGCAGGTAAAAGCCGGTCAGCGTTTTGCCTATGGTAAAGAGAACAGATGTTATCGAGGCTCCGATCCAGACGTCTTTCCACTCGATCGTCGCGCCTGGCAGCACCTTGTAGATGGTTGCGAACAGCACTGTGCTCAATACGTACAGAAAAAGAAAATTCAAGGTTTCCAGCATTAAAGCGTTGTGCGGGATGGAGTCGCCGCCAAAGCTGGCGATCTCCTGGACGATTGCGCTGAAGGCGATCGAGACCATGATCAGGATCGTCATGGCAAGTGTGATTGCAAGCGCGAGTAGACGTGCTCGAATGAAGTTCCAGATTCCGCCGTTATTCTTCCCCTCGACGCCCCATATCTGTTCGAGGGTGTTTTTGAGTTCGATAAATACCGTCGTTGACCCGATCAACATGGCTGTCAGGCCTATGGCACCGGCAAAAAAGTTTGAAGCGGCATTCCATTTGTTGAGGAGGATGGACTCCACAGCTCTCACTCCGGTTTCCCCGACCATCATCCGGGTCTGCTCAATAACAGCGCTTCGGACCGTTCCATACCCCAGGAAGTACCCGGCGACAGACGTCATGATGATCAGGATGGGAGAGATCGAAAACAGCGTGTAGAAGGCGAGGGCCGCTCCTCTGCTTGGCCCGCGGTCCTCGATCCAGGCTTGCACTGCGCTGCGGATCATGTCGAAGAGTTTCCGGTACCGCATTTTGCCTCCCGGCAAGAGCCGACTTCTCGGGTTTTCAGACTATGTTCAATGCAGAAACTCGTGCTAAGGGCGTGGCAATGTGGACTGGCTATGGGCCAATGGCCAGGCCCATTGGCCCTTTCCGGTCCCCCGTGAACAGAGATAGGTCTGCAGGGGGAATCTGACGAGCAATCCTTCCTTCTTCTCCTTCTTTGAAGGGGGCAGGGAAGATTTCGATTCTCCGCTGTGCGTTCCCTTACTTGGGGGTCTTCCTGAGCAGGTTTGTAAGAAATCCTCCAGTAATATTCTTTGCGTTAAACCCAAACTGTGTAAGTGTCCTCGATGCATAGTAGGACCTTTGTCCGGACCTGCAATAGACCCAGATTTCGCGATCCCGGGGCAATTCGCCCATCCTCGTCCGCAGGTCATGAAGTGGTATGTGTATAGCGTTTTCCAGATGCCCTTTCTTGAATTCCGAGGGTTCTCTGACATCCAATATCAAGGCGTCGGTTGAATTGACATCCTCCCACTGGGCGAGATTGGTATCTCCACGGACGACGTTCGCCGCGATCATCCCTGCGAGATTTACCGGGTCCTTTGCTGAGCCGAATGGAGGCGCGTAACAAAGCTCGGCCTCCTCCAGATCGAAAACGGTTCCGTTATTCTGGATGGCCATGGAAATGACATCGACCCGCTTTTCGACTCCGGCTTCCCCGATTGCCTGACAGCCGATAATCCGCCCGTCTTTTTTGGAGAAGATCAGCTTCAGCGCGATGGTCTTGGCGCCTGGATAGTAGCTTGCATGGTGGACGGGATGGAGGTATATCTTGTCGTAGTCTTCGCGCCAAAACCCCAGCCTCTTCAGCGTCTTTTCGCTGGGTCCCGTGGAAGCGACGGTCAGGTCGAAAATCCCGCAGACGGCAGTCGCCTGAACTCCTCGGAATGTTCTGTCTCTTCCATTGATTACGTCGGCGGCGATCCGGCCCTGGCGATTTGCGGGCCCCGCAAGAGGTACCAGGGTCCACCTGCCCGTTACGACATCGCGAACCTCGACGGCATCCCCCACCGCCCAGATCTTGGGATCGCTGGTGAGCATCCGGTCATCGACCCGTATGCCGCCCAGTTCGCCTATCTCTAACCCGGCGTCTCTGGCAAGTTTTGTTTCAGGCCGGACACCGACGGAAAGAATGACGATATCGGCCTGTACCGATTCTCCGGAAGCCAGAGAGGCTCGAAGCCCCCCCTCCGGGTTCGGCTCGAACCCGGCGACCGAATCTCCCAGGTGTAGCGAAACTCCGCGGCGCCTGAGTTCGTCGTGAGCGGGCGAAATCATTTCAGGGTCCAGGGCCGGCATGACCTGGGGCAATGCTTCGACTAAAGTGACGTTCAAGCCGAGCCTGACCAGGTTTTCGGCCATCTCCAAGCCGATGAAACCGCCGCCCACAATGAGTGCGCTTTTCGATCCCGCTGCCAGGAATTGTTTGATCTCCCTGGTATCGGGAATGCTTCTAAGGGTAAAAATTCCCGTGAGATCTGCTCCCGGGATGGGAGGCTTGACCGGAGAAGCGCCTGGAGACAAAACCAGCGCGTCGTAGCTTTCCGAGTAAGTCCGGCCCGATTCAAGCTCTTTTACCTGGACTTCACTCTTCGCCCGGTCAATCGATAGGACCTCCGAGTTCAGCCGCACGTCGACTTTGAAGCGTTCCTTGAACAACTTGGGGGTTGCGACCAGGAGTGATTCTTCCTTCTGGATTACTTCCCCTATATGGAAAGGTAAGCCGCAATTCGCAAAAGATACAAAAGGTCCTTTATCGAATAAGATAATTTCGGATTCTTCCGAGAGCCTCCTGGCTCGCGCTGCGCAAGAAGCACCGCCGGCGACACCGCCTACAATAACAATACGTTTTCCATTTCCCATCAGAATTCTCCCTTTTGAGGCTTTGAAGCTCACGCAAGCACCATCAAATGCGCGAACCTGGTGACTCAGAGCGTACCACTAAGAATAAAACCCAGCAATGATCTTTGGTTGAAACGTCAGTCCCAACGCGGTGCTCACCAGTTTATCAGAATAACTTTCCCACCGTCTTGTGCGAGTTGCCGGTATTTGAAATCGGGGTGTCTGGAAAGAAAAGACTTGAGAGGGTCTTTTTCACTGAAGAAGAATATCCTTTTGCCGGACGTCCACTCCTTCAGCAATTCGTCTTCCGACAGGCTGAGCTTTGAGGCCGCCCGGTCTTTTAAGCCGTACCACAGGACCCCGAACTCACCGTTCATTACGTGAACCTGAAGCCCGGTATAGTAATTCAGGGTTGAACCTTTCTCATAAAAGTCGTTGATAACTATCTTGTCTCCCGGCCGGTAATGATACTGTACAACTCCGGCGAGGCTTTTGGAAGAGAGCACCGGTTCGAAGGAGACCATCCCGCGGTTGTAATAATGGCACACTCCAATCATCATGGCCGCCAGGAAAAGAAAAGAAACCATCCATCTTTTCCAGAAGGCGAACAGAAGCGCCGCCAATGGGCCGACGATCAGAAGCGTTGCGGCCCGGCAGACTAAGGGAGACAGAAGGCGAAAAGTTGCCCTGGTGAGGTCGTGAATGTGGCCGAATGCGAGTTTGTAGTGCTCCGGGTTCGTGGTCAGGGTGGTTGAGAGGGCATATGCCTGTTCCGGGTAGTTGTCCCGCCATGCCAGAGCTATCATGACCGCACCGGCGAAAGTTGACAGCAGCGTCATAACCCCAAGGCCTGCGATGCCCCACCTTGCGGTCTTATGCGCGTCAAGTTCCGCCATGGCCTTGCCGAGCAGGAGCGCGAATGCCGCAAGCGTTGGAAACGTGTAATATTCCTGTGTCGCGCCGAAGGTATAAAAGGCCAGGATTACGCCGATCCACACAAATAGCAGCAGGCATGCCCGCTCCTTTTTCTCGGAGGGATGGATGGTTCTGGGGAAGGTTCGAACAAGACCCCACAGGAAGGCGCTCCACGGGAAAAGCCACACAAGGTGAAGTCCCCAGAACAGAATGCGGGGAACGCTTTCGGAATCTCTTGGATACCGCATGCCCAGATAGCGCAAAATGTGCTCTCGGATGAAATAGAACCAGAGGAAATCCGGATTGGCCAGGGCCGCAGCTATATGCCATGGAGCAGCCACGATCAGAAAGAGTATGATCCCGTATCCGATTTGAAGCCTCTTGAGGACTTTCCAGTTACCGGTCACCAGGATATCGGTGAAGATAATCGCAGCCGTAAAGACTAGTCCGACAAGTCCTTTCGTCAACACGGCCAGTGCTGCCGATATGAAAAGTGCCGCGCACCTCAGGTCAACCGGCCCGGCCTTGAGGGTGGTTTCTTCTTCCGTTGAAATCCGCAGATACATGTAGAGCGAGAAGGCGATGAAGAACGATAAAATCACATCGGGCAAAAAAATTCGTGTAAAAGCGAAAAGACCGAGACAGGTTGCAATTACCAGCCCTGAGTAGAAGCCTCCTTTTTCATCCCAGAATCGCGTCCCGAACCTGAAGACCAGCAAAATCAGCAGTAATGCGAAAAGCGCCACCGGCAGCCTGACGGCCCATTCATGAAGTCCGAAGGCGCTCACCGAAAGGGCCGCAAGCCAATACATCAAGGGGGCTTTCTCCAGGTATCTGATCCCCCCGTCTATTTTCAGAGTCACCCAGTCTCCGGACTGGACCATTTCACGCACCGCCTCGGCATGAAACGAATCAGCGTCATCGAAAAAAACCGGGCTGGAAATTGTGGTCAGAAAAATTGAAGACCAGAGCGCGATTAGAATAAAAGGGTAAAGCAGTCTCCGTGAACCCATGTGAATATTAGACCTTTTGTCTGGAGCCTTCTTTGTGGATCAGGTAAAGATTCCTTACATACACAACTAGACCCCCCGCCTGCCCCAGGATGAATACCGGGTCCTTTTTCATTATGGCGTAAATGAGAAGCAAAGCGCCGCCGCCAATGCTGAAGTACCAGAACGCCAGGGGCACTACGCTTTTTCGTTTCCTTTCGCTTGCAATCCATTGCACGAAAAACCTTGCGCTGAATAATCCCTGTCCAAGGAAACCGATGATGAGAAGATAATTGTCGAGGCAATATTTGGTCATGTCGCTACAGTCCGCTCCGTTCACGGCGGCACGCCCGGCAGCCGTACAGGTAATGTCTCGCACATTTTGGAACAGATAACCCCGCGGGAGGTCCGGTCATTCGGGGAAAGCCCTTGTCCGCATGCGATCAGAGGCGGCCATTATGTCCATAAAGGAGGTTCTTGGGAAGAATAAATTCCAAAATGATTGTGTAACATGAGGATTTTACGATTTGGCAGGCATCAGATCGCTGATTACCTCGGTGGACCACAAAGCCCTGATTTCCGTTCCGGTGCCTCCGGACTCAATCTCGATTGATCCACCGGAAAGCTTCGCCCGTTCCCTCATGCCCGAAAGGCCCGCGCCGGTAGACTTCTGGACCTCGGCGGCGTTGAATCCCTGTCCGTTGTCCCGAATCTTCAACTCTATGACGCCGTTTCCCTTGCCAAGCAAAATGGCGACGTAATCTGCGGCGCTGTGTTTGGCGACATTGTTCAGGGCTTCCTGAATAATCCTGTAGATAACTATCTTCAACACGTCGGGTGTGTCGCTTTCCTCAAGTGAAAGAGATTTTTCAATATGAATATGCGAATAGTTTTCCTCGAATTTTCGGCAATGCCATCCGATAGCCGTAATAAGACCGAAGTCGCCCAGGATGGAAGGCCAGATGTTCTGATGAATTCTTCTGACCTCTTCGATCAGATTCTGAAGCATCCCGACAACGTCGTCGAAAGACTTGATGGTTCCAGGGGCAAGCGGCCGTTCAAGTTGGCGGATGGCGTGTTCGATCCTGAACTTGATTGCGCTGAGGGACCCGCCGAGGCTGTCATGCAATTCCATTGCAATTCGCTTGCGCTCAATCTCCTGGGCATGGAGCAGACTCAAAGATAAAAGGCGCTGCTCTTCTCTGGATTTTTCAAGGCTTTCCTGAATGCGCTCCCGCTCGGCGATTTCGGCCTGAAGCGCCTCGTTGCTCCGGGTGAGCTCGGCCGTTCTCATCTGCACTCGGTTTTCCAGGTCCTTGCGGGCATTGATCAACTCGGTCTCCATAGTCTTCCTATGGGTAATATCGATTCCAAGTTTTAAAACGGAGACCGAGTTGTTCGCGTCACGATAAGGGTATTCGTAGATTGCATATGTCTTGTCCTTTATGATGCCCCAGTCTCTTTGCTGCGGTAAGCCTGTCCGAAAAATTTCCTTTGTCGGGCAGTTCTTGCATGGTTTGTCAGCGCCTTTGAGGATCTCGAAGCAGGTCTGATTGGCGGGATCTCCGAAAAGGCAGCGGAAAACGCGGTTTGCATAGTGAATCCTGTACTCCGAATCCTGAACGAATACAAAGGCAGGGAGTCCTTCCAGCAAAGAAAACCAGTTCCTTTCGCTGAGACTGAGATCATGGAAGATCGAATTAAACGGTCCGAAGATTCCGATATTCAGCACAACCCTGTACATCAGGTAGGTTGCAAGCAGTCTCAGGAAAAGACTGAACACCTCAGTCCGCCACAGATAGAGTGTGTGAAGAGAAAATGAGACTTCTGCAAACATGGAGAGTGAAATCGACACAGCCAGCGCCCGGGATGCAGCGACCTCAAATTCATGTCTTTTGGAATAAAAAATAAATATCGATGCCAAAAAAGCAAGGATTACAGCGACCTGACTGATCTTAAGGAACTGGGTCGGCGCCTTTCCGATAAAACAATTGGGAAAGTTGTGCCAGTGAAAAGCGGAAAGAAAAAGACAAGCCGTAATCGCTGAAAGCGCTGTTAAAACGTAGCCGGTCTTGAGTCTTTTCCCAAGGAAAAACGGCGCGAATAAAAGAGAGACCGACTGCATGCAACGGGAAATTATTTGTAACTGTGAGCTTAGGTCGGGGTAGTTGGGGAAAACACTGATGCTTTTATCCGAAAGGACGTGCAGCAGGTCGATGATGCCTACGAAAAGGTAAGCAAACCCTAGAAATAAAATGCAGGCGTTACTCGCAACATATCGTGAATTCCAGGCCGTGACGAATATGCCCCATGTGGCTACGACGATGAATATCTCTATAAGGGCATGAAATACGGAGTAATCATGGAGGGCAGCCCAAAGCAGGCCGGCCATTAATGCGAGCCCCAGGCTCGCAGTGTGTCTGTCTGGCAGAATCCCCGAATCGAACACCGGTGATCCTTGGTCTGAATTAAACTCGGAAATTAGTCTTCGGGCTTATGAAACCAGCCCTTTTGCTGGGATATATGTTAAATTAAAGAGAAGGCGAATTTTGAGCCTGACTTTTCTTCTTGATAGAGTGAGCGCACGGTGTTTGTCAAGTTAATAGTAAATGTATCCTGCTGACTGTGGAATGAAGCCTAGAAAATCCATTCGCGGTATTGGTTGGATAGAATCGGGATTGCTATTTGTTGATTCTCGGAATTGAGACTTCCTGCGATGAAACGGCGGCCGCGGTGGTCAGGCATGGCAAAGAGGTGCTGTCCAGTGTGGTTGCGAGCCAGGTATCGCTTCACAGCCCCTATGGGGGAGTTGTCCCTGAACTGGCGTCGAGGAAACATCTGGAGTATATCATCCCGGTGGTTGAAAGCGCGCTGCGGAAAGCCGGCGTTTCCGGTGAAGATCTGGATGCGCTGGCGGTTACGCAAGGCCCCGGGCTGGTGGGGGCTCTTCTGGTCGGTTTGTCCACAGCCAAAGCCATGGCCTATGCGCTCGGAAAGCCTCTGATCGCGGTAAATCACCTGGACGGGCATATACAGGCCGCTTTTCTTTCCTGCAACATTCCTGAGAGCCCTTTTATCTGCCTGGTGGTGTCCGGAGGACATACCGCCATCTACCGGGTGGACCCCAAAGGTGGCAACCGGCTTCTTGGAGCCACGAGGGATGATGCGGCCGGCGAGGCATTTGATAAGATAGCCAAGCTGCTTGGTATCGGCTATCCCGGGGGCATTGCAATTGATAAACTTGCTTCAGGCGCAAATCCCGAGGCTATTCGGTTCCCTCGCTCCAGGCTGGAAAAGGAATCTTTCGAATTCAGTTTCAGCGGTCTGAAAACGGCCGCCGCCAACTATGTCCGTACCCACGGACTTCCCATCGCGGCGGGCGGCGAGGCCGGGTCCGTTTCCCTGGAGGATTTTGCGGCGAGTTTTCAGGAAGCTATCGTGGACGTTCTGGTTGAAAAGAGCCTCAAAGCGGCGCAACAGTTCGACCTCACTGATATTGCCGCCGTCGGGGGCGTTGCAGCAAACAGCAGGCTAAGGGAAAGACTGGCCCAAGAGGCCGGTTCAAGAGGATATCACCTTTATCTGCCGCCGGTTCAATACTGCACTGACAACGCGGTGATGATAGCCTCCGCCGCATACGGAATATGGGCGCGCTCAGGGTCTTCGAATGAGATGCTGGAACTGGACGCGTATTCGCGCTGAACGGGCAGGCATCCATTTTGACGGACAGGATTT
>Ga0326728_10005864_pt1 | contig 33841 bp, 34 predicted proteins | sample MB3enrmetagenome_FD_207602 | JGI IMG/M metagenome (GOLD analysis project Ga0326728, IMG submission 207602) | Lab enriched peat soil microbial communities from McLean, Ithaca, NY, United States - MB31MN | ecosystem: Environmental > Terrestrial > Soil > Wetlands > Peat | place: USA: New York...
ACTTCCCATGGAGGGACAATGCCAAGGGCCATACCAAACAGGGCTTCAGTTTGCATCAATCAGTAAACCTCCGGGTAATGGAATGAGGGCAAATTATACCATTACCCATTCACGGCGACGAAGAGCCCCTATTTCAACTCCAGAAAAGGATAGATTTTCTAGATGGCCATTTGCAAGAAGAATATCAGATGTAATTGCTAGAAGAAGTGACCCAAGTAGCATTGTTATTGGCTTATACGGGGCTTGGGGTGATGGCAAAACAACGGTATTAAATTTCATTGAGGAGGCCTTAAAGCCTGATCAAAATGTAATATGCATCAAGTTTAACCCTTGGCGCTACGGTACAGAAGATCAACTTCTAGAGGGATTCTTCCACAGTATAGCTGATGCACTGGATACAAAACTTATAACTTCTGGTGAAAAAATTAAAGATATAGTCAAAAAAGTTGCACCAGCAGCTGCTGGCGTCTTTGGGCAGAAAACTATTGGTGATGGCGTTGCCCAATTTATAAGTGGACCGACATTAGTTGAACTTAGATCCAGAATAGAAACAGCATTAGAAGAGGCAAAAAAAAGAGTAGTTATTTTGGCTGATGATATAGACAGGCTGGAAAAAGAAGAGATTCATGCCATTTTCAGATTGGTAAAGCTGACGGCAGATTTCAAATACACTTCATACATACTAGCTTTCGACGAGCAAGTGGTTTCATCAGCATTGCAAGATAGATATGGATCAGAGACTGTAAATGCAGGAAAAGCATTCCTGGAGAAGATAATACAGGTGCCTCTAAACTTGCCATCAGTCGATAAAAAAGTTTTAAGAGGATTTTGTTTTGAGAGTGTGGACAAAGCTTTAGCCATGGCTGATATTCGACTGACAGAGCAGCAAGTTCAGGAATTTGTGAGATATTTTTCAGTAGCTTTTGATATACGATTAAAGACACCAAGAAAAGCGAATATGTACGGCAACATACTGATGTTTTCCCTGCCAATTCTAAAAGGAGAGGCGAACCCAGTTGATGTCATGCTAATAGAAGGTATTAGGGTTTTCTTTCCGAATCTTTATGAAACGATCAAAAAAAATCCAGGAATGTTTACTGGTAGCGCCAGAGATGCATACGGAAACCAAGATAAAGAAAAGCCCCATATTATCGCTACCATCAATAAATCAATTGACTCCTCAGATCCAGAAGAAATTCAAGGAGTACTGAGACTTTTAAAATCCCTATTTCCGAAGCTTGATGCCGTTTATGGTAATACGTACTATGGTGACGAATCAGAAAAAATTTGGTCAGAAGCACAGAGAGTTTGTTCGGCCGCGTATTTCCAAAGATATTTTACATATGCTGTGCCAGAGGATGATATCCCCGACCAAACGATAGCAAAACTAATCGAAATATCAGCAGGAGGGGATGTAACTGATACTGCTAAATTCTTTGAACAGCTTTTAACACCCCAAAATGCCGATAGACTTATCCGAAAGCTGAGATCGCGGTCTAATTCAATTGCGCAAAAAGCATCAATGACGTTGACCGGAGTTCTGCTCTTGCATTCCGATCTTTATCCTAATCCAGAAATCCTGTATAATTTTAATAATCCGTATGCACAAGCAGCAATGTTAATAAGCGATTTGATTCAAAATGTCACTGAGAAAACGGAGAGAGTTTCTCTATCTAAAATTTGTATGCATAATGCGCCTGACATTGAGTTCTCTCTTGCAATTTTTAGTTGGCTTAGAACAGAAGATAAGGATAGACCGGAGCAAGATGCATTTACGGAAGGTGAAATAAATGATATTGGTAATACGTTAGCTGATCGTATTAAATCAATATTTGAAAGCAATATTGATATTACCAACCAGCATCCGAAAGTATGTGGCCAATTATTATATCATGTAAAAAAATACCTAGGTGAATCTGAGGTCGATAAATATATTATTCGACTCTTTAGCACCTGTGATAAATCAGTTTTTAGGTTATTAGACACCTTTATTCCTATGGCATGGGGAATGGAATCAGGAATACCCCATAAGTCAGACCTCCGAAGAAATCAATATGATACCATAACCAACATTGTTAATCCTGATGTTATTATATCCGCAATAACTGATGAGCTGGGTGAACTTCCCTCTTCAATGAAAGAATATCCTCGTGAGGATAAAGATCGAGTTCTTTTGTTCGTAAAACAATTTATGTGGTTACATGACTATGTTCGCAGGGAACAGACGAAACCCATTGAAGAAAATAGCCAGCCATCGGATGCAAATTGACTTCGCTACGCATTTGATCCGCACAACCGTTAAAGCTCGCAAAGCATCCCAAGCCTCCTACCCCCTGAAATGCTCCGCCACGATCCCCTGTGCCAAATCCATGGACGAGGTGAAGGCCGGGGAGATGGGGTTGAGGACATGGAGCGAAGCCCCGTCCGCCACGACCATGAAATCCATGACCATCTGCTTGGTCGTCCAATCCACCAGTTGGGGCCGGATGCCGACCTTGGCGGAGGGGAGCACGTCGCTGGGAGAGAGTTCCTTCACCAGCCGGGCCGCATCCCGGAAGAAGCAGGAGGGGATGTATTTCAGCGGCTCGCTGAGCGCCACGCCGCGGAACTGGGGGTTGGCCAGGAACAGCACCAAGTCCTCCAGGGCGATGCCGAAACCCTCCCTGTCGATCCCGGCCAGGATGCCGTAGTTCTCCCGGCCGAAGGCGGGGATGGCAGTGGGCCCCAGGTAGACGTCGCCATGGACGCTGCGGGTGAAGTGGACCCCCAGGAACGGGTTTTTGATGTCCGGCACCGGGTAGATGCTGGAGTTGACCGTAAAGGGAGCGGCCTTGCTCAGCAGCCGGTAGACTCCCTTGAAGGGGATCAGGCGATAGTTCGCACCCACGTTGAACAGCCGGGCCACCTTGTCGCAATGGGCGCCCGCCGCGTTGATGAAGCGGCTGAAGCCGATCTCCCCCTTGCCGGTCAGGGCCGTACCGCTCCCCTTCAGCCCGGTCAGGCGGCAATCCAGATGAAACCGCACCCGGCCGCTCTGTTCCAGGTCGTTCTTCAGGCTCTCCAGCACCGCCTTGGGGTCCACCACGGCCGTGTAGTGAGAGAACAGAGCCCGCTCCACGGTAAGGGCATTGGGTTCGATCTCCGCCAACTGTTGTTCGTCGATCATCTCCACCTTGGCGCCGTTGGCCGTGGCCCGGCGGTGAAGCTCGTCCAGCACCGGCAACTCTTCAGCCGTGCGGGTCACGATCACCTTGCCGTTCTCCAGCAGGGGGAGCCCTTTTTCCTTGCAGTAGGCGCGCATCAGGAAATTGCCGCTCAGGCACGACCTGGCCTTCAGGCTGTCGGGGGAATAATAGATCCCGGCGTGGAGGACGCCGCTGTTGCGGCCCGAGGCGTGGCGCCCAAGTTCAGGCTCCTTCTCGATGACTACGATGTCGCCGTACCCGGCCTTGACCAGTTCGCGCGCAATGGCCAGCCCGATGATGCCGGCGCCCGCAATCAGTATCTCGGCCTTGTCCAGTTGCATATTCCCTCCCAGTGTACCGTGCGATTAGTCGCAGGAAGTAATTCTGAGCTATTTTGGCTGATGCCAAGGCGCGGCGACGAAGGTGTAGCAGAGTTCATACATCAAGGAGCCGCAACAATGGCAGCGGTCAAAAGAGCCGGAATTACGAGTACGAAGTGATCGAACGGGACACTAGCGTCAATGTTGGTCACCAGGTTCAGGAGCAGTTTCAGTCCTTGGCGTTACAAGGACAATCACCACGGCGGTGGCGGCTCCGATGCACGCCTCGCTGAAACGCAACACCGCATTGACGACCGGGCTAAGGGTAGGGTTCATGTGGGAAATCACCATGATGACCGCCACGGTGATGACCGCAAGGCGGCCGTGTGCGGGAACCTTCAACAGTTGGCACAGAACGATGGTAACACCTATGGAAACAGCCATGCCGACCGGACCGAACGGTAAAAAGGAGAGAGACAGAGCGCTGACGACAGCTCCGATGAGGGTCCCCAGCACCCGAAGGCCTGCCGACGTCCAGGTGTCGCGGGTCGTGGCCTGGAGCACCACCAGCCCGGAGATGAGGGACCACAGTCCGCCCATGCTCGCCGACTCGCCGTGAAAGATGCTGGTGGAATACTCCCCGCAGGGGTACGCCACCAGGCAGACCACGATATTCTGGATGGCGACGATGATGCCACACTTGGTAAGAAGTCTCACGATGTAATGTTGCAATGTGCTATTCCCCATGCCCATGCCCCAGCAGGACGCCGGCAACGAGGGCGCACAGCACCACCAGGCAGAAGAAGGCAAAGCGCCAGTCCCGGTCCCGTGCAAAGATCAGCCCTGCCACCACCACCCGCATGATTGGAGTTGCCAGGAGCGTCAGCAGTCCGGCGGTGATGAGCCGCGGCGCAAACCCCGTATGCCCCAGCAGCATGGCGCCGATACCCACGGCCAAAAGGATGGCGGCGATCATCGAGCCGAGGCGCAACAGGCGCGCCAGGACCATCTCGATCGGCTCGTGCCGGGACGGAGCCTCATGGTGCGTCTCGGGCATCATCCTTTCACCCCCCGGTAGATCATCTCGATGGCCGTATAGACGAGCAGCGGGATGAAGAGCTTGCGGATGGTGGATGTCTTCATCCTGACCATCAGCCGGGCGCCCAGCACGGCGCCCAACAGCACCCCAAGCACCACCGGTCCCGCCACCAACGGTTTGACGTCGCCCCGTGCGAAATAGACCACCGCACCGGAGGCCGCCGTTACGCCGATCATGAAGTTGGAGGTCGCAGTGGAGGCCTTGAACGGCATGCGCATGACCTGGTCCATGGCCGGCACCTTGAAGATGCCGGCGCCGATGCCCAGGAGTCCGGCTGCGGCCCCGGAGAAATACATGATGATCAGGCCGGGAAGGGTCCTGGTGACCTGGTACTCCACCCGGCGGCCCAGCATGCGGTCATAGTAGGAACCGGCCAGGTTCAGCTTTTTCGACAGGCGGTCGGGCACGACCTCGCCCGGCAGTTCGGCCTTGCGGGTCCTGAACATGTTGTAGCCCGAATAGGCCAGAAGCAGCCCGAACAGGATGAACAGGAACCGCTGGTCCAGGTAGCCGGCGATCAGGGCTCCGCTCAGTGCGCCGGTGGCGGTGCCCATCTCCAGCCACATGGCCACCCTGGTGTTGGTCAGGCGGTCACGCAAAAAGGCTACCGCCGCCCCGGTGGAGGTGGCGATGATGGAGACGGTGGAGGCTGCCACGGCCGAACGCATGGACACGCCGAACAGCAAGGTCAGGCTGGGCACGATGATGATGCCGCCGCCGAGCCCCAGGATGGAGCCGACGATCCCCGCCGCAATGGCGATGGTGAATATCTCAAGTGTAGTAATGAGTAGGATGGAGTTCTCCTTTAGGAGGGTTGCCCAGTACCCCGTGCGGTTAGTCGCGGGAAGTAATTCCTTTGCTATTTTGGCTGGTGCCAAGACGCGGCGACGCAGGTGTAGCAGGTCTGCATCAAGGAGCCGCGACGACGGCAAAGGCCTTAAGAGCCGGAATTACGAGTACGATAACCGGACGGGTCTAGTCCGTATTGATCCCCAGACGGGCGTACAAGCGCGAAGCATTCCTCTCAGCCGGTGTTTCCTCGCAGGCCGCCTTCCCGACAATCTCGGCCAGGCTTTTTTCCTGGGGAGCGTCCAGTCCGACAAATCTCAGGCCGACCAGGCCAAACCCGGCGTGGACGACCTGGGCCGGCAAATCGACTGCGGATGCGCCCAAACCCTGAGGCAACGACAGCATGCATCTTCCCTCCTGGCGGGCCAGTTCGCAGGCCGCATCCTCCACCCCGATCAGCGCCCCGTTCCGGGAGATATTTTCCACATGGCAGGGGAAGCGCTGATGCAGGCACTGCACTACGCCATTCGCCACAAAAACGATCCGCTGAGAAGACCTTTTTTCACGCATGGGATTGGTCCTTCCACGACAAATATAGCAATTCAAGAAAACATGTTTTTTAGTTTCTCACAAAATCCCGGCAAGGACAATACATTGGTTGTACCACTTTCCCCGAGCCGGCCACAGCCGTCGGAGACGGTTAACAACAACGCAAAGAACAATGGCCGCCAATGGCACAATCTGGTATAGTACCGGGAAAAGATAAACGTATCCTGTTTTTACTCCGTGTTCCTCCGTGTCCTCAGTGGTGAAGCTTTCTTAAGCGGTACGGCAAAAAACCAAAAGCGTGGTTACCACGGAGGACCGGAGAAAAACAGGATCTGCGGGGGACAACCTGAATATCGGATGTTACCGCAGATTAACGCAGATACTGTACAGGAATGATACGGCGTACGAACAACTCGCCAGCTAACGTCTTGTGGCGTGTCTGTTCAGATGTTATCAGCGTTTATCGGCTTTTATCCGTGTACCAAATAGTTTTTTGGGGTTTTACATGACGTGCGATGGCAAGGAGATTGGCATGTTAAAGATTGCGCTGGTAATGACGCTGCTCGTGTCTTCAAGTGTAGCGTATGCCTTGAACAACAGCGACCTGATACAGTTGAACCAGCAGACATCCCGGCAGCAGCAGGAGCAACGGGCCGACGCGGCGCAGTTGCCGGGACAGATGGAGCAGGCCAGGCTGCGGCACGAAGAGTATTTGGAGGAGCAGATTGGCAGGCAACAGCAGGACCAACTCAAGCAAAAACGGTACCTGCAGGAACTGCTCTGGGAATGGCAACGCCGGCAGGACTCCCAGGAGTTGAAGGAGCGGAAGCTGCGGGATCTGCTGATGGAACGACAGCAATCCGGGGGGCTGTTTCAGTGAAGGAAGAGTTCGTGTTCAGTGCGCAGCCTTGCCTCCACTCAACAGCAGGTTGTACCGCAGATATGCATTCAGGCGGTCAGGCGTGTTGAACTCCTGCGAGAAGAGAAGCTCGTCCAATTGATCGGCACCGTGTTGGGTAAGCCCACGAACGAGCTTGAGCATCATGGCGGCATCCTTGTAAGAGTGATCCAGGCTCTTCGCCTCCTCCGTCGTCCGGGGGGGAGTAACTATCACATCCTGCATGGCCTTGGCCATTGTCATGAGGATGGTGCGTTTTATGGTTGTCGTGTAATTTGTATAGATCCAGATATGCACGTCGTCGCGTACGCCGATGCCGGTCGTATCGATCCCTGCTAGGGTGGCATCGTTGACGTTCGGGTCGGGCATGGGCGGCAGATCGCTGTTTATTGCCGTGACCGCGGCAGCGGCCGGGGCGATTTTCTTTTCCGGCCGGTAGACAAGAGCGCCCGTACAAGCGGCAAGGGTGCACCAAAGCACTGCCCCGAGAACCAGCCCCACGATATGTGCCCTCTGTTTGACGATAACAACCACCCTTGTCTCCCCGCCATACGCTTACTTCGAGCAACAGTCCGTTGCAATCACTGCCCCTCTGTCCAGCCCATCCCGGCAACAAGCTTGAAAACACAGCCTGTCCGTGAAAAATCAGCGTGACATTTTGCATCACCTCCACGATCGTTGCAACTGTAAACTGGATTCCTGCAAAAGAGCGCGTGGCCTTCGGGCGCTAACGCGGCCTGCGTCCCGGCTTCGCTTGTGATGGAACATCTTGACCATTGTGATTGAATTGAGCGAAGATATCATTAAGGGAGGGATCAAAGTGTCGGATTATAGTGTCACCTGCACAGTATGCGGCACAGCAAACCGAATCCCGGCCGACAAGGAAGGGAAAAAGGGACGTTGCGGCACCTGCCATGCCGTGCTGCCTCAACTGTACCGCCATCCGCAGCAGCTCACGGACCAGACCTTCGATGCCTTTGTGGAAAACTATCCGGGACCGGTGCTGGCCGAGTTCTGGGCTCCCTGGTGACCGCACTGCGCCTCATTCGCGCCGGCGGTGCGAACAGTAGGGGAGAGACTGGCGGGAAAGGCAGCCGTCGTCCAGATCGATACCCAGCAAAACCCGGCCCTCGCGGCACGATTCGGCGTACGGGGCATTCCGGAACTCGTGCTGCTTCGCGGCGGCAAGATCGTCTCCCGGCTCGCCGGGGCACAGAGCGTTGAGGCTGTTCTCGCCTGGTTCCGGCAACATTCTTAAGGGCCACACTCAAAAAAGCCCTCCTCCGGCAGACTATCTTTCCCGCAGGGTTCAACAACCTCAGTGAGGCGGCGAAGAGGCATAATTAGGACCAACCACTGCACCCAGTTTCTTTGCCGCCTCTAAACCGGCTTCAAATTTCTCTCCCTTTGCAAATTGCAAACAGCCCTTTCTGATCCCTTCCCACCTGTCCGGATGGGCGTCATATGCGGCAGCGTGTTTGTCTATTTCATCGTAAAATGAATCCGGTCCCCCGACAGCCTTTGTTGCGTAGCGCATGGCCTGCGCTGATTCCGCACCATTTTTAAAAGGTCCCTGCACCGCCCAAACAGCATTGATTTTGACAAAAACATCATCCGCCTGCTTCTTCACCTCCTTGTTCCAGTATTGGTATCCTGCGAAAACCAAAACAACTACAACTATTCCGCCTATCATGATTCTTTTCAACATTAATGCCTCCACCGTTTTGATGTTGATCAATATCTATTCATCAGTTCTTTGGTCTCATATGCCTCTTCGAGCATTGCTTGCAGGTGTTTGAGCTCTTCAGGCGTATAAACCGCAGCCCCCTTTTTGATGGCAGCTTCGAGGCGCCTGATCTTCTCAAAAAGGTCAAAGGTCGTGCCGCCTGGGCATTTGTCGGTATTCCCGAGCAAACACCAATCCTTATCCGCATCCTTGCCTTCAGTGGCGTGCGCTGACGCCGCAACCGACAAAACTACTACAAGCAGCAGGATAATCCGTTTCACCGCCGAACCTCCTGTCATTGACCTGCCGGAATGATTGTTTCGAAGCTTTGCATCCAGTCTTCACCACTCATACCCCCGCCATCAGACGATTTGTATCTGTAGGTAAACCGCAACTTGGTGCCTGGCGTTGCCGGCATGGCTACTATGGTGCTGAATGGAACGGTATCGTCGCGCTTCAGTTCATTCATGGTGAAAATAGAGTGCGCAGCCGTTTTGCCCTCATTATCAAGTGCTGCTACCCGCAGTTCGAGATCATAGATCCGGTTGTAACGAACATTGGTTATTACACCATCCAGTATGGTTTTATCTCCCTCTGCCTTGACATTCCACGCCATTTTCAGGTCAAATTGCTCATAATGTTGAGAGAAGCTACTCAGCTTTTCATGGTTGACGTCTCGGTAGGTCGCGCACCCGCCCACCGCAACCAACATCAAAGCCGGGATCAGGAATCTGAGGAACATTGTTGATTACCTCCCTACGCTTTTCAAAGAAAATATTCACCGGCAGAGCCGGGGGCTTTACGATTGCCGGTCCCTCGAAGGGGTCTATCCGCAATCAATCACGTCAAAATCAAACTCGTATTTGGTTTCCGCTACAGATGGAAACCGGGGAAGCACAGTTATTACAAGACAGGATGTGGCGTGGTATCTGTGCTTGCAGGCATTATCGGGTAGACGACCTTGGGCTGTTTGCCGGTCAGGGTACCCAGGAAAGCGGCTAAGGCATCGGTTTCGTCAGCGGTAAGCTGGATGCCGAATTGGGCTGACCCCATGACGGATACCGCTTCTTTCAGACTCCAGACAACACCGGAATGAAAATAAGGATAGGTGATGGCAACGTTGCGCAGTGAAGGCGCCCTGAAGACATACTCATCCTTGGAGGTATTGGTAACGCGGAACCGTCCCTTGTCGGCCCGTGGCAAGATGTTCTCGGCCGGCTTTTCCACAACACCAAAGGGATAGTAACCTTGTCCTCCAAGATTCAGTCCGCCGTGACAAGCGACGCACCCCTTGTCGATGAAGAGCTTCAGGCCGGTGGTCTGCTTGGCGTTAAGGGCTTTTTTGTTCCCCTTGAGATAACGGTCAAAGGCCGAATCGGGGGTGATAAGGGTAGCTTCAAAGACCTCTATGGCCTTGGCCATGTTATCGAAGGTCACGGGATCTTTTTCGGCCGGGAAAGCCTTTTTGAAGAGACTGACATATTCAGGAATGCTGTTGAGTGTTTTTATGACTTGATCAGGTGTATTACTCATTTCAACAGAGGCTTGCACCGGCCCTTTGGCCTGTTCGGCCAGATCCTTGGCACGGCCATCCCAAAACTGAGCGATGTTGTAGACCGAATTCAGCACGGTCGGCGCATTGCGTGGTCCTTTCTGCCAACCGTGGCCGGTTGATGTCATCTGGAGGTCGGCTCCACCCAAGCCAACGTTGTGGCAGGTATTGCAGCTGATCAGTTGCGATTTGGACAAGCGAGGATCAAAGTAAAGCTTGGCACCGAGATCTACTTTTGTGGCAGAGGCGGGGTTGCCCTTTAATACTGGCGGCTTGGCCGGGATCGGTTTGAACAGGGCCTTGGCGTTGGACATAAGGTCGTCTGTGGCGAAAACCTGACCTGCCATGGCGATAACCGCCAAGACCAGTGCAAACTTTGTAACCATCCGTTTCATCAGCTCATCCTCCTTTGATTGTTTGTTTTGCTACCCACTTCCTGTTAGAAACCCTCGAAGACGTTTATGCAACGATCAGGCGAGGTCGAAACGGTCAAGGTTCATAACTTTGTTCCACACCGCTACAAAGTCGTTCAAAAACTTCTCCTGGGAGTCCTCACATGCATAGACTTCCGCCAAGGCCCGGAGTTGGGAGTTTGAACCGAAGATGAGGTCGACACGGGTGCCGGTCCACTTTAGCTCGCCCGTTACGCGATCACGACCCTCGAACACGTCGTCTTCCGAGGCCGCCTTCCACGCTGTTCCCATGTCGAGCAGATTCACGAAGAAGTCATTGGTGAGCGTCTCGGGCCGCTTGGTGAAGACGCCGTGCCGGGACTGCCCGAAGTTGGCGTTCAAGACACGCATACCGCCGACGAGAACCGTCATCTCAGGTGCGGTCAGCGTCAGCAATTGCGCCCGATCAACCAGCAACTCCTCTGCCGACACGGCGTATTTGGTTTTGAGGTAGTTACGGAACCCGTCTGCAGCCGGTTCGAGTACGGCGAACGCCTCCACGTCGGTTTGCTCCTGGGTCGCATCCGTGCGCCCCGGTTTGAAAGAAACGGTCACATTGTGGCCGGCATTCTTCGCTGCGTGCTCGATAGCTGCGCATCCACCCAGGACAATCACGTCGGCGACCGAGACCATTTTCCCGCCTGACTGCGCTCTGTTAAACTCCTTTTGGATTCCTTCAAGGGCTCGCAGCACAGTTCCAAGTTGGGCAGGCTGATTGACTTCCCAGTCCTTCTGCGGCGCAAGACGGATGCGCGCGCCGTTCGCCCCGCCACGCTTGTCGGAGCCGCGGAACGTGGACGCCGACGCCCAGGCCGTCGAGACCAGTTGGGAGACCGATAGCCCCGCAGCGAGGATCTTGCCCTTGAGATCGGCGATATCCTGCGCGTCAATCAATTTATGAGTGACTGCGGGAACGGGGTCTTGCCACAGCAGATCTTCTTCAGGTACTTCCGCGCCGAGATAGCGCGAGCGCGGCCCCATGTCGCGGTGGGTCAGCTTGAACCACGCCCTGGCGAAGGCGTCTGCGAATTTCTCGGGGTTCTGCTGGTAGCGCCGCGCGATCGGTTCGTAGATCGGATCGAAGCGCAACGAGAGGTCCGCCGTGGTCATCATCGGCCGGTGCTTCTTCGACGGGTCGTGCGCGTCAACCACCATGTCCTCTTCGGCTACGTCCCTGGCCAGCCACTGATGCGCGCCGGCCGGGCTCTTGACCAGTTCCCACTCGTATTTGAACAGCGTTTTCAGATAGCCCATGTCCCATGTGGTCGGGTTTGCTTTCCAGGCGCCCTCAATGCCGCTGCCTATCGTATCGCCGCCTTTGCCGCTGCCGAAGCTGCTCTTCCAGCCGAGTCCCTGCTCCTCGATGCCGGCGGCCTCAGGTTCCGGGCCCACATGTGTTGCAGGGCCGGCGCCATGACACTTGCCGAAGGTGTGCCCGCCGGCGATGAGCGCGACGGTCTCCTCGTCGTTCATCGCCATGCGTGCGAAGGTCTCTCGAACGTCACGGCCCGAGGCGACCGGGTCCGGGTTGCCGTCCGGGCCTTCCGGGTTCACGTAGATCAGGCCCATCTGCACGGCGGCGAGGGGGTTTTCTAGATCCCGGTCGCCTGAGTAGCGGCTGTTGGGCTTGTCGCTGGTGGCCAGCCATTCTTTTTCACCCCCCCAGTAAATGTCTTCTCCGGGCTCCCACACGTCTTCGCGTCCACCGCCAAAACCGAACGTCTTAAAACCCATCGACTCCAGGGCGCAGTTGCCGGCGAGGATCAACAGGTCGGCCCAGGATATTTTTCTGCCGTATTTCTGCTTGATCGGCCAAAGCAGGCGGCGCGCTTTGTCGAGGTTGACGTTGTCCGGCCAGCTGTTGAGAGGCGCAAAGCGTTGGGTACCCGATCCCGCGCCCCCGCGGCCGTCACCGGTGCGGTAGGTACCTGCGCTATGCCAGGCCATCCGGATGAAGAGCGGCCCGTAGTGACCGTAATCAGCCGGCCACCAGCCCTGCGAGTCGGTCATCAGCGCATTGAGGTCCTTCTTCAGCGCCTCCATGTCGAGTTTCTTGAATTCTTCAGCGTAGCTGAACTCCTCGCCCATCGGATTGCCCATGGGAGAATTCTGGTGAAGGATCTTCAGGTTCAACTGGTTCGGCCACCAGTCCCGGTTCGACGTGCCGCTGCCGGCAGTTAGTTTGTCCGCTCTGCCTGTTACTGGACACTTGCTATCTTTACCCATCTCTGTTCTCCTTTCCATTCAGGTTTGAATAGGTACGGCTTCGTCAACCACCCCGCCGCAAGCGGACGGGTATCCAAATGCATTCTGATGAATCAAGAAAGGCATTTCTTGCAGACCCCGTAGACAACGACGTTTTTGTTGTCTATCCGCCCCCATGAGGCAGTTTCTATTGGGAGGGGCGCATCATCAATGGTGGTCCATTGAAAATCCATGATTTCCTGGCACCTGCTACAGATCAAATGGTGATGTTGTTTGTGTGTCACCTCGAATCTGGCAAGGCTTTCAATCGTATCGACCTTTTTAATAAATCCATGGTGCACGAAAGTGGCCAAAGTCCGGTAAATAGTGTCTAAAGACATCATTGGAAATGTATCGTGCAGCCTCTGATAGAGAGCTTCCGCTGTGGGGTGGTCTGTTGCCAGCGCCACCTCCCGATAGATCGCCAAACGCTGGTGCGTGAGCCGGAGGCCAACTTCCCGGCAAGCACGCTTAAACTCTGTAATTTGTATCTCTATGGGTTCCGACATGACTGAATACCAACGTTATTTAGTTAAGAAAAATTCTTATGTAATGAGATTAACACAAATAATGCCTCTGTCAACATGGCCCAGATATTTTTCATAGAAGTCGATCCCCAGCTTGGAGCCAAACAAATCTCTGTGCGGGTCTTCAATAATGAAGCGCACTTATGACCTCTTCTGTCGGTATGCGATTGAGGACAGTGGCCGTGATCATGTTTTGTACTATTGAAAAACACAAAATGCACAGGTATGCTCAAACTGCAGAGAATAAGGATGAATGCGCCGGAATTTTCAGTGACAAGCCGACAGATGAATGCGGCAATTGCGGTGCTAAAGCCAACTGAAGCAAAAAGGCGTGGCGTCAAGGCATGCCGGTTTTACTCTATTCCTCATGGGGTTTCAGATGCACACCACAAAATATCTTGCGATTATTGCAATCCTTTTCCTCCTTTCGGGTTGTTCCATAACAAAAGCCTTGCGTGTTGAAGATCGCTCAATGGTCGATATAAATACGATGATTGACGGAGTAAGTGATGTGCCTGTCGTCTTCATTGGCGAACGGCATGACTCAACGGCTGACCACAAACTGCAACTTGAGATTCTGAAAGGGCTTAAAGCAAAGGGGAAATTAATTACCATCGGTATGGAGATGTTTGAAGACACGAGTCAGCGAGCTGTTCATAACTGGGTGGCCGGAGAGCTCTCTAAAGATGATTTTATAAGAGTTTACCAACGGAATTGGAGAAATGTTCCCTATAGCCTTTATGAGGACCTCTTCGATTTTGCTCGTGAAAATCATATTCAAATTCTTGCGCTTAACGCGCCGCGTTCCATCGTCGAGAAAGTTTCACAGCATGGGTTCTCGTCACTTACTGACGACGAAAGACGCAACCTTCCGCCTGGCGCGGATGTCGAAGTGAGTGATGCGTATGTCGAGTTTATCCGATCGTCCTATGGCGCCCACAGCCAAAACAGTGAGCATTTTCGCCATATCTGCGAGGCTCAGGCACTCAGGAACAGGGTCATGGCGAGTCGCATTCGCTGGTTCCACCAATTGGAGTCTGGTAAAGTTGTAGTTGTTCTTGCAGGAGCGGCACATGTCCGCGGGGTTGGAGGAATTCCTGATGAACTGGGCAACCTTCCGTTCAAGATTATTCTTCCGCCATTTCCAGGTTTCAGTGATGAATCAATCTCTACGAAAGATACTAATTACCTTCTTGAGGAGCCGTTTTCCATTCTCGACTATCTCTAGTGATGAGGCGGGAGCATCCTGGTTCGTTGGGATATGGCTTTGAAACGCCAGGACGCATACCCGGCGAGCAAAACGGAAAGACTGAACGTTAACGTTGATGTTACGCCTGCCGATGTTTCCAGACAGTTTAATGGATGATTGTATAAGGGCGGGTAGACTTGTGGTTTTAATATGGTTATGAATTAAATAAACTTGTAGTAAAAACTAGCAGTAGTGGTTTTAATTTGCTAATTACTCAGCCCTCTTTTTTTTAAAGAGCCACTACATGGAAAGGCTTCTTTTAAAGCTAATAACAATACCATATTTATTTGATAATCATGCTCCAATTTGTCACTGTTTTTATCAAGATAATCATCTATTAACTCAATATAGTCATCAGCATCAAATATTTTATCATCAGGCAAACAAAAAATAACTGGCTTTTTGTCAATTTTAAGCGATGCGTTTGTTATGCTTATACCCTGGCCAATGCCTCCAATATACCCCTTAAACCATTTTGAATCATTGGATTTTTTTGCTACATAGTAGGCATCTATAGTCATAGCGGCTTCTGCCGGAACTATAGAAAAGAGCAAAAATAGTAAGGTTCCATAAACTCTAATTCTCATTGTATGCTCACATGATTATTTTGAATTGTCTCAATTCTGTGTCTGACAGCCCTATCAATCCCGGTTAAGTGCCTTGAGTTTTGCCCCTTATGGCCTAAACATATTACTGTTCAAAATATATACCACCACAAAGGGAAAAAACAAGGATTCTGAAATAAGTATAGAGACTGATTGACTATCCTGAAAACACAACCCGGAACTCCCAGCAAGGCATCCCTGCATCACAGACGATCAATAGGCGATCAATCGGCATTTCACGATGTGGGGACATTCCCCGGCACGTGCCCGAAAGATACCAAAAGAGCATTAATAGAAAAGGGCTTAACCATAATCGGTTAAGCCCTTGGATTATTTGGCTCCCCATTCTGAACGATATTCGAACTCAACTGGCCATTCTGACTGATAACTTATTAGCAGAAAGATTGTTCGAAATCAATGAGAAAGGCCGTCGATAGTTGACATCGACCTTCACTAATATTTAGAGTTGTTCGTCTTGTCGAGGTTGTCGAGGTTGTCGAGGGACTGGTGAGGGAGTAAGGATGATAGATCGGCAGCAGGATCGGCAAAAAGATCGGCAAATACCGCATGATCGCAAATAATTGTTTAAAATAATGTTCCATTATGTTAGATAGTTATTAGTTGCAAATAACCGGAAGCAGGATCGGCAAAATGTATCATAACCCAGCGCATATGGAACCTATGCTCCCATCGGCAGCAACGGACCTTGACGACCTGGCATTCGAGGTCGTCAGCAGATCCTCAGCTCTCGGCGGACAACTGCACCCGGTAACACAGCGGGCGGTTGTCGAATTGCTGCGCCTTATCAACAGCTACTATTCCAACCTTATCGAAGGCCATAGCACGCACCCGATTGATATTGAGCGAGCCATGCGGCAAGACTACTCCAGCGATCCGGTCAAACGTGATTTGCAATTGGAAAGCCTTGCCCATATCAACTGCCAGCGACAAATTGAGGCTCGGCTTCAGGCGGAACCTGGGCTCAACGTCGCCGCCGACGAGTTCATCCTATGGCTCCACCGTATCTTCTACGAGCAACTACCGATTGATCTTAGGCAAGTTAGGGACGAAAAGACCGGCGAAACATTGGAGGTTATTCCAGGAGAGCCCCGCCAACGCGAAGTGGAAGTCGGATATCATGTCGGACCATTATCTGGAGAACTGCCGGCATTCCTGAAGAGATTCGCTGATGCTTATTCACCGGCCAAACATCATGGTATTGCTCCAGTCATTGTAGCAGCGGCATCTCATCACCGCCTGATGTGGATTCACCCCTTTTTCGATGGTAACGGCCGCGCAACCCGACTTTACACGGATGCCAGTTTTCAGCGATTGCATCTACTTGGATATGGGCTTTGGAATGTCAGCCGTGGTCTTGCCCGGCGGCGTGACGAGTACATGGCCGCCCTTGGTTGGGCCGATGCGCCGCGGCGCAATGATCTGGATGGTCGTGGCAGCCTCAGCAATGAAGGATTGGTGAAGTTCTGCCGCTTCTTTCTCGATATATGCATTGACCAGATAGATTTCATGCACAGTCTGCTCAAGCTAGATGATCTTCTCGAACGGTTACAGGGATACGTCCACATGCGTGGCGCGAAAATTATACCAGCACCAAAGGCTGACAACCCGACACTCAGGCCGGAGGCGGCCTATATGCTCCAAGAAACGCTCTTGCATGGGCAAATATCCCGGGGCGACATTATCCGTGTATCCGGCATGGGCGAACGCACAGGCCGTCAGGTGTTGAGTCAACTTCTTGATGAAGGCATTTTGGTATCAGATTCGCCCAAAGGCTTGGTCAAACTCGATTTCCCAACCCATGTGGCAAGCTATTTGTTCCCGAACTTGTATCCTGGGCAGATAGTCTGATTTTTCTACATCATCCCCGATAACCCACGGGGACCGGTCCTGACTAACGTTAGTTGACGCGATGCCACACGGGCTCTGAAACTCCCCCCTCTTTAAAATATCCCAAAAATCCCAACAACATGGGCCCGCTAAAAAACTCACTCGTTGATCTTATAATCAACATCAAGTTGTCTCTTGATCTGCCCACGGGGGAATAACGAAATTGGCATTCAAACACAATACTGGTTTCGGGAACAATATTCGGTATTATGTCCCTCGAATTCCGCAAATCAATGAGAAAGGCCGACAATAGTTGACATTGTATAATTGTTCAAGATGCTTGATTCAGTTTGTTGAATTTCCTTTCATGTGCAGCTAACAGAATGTTGCCAAGCTTAGCGTGCCATCTCCGGCGGTTGTATAAGATCCCGATGTACACCAATATTTTGTTATCTCTCGAACTGCCGCATACCGTGTTTTTTAGTGACGATGATGTGTCAGTTCTAACTTCACTTGACGCATATTGCGATATCATATACGATACCATTATGAGTCCACAACGGGTCGTCATTGATACAAATATTTTATACGCTGGTCTTTATTCATCAACCGGCGCATCGTATCAGATACTTCGACTTGTTCGCAGCGGCCAGATAATCCCGTGTATATCAGTAACTCTGGCCATGGAATATGAAGCAGTGTTGACGGCCAAGTTGCAGGAACTCAATCTCACAAAAGAGGAGTTGGATGGGTTTCTTGGCTATTTTGTTTCATTAGCTGAGTGGGTCAAGATTTATTACCTCTGGCGACCTGGTCTGCATGATCCTGGAGATGATATGGTCCTCGAAGCAGCTGTCACTGCACCTGTCAATTTTATTATCACACACAACATTAAGGATTTTAAGGGCGCCGAACTTTTCGGCATCCAAGTTGTCAAACCATGTTGGTATATCAACAGCATTGGAGGTACACCATGAGCACTATGAGTCTTCGTCTTCCAGATTACCTACACAACAACATACGCGAGATTGCCGATAATGAACATATTTCAGTTAATCAACTTGTTATTACGGCGATTGCCGAAAAGGTTTCAGCTCTGGCAACTGAAAAATATTTAAACGCTATGGCCGCCAAAGGTTCTGCTGAAGTTTTTGATGCGGTTATGGCCAAGGTTAAGAACCGTCCGCCATTGCAGGAAGATGAGTTGTACCTGGAGACGGCCGAATCTCCAAAAAACATATTAGCCACCGGGGGCACTCCTCCTTTGTCCGAGGCTGCTAAAAAACAGATTTATCGAATGAAAACCTCAAATAAAAAAACCAATATTGCAGCTAATGTTGCCAGTACGAAGGTCATTATAAAACAACATTAGACAAACGACACTATCAACAAAATCTGGTTAACAGTACCATATTTAAGACTATATAATATTTAGATTATTTTGCTCCCAAGGCAAATCAATAGGTTCAGATTCCAATGCGGTTCCGGATTGATGCGGCGGGCAACCGAGCCCCATCTTACACTGAAATATGTTCTTCCCATTGTTGCCCAAATTTGTCCGTACTGGAAAAAACGGGACAGAATTATTTTAGCAAGCTTTTTAACAAAAAGATGACCTTGATTAGCCGAAAAAACTTTTCTGCAGTTTGCTTAACTTAAACTGAACATATCAACCCTCACCGCACGTTCTCTCCACCCCTCAAAGGAAAACGGCTCCCGACCAAAAGCGACTTAGAGCGATAATCACTAACTATGAGGGGAGGTTACACGGAGGCTCTATCAGACCTAGAGAGGTTGCATAAAGGAAAAGGGGCTACGGCACAAACCGTAACCCCTTGATTTTATGGCTCCCCTTAGTGAACGAAGTCAGAACTTATTTCAGTCAGTCACCAGACTTTTGTATTCCAGAAATAAGCGGACTGTAGATGTAAATTCGAGAAATTTCAACCTTGAAAAAGTTGCGTTGTTAAATGGCGTGTCAATCAGCCTGGAAAAAAGGAACGGACATGAAATTAACTCACGAATTTCTTGAAGTTTTTTTGTACTGTTGTTTGGCGGTGGTTAAATTGGTGCAACTAATTATCAGGTTATAGCTAATGGTCTGTAACGGCACTCGATAGCCAGGAAAATCATCTGGGTTGGTCACTCAACTTGCATTGTTGATTGCGGTTCAGATGCTCGAAATGGGCTGCGACGCTGCCGCCTTCTTTGTGCGGTCGAACGGCTTTCCCGCATTCTATGCACTCAAAGCCAAGCAACTTTCTTTTGCTAGACGATGTGGCGTCTCTGATTGACATGTTCAGTTGAAGTGAAGCAAACTGCAGATAAGTTTTTTCGGCTAACCACTGATGCCACAATCATTTGTTTTCGCATGGTCAAACTTCATGGCGGCTTTAATCCAAAGAGCATTAAAAGTGTCCCAGTTTAGACGTTCGTTGTATCTTTTAATATGAGTATTGGGAATCTCTTCAAACAGTAGTTTATCTCTCAGCTTATTTAATCCTTCAAATGCATTTTTATCATGTGGCACAGGATACTTGCCATCCCATTTCACAGACTCTGTAAATAGGTCTAAGAATAATAAATCCTCTTTAGTAGCCGGAACTTCTGCAAGATTACAGAGTTTTCGAAGATTGTGCTTCTCGTGAACAAATGTTTTGTTTTTAACAACGCATATTGCTTTATACATAAGTTCGAGAGATAATCCGCAGAGCATTGGGAAAATGGGGTAAGTGGCAACTGCCATGCTGAAGCCTATACCCAATCCAAGCTCTTCTGCGATTTCTTTGTCTTCATCATGTTTAATGCAGTACCAAACCGCACCTGTCGAAGCTCTGAGGTCAGAAGATTTATTGAACCAATACTGTGGTGTTTGCTTGCGTCTTTCAAATTTTTCCATGAAGTGCCCTTCGAAGTCCTTACTATCTAGTGGCATTTAGCGTCGTGACTCAATATGGTGCAACGTACCTGTACCGAGTTGTGATGCGACCCCTATTAGTTGGCTTGACTGAAGAGGTTCATGGCGTTTCCATCCTCTCTCGTGCATGTGTAAGTGCTCTCTCGATATCAGTGCCCTCATAGGACATCAGAGCTTTATCAACATCATCGGCATGGAATTCCGACTGCTTTAATATGAATAGAGAAAATATCTGCCTTGATTGGTCTTTCATGCCGAGCGATTGGAGAAAAACTGCCCTTTGGTAAAGAAAAACTGGCAGAGGATTCAAGCTGTATGATTTCCAAACCGCCGCGACCGCTTTCTCGATGTTTCGCTGAATGGTCGGCCATTTCGCTTTAAATTCTGATTTTGTAACGTTATGATAATCTGTGGAAATTAGTTCATTCGCATAATGTGATAGTGCTACTGCAATTGTTCCATTCCTCACTTTGTCTGCCACCTCTGGATGCACTAGCAACCCTTTGAAAGTTTGCAAAGCAAGGTCAGCCTTGAGTTTTTCCTCATCGGTAAGTGTGAAATCGATAGTCCCATCCGTATTTTCTTTTACTCCAGGGAATCTAGGCTTCTTTGAAAAAAGCCACATGTCTTATCTCCTTACTTCTTGCGTTTTCGGAAGCAAATCAACATCGTTATTGACCGTAGCGGGATTTAAGGTCGTGTCTCAACATGGTACAACTTACCTGTACCGTATTGAGACACAACCCCTATTGATTGGCCCATGCACCTTTCTAGACTACCTTTTAGTGAATAACTGTTGCTATTTTTTTGAGTCCATTCGTGTCTTGTCATTCAACTAGAGTTTTCCTTCCTTTCGCTTTTTAACTCTCAGGAGAAAGTTCTCGACAGAGTTGAAGTCGTATTCTACTTGTCCACTTATCTGGTTTGTGTATTGTGCAATCATCATAAAAGGTGCAATAATAGGAGATTGCTTGAAGTATTCAAATACCTCTAAATACTTTACTAGAGACATGATATCTCCTCTAAGAACCGGTATCAGTAAAAAACTTGCTCCGAGGTTATCTATTCCATTGAGTTTAGCGTTTAATTTTGGGCCAAGTCTTCCCTTCTCAAGGAACTCCTTCAAATCACCGCTAGTGTTCAACTTACCGATGTCAAAATTGATATTGTATACTTCCATCAAGTATCTAATTCCATCTTTGGATATTTCAAAATCTACTCGCTTACCGTTCGGTAAAATCTTTTCTATACATTCAAGCTTGTAACCACCTTTCGTCATTAGCGTCTCTATGACCGCAATCTCCGCAAAATGATTCAAGTAATCGGAATTGTCCGAACCAAAAGATATAATAATTTTAATGACAAGCTTTTCTAATTGCGTTCGTACTGCACCATCAGTAGCATCCAGTGCACGGCGTACTGTGCAATCAATGAATGAAAGATATTCGACGCAATTGTTCTTGTTTTCGCTCGCATCCCAAAGGAGTTCAAATATGCAAGTCTTCACTGAGAATATGCCGTTAGTTTCCAGCGCTTGTGCCATGCTGGACAACCTTTGGTCATATTTCCTTTGGATGATTTCGGAATCACTTTTCGAGCGGCTCGCGCATTCGAAAAGCGTTGGTGCATATTGGTTCAGTAATCGAAATGATTCGTGCAAAAGAAGACTCCTGCCTTTGCTTCTTGTTCTTCTTACTGAGCATTCATTACTGCGTTATAAATGGGGCGCAAACTAGGGGCTTTTTCAATCCAGTCGTTGCACTCGGTGGCATTGTCTGAACGCCACTTGTCAAGGATGAGAGCAATGGTCAAAACATGTTGGAACACGTTAATCTGCGCAGATTGTGAAATCTTCCCGAATTGTGATAGTACGAAGACAATGAGATTAATTACCAGAAAAGGTACGCCAAGGAAAAGACTTGCCGTTAAGATGACTAACAAAACGATTGCGTGTTGCACTACAATTTTCTTTTGAGAGTCTCTGTCCGCATTAATGACACACTGGATGTTGAGAAACCATCCAATTTCATTCTTTTCGACAAGTGGTGCAATGTACTGGTGTTGAGATGCGTTGACGAGAACCTGCCGGGTAATAAGTTCTTCGAGAAAATATTGATTGGAAATGGTCTGTTTTAGAAATCGGTCGCGTTTGCGAAGCTCCCAAAACATGTTCCCAGCAAAAAGTGTTGCGATGATTAAGACAATTTCAATCCCGATGTGGATTAAAAAATTCATATGTCCTCCAGTCCATCACTTCTCAAGGTCGCATTATTGCATATGCAATAAAATAATCAATGATGAAATAGTATAGTTTGGTGCCCTCATCACAAATCTATCATAGAAGCTCCAAATTTCACTTCTGAGGCGTTTTCCCGTCTTGTCTTGAGGTTAGCGTGGGTCGAACGCGGAACATGGTGCCGATGGTCGAAAATGACCATGGCACCCGAGGGTCAAAATGACCATGGCACCGAGGGTCAAAAAGACCATGGTACCGAGGGTCAAAAAGACCATGGTACCGAGGGTCAAAAAGACCATGGTAACGAGGGGAAAACTTGACCATGGTGCAGAGGAACAATCAAGGGACATGGTGCTAGGGACAATCATGGAACACGGTGCCGAGAGACAACCCTGTACCGATGATGGAACATGGTATTACGAAGGCAATTAAACATATCATGGTAGGGGCGGCGCTTGCTCCGCTCAATCGGGGCGCGGCAAGCAGTGCCTTGACATCATGGTTGCGATGTTTAATTACCGCAGTAATACTTAGTGCCGATTATGGAACATGCAAATTGTTATACCAAGTATTATACTAGCTATTTTTACTTTGAGGAGCATCCTATATTAAACCTTCGGTTTCTTTCACTGATTTGAGCATTCATTTAAGGTTTATATTTCTTCTGTAGTTGCTATTTTTTCATTGAATATATTTGGATTAAGGGAATTATCTGAACGGTATAATTTTCTGCAGATAAAAGATGTCGGGGGAGTAAGGTGTCTCAGCAATCCGGCTGGCAAAATAGTTTAGGCAGACGCAATGACTTAAACATTGCAATAATGAAATTACTTACCATCACTTTTCAAAAGAGTTTCAGCCTTCTCTCACTGCAGGTCAAGTGAAGTTTTTTGTGGGGGAATGGTGAAGATTGACAAACTCAAGACACACGAGTGAGTCCTCTTGGACTACGCTTATAAATATATCCTACAAAGCCCAAATTTGACTTCTAAGGCGCTATTCTGCCCCACCCCAGGGGATGGCCTTGATTAGTGGCGGGACATGACGCCTGGTGCCCATATTTGGACATGGTACTTGTTAAAATAAAATACCCCGCGAGTTGCGGAGTATTTTATCATGGAGTTAATACACTATTTATCCTCTATCGTCTGGCTTATGCAGAGATTATTCTGAACTTCTCCGCTTCACGTAAATCCATGTCATATTGATACTGTAAAGTGTGAATATTATCAAATGGCAAAAGTAACAAACTACAGTAGTCATCAACATTAAAATAGAGCTTACTTCTTTATTGATTTATTTATTTTGGGCAATGCGTGCTTGATGTAGCTATGCTGCAATGCATCAGAGCAATTAATCACATCATAGTTAAGTCCTTCTAGCTCCGACAACCTACTCAAAGATACGTATTTCTTTTTATGGATGTCGCGTTCACCTCTGATTTCATCAAGTATTTTTCTAGTTTTCCTGAGTTTTTCTGACATTTGATTGAAAAGTAAGTTTTTTGCAGCAGTACCAGCCATGTTACACCTCCTTTGATTTCCTGTAGCATTGATATTGACTTTTACCATATACTAAATCAATCTATAATATACTGTCAATAGCATTTGACTAAAAAATATCAGTCTTATTATTTTATAAATAACAAATGGTACAATCATTAAATATAAGTTTTACTAGTATATATTTTTTGGTATAAATTTAATATTTATACATATTAAATTATTTTTACTGTTTACTATTGACGCATTACATAATATGTAGTAAAATATAAATATAAATATACGCTTTATATAAGTTTTAATTGTGTCTTTACAGTGTAAATATTTTTACAGTGTAAACATGGATTTCATCTCGCGAGAAGGTAGTATGCGAAAGAAGTTCGAAAGAGACACAATTTTGGAAACCTGTACTTTCTGGTGCAAAAAAACAGGTCAAGAACTCACGGGACTCGAATCAAGCGAATCTTTGACCAATATAATTGTTTTTTTTGATATTTTATCAAAATGGGATTGTACTATCAATGGGATGGGTGGCAATGAATAAAACTAAGTTTTCTGCAGCAAGCAAGCTAGCCGTTGCGTATTACCGTGTTTCAAGCAAGGAACAGGAAAAGGAAGGGTATTCTATTGAATCACAGCAAAAATTGTTGAATCATTATGCAAACGAAAACGGTCTAAAAATTGTCAGAGAATTTACAGATATAGAAACTGCTAAACAAACTGGCCGTACAAGTTTTGGTGAATTAGTCAAAACGTTAAAACAAAAGTACAGTGCTGGCAATAAAGAAGAAAGTAATTATATTTTACTAGTAGAAAAAACAGATAGGCTGTATCGTAATATTAGAGATTGGGTCACAATTGATGAACTTGATATAGAAATACACTTTGCAAAAGAAAATGTAATTCTTAATAATAGTTCTCGTTCATCTGAAAAATTTATGCATGGCATTAAAGTATTAATGGCAAAAAACTACATTGATAATCTTTCGGAAGAGACGCGAAAGGGAATGCTAGAAAAAGCTGAACAAGGATTATGGCCGTCTAATTCGCCTTTTGGATATCTTAATGTTAAAGCAGATAATGATAAAAAAATAATTGTTATCGATAAAGAATCAAGCTATTTGATAGAAATGATGTATGAACTTTATTCGACAGGAATGCACTCTTTAGAGTCTGTAGCTAATTTGATATCACAAGAAACCTATTTTACTGAGCGTGGTAAAAAAATAGGCAAGCGTCTTGTCCACAAGATACTTCTAAATCCCATTTATAGCGGTGACTTTCTATGGAATGGCATCCGATATAATGGCAAACATGAGCCTATTGTCAGCAAAGAGCTTTTCGAAAAAGTTCAATATATGCTGACGGGCAAAGGTAGATGTCCTACCAGCCCGCAGAAGCATCATTTTGCGTTTCAGGGCATGATTGTCTGCGGCTATTGTGGATGTGCAATGGTTGCCGAACTAAAAAAAGAAAGGTACATATATTACCATTGTACGGGAAATAAAGGAAAATGCCCTGGTACCTATGTGCGGGAGGAAGAGCTTGACCGACAGTTTTTGGTGTCATTGGAAGCAATCAAGATTGATGAGGATGTAATTGCCTGGCTGGTTCAAGCCCTAAAGCATAGCCATGAAGACGAACAACGCTACCATGAGGAAAGGCTTGCCGCCCTGCAACAAAGTCATCAGAAACTTGAAAACCGCCTGCGGAGTATGTACATCGACAAACTCGACGGCAAAATTACCCAAGATTTTTTTGAAGCTCAGTCTTCGGGATGGCGAAAGGAACAAATCGAGCTACAGCGGAAAATCGAGCAGCACCAGAATGCCAATAGAGAATATATCGAAAATGGAGTCCGTCTGCTCGAACTCTCGCAACATGCCGCAATTTTGTATAAAAAACAGACAATGGCGGAAAAGAGGCAAATTTTACAATGCGTGCACTCGAACTCTTCATGGAAGGATGGACAGCTTACCACAAACTACCGAAAACCTTTTGATTTACTGGCAGTTACAAACATTCAATACAAACAAAAACGGGCCGCATCCGTTGAAGAATACGACCCGTGTTCATGTTGGCTCCCCAGCGCGGACTCGAACCACGGACAAGGTGGTTAACAGCCACCTGCTCTACCGACTGAGCTACTGGGGAATGCGGTGTAGAGCCGAGTTTTTAGCACGGAATTATTTGCCGTGTCAACCCAAAATATGCGCAAGAAATCCTCTCGCAGAGACTGCCGGGGAAAGGTGGCGATATCATGCCGTTTATCCCGCTTGTTTCTGCGCCGCCTCACCACTCCGCTGTCCCTTGAAACGCTTCAGGCGGTAGAACATTTGATATGCCGGAGAAGGCAGGGAGTGAATGGGCGGTCTATACCGCAGACTGCTGCGGGACGAAATCGGGACGGGCAAACGAATAGTCATTGTGCAAGTGACCGCCGTATCCCCCGGAAAGGATGGCGGTTACGTCCTGGGCAAAGACGAGTTCCTCATCGGTGGGGATGACAAAGACCCTGACCGGCGATGCGTCCGCGGTAATGAGCGCCTCTTTCCGCTCCGAGCCGGCGGCGCGGTTTCTTTCCCGGTCGAGCAGGATACCGAAGCATTCCAGCCCCCCAAGGGTCAGCTCCCGGGCAAACCACTCCCACTCGCCCGCTCCGGTGGTGAAGACAAGGGCATCCAGCGGCCCCACGGCAGCCAGGTAGGCGCCGATATACTTTTTGAGGCGATAGGCCTCCATCTCCAGCGCCAGCCGGCACCGGGCATGCCCGGTAAAGGCGGCCTCCAGTATCTGCCGGCGTTCCGCATGCCATCCGGTTATGCCCAGGATCCCGCTTTTCTGGTTAAGGATGCTCTCCATCTCCCGCGCCGAAAGGTTCAACTGCTGCATGATGAATGAGGTTATGCCTGCGTCAAAATCGCCGCTGCGCGTCTCCATGACCGCCCCCTCCAAGGGGGTGAGTCCCATGCTGGTGTCAATGGAGACCCCGTTGCGGATGGCGCACAGGGAAACCCCCTTGTCGATGTGGATGGTGACCAGGTTGCAGTCGGCGGCCGGTTTGCCGAGCAGCGTGGCGGCCCGCCTGGACAGGTAGATGTGCGACGGCCCGTGAAAGCCGTAGCGGCGCACGCCGAACCTCTTGTACCACTCGTACGGCAGAGGATAGACGTAGGCAAAATCAGGCATGGTGACATGGAAGGCGGTGTCGAATATGGCAATGTGGGGGATATGGGGCAGGAGGCCTGTAGCCGCCTCGATCCCGGCGATATTGGCGGCGTTGTGCAGCGGCGCCAGTTGCTGCAACTCCCGAATGGCGTCGAGAACCTGGTCGTCGATCACCACGGAGTGGGTGAACCTCTCCCCGCCGTGGGCCACCCGGTGGCCGACAGCCCCGATCCGCTCCGTCTCGTCGCCGACCCCATGCCTTGGGTCGTTCAGGGTATCGAGGATCAGGGATACGGCCCCTTGGTGATCGACAAACTCCACATTCCACGTTTCTTCTTCCCGGCCCGGCACCTTCAGACTGACGGACGTTCCGCCGAGCCCGACACGCTTGACCAGACCCGCCGCAAGGAGCGACTCCCCCCCCCATGAAAAAAGATGATATTTTATGGAATGACTCCAACAACTCAGGGTCAGAATATTCATGCACACTCCACTTGCGCCGCCGGTACGGGAGTTTTGCGGCCGCCCATGCCGCCCACTACCGGTCACGCCTCATAGTACTCTTTTACCGCCGCCGGCTCAAGAAACAATAGTTTTTCATCCGGAGTTTCCGGACGAAAACTCATTAACCCCACAGGACACCAGGAGACACTCTCCACTGCCGCATTATCTTTTTTGCCCTTTTTTCGCCTGGAGCAGCGCCTCTTCCCGCGCCAGGATCAGCCTGGGAGGGATCTCCTGGGCACCGAGGATCTTCACCAGTTGCTCCATGCCGTCCTCGATGAGCAGAAGCCGGTGTGCCGGCAATGTCTCCAGCCCCCTGACCAGGTGCCCCTGGACAACATCCGGGGCTTGACTGACCAAGTCCTTTCCCACCTGGGTCAGCTCTATCATCACCACCCGGCGGTCCTCCCGCGAACGGGTTCGCGCTGCCAGCCCCTTCCTTTCCAGGCGGTCAAGAATGCCGACAACCGTAGCCGGCTGGACGAACATGAGCCGCGCCAGGTCCGAAACCTTGACGGGCGCGTTCTCCGCAATCATCTTGATCGCCCAGAGCTGGGGGCCGGTCAGGCCGGTTTCCCGCTTGGCCTTCTTGGAATAATCGTTGAACACCTGGAACACCCTGCGGATATTATTGATGATCTCTGCAACCGTCGCTGCTTTGGCCATGTCTTCTCCTTCCTCCGTCATGCAAAACATTTAAAGCAATAATCATTTTAATAGAAATTATTCTAGCATAAACTAAATTGTGTGACAATTGCAATCTGACCGGCACACAGTTTCGGCCTCCGCCGCAACTCTCAACTTGTAAAAATCGGCAAACTTGCTATAAGTAGTTATCGTGTCAATCACGGGAGGAATCCATGGAAAGCAGCGGCAGGAGAACATTCCTCGGAGTTTGCCTGGGCGGGCTGGCGGCAGCCGTTGCGGCGGCGGTCACTTGGCCGGTATACCGCTACCTTGCGCCCCGTTCTACCGCAACAACGGCCGCCAAGGTCGAGATCCCGGAGAAGGACGTCCCGGAAGGCGAGGCCAAATTCTTCGAATTCAACGGCGCATCGGCGGTGCTGGTACGCAAGCGGGGCGACGGCCTGATCGCCCTTTCGGCCGTCTGCACCCACCTGGGGTGCATCGTGCAGTGGGAAAAGGACCAGCAGTATTTCCTCTGCCCCTGCCATGGCGGCCATTACACGGCCGAGGGGGTCGTCATCTCAGGTCCCCCGCCGAAACCGCTTACCAAGCTCCCCTTTACCGTGGCCAACGGGGTCATTACCGTTGGCTGAAAAACCAGGAGACAGCATGGCTCTGCTCAAACGGCTTATTGACTGGATCGACGTGCGCATCGGCGCCCGCGAGGTGGTGGCAAAGGAATTGACCGGCTACCTCCTGCCCCGCAACATCAACACCTGGTACTCCATGGGAAGCATCCTGCTCTTCATCTTCGTCCTGCAGGTGGTGACCGGCATCCTGCTTCTGATCTACTATGTGCCGGATGCGGACAAGGCGTTCAAAAGCGTGACCTACATCATGAACGAGGTCCCCTTTGGCTGGCTGATCCGCATGTGCCACGTGGTCGGTTCGAGCATGATGGTGCTGGTGCTCCTGCTCCACATGATCTCCGTGCTCTTCATGAACAGCTACAAGAGCCCGCGGGAGTTCAACTGGCTGACCGGATTCATCCTGTTCACCATGGTACAGGGCATATCTTTGACCGGTTACCTCCTCCCCTGGAGCCAGCTCTCCTTCTGGGCCACCACCGTGGCCACCAACAGCGCCAACGCCATCCCGGTGGTGGGGCCGTATCTGGTGGAGTTCCTGCGGGGGGGCAAACTGGTCGGTCCCCCGACTCTGGGGCGCTTTTTCGCCCTGCACGTGGCGCTCATCCCGGCCGGGATCGTGGCCCTGGTCGGCGCCCACCTTTTCTTCCTGCAACGCACCGGCGTCTCTACCCCCCCTTTCGGGCTCAAGGACACCACCGACCAGTGGAAAGGGGACGGCTACAGCTACGAGAACCACCCCGGGGGCATCCCGTTCTTCCCCAACTATGCGCTTGAAGACCTGAGGTCCATCTTCATCTACATAGCCTGCTTCCTGGCGGTGGTGTTCTTCGACCCCTACCTGTTCTTCACCAGGGACGCCTTTCTGCCGGCCAACCCGCTCCAGACCCCGGCCCATATCAAACCCGAGTGGTATTTCCTGGCCAACTACCAGACTCTGAAGATTTTCCCCAGCGAGTTCATCGGCCTCGCGGTGCAGGGGATCGCCATGACATTCCTGGCACTGCTTCCCTTCATCGACCGCAGCCCGGAGCGCCACCCCCTGAAGCGACCGCTGTTCATGGCCTGCGCCTTGGGAGGTCTCCTGCTCTGGATCGGGCTCAGCGTCTGGGGGCACTATTCATGAGATACCAGGAGATTGTAATGCACGTGTCGGGAAGAGTGTTTGCCCTGTTGTCGCTGCTGGCCGTGGCCCTGGCGCCGTTGCCGGCCGTTGCGGCCGAGTTGCCGGAGATTGTCTGCATCCAGTGCCACAGCACCATGCCGGGCAGGTTCGGGGAACCGGTCACGCTCTGGAAGGGGAGCATCCACGCGGAGAACGGCATCGCCTGCAATGCGTGCCACGGCGGCGACTCCAAGGATGCGGCCAATGCCATGAGCCCGGCCCGCGGCTTCCTCGGTGCACCCAAGGAAACGGCTATCCCCGCCTTCTGCGGCCGGTGCCATGTGGGGGTGATGAGAGACTACCTTGCCAGCGCCCACGGCAAGGCCCTGGGCAAGGGGGGACCGACCTGCGTCACCTGCCACAGTAACCATCATGTGGTCAAGGCCTCGCTGGAGTTGATCAACGAGAAAAGTTGCAGCCGCTGCCACAGCTTCGAGCGTGCCCGGCTGATCCGTGATGCCATGCAGGAAACCGAGGGGATGATCGTCGCCATCGACGGCAAAATCGCCCGCTACAAGGAGGAAGGGACTGACACGGAGGGTATGGAAAAGGGTTTGTTTGCCGTGCGCAACCGGTTCCATACCCTGTTCCACAATGTGGACGTTGCGTTGGTGAAGAAAGAGTCCGCAGGGATACAGGGGGACCTGAAAAAAATCCAGGACCAACTCACGGCCCTCGATAACTCGCACCAGAAGCGGAAGATCGCCGGGGCGGTCGTTGTTTCGGCCATGCTGCTTTTGGCCCTGTTCACCCATTTGCTCAGGAAGACATATGATTGAAAACAGGGGGACGGACAGAATATGTCGCAACTGCTTTCCTGTGATATATCACTTTTAAACAGTTTCCATACGGAGTTTCCGGATGAAAACTGATTGGCAGTCTCATCATCTGTGCGTAATCTAAATTTATGCCGAATGGGTCCCTCTGCTAATCGCCCACAATATCCTCGTTGGCGTTGTTTAGGATGTAACCTTCGTCATGGATCTCGAAGGTTTTCGCCGGTATCGGTTTCGCATCCACGCTCACCAATTTCCAAACGACTTCCCCGCTTTCCGCTTGAATCACCAGAGGCAGGCCGCTTCCCACGTTCCAGCAAATGTGCGTGGTGTGATTATTCTGAGACAAATCATACCATTGACAGTCCATTGCAGCCTTCGGCGCGCCATGTGGGGCCTGGGCCTCCACAATCCGGTATGCGCCGACGGGATGCTTAAGGCCGTGCGCTAAATCAAACCAGTCAGTAAAGTTGCCGATGCGGTAGAGACTGGTCCGGCCGACCAGGGTGTGAGTTTTCTTCTTCCTGTCCATGATCGACATCTGAAATTCGGCGGAGCCGGGCTGACGGAATACATAGGTATCTATGGCCTCATCCGTGCTGCGCTTCAGCTTGTCGCCGTCGCGCCACACTTCCAACCGATGTTCGGAACCTTTTGTGGAAAATATGGCTTGGTAGTGGAGTGCTGGAGGTTCGCTCCTGGTGGCAAATGCTTCCTCAAAGGCCGGTCCCTGCGCCTGGGCAGCCGATACCGCAGCCGCCAGGCAAAAGGTGGCGAGCCCCAGCCCCAGTATCCGCAGGCATGTGGGTTGTGGACGCTTCACTATCAAGCCTCCGGTTTCCTGCATTACTTGCGCACTGCCCTGGCATAGTCGAAATAGCGGTAGAACTTGTTGTCCACGGCCAGATCCTTTACTGCCAGGTTTATCGTGTAGGAACCGGTTGTCAGCGACGGGTCCGCCGTCGCGCCGGTCAGGTCTGTCGGCAACTCGAAACGCAGGCCGGTGGCCGTGCTGCTCGACAGCGTTGTTGCGGTCACGATCGGTGTGGAACTGCTCGCCGGCGCCAGGAGCGCCTCATTGAGAATTCGGCCGTCGGCCTGCGGCATGGAGAGTCCGCCGAGAAGGTAGGCGACGGTCGGGGCGACGTCGACGTTGCCCGATGGGGTGGTAATGGTGGCTGCGGCTTTGAACGACGGGCCGTTGGCGATCAGGGTGTTATGCACATCCGGGGCGCCAAAGCTGCCGTGCATACCGCGCTGGCCGGCAACGCTCTCGAACTCGATACCGGTCATTCCTTGGATCGACACGGTGTCATCCCAACTGAAACTCACCACCACATCGGGCTGGCCATTGTCCTGACGGGTCGCGTTTTCCAGGTTGACCTCCGCCATGCCGAGGGTGCCGGGAATAGAACCGTAGCGGCTATCGACGAAGATAGCGCCGTATTCTTCACGTTGCTGAAGAAATCTGACCAGGTTTTTCACCGTGGTGGCGTCATGGCCCGGCACGTAGAAGTAATCGGAGCCACCGTTAGCAGCAACAACGATGCCATTAGCCGGCATGCCGCCGGGAACCGGGACGGTAAATTTCGCCACAGGAGTGGGCAGGGTCGCGCTGATCGCCTGGTACGGGGAGTTGGGATTGGCGGCCCCGCACAAGGTTCCTGCATTGTCATCGAGCTTGACGGGAAGCGTCGGGACGCCCGCGGCGCTCAGGCCGTACATAGCGGAAACGCTGCAGCCAGCGCCGTCGTAGGCACTGAAGCCGCGGTACGTCAGCAGGTCGGCAGAGCGTACATCTCCCGAGAAAGAGTATCCTGTTGCGCTGACGGCACCTATGGCGGCAGCGCTCGCACCGCTGGTCGAGCCGTTGATAAGCCCGCGGTCGGGCAGCGTTGCGGAGGGGGCAATGGCGCGCAGCGGGTAGAGAGCGAGCGGGCCGGAGACGCTGCTGTGACCATGGTCGGACACGACAATGACGTTGGTCGTGGCGTCCATGCCGTTGGCCCGCAGGGCGGTGATCAACTCACCCAGGCGCGCGTCCTGCGACCGCACGCCGGCCTTGGCATTGGCGCTCCCCGGCCCATAACCATGCTCGGCGTTGTCCGGAGTGCGGAACCAGATCAGGGAGAGCATTGGTTTCTTGTTGGGCAATATGTACTGGGTGAATAGGGACATCATGTATTTGTTGGCGGCATCTTCCGGCGCGCCTTGGGTCGTGTCGGAGGAATCGCGGGCAGGGATGCCGATCGCGCCATTGGGGTCATATGCGGTGGTATTGAAGGCAATGTAGTCAGCTTTCTTGGTGGGGCTGCCATTGTTGGAGGCCAGCAAAACAGCGTCGGCGCCTGAGTAGCCATTGACGGTATTGGCGGGAAGGGCGAAGCCGCTGCTCTGGAGTTCAGCGACCAGGCTGCGGGGCATAACCGTGTTCTCATCCACAAAATAGCCGCCCCGTCCCAGATCCTGGATGTAGGCTGCGCCCGATTTGCCGATGGTGGCGGTCACCATGCCCGCGCTTTGTGCGGTCGCAAATAGGGTTTTCACCAGCAGCAACTGGTTGTCGTAGTAGCTGTTGAGGGTGGTCAGGATTTGATAATCCTCGGTGAAGACCGGGTCCTGGTAATCCGCGTTTTTGCCGTCAGCTTTTTTGCCGGAAGGAATGGTGTTACTGTTGCCCTGGGGCGGGGTCCAGAACGTGTTGCCGTAGAAGCCGCTGGTCTTGGGAAAAGAGCCTGTGGCAAACGACGATCCATTCATCATGGTGAACGTCGGGTAGGTTGCGTGATTATCGCTGAAGTTGACGCCGCTTTTTTTCAGGGCATACAGGTTGGGTGTGTCGGTGGCGTTAACGGAATCCGGACGCAGGCCGTCCCAGACCATGATGACGGTGCGGGTGGGGGCTAAACCGGGCGAAGACACGTGATAGCTCGAACAACCGGAAAGCAGGGCACCGCAAGCCAGAGCGGCAAACACGATACTCGTCAGTTTCATTGTCGGCTCCTTTCAGCCCACTGATGGGGCGACGGACATACCCCATTGCAATGTGGCATTTTGTGTGCATCGTACCACGGGAACGTTACGGCAGAATGGATGTCAGGTTACAGCGCGGTATATAAAATAGCTTCCATACGGAATCTCCGGATGAGAAACTATTTGAGGCTCTTGCAAAACGTCATGAGGAGGCCGGTATGCAAGGCGCAAGCGAGTGAGGAAGCGAGGCGTACTCGGATGTACGCTGAGCTTCCGAGCGAGT
>Ga0326728_10005865_pt1 | contig 33836 bp, 22 predicted proteins | sample MB3enrmetagenome_FD_207602 | JGI IMG/M metagenome (GOLD analysis project Ga0326728, IMG submission 207602) | Lab enriched peat soil microbial communities from McLean, Ithaca, NY, United States - MB31MN | ecosystem: Environmental > Terrestrial > Soil > Wetlands > Peat | place: USA: New York...
TGGAGATGCTTCTCGCCCACGGCATCATGGTCACCGGCGGAATGATGGTGGGCTTTGACGCCGATACGAAGGACATTTTCGAGCAGCAGTACGAGCTTTCCATGACCATTCCCGTTCCCATCTTCACGGCAACGCCGCTCGCCGCCCGCATGGCCACACCCCTCTTCGCCCGCTTGCAGAAGGAGAATCGTCTGGCCGAGGACTGCCCGGAAGCCAGCGGCGTCCTGCCGTGTGTCACGAATATCGTCCCCGCCCGGATGACTCTGCCGGAACTGATGGCTGGCCTCCGCTGGCTGTGCAACCGCCTCTACCGCCCCGAGGCCTTCTGCGAAAGAGTCCTGCGATTGATTGACCGCATCGTTCTCCCCGCGCCGCGCGCCAATTCCAGCGGGCCCAACGCAGCCTTGCAACCGCGCCCCATCGATGTGGAGTGCGCCGCGGTGACCGGACGGGTGCTTCGATTGGGAGCGGCCGAAGCCGCCGCGATGGCCCGCATCGGCCAGCGGCTGAAAGAGAAACCGTGGGCGACGCCCTACGTCAGGTCGGCGGTCGGCAGCTACGTGCAGATCCGCCACATCTACCAATCCACCGGCATCTGGGATGCCGCGCTCGGCGCCCAAACCCGCCCCCAGTGGTAGAAACTCAAAGCCCGCCCGGCTGGCACGCGGTTCTCGGAAATGCAGCGCCGGAACTGGGGCGCGTAGCGGAAGGACATGCGGCGCAGCCGCGTTCTCGGTACAAGACCACCTGAGCGTGGCATGGCGTATAATGGCCGCGGCAACCTCATTGGAGTCCTGTCATCCCGATCGTGCGGGATTCCTCGGCACTGCGGGATCAACCCGATTGCCAGATCCGCTGCCCGACCGAGGATCTCGCAACAGCTCACCAGGCCGACTCTAACACTGCATTCGGGAGCGTACCATGCTTCATAGCCCAGGGCAGAATGAAGAAACCGCCGGAAGGACAGGTATGTCCGAACCGCAGGCGGTTCAGGCCAGGATCGCCCACATCCTGTTCATGGACCTCGTAGGCTTCAGCAAGCTGCGGACGGACGAGTCCGTGGCGATCGCACAGGAACTACAGACGATTGTCAAGAACACGACGCAGTTTCGCAGCGCACGGCTCGATTCCGACCTGATTTGTCTCCCGACAGGAGATGGGATGGCACTGGTGTTCTTCGACAATCCGTTGGCTCCGGTACAGTGTGCGATGGAGATTGCGCGGGCCTTGCGTGAGAGGCCTCAATTGCAGCTCCGAATGGGCGTGAACACCGGGCCCGTCTATCAGGTGACGGATATCAACGAAGCCCGGAACGTGTCCGGCAGCGGAATCAACATGGCCGAACGAGTCATGAGCTGCGGCGACGCCAATCACATACTGATTTCGCAACGCACCGCGGAAATCCTGAGCGAGCTAAGCCGTTGGTCGGGGCTGTTGGAGGACCTTGGCGAAGTGGAGGTAAAGCACGGCCACAAGATTCGCATCTGTAACTTCAGCGGGGAGGGCTTTGGAAACGCCGATCTGCCGATGCGAATTAAAGAGATGCGCACGAGGCAGGCGAGCGGAGCCATTACCGGCGGCGGCAGGCTGAAGCATTACCAGTTGCAACAAAAGCTGGGCCAGGGGGGCATGGGGATCGTGTTCCGCGCTTTGGACACGCACCTCGACCGCATGGTGGCCATCAAGGTCCTCAACCTGCACGAGTTTGCCGACCCAAATGCAAAGGCCAGGTTTTTCCTGGAAGCCAAAGCGGCTTCCGCGTTGAATCACCCCAACATCGTCACGGTTCACGATGTCGATAGCGACAGCGACGTGGACTTTATCGTCATGGAACTGGTGGAAGGCCGCACCATGGCAAACCTGATCGGCGAACTGGCGGTGCGCGATGCAGTCAGGTACGGCACCCAGATTGCGAACGCGCTGGTGCGTGCGCATGCCGCGGGGATAGTGCATCGCGACATCAAGCCAGCCAACGTCGTGGTTACGCCCGACGGCGTGGTGAAAGTGCTGGACTTCGGGCTAGCGAAGTTGATGGAGGCGATGGAGAACAATCTCGCGGCGAGCATGAGCGGAGCGCCCCGTACCACAAGCGGAGAGCTGCTGGGCACGGCCGCCTACATGTCGCCTGAGCAGATCAAGGGCGAACCGGTGAGCGGATTGTCCGACATATTCTCATTGGGGACCCTGCTGTACGAGATGCTGTCCGGCCAGCGTCCCTTTCCCGGCGGCAACAACATGGGCGTGCTGGTCCAGATCCTGAATGAGGAGCCGCTGCCACTGGTGCCGCGGGTCGCCGGCGTTTCGCCAGAGCTGGAACGGATTGTGATGCGTTGTCTGCGGAAGAATCCGGCAGATCGCTTTCAGAGCATGGAGGAGCTGCGCGGTGCACTGGAAGCGCTGGACCCGCAGAAGCTGTCGAGCGACGGGCGTGCGCCTGGCCCGATGGCGCCGCTGGTTCCAGCAAGGGAAGCCCGGTGGTTCGGCTGGGCAGGCGCGGTAGCGGCGCTGATATTGGTGGCGGCAGCGGTCCTGGCCCTGCGGTATTATGGCCAGGCGAACGGCACGTTGCGAGTGCTGGTGGACCCACCGGTTGCCCATACCCGCGTTACCTGGCATCGCGACGGCGACGCGGGGCTGCCGGTCGCTCTCGATTCCGGACAGGCCAGCGTTCGGGCCGGGAAGTACACGGTTGCGGCAAGCGCTCCGGGATACCAGACGGCGACAGCGAGCACGCAGGTGGATTCGCGAGGGAGCGGGAGCGTTGCCTTTCATCTCGTCCCGTTGCCGGCGGTGAGCGCGATGCCAGTGACGCCGCAAGCCCCGGCGGCGGTAAGCCCGGCGGCGGCACGCCCGACAGCGGCACGCCCAACGGCGGTAGTGGCAGCTCCCATCTTCACGCTGGCCAACTGGGAGTCGATGGGCGGCTGGAGTCGAGAGGGCAATCTGTTGGTGAGACGCGGCGGCAACTTCGTGCTGGCGCCGGTTTTGCCGCGTAACGGCGTATACGAATTCACCGTGGCGGAGCACAAGGGCCTTTTCGAATGGGCGGGCCGTCTCGAATGGGTCCTCAACTACCGGGACGCCGGGAACTATACGCTTTGCTCCATCGACAAGAAGACCTTTAAGCGAGTGGATTTCGCCGGTGGCAAAGGTGCCGTTGGCCTGGAGACGCCGCACAACCTGGACACCAAAGGTGGGGTCTCAGTGCGAATAAGCATCACCCCGGCGGCCGTTGAAACGAAGGCGCTCCGCGGGAGTCTCTGGGTTTTTCTTGCTTCGTGGCCGCCGAATTCGCAAGCCACTCCGGGCCAGTTTGGATTCCACATACGAGGCCACGACACGGTTTCTTTGAGCGATTTCCGCTTCACGCCGCAGTAACAGGCGAGGCGGGCGCCGGGCTCACCATCCTCTGCCCGGAGCGCGCCGCACCTGTTGGACAGTATCTCGCTTGCGGGCACGCGCTTCTCGGAAATGCAGCGCAGGAACTGGGGCGCGCAGGCCAATCGCCAGTGATGCAGGGACGCGCGGCGCAAGCCGCATTTCTCGCGGCGAAATGCCGTGACCGTCCGAGCGTGGCCTGGCGTATAATGGCCGCGGCAACCTCATCGGAATCCCGTCATCCCGATCGTGCGGGATTCCTCGGCACTGCGGGATGAACCCGATTGCCAGATCCGCTGCCAACCGGAGGACTTCGCAATCTATGTCCGGTATCTTCAAACGCTTCCTGTTGATTCGCAACTCCTTCCTCCTTGTTCTGATCCTGATTCAGCTCCTGCTCACAGGCCTGGCATTCATGCTTACCCGGCTGACGCTCAGGACCATCGATGAGCACGAAGCCGAGACGCGCGAGCACGTCATCCGATACGTGACCAACACCGTCGACAATTTCAGCGCCAACGCGGAGGTCTCGGCGCTGGCCGTCGCCGCCAACGAGCGCTACATGCAGCTCTTCGCGCAGAAGGACCGGGAGGGCCTGCTCAAGTTAGCGAGCCCGTTCCTTGTTGAGCTGAAACAACACAATATCAAGCAATTTCAGTTCACCTCCGCAGATTTCAAAGTGTTGCTGCGCGTTCACAACCCTTCGGTGTTCGGCGACGATGTCACCACGTCGCGCCCCACCCTGGTCGAGTGTATCGCCGAGAAGCACCAGGTGGCCGGCCTGGAGCAGGGACGAAGCGGCTACGGCTTTCGCTCGGTCGCTCCGGCTGTTCTCGAAGGACAGTTTCTTGGCTGCGTGGAGCTGGGCTCGGATCTGGACCAGGATTTCCTCGAAAAGCTGAACGCCAATTACGCCGGGCGCTGGGCCATTGTCAATCTGGATAAGGGCGTGAACCTGACGCGCGACGTTTCGGTGCTCAACAGTATCAACGAGCCCGCGGGCAGCGACATACTCAGCCGGGACTATACTACTCCCGCGCCCATCTTGAAATCTCTTCTCGATTTGCAGCCCGCCTACGAATACCGGCCGAAGTCCGAAGAGATGGTGCTCTATATCCCGGTGCGGAACTTCAAAGGAACTCCCGCCCTCTACTTCCGATACGTGTCCCACACGCCTTACTATGCCACCGTTCGGGCGATCATCATAAACGCGCTGGTGATCTCGCTGCTTGGGATGCTGCTCACCGGGCTGGTGTTCCGTGCGCTTTATGGGGCCATACGAAATCCCGTACATCAACTCGTCATTGAAACGGAAAAGATCAAGAATTTCGACCTGAAGGACCGAGTCGTAATCAACACCTCCCTGACGGACCTGCAAACTCTGGTCAAGGCCGTCGCCGACATGAAGATGGGCCTGCAATCGTTTCAGAAGTACGTCCCGGCGAATCTGGTCCGCCAACTGATCGAGACCAACCAGGAGGCGCGCATCGGCGGAAAGCTGCGGGAGCTGACGGTCTTCTTCTCGGACATCAGTGACTTTACCGCCATCACCGAGCAGCTTTCGCCCAATGAGCTGACCTTGCAGCTCTCCGAGTACTTCGACCACGTCACGGCGGCCATCCTGGCCCATAAGGGCACGGTCGACAAATTCATTGGCGACGCGGTGATGGCGTTCTGGGGAGCGCCCATCGAGATCGAGAATCAGGCGTTTCAGGCCTGCGGCGCGGCCCTGGAATGCCAGCGACAGGTGCGGGAGCTGTCGAAGAAGTGGAAGGCCGAGGGAAAATACGAGTTTCGCACCCGCATCGGTCTGAACACGGGTGAGATCGTCGTGGGCAACATCGGGTCCGAGCAGCGCCTGAACTACACGGTCATAGGCGATCCTGTGAATCTGGCCAGCCGCCTGGAGGGACTGAACAAAGCCTACCAGACTGAGATCATCATCAGCGAGGAAACCTATGAGCGCTGCCGCGATTCCGTCGAGGTCCGCCTGCTCGATTTCGTCATCGTGAAGGGAAAGAGCGAACCGGTCAGGATTTATGAGCTGATCGGAGAAAAAGGCGATATTTCTCCGCGGCGAAAAGAGTTTATCACTCGCTTCAACAAGGCAATCGACCTGTACCTCGCGCGCGAGTGGGACGCCGCGCTGAAGATCCTGTCGACTCTCCTCGAAAAGGAGCCGGAGGACTTCGTGACCAAACTGTACATCAAGCGCTGCCAGGAGTTCGAGGCGAATCCGCCCGACCCCGACTGGGTGGGTCAGTTCCGCTACGAGACCAAGTGAACGGCCAGAGGAACCGTTACGAAATAACCATGCCAGTTTGGGTGGGGCGCCCACACAGACTAAAGTCTGTGCCACGTTTTATCAGAAGCTTGTCAGCACATGGTGGCACAGGCTACAGCCTGTGCGATCTGGCATGGTTATCTCGTAACGGGCTCAGAGGAACCGCCGGCCGCCACGGCCCGGCGGGCAGACAGTGTCGATGCAAGGGGTGCTCCACAAATGAACACGGGCTTTGACACCATCGCGCAGGTCCTCGAGGAGCGCGCCAGAGTCACGCCGGACCGTGTTGCCTTCACGTTCCTCAGGGACGGGGAAAAGGAGGCGGTCTCCCTCACTTATCAGGAGCTGGATGCCCGCGCGCGGGCGGTAGCGCGCGCCCTCACCGAACTGAACGCCGCGGGCCAACGGATTCTGGTGATGCACCCGCCAGGCCTGGATTTCATTGCCGGGCTGTTTGGATGCTTCTACGCCGGCGCGATCGCGGTGCCCACTTACCCGCCGGCGGGGATGCGCAGCCGCTCGGCCTCGCGCCTGGCCAACATCGTCGCCGACGTGGAACCCGCGCTGGCGCTCTCCACGAAGATCGGGGTGGAGCGGACCGTGCTTCTGGCGGCGCGCGAACCCGGCCTGGAGGGCTTGCCGCGCCTGGCCACCGACACCCTGGCCCCCGCGCCCGACTACCAGTTCGCCGCAGTCGCGCCCGGCTCTCCGGCCATTATCCAATACACGTCCGGATCCACGGGATCGCCGCGCGGCGTGATCCTCTCGCACGCTAATCTGCTGGCCAGCATGGCGATAAATTGGGCCAAGGTTATCCTCCCTGTTCCCGAGGCCGCACGCTGCTTCGTGTCATGGGCGCCGCCTTACCACGACATGGGGCTGATCGGCGGCATCCTGTCGCCGGTCTTCGGCGGAGTCCCTGCCGTCCTGATGGATCCGCAACACTTCCTGCAGAGACCCCTGCGCTGGCTGAAGGCTATCTCCGTCTGGCGGGCCAGTATTTCCATAGCCCCCAATTCCGCCTACGATCTTTGTGCCCGCTCCCTTCGCCCCGGCGATTGCGAGGGTCTGGACCTCAGCTCGTGGCGGGTAGCGGGCATTGGCACCGAGCCGGTTCGGGCCGCGACTCTCGACCGCTTCATGGAGGCCTTTGGCCCATACGGCTTTCGCCGCCGGTCTTTCCTGAACGGCTACGGAATGGCCGAATGCACACTGCTGGCGACCGCCGGAGAAGCCGCCGTGCTGGACGGTGCGGACGGGCGTCGCCACGTCAGTTGTGGTACAGCAGGCGCCGGTCACCGTCTGCTGATTGCCGATCCCGAGACCGGGCAGCCGCTGCCGGAAGGCGAAACCGGCGAGATCTGCCTGGCCGGTCCCAGCGTTTGCTGTGGATATTGGGGCAAGCCCGAGCAATCCGCGGAATTGTTTCGCGACGGCTTCTTGCGCACCGGCGATCTGGGGTTCCTGAGCCGGGGCGAGTTGTACGTAACCGGCCGCCTGAAGGACCTCATCATCGTAGCCGGGCGCAACTTCCATCCCCAGGACCTCGAGCGCGCCGCCGAGCTGGCGCACCCCGCGCTGGCGCCGGATTCGAGCGCCGCATTCGCCGTGGAACGGGATGGCGCCGAGGAGGCCGTGGTGGCCTGCGAATTACGCCGTGAGATGCGCCGAAAAATCAACGCCGCGGAGATAAGCGAATGCGTGCGGCGCGCCGTGGCGGAAGAGTTCGACCTGCGCCTGGGCGCGGTGGCGCTGCTGAACCCCGGCTCCGTTCCCCGCACCACCAGCGGCAAAGTTCGGCGCCGTGCGTGCCGCGAAGCGTTCGAAGCGGGTACGCTGGATGCCATCGCCGTGCCCGGTCCGGGCGATGCCGCCAGCGATGATGCCAGTGATGACGTTGACGAAGCGGCTGGAAACTCGACCGCCATGGCAGAGCACGTGCGCGGCATGATTGCCTCGCTGCGCAAAGTTCCGGCGGCATGGCTGGATGACGAACGGCCGATTGCGGCGTTGGGCGTCGATTCGCTGATGCGGGTGGAACTGCTGCTGATGGCCGAAGCGGTGCTCGAACGTCCGCTCGATGCCACCACGGTCGATCCGGAAATCACCATCCCCGAGATGGCCCGCCGCATCCAGCAACACGGCATGGCTGGGGTGGCCAGTGGGGCGGTCCGGCGCCGTTCCTGGGCTGCCGGCAGCGCCGTTCCCTTCTCTCCCCGGGAGCGTTGGTTTCTGCGGCCCGAGCGCGAGGACGTTGTCGGGCTTTCGACGGTTCTATTCGTGCGAACTCCCGCCGCCACCGACGGCCAAGTGCTGGAACAGGCGCTGTATAAGACCGAGTCCCAACACGACTCCATGCAGTTGCGCGTCCGCCGCGAAAATGGCGACTGGCGTCAGCAGTACGTCGAACCCGGCTCGGCTGTGGCGTTCGAGCGGGTGGATGTCGCCGCCGCCTCACCCAGCGAGGTTGCCAGCCAGCGCAACCGCGTGATCAAAGAACTGCCCCGGCAAGTCGATCCCGAGCGCGGGCCGCTGGTGCGCGCCGTTTGGTACGACCAGGGCTTCGCCAGACCTGGGCTTCTGTTCCTCTGCCTGCACCATCTGGCATTCGACGCCCTGTCGCTGGCCATCTTCGTGGCCACCTTCGAACGGCTGTATCGCTTGCTGTCGCGGGGAGAAGAGCCGCCCGCTCCGCCGCCGGGAGCGTCGTTTGGAGAATGGACCGCGGCGCTGGACGGGCTGGCGCAATCGGATGAAGTGAGCGCTCATCTGCCGTATTGGCGCGAAGTCTGCCACACCGCGGCCCACCCCGGGATGGCGCGGAAGCCCGCATGGCATTGGACCCAGGCACGCTCGCTGAGCCCCCAGGGGCAGGCGCGCATGGAGGACCGTTTCCCGACGGCGCAGGAACAGCACGACGCGCTGCTGGCGGCGTTCTGGCGGGCCTGGGAAGAGGAGACGGGAAGCCAGGAGTTGTTCGTCGAGCTGGAAAGCCACGGACGCCAGGCCGTGGCCGGATGCGAACCGTTCCGCACCGCCGGCTGGTTCGCTCACCGGTTCCCGGCGCGGCTTCAGGCGGACGGCCCGCGCGGCGAAACAGAACGGTTGCGCCACGTCCGCGAATACCTCCGCCGCGTGCCGCTGTTGGGCGTCAGCTTCGAAACGCTGGCTTATCTCCACCGCGATGCCGCGGTTCGCGCGGAAGTTGGGAACCTGCCCCGCCCCAGTGCGGCGTTCCTGTTCTACCGGCACTTGAACGATATCGATGTGCCTGGCTGGCCGTTCCCGGTGATCCACCAGTATCCCGTCGGCGACCACTTTTTCTCCGACCTGGATCAGCCCTCACTGGTGTTTCAGGTGAACCAGCGCAGCGGGATGGTCACCTGGCAGGTGGTCTCCGATGCCAACACGCATCCCGATGAGCTGGGGCGGGGGCTGGCCGGGAGAATCGAGGCTTGTCTCGATACGCTGTGCCGCGGCGACGAGTAAGCGGACAGCCCTGCGGGGCAAAACTCTATTAGGCTGCCTGGTCCTCAACCTTGGGGGGAGGGGTCCCGATTCCACCGGGCGGTGACGGCTGCGACCGAAGGCTCCTCCAGAAACGTCCGGGCAAGGCCGGCCACGCGGTCCGGGAACCACGCGGCCTGCTGGGTTGGCTTGGCCTCGAAGGCGGCGAGGAAGTCCTTGTGGAAGCGCGCCGTGGCCGAGAGCCACCCGCGGCGCTCGGCTTCACTCACGGCGCCGTAATGATGCAGACGGAAGAACTCGCCGGCCTGGGAGACGTTCATCGTCGCCACTTGCCGGTCCGTGGCGAGATCGAGGAAGTCCAGATGGGCCTCCATGGCACCGTGGACGTCCATCGTCTGGTGTTTCCAGTAGATGCCCACGTTGGTCAGCGAGGGGTTATGGCTGATTTCCAGCCCGAAGCGCTGGGGCTCCTCGAACATGGGCGTCCCCGGCGTAACTATCAGCGGGTTGGATTCGACCACCTCCAACCCCACCCGCCGGGCAAAATCCACGAAGGCTCGCGGAGAATCGCGGTCGTCGCCGGGCAGGCCCATGATGAAGCTGCCGGTGACGGAAATGTCGTTGTCGTGGAGGATGCCGACCACCCGGCGCAGACGCTCGAGATCGAGGTGTTTGTTAATGCGGGTCAGGGTCTCGGGATTGGTGCTTTCAATGCCGACATAGACGAGGAAGCAGCCGGAACGCCGCATCAGGGCAGCGACAGCACCGTCGATGCCCTCGGTCCGCACCATGCTGAACCAGGGAATGACCGGCCCCTCGGCGGCCATCATCTCCAGAAACGCGCGAAAACGCGCCGGCGGCGAGGAGAGGGTCGAATCCCAGCAACCCACGGTCCGCGCGCCACAATCCGCGGCGAAACGGAATTCCTCGAGCAGCCGGCGCGGCGACTTGGCCCGGAGACGGGGCGAGAGACGGGGATGTACGCAAAAGGCGCACCGAAAGGGGCACCCGCGCATCGATTCGAGATAGTAGGTTTCCTGGAATTCGCCGGCGAATTGAGCGCTCGGCAGGGGCATGTGGTCAAGATCGATCGCCGCCGCCTCCCCGTTCCGTAGCGGGCCCAGCGGCGAGGCAACGGTCAGCCCCGCGATGCCGCCGAGCGGCTTGCCTCCGCGCAACGCCTCGACGGCGGCCGGGAGAATCTTCTCACCATCTCCTACGCAGACGGCCGCCAGATTGGGCGGCCAATTCGCCCGGAGATCGACGAGATGCCAGAACGCCGACGATCCACCCAGCAGGCACGGCAGACCGGGATGCGAAGCGGCCAGCCGTTCGAGAAAAGCTCGAACGCCGCCCCAGCAGAAAGAGGTGGACAGGGCCAGGCAATGCGGCTGCCAATGAGCGATGGCTTCCGACAACCAGCCGCCCACCGAATCCCATGAGGCTTCATCGACCGGAACGTTGTCGCAGATCGCCCAACTCAACTCGTGCCGCTCCAGGGCCGCCACCAGGGTGGGCAATTGTGAGCTCATTTCAACGATTCTCCAGGACCGATAGCGGCCTGAATCGCCACGCGGCTGGGGACCGGGCATCCGCGCGATGTCCTGGAAGCAGGCTCGCCAGGCATTCTCAGCGCTACTGACCGCTGTCATGCGCTGGAGTAAGTGGAGCCCGCGCAAGGTCAATCCCAGCCGCGCCGGCGGGGCGCCTGGAGATTGCAGATTAACCAGCGAAATCAGCAGGGTGTCGACCATGCCGGCTTCTCGTCCCGTCCGGAAACCGAAAGTGCCTGCTCGTTGCAGGCAACCCTGCGGCAGGAGTCACGTTTGGTTCGCCTTTCTTACCGGCAGAAGCGCCACCCAGGCGGCGGGCAGCGCCTGCCGCCACACTTCCGCAATGCGGCCACCGCGCACCACCGCGGCCATGGGGGCCTCGACACCCAGCAACCACAATCGGACTTCGCCACAAAACACGGTTGGAAGCTGGGGAGCCTCCGCCAGTCCCGCGCCGTCCTTCCATTTGTAGGGCGACACCACGGAAACAGGCGGGAAGTGCGGCTTGGCGGACAGGATCCGCAGCGCCTTCGCCCACGCCTGACAGAGGTTGCACGCCGGTTGCAGGAAGGCCACGATTTGATCGCGGTCCCCCTGTACCATCTGCACCTGGGGCAACCACCCGGCGGGCCAGCGGCGCCCGGCGGCCATTCGCCCGGTGAGCCGGGGCAAACCGAGCACCACGACCGCCAGCAGCACTCCAGCGCACGCGGCCCAGGCGATTGCGCTCGATCGCACGGCGGCGGAGGAATCCCGCACGGTGAGCCCGGCCGCCAGCAGCAGAATCATGGCCAGGTTGATGGCGCTGCTGACCGGCGGGGACAGGCGCAGGAACGGGCCGTAGCAGCCGCACTCCTCTATCCTGCCCAGCCGCCAGGCCCACAATGTCGCTATCGAGAGCACCGCCACAAGAACGAGCGTGGCGACTTCCGCCGCGGGTGGGCCCGCTTCCACGATCAGTGGCATGGCCAGCGCCGCCTCGCCCACCACCACCGCCACGCCGATTGTCTCCGCCAGACGCGGTGGCAGCCCCGTCAGCCTTATCAGGTGAGCGGCGAAGCGGCGCGGCACCACCGCCTTGGCCAGGGCCGAGAACAACAGCACCACGCCTACGGCGCGGACGCCGGCGATCGGCAATACGGCGGCCACGGTCATAAAAGCCGCTCCGAGCGCGCGTTAATTGGGGTCTTGTTATTCGGCAAGAACGCTTGTCCGTTCCCGAAGGTCCGCCTGAAGCCGGACCGAACGGCGGTGGAATCCGATCCACCGCGCATCCTCGGGCGCAGTGGATCACCGTCTCCCACCGCGCGGCAGCCATGCCGATGGGCTTTGTTCCGCCTTTCCAGGACGGTGTCTTTACCACTTGCGTGACGTTACGCCGCCCACGCCGGGCGGCGCGATCCAGCCTCAGGACCGAGGCGACCCGGGTTCTCCGGGCTCAGGACTCACGTACAGCCTTTGGTCCCAGGGATGCAAGGGCTTCCAATCGGGTTGGGAGTGCCACTTCCTCCGCTCACCAGCCCCAGTTCGAACTCGGTCAGCTCGATGTCGGGCTTCTCCCGCGCGGCCTCCTCCCAATCGCGCTTACTCATGTCGATTCCGTGCCGCTGTGCCAGAGCGACCAGATCGACCTCGCCTTTTCGCCTCTCGGCCATGAGGTCAGCTTGCAGAGCCTGGTCGGAATTGAGCCGTTCCCGGAATTCCCACACTGCTTCCACGGACATGATGCACTCTCCTGGATTTGGAACGTGGCACACCGGCCCGCGTTCCCTCAACTCGGAAATCCGTCCGAGGAGTGCCGGCCGCACTCTGTTTTGGCCCGGCCTGGCGGCCCGGCGCCTGGTGAATTGATGATCCGCCTCAGAGTGTATCATCGTTTTTCCGGAAAGCACAGGGGGTCTGGTATCCAAAAAGCAGCCGCGTCGCTCGCTCCGGTCTCCGGGCGACCTTCAGCCCGGACCGGGTGACCTATCCTCGTCCGAACAGTCCCGTAAGCCGCACCATGCGGTCCAGCGGTTCGGCCGAATGGAACCTCGCCAGGGCCTCTTCGCGATAAATCCTGTAGCCGGGGCCGCGCCGCCCACGGCTGACCGGATCGCCGGCAACCGGCGGCTCGGGATGGCCGGCCTCGACCGCGATCACCCGGCCGCGCTCGAATCGATACGTGCGGTCCAACAGGCTCAGAGCGGAATCGCGATGCGACGCCACGATGCAGGTCATCTCCGGAATTCGCCGCAGATTCGTCAGAATCCGGCGTTGCAGCTCTTCTTCGAGACCGCTCAGGGCTTCATCCAGCAGCAGAATCGCCGGCCGGCGCACCAGCGCCCCGGCCAGCAGGATGCGCTGCTGCTGTCCGCTCGAGAGAACTCCGTCGTGAACAAACGTCAGCATTCCCATCGGCAGGGCGTCGATTTCCTCGTCCACCGAGGCGACTGCGGCGGCCTGCCAGGCCTCTTCCAGCCCGTGCGGCGACGCGCCGCTGATGTTGCTGCGGATGGTGCCTTCGCTCAGGTACTCGTCCTGAAACACCGCCTCGATTTGAGAGCGCGTCGTTTCTGCGTCGAGCGAGCCGAGGGGAGCGCCATCGTAGGCGATCAAGCCCGAATCGGGTGCTTCCAGCCCCAGCAACAGGCGGATCAGGGTGGATTTGCCGCTCCCGGACGGCCCCGCCAGGCCGATGAACTCGCCCGGCGCCACTTCGAGCGACACGTCGTCAAGCGCGGGCCGCGCGGCGTCCGGGTAAGTGAAGCTGACATGCGCGAGACTGATCGAGCCGTTCAGGCGCAACCGGCGGCCGCCGGGCGCCTCCCGATCAGTGGGCGCCGTGGTGATCGGTTCCAGCCGGCCACGAATCTGGCTCAGGCGCAGCAGCGCGCCCGAGTGTCTGGCAGCCAGGCGCACGGCGGCGATGAACTGCGCCAGCGCAATCAGGAAGGCGGCGCATGCGGCGGGAGCGAGGTGCAAGAGATGAGGCGCGGCGACGGCCAATGCGGCTGCGGGTGTGGCGGCGGCCACCGCCGAACGCCATCGCTCGCAGTGGCGGACGTGGCCCGTCAGCTCCAGTTCGTGCTCGGCCCGGCGGCCATAATCGGTGCACATGCGTTCGGCGGCGCCGTACTGGCGGATGGAGAGAAAGTGCCGCACCATGTAGCTCAGGAATGCCGCCTGACGGCGGCCGGCCCTCTCCAGCCGATCCTCGAGGTGCGTCTCGCGCCAGCGGACGGCCAACTCGACCATCGCGATCGCCACCACCGCGGCCGGCGCGAGAATACCGGCGGCCGGCGCTGCCAGCACCATCACCACGGCGCTGGCGGCGGCCGCGGACAACGCGCCAGCCGCGGAGCCGGCGAAGGTGGTGACAGCGGCCGCCAGTGCCGACGCCTCGTGGGCTCCGGCGGCCACCTCTTCGGGATCGTTACGGCTGAAATACGGCAAGGCGGTCCGGAGCAGACGGTCCCAGACGGCAGAAACCAGCGCGATCCTGGCCCGGCCTTCCATGGGCAAAACCGCCAGCGAACGCCAGAACTCGAACAGCGCCAGGCCGGCGACGGCTAACCCGAGAGGGACCATGCGGAACCCGTACCGCAAAACCACCCAGGGAACCGCGGCGCCAGCCAGAGCGGCCAGGACGCTCCACGCCGCAAACGCCAGCAGGGTGAGCTTCGAGTCGCTCAGTCCGATCCGCACCAGCCGCGGCAGCGTGACGGCGGCCGGCAAACGCCGGTACAACAGGAACGCGTCGGTCTCGAGCGTGGCAGCGAAGCGCGCATCCACTTCGGCCGATTGGGCTCCGCCATCGCAGACTGCGTATCGCCCCCACGACGGCGCCAGCGCCACCGGTCTCCGGCCTTCCGCTACGAAGGCGATCGCCGGCAAAACGGCGTGCCGCCACCATCCGTCGTGGCGAAGCCTCACCCGCCGGACGCGAACACCATACAGCCGCGCCAGCTCGCGCACCATCCGCTCAGCGCGCAGGAGGCCGGTTTCGGCTACCTCCGGCGCGGAGATCGCCGCCGCCTGGGGATCGAGCCACACCGCGGCAGCGTGGAAAGCGGCGGCCAGCGCCTGGTCCTCACGCATGCTGTGCATCCCTTCGCAGCAATCGAAGGTACGCGCCTTCCATCGAGGCCAACTCTTCCGGCCTGCCCCGCTCGACCACGGCGCCCTCTTCCAGAACGATCACTTCATCGCACGAAGCCAGTGTGGATGGGCGCAGGCTGATCAGAATGCATGCACAGCCGCGACGCCGCAGGTTGGCGAGCACGCGCGCCTCCAAGTCCGGATCCAGTGAATCCGTGGCCTCGTCCAGGATCACCAGCCGCGGATTTTGGGCGAGGGCGCGGGCGATGGCCAGCCGTTGCCGCTCGCCTCCGCTGAAGTTCGTGGCGTCCAGAGGGACCGCGTGGGCCAGGCCGCCGCTTCGTTCGGCGATCACATCGTCGAGAGCGGCGTCGCGCAGGCATGCCGCCACCGCGGTGTCGTCGACGGCCGGGTCTCCCAGCGTGACGTTGTCTCTCACCGTGCCTGGAAACATGGGCGCCCTGCGCTCCACCAGCGCCACGCTGCCCGCGCGCACCACGCCCTCCCACGGCTGGTGGAGACCGCAGACCAGGCGTGCCAAGGTGGAGCGTCCGGAGCCCGGCCGGCCGGCGATACCCACCACCCGAGCCGCCGGCACATCAAAGTCGATATCGCGCAGGATGGGCGGTTTGCGGCGTCCGTATCCAAAAGTGACGCCACGAACCTGCGCCGCGTCGGACATCGTGCCGGGCGGACGGGAGGATGTGGATGCGGGGCTTTCGGGGCTCGCGCAGAGGGCGTCCGCCTGGCGCAGCAGGGCCGACCGAATATCCCCCAGAGCGCCCCATTGCTCGCAAACTGCGCGGATGCGCGCGCCGGCCGCGAGGGCCAGAAGCTCCACGGCGGCAATCGAGCCGGGTTTCAGGAGGGCGCGCGTAGCGGCGAAAACAGCCAGGACCATGAGCGCCACCAGTGCGTTCTGCGCAGCCCGTTCCGCCGCCACCACCGCTCCAAAAGACTGCTCGGCGCTGAGGCTCCGGGCCTGGGTCCCAGCGACTGCGGCAACCGCCTCCAAGGCCCGGCCTCCGATTTTCAGCCGATCGATCTGGCGAATCTGCCACCCAGTGAGCCCGGGGCTCGAACCGCAGTAGTGAACCCATTGGCGGTACGCCCCGGTGCGCCGGGCGTACACCGCGGCGGCGGCCAGCACGTGCGCGAGCAGGAAGCCTGCACACACCACCGCGGCCGCGGGAGAATGAGCGCCGATTACCGCCAGCAGGACCGGAACGCTCAGCGCCCACAACACCGCCGCCCCCAATTCTCCACAGAGCAGGCCGCCCAGACCGGCCTCCTGTTCCACCAGGCCGCAAATCGAGCCGCTGAACCGATAGCTGAAGAACGCGGCCGGCATGCGGCCGATGTGGTGCAGCATCCGCGAGGAGCCGGATTTGCTCAGCCTCACCTCCAGCGTGGCCAGCACCGAATCGCGCAGCCAAACGGCCAGGGCGGACGCTCCGGCCGCCAGCAGCAACACTCCCATGGCCTTGCCGCCATCCACCACCTGTTGCACACCGCGAGCCGCCAGAACCGGACCCACCCACGCCAACGAAGACACGGCCAGAGCCGCGAGGCCCCACCCCCGGAATGGCCTCAACAGATCGGCCACGGCCCGCCACGGGCGGAACCAGGCCGGGCGGCTGGCGAAGCCTGGCAGACTCCGGAACGTAATCACGATGCCGGTGTAATCTTCACTGAAGTCGCCCATGGGAACGCGGCGGGGGCCGCTGACCGGGTCGTTGACGGTGACGCTGCCGGGAAGCACCTGTTCGAGGACCACGAAGTGATTGAAGCGGCAGTGCGCGATAGCCGGCAACTCGACTCCCCCCAGGCCATCGAGCGATTTGCGCCAGGCCCTGGCTTCGAGGCCGCAGGATCGCGCCAGGGCGATCATCCCTTTCAGGTCGAGGCCGTCGCGTGAGATTCCGCTGGCCTGGCGCAACTCCTCCAGCGTGACGTGGCACCCGGAATAGCCCAGCACAATGGCCAGCGAGGCGAGGCCGCAATCGGTTCCCTGGGCCTGAAGGACGGTGGGCGTTCGTATCGGGCGCCGTCTCAGAGGCGTATGGTCCAGCCTTCCCGCGCGGCCTCGGTGTTCTCAAAATCCTGTCGGGCGGCCGCCACCATGGCGCGCAGGCACTCGTCATCGTGACCGGGGTCGTGATGAAACAGGACCAGTTGGCGGACGCCGCACGCGCGCGCAATACGCGTGGCCTCGGCGTAAGTGCTGTGCCCCCAGCCGCGCTTCGTGGCGTATTCTTCGGGAGTGTATTGGGCGTCGTAGATCAGGACATCCGCGCCCTGGGCCTGCTCGCGGATGCCGGCATCGATGCGCGCATCGCCGTGTTCGTGGTCGGCTGCGTGGACCACGACCGAGCCACTGGCTTCCAGGCGGTATCCGCAGGCACCCTGCGGATGGTTGAGCGCGAACGAGCGGATACGCAGGCCGCCGAGGAGGATCTCCTGGTTCCGCGTATCCACGAATTCCCGCTGCGCCGCCAGCGTTTCGAACGGCACCGGGAAATAGGGCCGGGACATCTGGCCCTCCAGGATCTCCTTGATAGCCGCCGCGGGCCGCTCGGAATAGAAGCGGAATCGGTTCCGGGGATCGTACAAGGGAGCGAAGAGCGGCAGGCCCTGAATGTGATCCCAGTGAAAGTGGGTCATCAGGAAGTGGACAAACAGCGGGCTGCCCCCGCGTTCCTGTTTCAGGGACTCGCCGAGGCCGCAAACCCCCGTCCCGCCATCAATCGCCAGGACGGCGTCTTCGTCCGGAACGCGGACGTCGATGCAGGTGGTATTGCCGCCAAAAGCCAGGTGGCTCAATCGCGGGGTCGGCACGCTGCCGCGCACACCCCGGAACGTCAATTGTAGACGGGACATGATACTAGACGACCACGATATCGTATTTCTGGAATGCAGACCGTACTGCTACGCCGAGAATCTTCGGCGTGGGGCAGGCGCCCACGCCAGCGGTGAGCCTGATCATGGGGGAAGCCGCAGTAGTGCCCTTGTCCGACGTCCGGAGAGAAATGGCGCCGCCGTATTCAGCCACCTGATCGGAAACCGACCTCCTGCCCTCTTTACAGGTACGCGCCTTTTGCTCGACTCGGTGAAGTGCCGCTAGACCAAATACTTATGGATATCCCGCTTGGATGCCTCGGGTGACTGTAGTCGAAAATGTAGCTGTAGCCAGCTACAATAATGACTACGGTCCTTTCGCGCGCCAGCAGGAAAATGGCTTTATCTTATTGACTCCATTGGTCGGGGCGGGGCGATTTGAACACCCGACCCCCTGCGCCCAAGGCAGATAGCGGGCATTTGCCTAAGTTACCTGTTATCAACTGTTTACGAATCAATGAGATGGGGCGGGCCTGTTGTAAGTTGTTGAACCGTGTTGCACCGGGGTGCACCGAACAGCTACATTTTTATCTACAGTTGGGTGGGGCGATGATGATCGCGCTGATCGCTTTCCGAACAGATCATGCCGACGACGGACGGAGCAATATCAATCTCTGCTCGGATACGAAGTCCGAGCTTGGGACTCTGCACTTCCAGGAGGACTGTTGATTAATGGGCATCGGTAGCCAACGAGTGATGTGACACTCCCACAAGACGGACGTTTCTCGTCAACTTGACCGCCGCCCCTATGCCGATCTAACGTGCAACCCGGAAGTTCCACCTCGGGTACTCGAAAGGAACGCGTAGCTCAACCGTTACCGAGCAGTCGTTCGGAGCCACAGAGCTCATAGCTCAGCCCACGGCTTCTCCGTGGAATGCGTGAACAGGAGTAATATGGCCATCGACGCGTGGCGCGAGGGAAACGGAGTGATCGGTGGCGCTCCTCGGAGTGCCTTAGCCAACTCTCTTCTACAGAATGCGCCGCTTTCGAATACGGACGCAAGGTATGGCCATAATGTTGGTCAGAGGCGAAGGGTGCAAACTGCTATCCACAGTCTGCGTCGGAGTATGATGAACCTGGCTTAACAAGGGCGGTAAACGCATGAAGGACTCACCTTTGAAGTTGAAGCAAATGCTGCTGTACTTTGGCCTAGTGATGGCCGCTGCCACCACCTGTGTCGTCGCGTCCGCTCGGCGGCAGGAAGTCAAACCGCCTCTGGGTGCGCCTCCGGTGCCGTCCGCGGCAAGCCGCAACTTTCCCGCTGTGCTGCCTGGCGCGGGTCTGGCGCAGCACGACTTCCTGTACGCCGGAGAGGCCAGGTCGCAGGATATCTGTATTGTGCGGAACGGAAAGGTCGTCTGGGATTTTCACGATCACACAACGAAGGGTGAGATCAGCGATGCGGTGCTGCTTTCCAACGGCAGCGTACTGTTCGCGCACCAGTTTGGACTGACGCTAATCGACCGCGACAAAAAAGTGCTCTGGCACTACGACGCCCCGCCAGGCACCGAGATACACACGGCGCAGCCGATAGGCAAGGAACGCGTCCTCTACGTGCAAAACGGAGATCCCGCCAAAGTCGTAGTCGTGAATATCGTCACTGGGGTAACGGAACGCCAGTTTGCTGTTCCCGTAGGAAATCCGAAGGCCGTGCACCCTCAGTTCCGTCATGCGCGGCTTACCGAAGCCGGCACGTTGCTTCTGGCGCACATGGATATAGGCAAGGTTGTGGAATACGATTCGACTGGAAAGGAAGTGTGGTCAAACACGCCGGGAATCGCCACCTGGTCGGCTGAGCGCCTGAAGAATGGCAACACGCTCATCGCCGGAGCGAGAGCGGTCCGCGAGGTGACTTCGGCAGGCGCCGTTGTTTGGGAGTTCACGCCCACAGACGTGCCTGACTATCTTTTCAATTCGATGCAGATCGCGAAGCGGTTGCCCAGCGGGAACACGCTGATCAATACGTGGTTCAACCAGTGGGAGAAGCCGGTGGACCCGGCCACGGCACCCGTTCAGGCGCTGGAAGTCACCCCGGACAAGAAAGTGGTGTGGGCATTGCGGGCGTGGGGCGACCCGGTCGACCTGGGACCCTCTACCACGATTCAATTACTTGATCAGCCCGGCATCCCGGAGGCGGTCCATTTCGGGGATCTGAAATGACGGCCGTCGGCGTGGAGTGAGTCCCGCATCTGCCGAAGGGCTGGTTTCCTACGCTACCCCAGTTTGGGAGGCAGGTCGCGCATGGGACCCATCGGGTGAAGGACGAGTATCTTGGCAACCTCTGGATGTTTCGCGAGGGCCACCATGTCGGCGGATAGGCCAATGTGCCCTATGGGCGGGATGCATCGGCTCTGGCCCGGGCACTCGCCGCACGCATTCCGGAGCAGGCCACTGCCGTCACACGCGGACCTGGGACGGGTCTGCGAACGGAGGTGTGATGAACCGGCGATATTTCCTGCATGGTACCGCGTCACTCGCCGCGGGTTCCGCGATTGCTCAACCGGCCCCTGGGACGGCAGCTCAGGCGGAGGGGAAATCGAGGATTCGGAAGGCGGCGGCAGCGGCGATGGCCATGCAACGCCGCGATTGGGAGCAGGGAGTCCTGGCCCAGGCCCTGCTCGAAGCGAATGATCGCGAGGCCGTCATTCTGCTGACAAAGGCGGCTATCGTCCAACGCACGCCCGACGGTCGCCTCGGTGTCGTGGTGAGTGGCAGCCCGACCGATCCCTCCATGGGCGGCGAAGCCTACGCGCACGCTGCCGAGTGGACGGGCGATCCTCTGATCCGGGATGCTGTCCAGGGCCTGCTGGACTGGATTCGGAACACGGCGCCGCGCACCGCGAGCGGCATCCTGTACCACACGTTCCGTGTGCCCGAGATGTGGTCCGATGGTTTCAACTGCGCCCCGCCCTTTCTGGCGGCGATGGGTTATTACGATGAGGCACTCGCGCAGATCGAAGGCTATCGGAAGCGGCTGTGGAATCCGGAGAAGAGACTTCTTGCGCACATCTGGGATGACGGTGAACGGCGGCTCAAGGACCCCAGTTTCTGGGGCGTGGGCAACGGCTGGGCGGTGGCAGGTATCACTCGGGTGATCCGGTGCCTGCCGCGAGAACGTCGCGATGACCGGGAATGCCACGCCCGCTTCGTCAAAGAAATCGTGGAGGGGTGCCTGGCACATCAGCGCGCCGATGGTCTGTTTCATGACGTGCTCGACCGGCCGGAAACGTTCGTGGAGACGAATCTCGCGCAGATGCTCGCCTTCGGGATCTATGAGGGGATTTCCGGAGGGTGGCTTCCACGGAGCTATCTGGCGTGCGCGGACCATTTGCGCAACGCCGCGCGCGAGAAGATGGATGCGTTCGGGTACGTACAGGGCGTCTGCGGCGCACCGAGTTTCGACCGTCCGGGAACGGCGACCGAAGGCCAGGCGTTCTGCATCATGATGGAAACCGCGGGCGGCAGGGTCGCGCGCGGATCAGCGTGAGGCGATGCGCAGCACCGCCGGCGAAAGCCCCGGAGATGTGGCCGTCAGCCGGATCTCTCCCGCTTCCCGCGTCGATTGAACAATCACCTGGGCGAGCCCGTTGAATACGCAGCGCTTCCACTGCGCGGGCGGCGTAACCACCTGGACGGCTGCGGGGCCGGGTCCATCCCATCGGAATAATTGTGTTCTCTCGTTGGCCTCGGAGAAACGAGTGACATACATCGCGACGATGTTTCGCCCAGGCCGCAGGAAGCTGTGGTCGAGCGCGTATTCATAGCCAACCGCATCGGGTTTCAGGTTCTGCGCGAGAACGTGGCCGTTCACATAGATCGACTGCGTGTCCCCTACGCTGCGGAGCACCAGTTTGACTGCCGCATTTCCCAGACCGGGAGGTAAATCGAAAGCTCCGCGACAAACGCTGGCTGGCGGATCGATCCTGCGCTCGTCCCAGCGAGGATCCCGCGCTTTCTCCCACGCGGAATCATCAAAACCCGGCGCAGTTTCCGGGCCGCTCATTCGTGGATCGATGGCGCGCGTACGCCACTCCGTCACCGGGAGCGAGCGCACCGACTCGACGTACTTGTCCGGCTCGTGTGAGGCCGGATCGCCGTTGCCGACGCCGATGATCCTGCCGGGGCCGGACAACTGGAAGGAGACCAGATTTCCCGCGTCCGGCACCATGCGGCCCTCTGCGTCATCGACGCGCACGGTGATGACAGAGACCGAAGCGCCATCAGCCAGAATGCTTGCTTCGCTCGGAATCAGTTGAACCGCGGCGGGCGCCAGGGTTGTCTCGACGGTATCGCTGGCGGCTTCCTTGCCATCGGCATCATATCCGCGGGCCACCAGTTTTCCGGGTTCATACGTTACCTTCCATTCCAGATGCGAGTCCCTGGGCATCGTCCTGCGGCCCAGACTCCTGCCGTTCAGGAACAACTCCACCTGCGCGGCGTTGCTGTACACGCGCACCTCGATCGGCTGGCCATCTTTGCCGGGCCAGTTCCAATGAGGCAACACGTGGACCATTGGTTTATCGGTCCACCATGATTGAAGCAGATAGGCGTTGTCCTTGAAGAAGCCGCAGGTGTCCAGCATTCCGAACTGCGAGCTGATGGCCGGCCAGTCGAACGGAGTTGGCTCTCCGCGATAGTCGAAGCCGGTCCAGTAGAAGAGTCCCGCGGAGAAGGGTCGCGCCAGGTGGTACCGCCACGCGTCTTCCACCGACACGTGCTTGCCGTCCGCTTCAAAGTCATAAGCCACCAGGTGCTGATGCGCCGGGTCATCGACGTAGATGCCGCGTGTGTGCTCTGATGATGACTCTTCGGTGGCGACCACCGGCCGATCCGGGAAACGCTTGTGCGTCTGGTCGATGTGGTGCTGCACGTAGTAGTTGAACCCGAGGACTTCCGCCGCGAGGGAGTTGCCACCGCCGGAGCCGCTCAGCGCGACGGTGGACAAGCGCGAAGGATCCAGCCGTTTTGCGAAGGCCGTCATATCGCGAGTCAGGCGCTCGCCGAACTGGCTCCATTCCAGCGACCACTCCTCATTGCCCAGCGACCACAGGATCACACTGGGATGATTGCGATCGCGAACGATCAGGCGCTTCAGGTGGTCGAGGTCCTCCGGCGTCGTGCCCATCATTCTGTTCTCGTCCAGAACCAGCATGCCCAGGCGGTCGCAGGCGTCGAGCAACTCGGGTGTGGGCGGGTTGTGGGAAGTGCGGATCGCATTGGACCCCATCTCCTTCAGCCGCGCCACGCGGAACGCGTTCAGGGTGTCAGGCACGGCAACGCCCACGCCGGCATGATCCTGGTGGTCGTCAGTACCTTTGATCTCGACATGCCTGCCATTGAGAAAGAATCCGTGGTCCGGGTCGAAACGGATCGTGCGGATGCCGAAGGCGGTCTCGTACCGGTCGACCACCTTGCCCCCACTGCGGATCGTGGTGATCAGCTTGTAGAGATGTGGTGCTTCGAGCGACCAGAGCCTGGCATCACGAACCGGGACGAGCACGGAGACGTCCGTGGTGCTCGCGGCTGAGGCTCGCGCATCCGTGTTGCCTGAAGACGCGATGATCTTTCCTGACGCGTCCTCGACGTCCGCCTGCGCCGTGAAACTGGCGTCTTTGTCGCTGTCGTTTTCCACCGTGGCCAGAGCCGTGACCTCTGCATTCGGGTGCGCGGCGCCTGGGTCATCCACCTTTGCGGTGACGAACGTGCCATCATGCGCCACGTGAAGAGGCGGCGTCTTCGTCAGCCACACATGGCGATAGATCCCGGCGCCCTCGTAGAACCAGCCCTCTTCAACGGTTGCGTTCACGCGCACGGCGATTACGTTGCTGCCGCCGTAGTTCAGGTAATTCGTCAGGTCGTAGTGGAAGCTGCTGTAGCCGCTGTGCTCGGTTCCAAGATAGAAGCCATTTACCCATACAACCGAGTCCCGGTACACGCCATCGAAGTCGACCCCGATGCGATAACCGAAGTCCTCGGCGGGAATGGTGAAGGTCTTTCGATACCAGCCGATGCTGTTCTCAGGGAAGTTTCTGCCGATGGCTTTCGATCCATGATTGCCATCGCCCCTTCGATCGAAGGGCAGCTCCACGGCCCAGTCATGGGGCAGATCGACCATACGCCAGGTCCGGTCGTCAAACCTGGGCGACGCCGGACCGTCGCCATACCCGGCCTTGGCGAAGAAGAAAGTAACCGTGGCGTAGTCGAAGTCCTGGTGATTGTCGTAGGCGTGTCCGAGCGCGAACCGCCACCCCGAGTCCATCGAGAGCCGTGCCCTGGGCGCCGCGTTCCCAGTTCCTGCCGCTTGTGTCTGCGCCTGCAGCCCGCAGGCGGTAATCCACAAGAAGAGCCCGATAAACAGTCTGGAAGAATAAGTTCTCATTTGGCTGGCTCGCCTATTCGTAACGGTAGACAGTTACTCGCAGCGGCGCGTTCGGGCGCACCGTGAGGATCTCGCCCTGACCGGTATCATCGCCGCCGAGTTGGCGGACAACACGCCACTGGCCTTCCGCGAACTTACCCTGCTGTACGTCACCCAGTCCGACAATCTGGGGACCGGGAGTGGTGGGCGCGAAAGCGATTCGCATTCCACCGCCAACTGCGCCGAAGTAGAACTCGTCCGGCCCGGAGGAGATCAGGATCGCGGCTACTTCGGGTGCATTCGGATCGCGTGCCGGTGCCGTGGCCGACGGATCCGGCGCGATGGAAACGCGGCCGTTGCCAACATACGTGAGAGTCAGTCTGTACTTTCCGAGCTGGACATCCAGCGGAGCGTCGCCCTGATGCATGCGAACGGCGGTGATTGTGTCTTTGCCCTGCTGGGCGGTGATGGCCGGCGCCAGTTGTGACACGAGGCCGTACGCCCCGGCAAGCTCGGTGTCCGGAGCGGCCGACCGTTCGATGAAGAACGGAGAGAATCCAATGGCGTTGAACTTACCGAAGGCTGACAGTACATTCGTTGCGTTGGTGCTCGTTTCCGGGATGAACAGCGGGTTCCCGTTGCGCATGAACCTCGCACTGACCTCGTCGAAATACTCCAGATAAAGATCAGGCGCGAGTATGTCGATGGCAGGCGCGCCGGCTCTCCAGATGTCGTGAACCTGGGGCACCGGGCCGCCGCACGGGTAGGTTCCGGGCCAGGCGTGATTCGGCTGTTGCAGCCAGGCGTTCACGTACATGGGGATGTCGTATTCCTTCTTGCCTTCCTCGGCCACCTTGTTCACGTAGCGGGCGTAGTTCCACGCCATGAAGATCTCGTCAACGGGCCAGTGCAGCTTTCGCCAGCTCGTCTCGTGCTCTTCCGCGCTCATCGGCGGGCTCTTCGTCTGGATAGGCATGTCGACGCTGTCGGGCTTGCCGGCGCCGAACACTTCTTCCCACGTTCCCGAGGTCTTGAAACCCTGCGCGGCCCACACCTCGCGCAGTTCGGGGGCCAAGGTGTTTTTGTGCTGCTGAAGATAGGCCATCAGCTCACTCGGCACCGGTCCGGCAAAGGCCGCGTTTGCGGCAGCGGACCGGTCGCGTGAATCCCGCAGTACGCCAACCTCGTTTTCCACCTGCATCATGAGGACGGTATGGGGCACGCTATCGACTTCCCGGATGTGCCGCATCAGGGCCCGGAATGCTCGCGCGTCCGCGTCGCGCAGCGCTTCGCCGAAGGTGCTCAGTAACTCCAGGGTTTTCCCGCCCTTGATTTGAATGCGCGGGTAACGCTTGTAGTTGGCCTTGACCCAGTAGGGAGCGTAACTCGACAAACCGTTCTTCCAGCTTCCGAACCATAGAAAAACGAGCTTCAGATGGTTGCGCCGGGCTTCCTGAATAAGGCCGTCCACCAGAGCAAACTCGTACCGACCCTCCACCGGCTCCATCTGTGCCCACGATATGGCCACCAACGCGCAGTTAAGATTGCCCGAAACGAGTTTTGGCCAAATCGGCTCCATGTTCTCGATACTGGTGGCGGTGTTGTTTCCCAGCTCGCCCGTGAGCGCCAGGAACGGTCTGCCATCCACGATCAACTGTGTGGCGGAGCCCTGTTTCCGCAGATGCGGCGTGCCGGTGTCCGACTGCGCGTAACCTTGCATCGCGGCCAGCGCAGCAAGGCCGGCCAGGTAAGAAATGCGAACCACGGAGTTCATTTCTCCTTCACCTCAATCTCCTTTTGCAGGCGCACGTCAGCGGACGACGCCCCCACCATGATGCTGACCTGCCCGGGTTCCACCAGGAAGGCGTGGCGTTCCGCGTTCCAGTACGTCAGGTCCGTTCCCTTCAACATGAACCGAACGGTTTGCACCTCGCCGGGTTTTAGCGGAATGCGCTGGAATCCGCGCAGTTCTTTGAGGGGCCGCTCAACAGCGGAGTTGAGGTGCTTGACATACATCTGCACTACCTCGTCGCCCGCGCGCGGCCCCGTGTTCCTGACATCCACACTCACCTCGATCTCGCCCGCGGCGTCCAGCGAATCGGCCGAAGTGCGCAGGTTGGAGCACTCGAATGTGGTGTAGCTCAGGCCGAATCCGAAAGGATACAGCGGCTGCCCTTTGAAGTACATGTACGTGCGGCGGTCGCGAATGTTGTAGTCCATCATCGGAGGCAAGTCGTCCAGCGACCGGACCCACGTGGCCACCAGGCGGCCGGCGGGATTGTAATCGCCAAAGAGAACGTCTGCCAGAGCATTACCTTCCTCCTGGCTGGAGTGCGCCATGTGGAGAATCGCGGGGACGTTCTCCTGCACCCAGCCGATGGCGTACGGGAAGCTGGACACCAGCACGACAATGGTCTTCGCGTTCGCGGCTTTCACCCGGCGGATCACGTTGAGCTGCTGCGGGTCCAGGTCGATGGTCTTGCGATCCACGGCTTCCTTACCCTCGCTGGGTAACGCGCATCGGCCGAATCGATCGTTGCATGTGGGATGGTTGCCGACGAACACGACGGCTACGTCGGATTCAGCGGCGAGGTTGGAAGCGTAGTTGTTGATGTTGTTGTCCGGCGCGTAGCGCACGCGGACATTTGGCCCCACCTTGTTGCGAATTCCTTCGAGTGGGGTTACGGTATACGGGGGCATCCCTGCGTACCAGTCGATGAGAACGTTGTCGCCGTAGGGTCCGATCACCGCGATCGAGTGCAGTTTGTTCTTGTCAAGGGGGAGAAGGTTCTCGCTGTTCTTGAGCAGAACAATGGATTCTTGCGTCACCTTCCTGGCGAGCGTCTTGTTCTTTTCGCTGTACCATGGCTCCTCGTTCCCGGAAATCTTGTTGTACGGCGACATCTCGGGCGGATCGAACTCGCCCAGCCGCATGCGCATCCGCAGATTGCCCCGGATGTTGCGCTCAATATCCGCTTCGGCGACGAGCTTCTTATCGAGCGCATCGCGCAAAGGCACTGAGTATGGATCGAGGAAGACGCTGATGCCCGCTTTGACGCACCCCGCCACCGCGACGGTGGGATCCGGATAGAAGTGGAACTGGCGCGTGAGGTTGGGAAGAGAACCGGCGTCAGTGCACACCATGCCGTCGAACTTCCATTCTTTCTCCGCGATGTCGTGGATGAAGGGCGACACCGTGTCGGGGATCTTGTTCACCGCGTTGTACGACGCCATGAACGATTGCGCGTTCCCCTCCTCGATGCCCATTCGGAAGGGAACCAGATAGTATTCGCGGAGGTTGCGTTCGTCGAAATCCGACGAGGAACTCGTCCGGGCATCCTCGTTGCTGTTGGCAAGGAAGTGCTTCATGGTGGAGGCGGCGAGCAGATACTTCGGGTTGTCCCCCTGAAGCCCCCTGATGAGGCCGACCGCCATCTTCCCGACGAAGTAAGGGTCCTCTCCGAACGACTCTTCCGTGCGGCCCCACCGGGGATCGCGTGCCAGGTCCACATTGGGTGAGCGGATGGCGAGGCCGACGCGGGCGCCGTTGTACTTCTTGAAGTAGACGCGGGCCTCGTAGCCTTCGACAGCGCCAACCTGGCGTAGTATCTCCGGGTCCCAGGTTTCGCCGAGCCCTACCGACTGCGGAAAGGTAGTCGCGGTGACGCTGCCGCCCCATACCCAGCCCAAACCGTGCAGCCCTTCGGTGAAATTCGTGAATGCCTTGATTCCCAGACGCGGAATGGCCGGCTGGACCTGCCCGAGCATCGCGATCTTCTCATCCAGGGTCAGTCGCGAAACCAGATCGTCCACTCTCTGTTCAAGCGGCAAGCTGGGATCGCGGAACGGTTCAGCGGCAGCCAAGGGGTGAACCGCGGCGACGGTCAGAAGTAGAGGCAGGATGACCGAACGTGGTGGGAGTCTCATGAGGATGCGCTGAGATACCAGTATCACAGATAGTCAGGCGCGCGGCTCGGTGGATTGTCTCGTCTCTACGGCTACTGTTACGAGATCGTCTTCTTCGTCTTTCTGCTGGCAATCATGTACGGCGAAATCGCTACTGACGCGAGCTGCCGGACGACGAGTGAGCGGCGACTCCCGCTGGAGGGTCCGCTGATATTCTGTTAAGGGACTTTCATCACATGAAACCTGTTTCTGCCTTTCTGGCCGCTCTTGGCGTGAGCCTCGTGGTTACTCTTCCCGCTCAGGTGAAGGAGGACCCAATTCCCCGCGTCGTGAAGAAGGACGGGCGCTTCGCACTGTTCGTGGACGGTGCGCCTTATCTGATGTTGGGCGCCCAGGTGCATAATTCCAGCACCTGGCCGGCCACGCTTCCGAAGGTCTGGCCCGCCATGGAATTCCTCAACGTCAATACGGTGGAGATGCCGATCTACTGGGAGCAGTTCGAACCGCGGCAGGGCCAGTACGACTACTCAATGATCGATACCGTCCTGACGCAGGCTCGCGAGCATCACGTGCGCCTGGTGTTGCTCTGGTTCGGCACCTGGAAGAACGGGAGCCAGCACTACATGCCCGAGTGGATGAAGCTGGACCCCGCTCGTTACCCGCACATGGTGGACAAAAACGGCCGAGCGGTGGACTCGCCTTCTCCTTACGCCACCGCTTCGCTGGAAGCGGACACGACAGCCTTCACCGCTTTCATGCGACACCTCAGGACAGCCGATCCCGAGCGCACCGTAATCATGGTTCAGGTGGAGAATGAAGCCGGAACCTGGGGCACCCTTCGCGATTACTCCCCGGCCGCACAGAAGCTCTTCGAAGCGCCGGTTCCGCCCGATGTGCTCAGCGCCATGCACGTGAAGGCCACTTCGCCATCCCCGAACTGGCAGGAGGCGTTTGGCCCGGAAGCCGAGGTTTGCTTCCACGCCTGGTCGGTGGCGAAATACGTAGGGCAAGTGGCCGCCGCAGGCAAGGCCGTTTATTCGCTGCCTCTCTATGCGAACGCCGCGTTGCGCGATCCGCTCAAGCCGGGCGCTCCCGGCACCTATGAAAGTGGTGGCCCTACGGACAATGTGCTGGCCATCTGGAAAGTCGCGGCGCCGGCTCTGGATGTTCTGTCGCCGGACATTTACCAGAATGATCCTGCCGCGTATTTGAAGGTGCTGGAGCTCTATCATCGCGACGACAACCCGCTTTTCGTGCCGGAGACCGGTGGCGCCGCCAACGCCCGGTTCTTCTTCTCCGCGCTTGGTCTGCAGACCATAGGATTCTCGCCTTTCGGCATGGATTACAGCAGAGGTCACGACACGGGTCCGGGCTCGCGGCAGCCCGACGAGTTCGCGGCCTGGGCGATGAATTACCGCTTGATCGGGCCGATGCAGCGCGAGATCGCGCGCCTCAGTTTCGAAGGCAGGCTGAAGGCCGTGGCCGAAATGCCGCCGAAGATCGTCGAGACGCTGCCATTCGGGGATTGGAACGCGGTGGTGTCTTACGGAGCCAGACGCAACAACCAAGCCGTGGGGAATGCGGAGCCGACAGGACGCGCACTGGTGGCCCAGCTCAAAGACAACCAATTTCTGGTTACGGGATTCTTCTGCCGCGTCGATTTCCGGCCAGCCGATCCCGATAAGCATCGGCAGTTCCTGCGCGTAGAAGAGGGAACTTATGAGAACGGCGATTTTAAGTTCCTTCGCATCTGGAACGGCGACGAGACAGACTGGGGCCTCAACTTCGCTTCGGAACCTGTAGTGCTGCGCGTCTCGCTGGCCACCTATTAGTTGACTCTGCTCGGGTTCGCCACTCTCAACCGAAGCGCAAAGCCGTGCTTGCACGCGGCACCCCGGGGTAGCCTTACGTTGAGCGCGTCGGTTGTTCGGAGCCACTCGACCTTATCCGCAGAGCCCAGCAGACTGACTTCCTGGATCTGCAGGCCGCTGCCCTCGCCAGCCAGACCGAAGGAGTGTATGGTTGCTGTTCCGTCCGTCGGACAGGCCAGACTGATGACATAAACGCTGTCGCCCTTGCGGGTGAAACGAAAATCGGACGTGGTGTACGGTTTCGTGTCCACGTCGTGTCCAAAACCAGCCTGGATCTGAATCGGGCCTTCGCCGTAGATTTTCCAGGGCTCCGTCGCGTAGATGGCCTCACCGTTCTGCTCAAGCCATGCGCCCATCTCGAGCAGCGTTGCCCGCACTTCATCGGGAATGGTGCCGTCCGGCCTCGGGCCAACGTTGAGAAGCAGATTCCCGTTCTTGCTAACGATGTCCACCAACTGGTGAATCAGGAAATCGGCCGACTTCAGATCGTCGTGCTCCAGGTAGCCCCAGGACCAGTTGCTGATCGGCGTGTCGGTTTGCCAGTGCCGCGCTTCAATGCCCGGCAGGAGGCTCCGCTCGAGATCCCTCGCTCCGGCGCTCCAGTCCATCGAATAGTCTTTGAAGTTGATTACCGCGCGAATACCGTTCCGGCTGGCGAAGTTGTAATAGAACGCGGCGAACTCGGTGACGCTCCGGCGAAACGCCGGGTGTCCGATCCCACCGTCGAAATAGAAGACCTCGGGTTTATATTTCTCGGCCAGTTCCACAGCGCGGGCCAGCCAGTCGCGCGTCCAGGCTTCACTGACGAAGGACCACTCGTTGTACGTGATGAAGTGGGGATCGTTCATCCACGGATGGGCCGGTCCGTAAAGCGAGGCGTATTTCGGATCGTTCACATCCGAGCGTATGTAGCGGCCGCCGTCGAAGAAGTAGTTATGTTCCGCCCGGTGGGACGAGAGGCCGAAATGCAGTCCGGCTGCGCGCACGGCTTTGGCCAGGTCCCCCAGCGTATCGCGGTGCGGACCCATCTTCACCACCGTCCAGTCGGACAGGTCCGAATCGTACATGGAGAAACCGTCGTGGTGTTCCGCAACCGGGATCACGTATCTGGCGCCCGCTTGTTTGAACAGGCTGGCCCAGTCGGCAGGGTCCCACTTCTCGGCGCGAAACTTCGGGATGAGATCCTTGTACCCCAGGTTCTCAAGGGAACCGTACGTCCTGGTGAAGTGCTCGTAGGCCGGATCGCCGGGCCGGTACATATTGTGCGGATACCACTCGTTCACCGCGCCGGGAACGACGTTTATACCCCAATGCAGGAAAATGCCGAACTTGGCTTCCTTGTACCACTGGGGAATCTGGTAATTGCGGAGGGTCTCCCAGTCGGGACGGTAAGGTCCGTCGTGAGCCTGCCGGTCGGCTTCGGTCAGCAGTGCATGGCGGCGCTCGTCGTATTTCGCGACGGACAATTGCCACTCGCGATCGATTTCCTCAGCCGACTTTACTCCGTGTGTGGGCGCCAGCGGATCGACTGGTAGTTTGCCCACCTGGGCCGTCACGGCGACCACCACGAACGGAATCATGAACAGCTTCCAATACCCCATCACGTGTCGCGGGCATCATACCAGACGCCGGTAGCTGGTCGAGACGTGAGCCGCGAGTACCTGTACCCGCACTCTTCACGGGGACCCTGAGTTCCCGAGCCACTCCGGGCGAAGTTCCGGTCAGCGTCCAGAGGCATCGGCTTCCCGCCGCGTTTTGCGGCACGAAGGTGATCGCCTGGCCACGGATGTGGCGCATCTCGCGTTCGCTCAGGCCCCGGCAGATTCCGGCCGCGGAAGTCAACAGACCCTGCGATCATCCCGCCGTGATGTCCCAGCAGACGGAGGATGGACAGCGCAATTGTGCTCTTGCCCGAGCCGCTCTGGCTGGCGAGGCCGACAATCTCTCCCTCTCCCACTTCCAGTTCCACGCCGCGAAGCACGTTCGGATGGCCCGGATAGCCGACGGAAATGGAAAGCCGCAGCAACGCTTCGCTCATGGACTCACCGCAAGCTGGTCGGCATTCCAGAAAACCTGCGGCCACACCGGTGCCGGGGCGGCGTTGCGCAGTTTCGGGGAGACCGCGCACATCGCATCCGGATTCACCACAAAGATGCAGGGGACCTGGTCGTGAACAATCTGCTGCACGCGATCCCAGGCCGCTTTCCTCGTCTTGTCGTCGATCGCGGACGCCTGCGCCCGCATCAGCCCGTCAACCTCCCCTTCCCACGGCGTCGCCGGTTTGGGCTCGCGGGGATACCACGCGTGCTCCGCTCCCGAACTCAACCACACGTTCATCTGGTCGCTTGGGTCTATGCCGGCGACAATCGGCAAAGCCAACGACGAACATGGACACCTCGCCGGGAACCGCGTGCTCCAACTTGTGGCAGCCGGTCTTAGGAAGTGCTGCCGCGCGCAGGACCTGGTCGCCCGGTTGGGTGGAGACGAGTTCGTGCTCGTTCTATCCGAGCCGGGAGATTATCTCAACACGCTGATGGAGCGAGTTTCCGACGTAGGAGCGCGAGCAGGGGCTGAAATCGGGTGCAAGACGCCCCTTTCGATCAGCGCGGGATATGCGGGTTATCCGGACGATGCGCCGGACGCGGAAAGTTTGCTCGAAAAAGCCGACGAACGCATGTACAAGAATAAGCGCCGCCGGAAGGCAAGCGCAGCTCCGGCCAATATCGTTGTGTTTCCCAGGAGCGGAAGCAAAGAGGCCGATAACCCGAAGCCGAAAACGCTGGCCCTCGCGTAGTGAACTTCAACGCACGCCGTTCTGGAAGCGGTTGGGCTTCACTCCCCTGCGCCCGCGCAAGCGCGGGCGACCCGCCCTGCCGGGCAATCTCCGCAACCTGATCTGCCGGATGGACCGCGAGAATCCGACGTGGGCGAGGAGCGGATTGCCAATGAACTGATCCTGAAGCTCGACGTGCTCATCTCCCCGCGAACCGTGCGGAAGCATCTGGACAGCGGCCCGTCTCGCGGGAAGACGACAAGTCAGCTTTGGTCAACATTTGTACGGAATCACGCACGGGCCATCGTCGCCTGCGACTTCTTCGTGTCGGTCACCCCGGTTTCCGCGTGCTGTACGTTTTCGTGGCGATGGAGGTTGGCTTGCGCCGAATCCTGCACACCAACGTCACCGCACACCCGACGGCCGAGTGGACCATGCAGCAGTTCCGTGAGTTTCTGGCGTTCGATCATCCACACCGGTTCATTATCCATGATCGTGACTGCATCTTCTCACCAGCCGCCGATCACTCGCTGAGGGCATTCGGGGTCCACGTCCTCAGGACGCCTGTGCGTGCCCCGAAGGTGAATGCCTTTGCGCGAGGCTGGTCGGAACGATGCGCAGGGAATGCCTTGACTACTTCATTCCGCTCGGAGAGCGACACCTGAAGGCGATTGTCAAAGAGTTCGCTGTACACTACAACCGAGGACGGCCTCACTCCTCATTGGGACTTGGAATTCCGGAGCCGCCCCAGACAAAGGTCCCGGCCAGCGTCTGTAGGCACAAGTTACCCACCGGTTACTCAGTGAAATCAATACCTGTGCTCGGCGGCGACCTTCCTGCGCGTGCGCGGAAGACGTTCCAGCGCGGCATTCGTTGCAATGTTGTCGAGGGTCGTCAGCCAGAAGATCTTGTCCGTGGACTTGGCAACCACGGGAGTTTCGTGCCCGTCCAAACCAGACGCACCCAGCAGCCAGTAGCTATCGGCCAGGCCGGAGACCAGTTGCGGATGCTGCACCGTACCTGCGACGCGATGCGGCGTCTGCAAAGTCAGGGCAGGCAGATGCAGCGCGTGGCAAGCCTTCTAGCCCTACCTTCGCAATAAAGGCAGGTGAATCTGCGTTTAAGTGCGTCCATCATGTATGAACAGGTCGGGTTGTCATACATGAAAGAAGTGTTGGCATCCAGCGGTCCAGCTCGAACGCCTTAACAGCCCGGCGCTGTGAGGTGCTCAGCTCCGGCGCAATCACCACCGTCGCGCGACGCCCC